>Ga0181537_10000020_pt1 | contig 149785 bp, 132 predicted proteins | sample PEATcosm2014_Bin_39_FD_119765 | JGI IMG/M metagenome (GOLD analysis project Ga0181537, IMG submission 119765) | Peatland microbial communities from MTU Mesocosm Facility, Houghton, MI, USA - PEATcosm2014_Bin23_10_metaG | ecosystem: Environmental > Terrestrial > Soil > Wetlands > Peat | place... | reverse complement strand
GCGCTGCTCGTCCCCTTGCTCGCCGAGAGTGCACCGGTGCCGATCGTCGTCGATCTTGCTAAGAGCGAGATCGGCTTCGTCTCGCACCAGATGGGCGTGCCGGTCGCGGGCACGTTTTCCAGGTTCGACGCACAGATCCAGTTCGATCCTGCGGCGCCCGAGAAGGGCAGATTCCTCATCAAGGTCGACATCGCCAGCGTTGCGCTCCCGACCAACGACGCGATGCGCGAAGTCGTCAAGCCCGAATGGTTCAACACCCAGAAGTTTCCGAGCGCGCAGTTCGAGTCGACCGCGGTCCATTCGAAAGACAAACATCACCTGGAAATTGCCGGCCACCTGGACATCAAGGGGCGCTCGCAGGACGTGACCGTGCCGGTTGCTCTCGAGCAGTCGGGCGCAACCACGACCGCGACCGGCGTCATCACGGTGAAGCGCCTCGCCTTTTCGATCGGCGAGGGCGACTGGACGGATACCTCTACCGTTGCCGACGAGGTCCAGATCAAGTTCCGTCTCGTTATGTCCGGCATTGGCGCGCTTTAGGCGCTAGGCCTTGCGCGCCGGATACTCCTCCTCGATGTTGTCCTTGTAGTAGCTCGCCGGCGCCGAACTCGTCAGGAAGCGGCGCGCGATTTCGTCGCCCACGCCCGAGTGGCGCACGATCGATCCGGAATCGAATTCCACTTCCAGCACGCGCGCGGCGCGATCGTAGCCAGCCGACCGGATGCCGCCGCGCCGGATGCTTTTTCGTTCCATGTTCATCCTCCTTGGCGTCTGCCGCGCCTGTCCGGGTCGGTCAGACCGGAGTGCCGAGACCCAGTTCCCCCCAGATGGCGTCGACGCGTGCGCGCACGGCGGGATCCATGTGGATGGTCCGGCCCCAGGGGCGTGCGGTTTCCCCAGGCATCTTGTTGGTTGCGTCGATTCCCATCTTGCTCCCCAGGCCCGGGACCGGACTGGCGAAATCCAGATAATCGATCGGCGTATTGTCGACGAGCACCGTGTCGCGTAGCGGGTCGACGCGTGTACTGATGGCCCAGATCACGTCCTGCCAGTTGCGCGCATCGATGTCTTCGTCGACAACGATGACGAACTTCGTGTACATGAACTGGCGCAGGAAGCTCCAGGTGCCGAACAGCACGCGCCGCGCGTGCCCCGGAAATTGCTTGCGCATGGAAATGACGGCAACGCGATAGCTGCATCCTTCCGGCGGCAGGTAGAAGTCGACGATTTCCGGAAACACGCGTTGCAGGATCGGAACGAACACTTCATTGAGTGCGGCACCCAATACGGAGGGTTCGTCCGGCGGGCGCCCGGTATACGTCGACAGGTAGAGCGGGTCGCGCCGCATCGTGATGCGATCGACCGTGAAGACGGGAAATCGCTCGGTCTCGTTGTAATAGCCCGTGTGATCGCCGAATGGCCCCTCGACGGCAGTCTCGAAGCCGGCATTTTCAGGGCTCAGCTGGCCGGAATCGTTTGCCGGGTCCGGCTGAATGTGCCCTTCGAGCACGATCTCGGCGTTGGCGGGAACGTCCAGGGCAACGCCGATACCCGGCGCGATTTCCGTGCGTGAGCCTCGCAGCAGGCCGGCGAACTGGTATTCGGACAGGGAGTCGGGAACCGGCGTCACGGCCCCCAGCAGGGTCGCCGGATCGGCGCCCACCGCTACGGCGATCGGAAACGGCCGGGCGCCATTGGCAATCCGGTGATCCCGAAAGTCCAGGGCGCCACCCCGGTGCGTGAGCCAGCGCATGATCAATTTGTTCCGGCCGATCAACTGTTGCCGGTAGATTCCCAGGTTCTGCCGACGTTTGCGCGCTCCCTTCGTGATCACCATTCCCCAGGTGATCAGTGGTGCGGCATCGCCAGGCCAGCAGAACTGGATCGGCAGTCGCTCGAGGTCGACATCGTTGCCTTCCCAGACGACCTGCTGGCAGCTCGGGCCACGGATCTTCTTGGGTGCCATGTCCCAAAGCGCGGCCTTGAGCTGGCCGACCTTGGACAGGGCATCCCGAAACCCCTCGGGTGGTTCAGGCTCCTTGAGGTTCGCCAGCAGTTCGCCGACCTGGCGCAGCTCGCTGGTGGAATCCACTCCCATGGCCAGCGCGACCCGACCCTGGGTTCCGAACAGATTCGCTACGACGGGAATGTCGAAGCCGGTTGGCCGTTCGAACAAGACGGCCGGCCCGGATTTGGCCAGAAGCCGGGCGCAGATCTCTGTCATTTCCAGTCGCGTGGAGATTTGCGTCGAAACTCGCCTGAAATCACCTAACTTCTCTAATTTATTTAGAAAATCTCGCAAATCCGAATATTTCATAACCGGACATGACCTTTTTCAGTTTTGATACAACCCAATATCTGGGTTCCGGACAGCGCGGAAAACCGTATTGTAAGTGGTTGATAAAACTACGTTAATCTATTCATGTGGGAACTTTTTGCGCCCTGAGAGTCCTATTCTTCGTGTTCGCGTCGACTCCCAGCGGACGAGGTCGAGTTGACGTAAATACGTGACAGCCTACAATCCGAATCCAGAATTCTGGAGTTTCCCGGCGGCGCCGCAAGACAGCGGCGAGGCGATAGCGAAGTAAGAACGCTTGCCGCATGGTAGGGAAAGGGGCGCTCGGTGCGGTGAATCCCGAGTATCGCCTGTACTGCGATAAAGCTGGCGCGTGGGTCGCGCCTAGCAAGATGGTGTGGCCGGCGCAAAACTGCCCGGCAGCGTGGCGCTGAAGTGTCCGGTAGACATTAGTTTGTAGGCGCTCGCTAACTTAATTTTGCAGTTTTGATTTCTTCTTGGTTGGAATAGGTGCACGGATGATCGAATCCAACGCAATCGGCGATGTCGTTCCTGCGGCATTGACGAAGGCTTCGCGAAGCGGGATCGGCTTTCCCGGCGCGGAGTTGGCGGAGACGTTCGCGAGGAAGTATGGAACCACGATCGCGCTGGCGCTGCGCGCGACGCTGGAGGTGGTCGGTTTCGTCAGCGTTGCGGCGCTTCTGACACTGGGAGCCGTGCCCGCCTCGCGCGAGCCCTTTGCCAACACGATGGCTGCCCTGTGGAGTTCGGTGGGCGACGAATCGATGGATGACGAAGTCGCGGACGATGCCGACGAGCCGCCCGCCAACGCGACGAAGATCGGCGACACGGTCGCGCTCGACTCGCGCGAGACCAACGTCGCGATCTACCTAGCGCGGCGCTATCACGTCGCGGACGAGGCGGTCCGACTGATGGTTGCCACGGCGCAATCGGCCGGCAAGGAGCACCAGGTCGATCCTCTGCTGATTCTCGCCGTCGTCGCGGTCGAGTCGAGCATGAATCCGTTTGCGCAAAGCCCGGTGGGCGCAACGGGCCTGATGCAGGTGATGCCCGCGGTCCACGGTGGCAAGTTCGTCGAGGGCAACATCAACGGCGGAGCCCTCGATCCCGTCGCGAATATCCAAGTCGGCACGCGCATCCTCAGCGACGTGATTCGCCGTGGCGGCTCGATCGAGCGTGGACTGCAGCTGTATGTCGGTGCGGGCAACGCCCCCGATGACGGCGGATATGCCGTTCGCGTACTGGCAGAGTTCGCTCGCTTGCGCCAGGCGGCAGGTGGTCAGATCACCGCTGCGCTTGCAGCCGGCATGCGAGCCGACATTCATGCGCCGACCGAAGGCACTGAGCCCGCCAGCAACACCACGCCGAATACGCCCGCTGCGCTTGCGCACAAGCCGCGTTCCGCCTGATCGTCAAATCCAAACCGGGAAATTGCGCACGCGGCGGCAGGCAAAAAAAAGAGCCTGCCGGCCAAGCGCACCCTTATTCGGCTGAGGAGGGAGGGAGGAGAGGCACCGAGTAGAGGGTTTGCGCGCTCAAGCCTTGCGACAGGCTCCTGAGTGCAACGATTTCAATATATCCCCGGTAAACAGGACAGGTCAATGTTTGTCCAGGACAAACAGACATCCCGGTTGAACAAAATGGCCTCATTTAGAACGGGATTTCGAGCGATCCAACTGCGGTGGGCTGCTCCGAGGTGCGGCTTGTCCGGACAAAAAAATTTCCTCTCCCTCGGCACGGGTCGATAATCGTGGTTTTTCTCCACGCAAACCGTGCCCATGCCCTCGACCACACCCGCGGATCTGCGCAACGCCGCGCTCGAATATCACGAGTTTCCCCAGCCGGGGAAGATCTCGATCACCCCGACCAAGCAATTGACGAACCAGCGCGACCTTGCGCTGGCGTATTCGCCCGGCGTTGCGGCCGCATGCGAGGAGATCGTCGCGGATCCCAATACCGCCGCGCGCTACACGGCGCGGGCAAACCTCGTTGCCGTCATCACGAACGGAACGGCGGTATTGGGTCTCGGATCGATCGGCCCCTTGGCGGCAAAGCCGGTGATGGAAGGCAAGGCCGTGCTGTTCAAGAAGTTTGCCGGCATCGACGTATTCGATATCGAAATCAACGAAACCGATCCCGATCGCCTCGTCGACATCATCGCGGCGCTGGAACCGACATTCGGCGCGGTGAACCTCGAGGACATCAAGGCGCCCGAATGTTTTCGCGTGGAGCGACAACTGCGCGGACGCATGAAGATCCCGGTCTTTCACGACGACCAGCACGGAACGGCCATCATCGTCGGCGCGGCCGTCCTCAATGGCCTGCAACTGGTCGGCAAGAAGCTTTCGGATGTGAAACTCGTCTGCAGCGGCGCAGGCGCCGCCGCCCTCGCCTGCCTCGAACTGCTGGTCGAGTTGGGCATTTCGCGCAAGAACATCTGGGTCGCGGACATCGAAGGGGTCGTGTACGAAGGCCGCACGAAATTGATGGACGAAGACAAAGCCCGGTTCGCGCAGGCGACGAAAGCACGCACGCTTGCGGATTTGATGAAGGGCGCGGATGTTTTCCTGGGCCTCTCGGCCGGCGGCGTATGCACGCAGGACATGGTGCGCAGCATGGCCGATGCGCCGCTGATCCTCGCGCTTGCAAACCCGATCCCGGAAATCCTGCCCGAACGGGTGCGCGAGGTGCGCAGCGATGCAATCGTCGCGACGGGTCGCTCCGACTATCCGAATCAGGTCAACAACGTCCTGTGTTTCCCGTTCATCTTCCGCGGCGCCCTCGACGTCGGCGCGACGACGATCACGACGCAAATGGAAATCGCCGCCGTGCATGCGATCGCGAAGCTGGCGCGCGAGGAAGCCAGCGACGAAGTCGCGCTCGCCTACGGCGGCACGAACCTGACCTTCGGTCCCGAGTGCATCATTCCCAAGCCTTTCGATCCGCGCCTCATGCTGCGTATCGCCCCCGCGGTGGCCCTGGCGGCGATGCAAAGTGGCGTGGCGACCCGACCGTTGACGGATCCCGTCGCCTACCAGCAGCAGTTGCAGCAGTTCGTCTACCACTCGGGTACCTTCATGAAGCCGATCTTCGCAATGGCGAAGAAGGCCCGTGGCGCGGGCGCGGCCAGCCGCGTCGTCTTTGCCGAAGGCGAGGACGAGCGCGTGTTGCGTGCCGTGCAGATCGTCATCGATGAAGGGGTCGCGCAGCCGATCCTGGTGGGGCGCCCGGCGGTCATCGAAGGACGCGTCAAGCGCTATGGATTGCGCATGCACCCCGGACAGGACTTCGAGATCGTCAATCCCGAATCGGACCCGCGCTACCGCCAGTACTGCGAGGCCTATCACCGGATGACCGAGCGCAAAGGGGTCACGGAACAGTACGCCCGCATCGAAATGCGCCGGCGTCCGACGCTCATCGGCGCCATGCTCATGCATCATGGCGATGCGGACGCGATGGTCTGCGGCACGCTCGGCACGTACGGCATCCATCTGCACTATGTCGACCAGGTGTTCGGGCGCAAGCCGGGAGCGAATGTCTACGCGGCGATGAACATCATCATGGTGCCCGGACGCCAGATCGCCCTCGTCGACACGCATGTCAACATCGACCCGGGCGCCGACGAAATCGCCGAAATCACGCTCAGCGCGGCGCAGGAGCTCAAGCAACTGGGCATCATCCCGCGCGTCGCCTTGATCTCGCACTCGAACTTCGGTTCGAGCGATGCCCCGTCTGCTCTCAAGATGCGCCACGCACTCGACCTGATCCGCGCGCGGGCGCCGCAACTCGAGATCGACGGCGAAATGCATGCCGATTGCGCGGTCGACTCGAAACTGCGCAAGTCGATCATGCCGCGCTCGACACTCGCCGGCGACGCGAACCTGCTCGTCTGCCCGGGCATCGATTCGGCCAACATCAGCTACAACCTGCTCAAGACGATCTCGGGTCATAACGTCGCCATCGGGCCGGTTCTCCTGGGCTCGGCGCGCGCGGTTCACATCCTTACGCCCTCCGCCACGGTGCGCCGCATCGTGAACATGGCGGCATTGGCAGTCGTCGACGCAAGCTCGCAGCGCTGACGTGTCCGCGGTCGCTGCCACGTCCGGATGAACGGCGCCGTGTCGGATCGGGTCCGTTTGCGCACTTCGCCGGCAGCCCTCATTCTCATGGGGGGCGGCGCGCGGGCGGCCTATCAGGTCGGCGTGCTCAAGGCGATCGCCGCGCTCCTGCGCGACGCGCGGCGCGGCGTGGATCCCGGAATCGGCCAGGGTCACAATCCCTTTCCGATCCTCGTGGGAACATCGGCAGGCGCCATCAACGCGAGCGCACTGGCCTGCCGGTCCGAGAATTTCCAGGCTGCCGTCGCCGACCTCGTCCACGTCTGGGAGAACTTCCATGCCGAACAGGTGTACCGCTCGGACTTCTTCGGCGTCGTGCGCACGGGCGCGCGCTGGCTGTCCCTGCTGTCGCTGGGCATGCTCGTGCGCCGGTCCCTGCGCTCCCGACCGCGCTCGCTGCTCGACAACGAGCCGCTGCGCGAGCTGCTGGGGCGCCTGATCGATTTTTCGCGAATCGACCTCGCGCTCGAGCGCGGTCACTTGCGTGCGCTTGCCGTCGGCGCGTCCAGCTACAGCTCGGGACGCCACGTCACCTTCTACCAATCGCTCGCGGATCATCATTTCCCGAGCAAGCTGCAGCGCGTTTCCGTACGCTCGAAGATCGGCGTGCCGCACCTGCTCGCGTCGTCCGCGATCCCCTTCCTGTTTCCGGCGGTGGCGCTCGACTTGTCCGATTCGGGCACGGGCGGCGTCGAGTACTTCGGCGACGGTTCGATGCGCCAGCTCTCGCCCACCAGCCCGGCGATCCACTTGGGTGCCGAACGGGTGATGGTCATCGGTGTGGGCCAGCAAGGCAATCCCGGTGTACTACCGAATTTCGATGCGGCCGCCTATCCGTCGCTGGCGCAGGTGGCGGGACACGCGATGTCGACGATCTTCCTGGATGCGCTTGCCTCCGACGTCGAGCGCCTGGAAAAAATGAACCAGATGGCCGAGACCATGAGCCCGCACGCACAACGCGCGGCGGGATTGCGCCGCATCGAGACCTTGATGATTTCGCCGAGCCAGCGACTGGACGGGATCGCCATGGAATACATCGAATCGTTGCCCGGCACGATTCGCGGTCTGCTCGAAGGAATCGGCACGAACCGTTCCAGCGGCGCCGGCCTGGCGAGTTACCTGCTGTTCGAACCGCCTTTTACGCGCGCACTCATCGACCTGGGGTACCGCGACACGCTGGCGCGACGCGAAGCCGTCCTGCGCTTCCTGACCGAGCGCCGCGAGGCGCAACCTTCGGGTTCATCGCGCGTGGTCGTGATCTAGTGCCGGTCAGGGCTGTCGTGCCAACAGGCCCTGCCTCACGCAAATTCCCCCTGTAGGGCAAGCAGCGCCGCAACGGCCACCAATCCCGCCGTCTCCGTCCGCAGCACGCGCGGACCCAGGCGCAGGCGGGCGAAGCCGCATTCCTGCGCAAGCGCGACTTCCGCCGTCGTGAATCCGCCTTCGGGACCGACTGCGAACACGGCGGCGAAACCCGCGCTCGTCCGTGCAGATCCGTCGCCGGCAAATCCAGAGTCCGCGTGCGGATCCAGGATCCAGCGCGCGCCCGCGTGGCCGGCCAGCGACGCGCCCAGGTCCGACGCGATTTCCACGCTTGCAACGCGTGTCCGGCCGCATTGATGCGTCGCGGCCGTCGCGATTTCCCGCAGGCGCTCTTCGCGCCGCGTTCGTCGCGAGTCGTCCAGCCGAACGACACTGCGCTGCGCCGGAAAAAGCACGATGCGCGCGACACCCAGTTCCACCGATTTCTCCACCAGCCACTCGGTCTTGTCCTGCGCGCATAGGGCCTGCAGGAGCGTGATCGAAACCTTGGCCTCGCGATCCACGACGCGCACCTCCCCCACGCGTGCGTGCGCGCCATCCACCGCGTCGACCTCGAGCGTGGCGTCCGCTTCCAGGCCGGAGCCGTCGAAGACGAGCAGCGGCGCCCCGGCGCGCAGGCGCAGCACGCGCAGGGCGTGATGACTCGCTTCGGGAGTCAGGGCAATTCGATCGTCCCGCCGCAACGCGGTGGAAACAAGGAAACGTGGCGTCGTCATGAAGCAAAGCGTAATGGATGGACAAAGATTTCCTGATGAGTTGCACGCTTCGCACAGACCATTGCGCTGCGGGGGAATCCGACGGCTCGGCCGTGCGGCGCATCGCTTCGCACTGCTAAACTCGCACTTCTACGCGCAATGCAGTTTGCGCAACGGCGGCCACCTCCGGCGCGCGTTTTCACACCGCCCGCCGATTCGCCGCCGCGCGCATCCGGCAGCGTGACCCGCCCGCGTGACCCGCAAGCGTGACCCGCGAACTTGACTCTATTTTGCAATAACGTCCCGACCCGACGGGAATGTCATTGCGCAAGCCGGGAATCGGACGGGGACGGAATTTCATTCAAGGAGAGACTCGGACCATGACAATCAAAGTCGCAATCAACGGCTACGGGCGCATCGGCCGCAACGTCCTGCGCGCGCATTACGAAAGCGGCAAGAAGCACGACCTGCAGATCGTCGCGATCAATGACCTGGGCGACGCGAAGATCAACGCGCACCTGACGCGCTACGACACCGTGCACGGCAAGTTTCCCGGAACGGTCGCCGTCGAAGGCGAGAACCTGATCGTCAATGGCGACCGGATCCGCGTCCTTTCGAGTCGCGATCCGGCGCAGCTTCCCTGGGCTTCGCTGGGTGTCGACGTGGTCCTCGAATGCACGGGTTTCTTCACCACCAAGGAAAAGGCCAGCGCGCACCTGCGCGGGGGTGCGAAGAAGGTCGTGATCTCCGCGCCGGGCGGCAAGGACGTCGACGCGACCATCGTGTACGGAGTCAATCACCACGTGCTCAAGAAGAGCGATACGGTGATCTCCAACGCGTCCTGCACGACGAACTGTCTCGTTCCGCTGGTCAAACCCCTGCACGACAAGATCGGGCTGCTGAACGGCCTCATGACGACGGTCCACTCCTATACGAACGACCAGGTGCTGACGGACGTCTACCACGAGGACCTGCGGCGCGCGCGCTCGGCGACGCACTCGATGATTCCCACCAAGACCGGCGCTGCCGCCGCCGTGGGCCTGGTTTTGCCGGAGCTCAACGGCAAGCTCGACGGCTATGCGATCCGCGTGCCGACCATCAACGTCTCGCTGGTCGATCTTTCCTTCGTCGCGGCGCGCGATACCAGCGTCGAGGAAGTGAACAAAGTGCTGCGCGACGCGGCGGAGGGTTCGCTGCGCGGTATTCTTGCGATCAGTGATGAGCCGCTCGTTTCGGTGGACTTCAATCACAACCCCTATTCCTCGATCGTCGAAACGGCGCTGACGAAGGTTTCCGGGCGCCTGGTCAAGGTGAGCAGCTGGTACGACAACGAGTGGGGGTTCAGCAATCGCATGCTCGATACCACTGTCGCGTTCATGAATGCGTGACCGGACGCATTCCCATGACGGTTCTTACCCTGGAAGCCCTGTGCCGGCGCGGCGACTTGCACGGCAAGCGCGTCTTCATCCGCTCGGACTTGAATGTTCCGCAGGACGATCAAGGCAATATCACCGAAGACACGCGCATTCGCGCATCGGTGCCTGCGATCCGCATGGCGCTCGATGCCGGCGCCGCCGTCATGGTGACCTCGCACCTGGGGCGTCCCACCGAAGGCAAGCCCGCGCCCGCCGATACGCTCGCCCCGGTTGCCGTCCGCCTGGGTGAGCTGCTCGGCAGGCCCGTGCCGCTCCTTTCGGATTGGGTCGCAGGCGTGAATATTGCGCCGGGCTCCGTCGTCCTGCTCGAGAATTGCCGCTTGAACGTCGGCGAGAAGAAGGATAGCGAGGAGCTCGCGCGCAAGCTGGCGGCGCTTTGCGATATTTACGTCAATGACGCTTTCGGCACCGCGCATCGGGCCGAGGCAAGCACGCATGGCATTGCGCGCTTCGCGCCGGTCGCCTGCGCCGGACCTTTGCTCGCCGCGGAAATCGACGCGCTCGGCCGCGCCCTGGGCCATCCCAAGCGTCCGCTCGTCGCAATCGTCGCGGGCTCGAAGGTCTCGACAAAACTCACCTTGCTGGCCAATCTCGCGCAAAAAGTCGACCGATTGATCGTTGGCGGCGGCATCGCCAACACGTTTCTGCTGGCGGCCGGCCATCCGATCGGAAAATCCCTTGCCGAGCCCGACCTCGTTTCCGAGTGTCGCAAGGTCGTAGAAGTCCTGCGGGCAAAGGGCGCGACTCTGCCGCTGCCCGTCGACGTGGTCGTCGCCAGGAGTTTTTCGGCGGATGCGCCCGCGACATTGCGCGCGGTCGAGGAGGTGCAGCCGGACGAACTGATCCTGGACGTCGGGCCTCGTACTTCCGCCCTGCTCGGCGGGATTGTCGGCGAGGCGGGGACCATCATCTGGAACGGACCCTTGGGTGTGTTCGAATTCGACGCCTTCGCGAAAGGAACGCAGGAGCTGGCCTCGGCCATTGCCGCCGCGACCGCGCGCGGCGCGTTCTCGATCGCGGGGGGAGGCGACACTCTCGCGGCAATCGCGAAATACGGCATCGCCGAACGGATCAGCTACATCTCGACAGGAGGCGGCGCTTTCCTCGAGTTTCTCGAGGGCAAGCCCTTGCCCGCCTTGGAGGTATTGCAGGAACGCGCGCGCCATTGACGCGCCGCGTACGAGGAATTTCATAAGGAGATTGAGATGCCCTTGATTTCGATGCGTCAAATGCTCGACCACGCGGCGGAACACACCTATGGCGTGCCTGCCTTCAACGTAAACAACCTGGAACAGGTCCAGGCCATCATGGAAGCTGCGGCCTCGGTCGATTCGCCGGTCATCATGCAGGCGTCGGCCGGTGCCCGGAAGTACGCGGGCGAGCATTTCCTGCGCCATATCATCGAAGCCGCGATCGAGTCCTATCCGAAGATCCCGATCGTGATGCACCAGGACCATGGGCAATCGCCCGCCGTGTGCGAATCGGCGATCCGCCTCGGCTTTTCCTCCGTCATGATGGACGGCTCGCTGCGCGAGGATGGCAAGAGCATCGCCGACTACGACTACAACCTGCAGGTGACCAAGAAGGTTGTCGACCTGGCGCACGCGGTCGGCGTGAGCGTCGAAGGCGAGCTCGGCTGCCTGGGTTCGCTCGAGACCATGAAGGGCGACAAGGAGGACGGACACGGCGCGGAAGGCACGATGACGCGCGACATGCTGCTCACGGACCCGAACCAGGCCGCGGACTTCGTCAAGCGCACCCAGCTCGATGCGCTGGCCATCGCGATCGGCACCTCGCACGGCGCCTACAAGTTTTCCCGCAAGCCCACCGGCGATATCCTGGCGATCGGCCGCATCAAGGAGATCCACGCGCGCATCCCGACGACGCACCTCGTGATGCACGGCTCCTCGAGCGTGCCGCAGGACCTTCTTGCCCAGATCCGCGAGTTCGGCGGCGACTTGAAGGAGACCTACGGCGTGCCGGTCGAGGAAATCCAGGAGGCGATCAAGCACGGTGTCCGCAAGATCAACATCGACACCGATATCCGCCTCGCCATGACCGCGGCCACACGCAAGTTCCTGGCGCAGAACCCGTCGAAATTCGATCCGCGCGAGTTTCTCAAGCCCGCCCGCGAAGCCGCGACGGCAATCTGCAGGCAGCGCTACCTGGAATTCGGTTGCGAAGGCATGGCGTCCAAGCTGACGGCCCAACCCCTGACGGCGATCGCAACGCGGTATCGTTCGGGAGAGTTGGCCCAGCACGTACACTGACGAGAAGATGCCTCCCGATTCCCGCGCTCACAATCCTTCGGCGACCGGCGACAGCCGTGCGCTGAAGGGCAAGCGCGGGCTGCAGCGTGTCTGGAACGCCTGCAGGTACTCCATCGACGGCTTTGTCGCGGCGTGGAACGAGGAGGACGCCTTTCGCCAGGAGGTGATCCTCGCCGTCGTCCTGATTCCCATTGCCATCTTTCTGCCGGTCGATTTCATCGAGCGGATCCTCATGATCTCCTCGATCTTCCTGGTGATCATCATCGAGTTGCTCAATTCCGCCGTCGAAGCGGCGATCGACCGGCACAGTTTCGAGATCAATCCGCTGGCGAAGCGCGCGAAGGACCTTGGCAGCGCCGCCGTGATGCTTTCCTTGCTGCTGGCGGGCGGGATCTGGATCGCGATCCTCTGGTCGCGCTTCGCCTAGAGATCCGTCGAGATCCTCATGTCCGTCACGAGATCCACGCCCGGCGCGCCGGCGCCGGAAGCCCCCCCGCCCATGCTGCAGTCGGAAATTCGTTCGCTGCCCCTCGTCTATCGGGGCAAGGTGCGCGATACCTACGCGGTCGGCGACGACCGGCTTCTCATCGTGACCAGCGACCGCATGTCGGCCTTCGACGTGATCATGGGCGAGCCGATTCCCGGCAAAGGGCACGTGCTCAATGCGATGTCGAACTTCTGGTTCGAGCGCCTGCGGCCGATCGGGCCGAATCATCTCACCGGGGTGGATCCGGTTACGGTCGTGGCGCCGGCAGAAGCGGTGCAGGTGCGCGGCCGCTCGGTGCTTGCGATGCGCCTCAAGCCGCTGCCGGTCGAGGCCGTCGTACGCGGCTACCTGATCGGTTCGGGTTGGACCGATTACCAGCGCGATGGGGGCGTGTGCGGGGTGCGGCTTCCGCCAGGATTGCAGATGGCGCAGCAACTGCCGGAACCGATCTTCACGCCCGCGCACAAGGCCGAACTGGGCGTGCACGACGAGAACATCACGTTTACGCAGGTGCAGGAGCGCATCGGCGCCGAGCTGGCGCAGCGCATGCGCGACTTCGCGCTGCGCTTGTACTTGCGCGCGGCCGAAATCGCGCGGGCGCGGGGAATTATCATTGCCGATACGAAGTTCGAATTCGGACTGGACGCGGGTGGCCAGTTGCGCTTGATGGACGAAGTGCTGACACCCGATTCCTCGCGATTCTGGCCTGCAGACCAGTATCGTGTCGGGATTTCACCGCCGAGCTTCGACAAGCAATTCCTGCGCGACTGGCTTTCGCAGCAGCCTTGGAACAAGTCGCCACCCGCGCCGGCGCTGCCGCGCGAGATCGTGGAAAAGACGGCGGCGCGGTACTGCGAGGCGCTGGAGCGCCTTGCCACGGGATGAGAATATGAGGCGGGGAGAATCGCTGCCACCGGCGGCGTGCAAGGGGAGGGCGCAAGCGTGACGCGAGGTTCGGCCCTGGTTGGCGTCGTGATGGGATCGGAATCCGACTGGGATACGATGAAGCACGCCTGCGATGTGCTGCAGGAATTCGGCATCGCGTTCGAAGCGCGTGTCATTTCCGCGCACCGGATGCCCGATGACATGTTTGCCTATGCCGAAGGCGCGCGCGAGCGGGGCTTGCGCTTCATCATTGCCGGTGCAGGTGGCGCCGCGCACCTGCCCGGCATGCTGGCGTCCAAGACGCTGATCCCGGTGCTCGGAGTACCCGTGCCGTCGCGCTACCTGCGCGGCGAGGACAGCCTGCTTTCGATCGTGCAGATGCCCAAGGGCATTCCGGTCGCGACCTTCGCCATCGGCGAGGCAGGCGCGGCCAATGCGGCCTTGTTTGCGGTTTCCGCCCTTGCCCTCGAGGATCCCGTCGTCGCGATGAAGCTTGCGCAATATCGTGCGACGCAGGGCGAACGCGCACGCAACATGACGCTGCCGCTCTGAGCGGTCGGCTGGCGTCCGGGTTCGTGGCAAACGACTGGTTGGGAGTGCTGGGTGGCGGCCAGCTGGGCCGCATGTTTTGCCATGCGGCGCAGAAACTGGGCTTTCGCGTGTGCGTGCTCGACCCCACGCGGGACGGTCCCGCGGGGTGCGTGGCCGAGCGCCAGATTGTCGCCGCCTATGACGATCCCGAGGCACTGGCGCAGCTCGGCCAGTCGTGCCGTGCAGTCACGACGGAGTTCGAGAACGTTCCCGCGCGCAGCCTCGCGCAACTTGCCGCGAACTGCCCGGTGCGCCCCGATGCGCAGGCGGTGGCGGTGGCGCAGGATCGCGCCCGCGAAAAGGCCTTCCTGCGCGAATGCGGCGTCGAGGTTGCGCCCCACGTCGCCATCGTCGACGCGGGTTCCCTGGAGAAACTGGACGAATCCTTGTTTCCGGCAATCCTCAAGACTTCGCAGTTGGGGTACGACGGCAAGGGCCAGCGGGCAGTCGCGGAACCCGGCGATGTACGCGCAGCGTGGGAGGAACTCGGGCGGGTCCGCTGCGTGCTCGAGCGCCGGCTTCCCCTGCGCCGCGAGCTTTCGGTGATCGTGGCACGCGGGGCCGATGGGGCGACCGCGGTATTTCCGGTGGTGGAGAACGAACACCGCGGCGGCATCCTCGCAGTCTCGACGATGCCGGCGCGCGTGTCCGCGCAGACTGCACTTGCGGCGCAGGGCATCGCCCTGCGTGTTGCGGCCGGTCTTTCCTACGTCGGCGTCTTGTGCGTCGAGTTGTTCGAGCTCGACGATGGTCGCCTTTTCGCGAACGAAATGGCGCCACGCCCGCACAACAGCGGCCATGCAACGATCGACGCTTGTGCGGTGAGTCAATTCGAGCAACAGGCGCGTGTGCTCGCCGGCCTTCCGCTCGGCGAACCCAGGCTGCTGGCGCCCGCCGTGATGCTCAACCTGCTCGGCGAAATCTGGTTCGCACGCGACGGTTCACCGCGCGAACCGGCGTTCGATCAGGTTCTCGCGGTGCCGGGCGCCTGTCTGCACCTGTATGGCAAGCACGAAGCGCGTCGTGGCCGCAAGATGGGCCACGTCACGATCCTGGGCGAAACGGTCGAGGATGCACACGTGCGTGCTGCGCGTGTGGCGCGCATCCTGGGCATCGAGCCGCCGTTCCAGGTCTGAACCTGTGGCCGCGTCGCTTCCTGACGAAGGCGCCTTGCGCTCGGCGGTTGCGGCGCTGCTCGCAGGCGGCCTGGTCGCGTTCCCGACCGAAACGGTCTACGGGCTCGGCGCCGATGCGGACCGGCCCGACGCCGTGTCCGCGATTTTTCGCGTCAAGGGACGTCCCGCCGATCACCCGCTGATCCTGCATGTTTGCGATGCGAAGGCGCTCGGCGCCTGGACGCGCGACGTTCCGGCTTGTGCCTACGCGCTTGTCGATCGCTTCTGGCCGGGCCCGCTCACCCTGGTACTGCCGCGCAGCGCGCGCGCCTCCCATGCGGTCACGGGTGGCCAGGAAACGGTGGGCGTGCGCTGTCCCTCGCACCCCTGGGCGCAGGCGCTCCTGCGGGATCTGGCCGGCGCTCGTGGCGATGCCAGCGTCGCGCTTGCTGCCCCCAGCGCGAACCGGTACGGGCGTATCAGCCCGACCTCCGCGGAACATGTGCGAGCGGATTTCGGACCCGGGCCCGAGAGCGGAATCGCTTGCATCCTCGATGGCGGACCCAGCACCTTGGGGATCGAATCGACGATCGTCGACTTTCCGCCGGGACGAGTGCGCATCCTGCGTCCGGGTTCGATCCTTGCCGCGCAATTGCAGGACGCAGCCGGTGTACCTGCCGTGGATGCCCTGGCGGGGGCACAGACACCGCGCACCTCCGGACGGGTGGAGGGTCACTATGCGCCGCGCAAGCCGCTCGAGTTGGTGGAACCCTCCAGCTTGTCGCGGCGCCTGGAGCAATTGCGCGGGCTCCGGATCGGCATCCTCGCGCCGGCGGCGCACGCCACCGGTCGACCCGGCAGCGGTGCGGCGCTCCTGCTTCGCATCGACGCCCCGGACGCTGCCGACGAGTACGCGCGACTTTTGTACCGGAATTTGCGCGAACTCGATGCGAGCGCGGCGCAGCGCCTGCTGGTTGCGATGCCGCCCGCTGGCCCGGCCTGGGACGCGATCCACGACCGACTGCGTCGCGCCGCAGCGGGAAGCGCGGGCGCGATGGACGACGCCGATTGAGCCGTGTGCGGAGCAAAATGCGCCTGCGGGTCGGGCAGATCGCAAGGAGGGGCTGGTGTACAAGACGCTGCAGGTCGAACGCAACAACGCAATCGCCACCGTCTGGCTCAATCGTCCGGACGTTCATAACGCGTTCAACGAGACGCTCATCGACGAACTCGATGCGATCGTTCGCGAACTCGACGCCGATCCGACCGCGCGTGTCGTGATCCTGGCGGGCAAAGGACGCAACTTCTGCGCCGGCGCCGACCTGCACTGGATGGAGCGCGCCGCCGCGGCGGGTCGCGAGGAAAACGAGGCGGACGCACGGCGCTTTGCGGCCATGCTCGACCGCCTCGCGCGCATGAGCCGTCCGACAATCGCCCGCGTGCAGGGCTACGCGTTCGGTGGGGGCGTCGGGCTGGCAGCGGCTTGCGATATCTGCATCGCGGCACAGGACACGCAATTCGCGCTGTCGGAGGTCCGCCTCGGACTGATACCCGCCGTGGTCTGTCCGTACGTGCTCCGGGCCGTCGGGGCGCGCCAGTGCCTGCGATACATGCAAAGCGCCGAACGCATCGCGGCGCCGCGCGCGGTCGAGATCGGATTGGCCCACGAGGCGGTGCCGGCCGATCGACTGGATGCGAGGATCGGCGAAATCTGCACGGCGCTCCTGGCCGGCGGACCGCAATCGATGGCTGCGGCCAAGGCCCTTGTCTATGCGCTCGACGGCCCAGTGCCGCCTGGGGAAATCCAGGAAATCACCGCATCCGCGATTGCGCGCCAGCGCACCACGGAAGAAGCGCGCGAAGGAATCGGTGCATTCCTCGCCAAGCGCGCGCCCAACTGGTCTTGATTCCGACTCCGCCGGCCTGCCCTGCGTAGCCCTTCGCTCGCGCCCGGCGCGAGCTGTGGAGGCGAAGCAGGGCTATTCCCGCATGAACTCGAGGATCTTTTCCCGCACATCCTCGGGGATCGGCGTCGCGGCACGCGTTTCCTGCAGCGTGCACACCGCGATGCGATTCATGCGCACGCGCTGTTCGCCGTCCTTGTCGACGCCCATCGTGAATCGCACGGATGTGCGTCCGACGTGCGTCACGGTCAGCCAGAAATCCACGGTTTCGCCCATTTTCGTCGGCTTGGCGAACGTCGCTTCCATGCGCACCGTCGGCATTGCCAGGCCGCGCCCCATGAGAAATTCATCGAATCGAATCTCGAGCGCCTCGTAGAACCAGTCCTCGACCAGCGCATTGAAGATGAAAAAATAATTGGGATAGAAAACGGTCCCGGTCGCGTCACAATGCGAAAGGCGGATCAAGTACGGTTTGATGAAGGTCATGGCAGTTCTCCAAGGCGATTCCAATGCCTTGTAATCGGTTTTCGGCATCCGGAACGTCGAGCTTGAGCGGTTCCAACCCCGGAATTGCACCGCAATAACCGGCGGGAAATTCCGGAGGTAAGCTTGTCGAACGGGCCGTGCCGGGTGGCCCCGGGGAGGTAGCAATGTCGATTCACCATCCACTTGCAGAAACACCGCGTCCGGGCAAGGAGTTCGCGACTCTTGCCGGAGGTTGCTTCTGGTGCCTCGAGGCCGTTTTCGAGGACCTGGATGGCGTGATCGATGTCGAGTCCGGCTATTCGAACGGCCATACGGACAAACCCGATTATCGCCAGGTCTGCAGTGGAGAAACCGGCTATGCCGAAGTCGTGCGCATCGAATTCGACCCGGCGCGCATCGGCTACCAAGAGCTGCTGGAAGTGTTCTTCGCGGTTCACGATCCGACCACGATAAACCGGCAGGGCAACGATGTCGGCACGCAGTATCGTTCCGCAATCTTCTACCACTCGGACGAACAAAAGGAGATCGCCTCGCGGTTCCTCGAGGATGCGCGGCGCGTGTTCGACGACGAGATCGTCACGCAATTGCTGCCGGTAGAGCGCTATGTTCGTGCGGAAACCTATCACCAGGAATACTTCCGCCACAATCCGACCCAGGGCTACTGCATGTTCGTGATCGGCCCGAAAATGGAGAAATTCCGCCGCACGTTTGCCCGCATGCGGCGCGCCAGCGCGGGCTGACGTCCTGTCGTTGGTTAGGTGCCGTCTACTGCTGCCGCGCCCGCTCGATAATCGCCTGCGTATTCAAGACTGTCTGGCCGCCGCGCGTGGTTGGCGTGATCGGCCCGATCCGCGTGCGCAAGTGCACGGTGGTGCCGACATTCGGCGCCGTCTCGAGCTTGAGTTGCGCCCCGATCTTCTGCGCGCGGTTACGCATGTTCATCAGGCCGCGGCCGCCGACCCGCTCCTCGGCGATGCCGCGGCCGTTGTCGGCGACGCGGATGTCCAGCACCTGCTGTTCGCCCGTGCCTTCGGTCGCGAGCGTGACCCGGACCGCGCGCGCCCGGCTGTGCTTGAGGGAATTCGTGAGTGCCTCCTGCACGATCCGCAGGATCGGCAGCACCACGTCGGGGTGCAGGCCCATCTCCTCCGGCAGGCGTCGCGCGTCCCAGGTCAGTTCCATGCCGGCCGCTCGCAGCCGGGGTTCCATGCGAAAGCGCAGGTTGCCCAGGGCGGCTGCGAGGTCCGCGTCCTCGTTGGCGAGCGCGTCGATTGCGAGCCGCATGTCATCGATCGATTCGCGCAGGATCTGCGCAAACTGGTCGTTGCTGACGGCACCGCGCTCGACCAGCATGAGCGAGGACATGAGCTGCGAGCCCAGGCCGTCATGCATGTCCTGCATGATCCGTTGGCGCTCCTGGGACTCCACCTTGATCTTCTCGCTTTCGCGCAGACGCTCGAAGTTCTTCTTGAGCAACTGCTCGCGCTCGCGCACGCGCGTCTCCAGCTCCACCCGCGCGGTCTCGGCCTCGCGCATCATCGTGATGAATCCGTCGATGAGCGGAGTGGCAAGCGCCAGCAGCATCAGCGGCCCGGCGAAATTCATGCCCGCAGTGCCATCGATATTCGCGATTCCGACCACGCCACCCCAGTCGACCAGGGCGGCGAACAGCAGGATGATCGTTGCCACCAGCACGAGCGGGTGCGGCGCGGCCAATCCCCGCGTGCGCCGGTACAGTCCGACGCCGGTGGTTGCCGCGACAATGAGCAGCAGGCCCGGCTGCCAAATGGCCTGCAGGTACGGGTCCGCGCGCATCGAGCTGGCCATCGACAGCAGCGGGCCCAGCGCGGCATAGGCGACGATCATCCATTCCTCGCGCCGGCGCGCCAGGCCGGCCAGCCGCAGCAGCGTGACGGCAAGGGTTGCAAAAAAGCCGGCCATTGCGGCCATGCCGACGACACGGATCGTCACGCGCAGGCCGATCGGCATGATCTCCGGCAGCCACGCAGCGCAGTAGACCAGCCAGCACAAGGCGGCGATCGCCAGCAGGCGCGAAATCGCCTCGCGCCGTTGCCACCAGAGGGCACCGAAGACCAGCACCGTCAGCAGCGCGGTGGTCGCACCGCTCCAGGTCGAGATGTAATCGAGCACGAACTGGACGGCATAGCGGCCCCACAGTTCGCTGAGCGACCCGATCTCGACCGACGCCAGCGAGTGCGAGCCCGGGCCGTACGAGGTCTCGACCTGCAGTTCATTGTCGCCTTCGATGAGCAGCGATGGGTCGATCGCGAGCAGTTGCGGCCGGTGCCACGCGACGTGGCGCTCCTGGGTCTCGGCCGCGATCGCACCGATGAAATGCCCGTTGACGCTGAACTTGCCGCCTTCGCTGAAGTGCGAGAGCAGTACCGCCCAGGTGTGCTCGGGCACGGAAGCGAGGGTGAAATGCATCCGCATGGCGACGTTGCGCAGTGCCGCCCCCTCGAACGCGGACCAGTGCAGGGGAAGGTCGAACGGTGTTCCGCTGGACTCGCTTTGCAAAGGCGCCGACTCGCCGCCGGCTTCGGTTCCCGGCTGGCCGCCGGCCGCGGTGCCGCCGGCTGCACCGGCATCCTCGGTGGCCTGCTTGGGCGCTTCCGGCGTGCGATACGACCACAAGAGTTTGCGCAGCGAAACGGCGTCCGGATCGGCCGCATGGGCGACGCCGGCAAGCACGGGTAGGAATTGCGCGGCGATCGAGACCATCAGCGCCATGACGAGCGCGCAAGACAGCCGAACGCGCACGGAACACGACAGCGCAGACGACAGCGGCGCCATCAGCGCGAGGCTGCGGCTTCGGGGGCGTCGATCAGATCCGCTTGGTCCGCGATTTGTGGGAATTGGTTGGGCCGGGGATCGCATGCACGGGCAAAGCCGCAGAGGGAATCGATCAGGTTTTCAGCAAACCCATCTGGCTGGCCTCATAGACCGCCTCACCGCGCGAATGCACCGCCAGCTTGCGATAGATCTTCTTGATGTGAGCCGTGACGGTATGAGGCGAGATGCCGAGGATTTCCCCGATCTCGTTGAAGCTCATGCCCTTGGCGAGCAACTGCAGGATTTCCGTCTCGCGCGCCGAAAGCGGGTTGTTTTCGGCGTTGGTCGCGCGCGTGGGCGTGCTTGCGGTGTTGGTCGTCGTGCCTCCCATGCGCGAACGGATTGCGCGCAGGACGCTGCGTGCAACCACCGGACTGACCGGCGAACCGCCCGCACGCAGCAGGCGGATGCACGAAATCACGTCGGCCGGGGTCGAATCCTTGAGGATGTATCCCGTGGCACCGGCCTCGATCGACGACACGACATGCTGCTCGTCGCCGAACACCGTCACGACCATGATGTCGACATCGGGCTTGCGCTGGCTGACGTTGCGGATGAGATCGATCCCGGTGCCATCGGGCAGCCCCAGGTCGATCAGCATGACGTCGAAGTCCTCCCGGTCGATGAGCGTCTGCGCCTCCCGCTTGTTGGCGGAGACGCCGGCCAGCCGCATCGTGGGTTCGCTGTCGATGATCTGGGCAAACCTGCGGCGAAACTCGGGTTCGTCCTCGACGATGATGATCGAAATCTGGTCAGCGCTCATGGTCCCTCGGTCCGTTCCGGCAAGGTTTTCCTATCATAGCCCGTAGCGACGCGGCCGACGAACCCCGCGATGTCGCACCGGACTTTCGGATGGTCGGTAGTGGTTGTTCCCGGCCCCATGTTGCCTCGCTCCGGCTTTCGATTCAAGGTGCCAGGCGCGTGCGCTCCCAGGTGCTCGTCCGCCGAGTGAAAAGCAGGCGGTCGTGCAGGCGCGAAGGCCGCCCTTGCCAGAATTCGATGGAGGCCGGCACCAGGCGCAATCCGCCCCAATGGGGCGGTCGAGGTACCGGCGATTCCCCCGGGTAGCGGCCCTCGACCTCGGCGACCCGGCGCTCCAGGTCGGTTCGCGCCGCGATCGACTGGCTTTGCGGCGACGCCCAGGCGCCGATCCGTGCTGCGCGCGGGCGCAGCAAAAAGTACCGATCCGATTCCTGCGCATCGACGCGGGCGACGCTGCCGGCGACTCTCACCTGGCGCTCCAAGGCGGCCCAATAGAAGAGCAGGCTCGCGCGCGGATTTGCGACAAGCTCGCGTGCCTTTTGGCTTTCATAGTTCGTGAAAAAAACGAAGCCGCGTTCGTCGTATTCCTTGCACAGGACAATACGCGCGGAAGGTTGGCCATCGCCATCGCAGGTGGCGAGCGTCATCGCGTTCGCGTCGACCGCCCCGGCCGCAGTGGCCTGGGTGAACCAACGGTGGAACAGCGCCATCGGTTCTTGCCCTGCGTCGCTCTCATCCAGGGCAAAGCGCTCGTATTCCGTGCGAAGATTTGCAGTGGTCATGGCACGCGTTCGATTGTCTCGAAGCTTACCGGGATTCCCCTGGGGAATCCGTGCGCATCGACCGGAATCGCCGCCACGATGAATGACCTTCCCCTTTCCCTGCCGGACCCGGTGCGCGAGATCGCCGATGCAGACGTGGCGCGCCGCTTCGCCGCGGTCGCACGCCTCTACGGCGATGCTGCGCTGGCACGCTTCGCGCGCGCCCGCGTCGCCGTGGTCGGGGTCGGCGGGGTGGGCAGTTGGGTTGCCGAAGGCCTGGCGCGCTCCGGCGTCGGGATGCTCGTGCTGATCGACCTGGACCACGTCTCGGAGAGCAACACGAACCGGCAGGTGCACGCGCTGGACCCCGATTTCGGCAAGGCCAAGGTGCTCGCAATGGCCGATCGGATTCGTGCCATTCATCCACTGGCGCAGGTACGCGCGATCGAGGAGTTTGTCGCGCCTGAGAACGTTGCCGCTCTCGTCGACGACGTCGACGTCGTGCTCGACTGCATCGACCAGCCCTCGGCAAAGGCAGCCCTGATCGCGCACGCGCGCCGCAGGGCGATCCAGGTGCTTACCTGCGGCGCTGCGGGAGGCCGCAAGGACCCGCTGCGTATCCGGCGTGACGACCTTGCGCGCGCGCGCGGCGACCGCCTGCTCGCCAACGTGCGCCAGCGCTTGCGCCGCGATTTCGGTTTTCCGCCCGCGACCTCGGGACGTCCTGCCAAACCCTTCGGAGTGCCCGCCATCTACTCGGACGAACAGATGGCCCCCGAAGTGGAAGCCTGCCTTTCGCAGGGCGACCCGGAGACGCCCAAGCCGGGAAGTCCGCTGGCCTGCGGTGGGTATGGCTCGTCGGTCGCGGTCACTGCCGCGATGGGCTTCACGGCGGTCTCCTGGGCCTTGGGTGCACTGCAAACCGATTGACCGGAGACCTTGACGTACCTGGAAATCCGGGCGTCAAATGAAGGCCTCAAAATGCCGTTTCACAACACGGGAAACGGCGCAAGGAATCCTCAAATTTCACGCCTGAATGCGCGATTGGCGCGACGTCGGGCGCCGGGCACGCTGGCCTCGTGGGGGGACGATCGATTTTCCAGGTTTCAGGGAGATGGTTTCATGTCGGGTCACGTCGATCAAGCTTCGGTTTCCTCCTACCACGAGCTCGGTTTCGAGCCGATGGACGCAATTCATCGCGAATTCGTAGGCATTCTTGCGTCCCTGGCCCAGACCGGCAACGAAGGCGAGCAACTGGTGGCCCTGCACGAGCACTTGCTGCGCCATTGCTCCCTGGAGGAGCGCTGGATGCGCGCGACGAACTTTCCGGGAGCAGCGGCCCACAGCCGCGAGCATGAAGTCCTGCTGGAAGTGGTTGCCGAAGTCCGCCGGCGGTTCGACGCGGGCGATTCGGAGATCGTCGTGCGCCTTGCCCGCGAATTGCCCCGGTGGTTCGAAACGCATGCCAATGAGATGGACGCGGGATTAGCCGCGCACCTGCGTGGGAGCAAGTTCGAATTCCCGGATTCCGAGCCGCGCAGCTGGGAAGCGGAAGTCGCCTGAATAGTCTGGATTGTTGCGACCGCTGATTGCTGCGGTGCCGGTTGCCGCGCCGATCGATTTTTAGTGCGTCGCAGGCGGCGGGCTTGCCCGCGAAGGAACCGGCAGCTCCTTGGCGGGGCCACCGCCGACGCATGCCTCGTCGGAGAACGAAACCCGGCCCTGGTCTTCACACCGGAACACGCGGCCCGGATCCATGAGCACCTGGTCGCGATGACTCGCGTCCGAGTCCACCGGCGTCTTGGGTGCCGCCGGTCGTGCGGTCTGTGCCGTAATTGGCCCGGCGCCGTCCATGATGAAGCGTGGCGCGAGCCAGCGATAGGCGAGCAGGCCAATGCTGCCGATCAATGCGGCGACCACCAGCGCCGTCAGCAGGCGCAGGGACAGGTCGAAGCTGCGATCGCTCGCGTCGACGACCGGATTCGCGGCGGGTCCGGTATTGGGTCCGTTGGAAAGTACTTCGTCCATGGGTGCCCATTATCGCGCCGAATTCGCGCGCGCCGGACTTTGCGATGATTCCTGCCTGGCCAATCCCGGTCGTGCAAACGCAAAGCCCCATGCAAGTCCTTCGAACGTCCTTGTTTCGCCTCATTTCACGTGAAGGTCTGCGCTTTACCTTGATCGGCGCGATGCTCTGCCGGCTTGCGTGCGCCGCCGACCACGCCGAACCGCGTGCCGTTTCTCCGCGCGGGCCGCTGCAGAATTCCGAGCAGTCCATGGTGGCCCTCTTCGAGAACGCAGCGCCCTCGGTCGCATACATCACGACGGAAGTGATCCACAACGCGGGCTTCTTCGGACCGGAGATCGGGCACGCCGCCGGCAGCGGCTTCGTCTGGGATGCCGCCGGGCACGTCGTGACCAACTACCACGTGCTGGAGGGCGCCTCGCATGTCTATGTCCAACTCGACGCCGGCGATGCGATCGAAGCCAAGGTCATCGGCGCTTCGCCCGAGTACGACCTCGCGGTCGTCAAGCTCCTGCACACGCCGCGCAAGCTGCGCCCGATCGAGATCGGCACGTCCAGCGACCTGAAGATCGGCCAGACCGTTTACGCAATCGGCAATCCATACGGTTTGCAGCGCACGCTCACGCACGGCATCGTCAGTGCGCTCGACCGCGAACTGCCTACGCGCAACGAGCGCGAGATCGGCGGCGTCATCCAGACCGATGCCGCGATCAATCCCGGCAACTCCGGTGGCCCGCTTCTCGACAGCGCAGGGCGTCTCGTCGGGGTCAATACGGCAATCCGTTCGGATTCGGGAAGCTCCGCCGGCATTGGATTCGCGATTCCGGTCGACCTGGTGAATCGCGTGGTGCCATCGTTGATCAATCGTGGACGAGCGCCGCTGCCAGGCATCGGCATCACGCCGGTCGAACCCGAACTCGTTGCGCAGGCGGGCATTGCGGGCGTCGTCATTGCCGAAGTCCGGCGTGGCACGCCCGCGGCCGAGGCCGGCCTGAGGCCCATGAACCAGAAGACCGGCGATCTGGGGGACGTCATCGTCGGGGTCGACGGCAAGCGGATGGAGACTCTGGCGACGTTCATCGCCGGACTTGGCCGCGTTGGCGTGGACGGGACGGTCGAGTTGACGGTGGTTCGAGGGGAAAAGGAACGCAAAGTCAAAGTCAAAGTGATCGAAGTCGGACGCTAGCGTCAAAGCAAACTACGCTCTGAACATGCTTGGAGCGGTAAACACAGAGCTGAACGTCGCATGCAACTGCGGCCGGGGGTGGCCGGGCCCCGGACCCGCGCCCGCGCGCCTTTTCGCCAATTCGACGGCTCAGGCGCGAAGGGCGCTCCCCGGGGCCCGGTTACCCCCGGCCTCTCTCGCAAGCGACCGGCAACTCGTGTTCAGGTCCAGGCATGCAGATGCCTTCCACTTCTTGACAGGTGGCCGCCTCGCCTTTCTTGAGAGAGCGCGCGCTGCCGCGCGCGCCTCAGCGCAGCCACCGTGCCATTCGCCAAGCACCACGCCGTCAAAGGAACGGTCACAGCAGACACGCAGTCCGGAATGCCGGTGCCGCGCAGAGCGAGCGTGCGCGCGCCGAGCCCCCGGAATGGCGTAGTGCGCGCGAGCGAGCGGGTGCGCGGCGCCGGCATCGCCGGACTGCGCTGCTTGCTTGAGGACAGTTTATTAAATGACCGAGTGTTCTGGTCAGATAGGCTCGGTCGCCCGCTTCAGCCAGTCGAGCGCCTCTCCCTGCACATAAGGACTGAGCCGCTCCCTGACCATGCGGTGATAGGAATTGAGCCATTCCGTCTCATCGGGCCGCATGATCGCCCGATCAATGCACCGGACGTCGATCGGGCACAACGTCAGCGTTTCGAATTTCAGGAACTCTCCGAACTCGCCGGTACCCGCCGAAACGGTGGCGACCAGGTTTTCGATCCGCACACCCCAGCGCCCAGGACGATAAATGCCCGGTTCGTCGGAGGTGATCATGCCCGGCTCCATCGCGGTCTGCGGCTCCGGCGCCAGGTGCGGCGAAATGGCGTGCGGCCCTTCGTGCACGTTCAGGAAGTAGCCCACACCATGCCCGGTCCCATGCCCGTAGTCGACGCCCGCCTCCCAGATCGGCGCGCGCGCCAGGCTGTCGAGCATCGGCGAGCGCGTGCCACGCGGGAAATGCGCGCGTGCCAGGTTGATCATGCCCTTGAGCACAAGCGTGAAATCGCGGCGCTGATCGGGCGTCGTCGAGCCGATCGCAATGACGCGCGTGATGTCGGTCGTGCCGGTGGCGTACTGGCCGCCCGAATCGATCAAGAGCAGTCCGTTGCCGCATTCCTTGCCGTCGCAGATGACGGCGTGCGAGGCCGCCGTCGCGCTGTAGTGCGGCGCAGCCCCGTTCGCATTGAAGCCCGCGATCGTGCCGAAGCTCGGGCTGACGAAGCCGGGCCGGCGCGCCCGCCGCGCAGTGATCTGCTCGTCGATGGTGATTTCGGTGATGCGCTCGCGCCGCGCCAGGGCCTTTTCCAGCCACGCGAAGAATTCGCACAGTGCGGCCCCATCCTCCTCCATGGCCCGGCGCACGTGGGCAAGCTCGGCATCGGATTTGCGCGACTTGAACAAGGTTGTCGGATTGACCTGCTCGACGATGCGAACTCCCTGCGGAACCGCATGAACCATCGCGAAGGTGACCTTGCGCGGATCGATCAGCAAGGTATCGCCGCTGCCCAGCGCGGCGAGCGCGGGCGCCGCGCCCGCGTAATCCTCTACGCTCACGCCGTCCGCACCCAGACGGCCCGCGAGCGCGTCGTCGATCTTGCCCGACGCGACAAACAGGCGCGCGTCCTTGCGACCGACGAGCACGTGCGCGAGAAAAACCGGGTTGTAGGGAACGTCCGAGCCGCGCAGGTTCAGCAGCCACGCAACGTCATCGAGACTGGAAATCCAATGCCAGTTCGCGCAGTTGGCCGACATCGATGCGCGCACCTTGGCGAGTTTCTCGCTTCGCTGCAAAGTCTCGAGGCGCCCGTCCCGCTCGATGACGGGCGCATCGGGCAAGGAGGGGCGGTCGGACCAGATCTCGTCGAGCAGGTCCAGGTCCGTGCGCAGTTTCGCCTGGCGCAAGGCGATCGCCGACTCGATCGAGCGGGCCAGTGCAAGGCCCAGGCTCGCGCCGTCGACGCCGACCGTCGAACCACTGGGTACGTGCTGTCCCAGCCATTCCAGGAGGGCCGGCCCAAAGGCGCTGCTGGCCTTTACCGCGTCGATTCCCGTGCCTGCGAGGCGCGTTTCGGCTTCCACCCAATACCGGCTGTCGACCCAAAGGCCTGCAAAATCGGCGGTCACGACCAGCGTGCCTGCGGAGCCCGCGAAACCGCTCAGCCAGCGCCGGGTTTGCCAGCGTTCCGGCAGGTACTCGGAAAGGTGCGGGTCCGAGGAGACGGCAATCCATGTCGAAATACCGTGCGCCTGCATGCGGGCCCGCAGGGCCTCGATGCGCGCGCGAACCTGGTCTACGGAACTGGTCATGCCTGTCATGGTGGGGCCGCCTGCGCGAGCTTGGGTTTTTTGAGGATAACGCAATGACCTCGCGTGGCCCAGGATCCGGGCGCGCCCGATGCGGCGATCGGGTCGGTCGCCAAGGGCTCAACGCCCGCGCGAATCCTTCAGCGTGACGATGCGGTTGAATACCGCTTTGCCCGGCCTGTGGTCGTAGCGATCGGCAACGAAATACCCATGCCGTTCGAATTGATACCGGTCTTCCGCCATTGCCTGGACTGCATTCGCTTCGACGTATGCGGACAGGACACGACGGCTTTCCGGGTTGAGGAGACTGCGATAGTCCGGCGCGCCGGCATCGGGATCGGCTTGCACGAACAGCCGCTCGAAGACGCGGACCTCGGCAGGCGAGGAATCGGCGATTGGCAGCCAATGGATGGCGCCCTTGACCTTCACGCTATCGGCGCCCGGCGTGCCACTGCGGGTCTGCGGCAGCACTTCGGCAAGCACCGTGGTCACATTGCCCGCGGCATCACGCTCCACGCCCGTGCAGCGGATCACGTACGCATAGCGCAGACGGACCATCGCGCCCGGGCTGAGGCGGAAATAATCCTCGGGCGGGTTCTCGCGAAAGTCATCCTGGTCGATCCATAGCTCGCGCCGCAGGCGGATCTCGCGCATGCCATCTTCGGCGCGACGCGGATTGACCGCGGCCAGGCAGACCTCCTCGGTGGCCTGGTCGATATTGGTCAGGACCAGGCGCAGCGGCTCGAGCACGGCCATCGCGCGCGGCACACGCACATCGAGATCCTCGCGCACCGCCTGCTCGAGAACGGCGTAATCGATGCGCGAATCCGCTTTGCTGACGCCGATGCGCTCGGCGAACAGGGCAAGACTTTGCGGTGTAAAGCCGCGCCGGCGCAGGCCCACCAGGGTCGGCATGCGCGGATCGTCCCAGCCATCGACCAGTTTTTCCTCGACAAGCTGGATGAGCTTGCGCTTGCTCAGGACGACGTACTCGAGATTCAGCCTGGAAAACTCGTACTGGCGCGGCAGCTCGAACGGATCGGGTTTGCGTTCCTCCAGGGCTTGCGCAAGCAAGGGCGCGAAATGAACCGCATGCTCAAGCAGCAGGCCGAAAAACCGGTCCAGGTCGCGCACGACCGCACTGCGGTCGTGTTCCCAGCCGGCGAATAGCGCGCGCATCTGCGTTTCGGCCTCGCTGGCAAACAGCTTGTGCCCGAAATTGTGGCAGTGGAGGGCGAATTCACGCGCCGCTTCCACGCCCTGTTCGCGCAGCGCGCGCACGGACTCGAGGGCGGCACGCCATTGCGGTTCGCGCAGGATCGGTGCGCAGCGCTCGACGCACCAGTCGTATAGCGGGCGGTGATCCTCGAATTCCAGCGTGCAGATGCTGTGCGTGATGCTTTCGAGCGCATCGGACAGCGAATGCGCATAGTCGTACATCGGATAGATGCACCACCGGTCGCCCGTGCGATGGTGGTGGGCAAAACGGATGCGGTAGAGCGCCGGGTCGCGCAGATTGATGTTCGGCGACGCCATGTCGATGCGCGCGCGCAACACCATGCTGCCTTCCTCGTGCTTTCCGTCGCGCATTTCACGCAGCAGGCGCAGGCTTTCGGCGGCCGGGCGATCCCGAAACGCCGAGGCACGCCCGGGCTCGGTCAGGGTGCCGCGCGCGACCCGCATTTCCTCCGCGCTCGACTCGTCGACGTAGGCGTGCCCCTCGCGCACGAGGAATTCCGCGCATTCGTAGAGACGGTCGAAGTAATCCGAAGCGAAATACAGGTTGTCTTGCGTCGGATCGGACCAGTCGAAGCCGAGCCAATGCACGGCGTCGAGGATCGAGTCGACGTACTCCTGTTCCTCGCGCGCCGGATTGGTGTCGTCGAAGCGCATGTGGCAGCGCCCGTGGAAATCGCGCGCCAGGCCGAAGTTCAGGAAGATGGACTTCGCATGGCCCAGGTGCAGGTAGCCGTTGGGTTCGGGGGGAAACCGCGTCCGGATTCGGGCCGCATCGAGCGGGCCGTGTTCCTGGAAGTTGCCGTCGCCCGGGCGGCCGTTCCAATGGCGGCCGGCGAAGCGCTGCACGGAAAGATCGCCCGCGACGATGTTGCGAATGAAATTGGTCGCCGGTGCGGCGTGGTTCTTCGAGGAGGCCTTCTTGTCCATGGTAGTCGCGCATTGTAGCGGCGCGACCGCCGGGACTATGGCGCGTGCGCAACGGCGCGCACGACCACGGGACGCCCGAGAAGGCGCGCGCGCCGCGAAAAATCCGATTCCTCGTCGTCCGGCGCACCCGTGCAACCTCCGAGGGCGAGGTACGCGCCGCGCGTCACGAACAGCACTTGGCGCACCGGCGCGAGTCGGGAGCGCAGACCCGCCATTCCCAATGCGCTGGCGATCCGCAAGGCAAGAGACGCACCGGTGCGCAGGCATTCGCCTTCGATGTCGAAATGGCCCCAGGGGCTGTTTGCATTCGACAGCGCGCGCGCGATCAAGCGGTCGGCGCCCGCCGGCAACCGGACGTCCTCGGGCACAAACACGAGTGCGTCGGCTGTTTCGATTTCCGGAGCGCGGCATCCCGCGTCGATCTGGCGATCCCAGCCGCACGGTGCCGGTACGAGGCGATCGACAAGCGCCAGGACGCGTTGCAGCGCTTCGGCGTTGGGCCGCGCGTCATGCGTGGCGCCGTCGACTGCGATCACGCGATGCCCGTGGCGGCGGAACGGCGCAAGGGCGTGCAAGCCCGCTTCGAGGGTCGGCGCGTGCCAGCTGCAAGGAACGATGAAGGCGAGGCGCATATCGAGCTTCCGCAGCGAGCTTGCGCCGTCAATAGCCGCAGGCCTGGCCATCGCGGCGGGCATCGCTGGCCGCCACGTAACCCTCGTGCATCGGGTTGCCCAGGCGCCAGATGAACTGGCCTGAACCGAAGTCCATGTAGGAATCGTCGTTGCGCACGATGCAGTGCCCGCGCTGCGCAAGCTCGGCACGCACCGCGGCGGGCATCGCATCCTCGACTTCGATTTCCAGCCCCTGGTTCCATTTCCAGCGCGGGGCGTCACATGCCGCCTGCGGCTGCTGCTTGGCGACCAGCATTCGACAGAGGGTCTGGACGTGACCTTGCGGTTGCATGTTCCCGCCCATGACCCCAAAGCTCATCTGTGCCTCGCCATCGCGCGTCAGGAATCCGGGAATGATCGTATGAAACGGACGCTTGCCCGGTGCGACGCAATTGGGATGCGTGGGATCGAGCGAAAACGCGAGCCCCCGGTTTTGCAAGGAGATGCCCCAGCCGGGCACGACAACGCCGGACCCGAAGCCCATGTAGTTGGATTGGATCAGGCTCACCATGGTGCCATCTTGATCCGCCGCCGCGAGGTAGATCGTTCCGCCCCGCGGCCGCAATGCGCTCGACCAGGCGCGGGCCCGGCGCATGTCGATCTGCGCGGCACGCTCGCGCAGGAATGATTCGTCGAGCATCTCGTGCGGTTCCACGCGCATCGATGCCGGATCGGCGACATGGGCGTAGGTCTCGGCGAAGGCGATCTTCATTGCCTCGATCGCAACGTGATGCCAGTCCGGCGAATCGACCGCGAACCCGGCAAGGCCCGTGTACCGCAGGATGCCCAGGCAGATCGACGCCGCGATGCCCTGGCCATTGGGCGGCAGTTCGTGCACGGTATGCCCGTGGAAGTCCACGGCCAGAGGGTCGACCCACTGCGGCTGGAAGGCCGCCAGGTCGCTCGCGCGCAATGCGCCGTCGCCCGCCCGCGCATACGCATCGATGGCCGCTGCGATCTCGCCCCGATAAAACGATTCACCGCGCGATTCGGCGATGGCGCGCAGGCAGCGCGCTGCGCCCGGGATCACCACGCACTCGCCGACTTCCGGCGCGCGCCCGTGCGGCAGGAAATGCTCGGCGAAGCCGGGTTGCCCGGACAACAAGGGCACGGCACGCGCCCATTTCTCGCGGGTGATCGGGGGTACTGCGCTGCCGTTTTGCGCGTATTCGATGGCGGGCGCAAGTGCCTGGGAGAAATCGCAGCGTCCGAAGCGCGCATGCAAGGCGCCCCAGCCCGCTACCGCACCCGGCACCGTGACCGTATCCCAGCCGCGTTCGGGTCTCGTGCCTGCGCAATTCTCGCCGTAGCGCCGTTCAAAGTAGTTGCGGGTCCATGCGGCCGGCGCGGTTCCGCTCGCGTTGAGGCCGAACAGCCGCCCCTGATGAGAAACGATCGCGAACAGGTCCGAGCCGAGTCCGTTCGAAACGGGCTCGAGGATGGCGATGGCAGCCGCTGCCGCGATTGCTGCGTCGATGGCATTGCCGCCCTGCGCCAGAACGCGAAGGCCTGCACTGGCTGCGAGCGGGTGCGAGGTGGAAACGATATTCCGGGCGAAGACGGGAATGCGCGTCGTCGCGTACGGATTGCGCCAGGAGAAATCTCGCGATCGAGAGGTTCTAGTCATGGCGTAAGGATGCTACTGGATCGAGGCGCGTTCTTGCGATTTCTAAAGAAATCCACGGAATCCAGCCCTCCGGCCGTGTAACCGCAAATCGAATCGGATGCCCTGCAGTGCAGCCTTGCGCCGATCCGTTAATGCATACGGGTTCCGCTGGGGTGCTTCATCGTTGCCCGTCAAATAAGCATGGTAAATTCCCCCACTCGGCGTCAGGTTGACGCCTGTTTTTTTCGAGAGAACACCGGAATGGCGATTCATCTGGCATCGGATCGTTCGCGCCAGGATGCCGTGCTGTTGCTGCATGGACTGTCGGGCAGCCCCTTGGAAATGCAGTACCTGGAACGCCGTGCGCGCCTGGCCGGGTTCCGGGCCCACAATCCCAGCATTCCCGGTTGCGGTTTCGGCACACGCGAAGACCGCTTCGATACCGGCACGTGGCGCCAATGGGTGGCTTTCGTTTCCGGGGAAATCGACGCGCTGAGTCGCGACCACGAGCGCGTCTATGTCGCCGGCCTTTGCATCGGTGCGGTGCTGGCCTTGCGCCTTGCCATTGAGCGCCCGCATCAGGTGGCGGGACTCGCGCTGATTTCCACGACGCTCGCCTACGACGGCTGGCAAATGCCCTGGTACCGGGTCCTTGCGCCGCTCGCCTATCACACGCCCCTGCGGCGCATGATCGCGTGGCCGGAACGGCACCCGTACGGCTTGAAGAACGCACGCTTGCGCGAGTGGGTCGTACGTGCGATGGACGCGCACGGTGTATCGGCCGTCGGTTCGGCCTATCTGCCGCTGTCGGGTATCCACGAGGCCCATCAGTTGATTCGCGCCGTGCGCCGCGACATCCGCAAGGTGCAGGCACCTTCGCTCATCATGCATGCGATCGAGGACGATGTTGCCAGTCCCCGCAGCGCGGAATTCGTGGCCCTGAACATCGGATCGAGCCGCGTACGCACGATTCTCTATCAAAACAGTTATCACATCCTTACGATCGATAACGACAAGGAATCGGTTGGCGACGAAACCATCGCATTCTTTCGCGGAACCGCCGGCACCGTGCCGGCGCGAGGCGAGGAGGCGCTGGAGGGTGCCAAAACGAAGCGTTTTTCGGTAGCATAGGTTTTTATGAGTGCCGATCTCGCCGCAAGGATCAAATCGCTGATCGCCGAGCACTTCGGCATCGAACCCGACAAGCTCGCTCCGGAAACCGAGATCGCCAGCTTCGGAATCGACTCGCTCGCGATGATCGAGTTCATGTTCCAGATGGAAGAGAAGTTCAATATCCGCATGGCGGATTCCCGCGCTCCCCTGGTGACCGTTGCCGATGTAATCGCCGAGATCGAGCGCGCGGTACGCGAGCAGCAGCCGACCCAGGCCGCCTGAGCGCCGCGCCGGGCCATCGTCTCGGCCATGAATGAAGCCCGTCAGGTTTGCGTGACCGGGATCGGCGTCGTGAGTCCGATCGGAGTCGGCATTCCCGCGTTCGTCGACAGTTTGCAGGCGGGTCGATCCGGAATCCGTCCCCTCGCCTCGAGTTTCTCCGAGCGCCTCCTTTACAACGCGTTCGGCGTCGTGCAGCTTCCCGACGAACTCCCGGTCCCGCGCGCACGCCTTGCGGGGATCGACCGCGTCTGCGCCTTTGCCTTGATCGCCGCGCACGAGGCCGTCGCGGATGCGAATCTCAAGGGTCATGCGGCCCTGCAGGACGCGATCGTTTCGGTCGGGACCGGCCTGGGCGGCTCGGAGACGATGCAGCTAGGGTATGAAGAACTGCTGCTGCGCGGCGGTTCGCGCATCAATCCGCTTACCGTGGTCAAGGGAATGAACAATGCCGCCGCGGGCCATGTGGCGATCGACTTCGGCTGTCATGGCCAGAGCCTCACGTATTCGACGGCGTGTTCCTCCTCCGCCATCGCGATCGGCGAGGCGACGCGCGCGATTCGCTCGGGCTACGCGACAATCGCGATCGCCGGTGGTACCGAGGCCCTGCTGACGTTCGGCACGATCAGCGCCTGGCAGGCGCTGCGCACGCTGGCCATTCCCGACCCGAACGACCCGTCGACGGCGTGCCGGCCGTTTTCCGCAGACCGCACCGGCCTGGTCCTGGGCGAGGGCGCAGGTTTTGTCGTGCTCGAGGAGGAAGGGCACGCGCGCGCGCGGGGAGCAAAGGTTCTCGCGCGCGTCAGCGGGTACGGCGCGCGCACCGATGCCACGCACATGACCAAACCGGACACCGCCGGACAGGTCGCCACGATGCGTGCGGCGCTCGACGACGCAGGGCTGGATGCGAGCGCGATCGGCTACGTCAACGCGCACGGCACTGCCACGCTGGCCGGCGACGTGGTCGAGACGGATGCCATCAAAGGCGTGTTCGCCGCACATGCACGATCGCTCGCAATCTCCTCCACCAAGTCGATGCACGGTCATCTCATGGGCGCGACCGGTGCCGTCGAGTTCATCGCCAGCATGCTCGCGATGCGCCATGGTTTCCTGCCGCCCACCATCAACCTGCACCAGCCCGATCCGGGTTGCGATCTCGACTACGTGCCGAACCGCTCGCGCAGCGGCGTGCATCTCACGCATGTCATGTCCAATTCCTTCGCCTTCGGAGGCAGCAACGCGGTCTTGATCGCGTCGCGTTCGCAGTGAATCCGGTGTCCGGCGCGGCGTCGCGCCCCTGGCCCTATCCGCGCTGGATCGCGCACCGCGGTGGCGGAGTGCTTGCCCCGGAAAACACGCTGGCGGCTTTCGAATGCGGTCTGCGCCATGGCTATCGCGCGGCCGAGTTCGATGCCGTACTCAGCCTGGACGATGTTCCGGTCGTCCTCCACGATGAAACCCTGGACCGGACAACCGGCGCGACCGGACTGGTTTCGGAATGGACGGCGGCCCGCCTCGCCACGCTCGACGCCGGCAGCTGGTTTGGCGAGCAATTCGCGCGCGCCCGCATTCCGCTGCTCGAGGAGGTGCTTGCGTTTGCGCACGCGAACGGCATCTGGCTCAACGTCGAGATCAAGCCGGTCCCGGGGCATGAGCAGCGCACCGGTGCGCTTGTCGCGCAAGCCGTCGCACGGTTCCTTGCGTCATCCGAGGCGATGCGTCGACCCGGACCTCTGCTGTCTTCGTTCTCCGCGCAGGCGCTGGAGAGTGCGCGGGCAGCCGCTCCCGAACTCGCCCGCGGAATGCTGTTCGGTGCCGTCCCGCGGGAATGGCGCAAATTGCTCGAACCGCTCGACTGCGTCTCCCTGCATTGCGATCACCGGCATCTCGAAGAGAAGCGTGTGCAGGAAATCAAGGCCGCGGGTCTCGGGATTCTCTGCTACACGGTCAATGAGGCAGGTCGTGCCCGGGAATTGTTGTCCTGGGGCGTGGACGCGATCTGCACGGATCGAATCGACCTGCTCGGTCCGTCCTGAGGCCGGCCGACCCCCGGCCCACCCCCTCGGGCGCGCAAGTATCATGGGGGGATCCAAATGCTTTGCATCGCCGCGGCCAGGAGACCGAGATTCCTTCGGCCCCGGCCGGCACGATCGAGTCCATGAACAGTTCCGAGATCCGCGAGCGTTTCCTGCAGTTTTTTGCCGAGCGCGGGCACGCGCGCGTGCGCGCCGCCTCGCTCATCCCTGCCAACGATCCGACGCTGCTGTTCACGAACTCGGGCATGGTCCAGTTCAAGGACGTGTTCACCGGGCGCGAGACGCGTCCCTACACGCGTGCGACCACGGCGCAGAAATCCTTGCGCGCGGGCGGCAAGCACAACGACCTGGAAAACGTCGGCTACACGGCGCGCCACCATACGTTTTTCGAGATGCTTGGCAATTTCAGCTTTGGCGATTATTTCAAGCGTGAGGCCATCGCCTTTGCCTGGGAATTGCTGACGAAGGTCTATCGGCTGCCGGTCGATCGCCTGTGGACGACGGTCTATGTCGACGACGACGATGCGTTCAACATCTGGACCCGGGAGATCGGGATCGCGCCCGAACGTTGCATCCGCATCGGGGACAAGCCGGGCGCGGCTCGCTACAACTCCGACAATTTCTGGCAGATGGCCGATACCGGCCCCTGCGGCCCGTGTTCCGAAATTTTCTACGACCACGGTCCCCACGTTGCCGGGGGTCTGCCGGGCAGCGCCGATGCCGATGGCGACCGCTACATCGAGATCTGGAATCTCGTTTTCATGCAGTTCGATCGCGATGCGGCGGGTACGCTCACGCCCCTGCCGCGTCCCTGTGTCGACACCGGGATGGGGCTGGAGCGTCTCGCGGCGGTGTTGCAGCATGTCCACAGCAACTACGACATCGACCTGTTCCGCAACCTGATCCATGCGGCCGCGCGGGTCGTCACCAGCGCCAGCGGGGGCGTGACCCCCGACTTGCACGACAATTCCTTGAAGGTCATTGCCGATCACATCCGCGCCTGCGCGTTCCTCATCGCGGACGGTGTCATTCCCGGCAACGAAGGCCGCTCGTATGTGCTGCGCCGGATCATCCGGCGCGCGCTGCGCCACGGCTATCAGCTCGGCTGCCGCACGCCATTCTTCCATCGCCTGGTCGTCGATCTCGAGAAGGAGATGGGCGGCGCCTACCCCGAGCTCGGCGAGCAGCGTGCGCGGATCGAATCGGTACTGCTTGGCGAAGAGGAACGCTTCGGCGAAACGCTCGAGAAGGGCATGAAAGTGCTCAACGAGGCTTTCGATCGCCTGGCGGCGAACGGGCCGGATTCCGCGGCGCAGATCGACGGCGAAACCGCCTTCCTGCTCTACGACACCTATGGGTTTCCGGTCGATCTCACCGCGGACATCGCGCGCGAGCGCGGCCTTGGAGTCGACATGCCGGGGTTCGAATCCGCGATGGAGCGCCAACGCGACCAGGCGCGCGCATCGGGGCGTTTCAAGGCGCAGGCGGGCGTGCAATTCGATGGCGCGGCAACGCAGTTCCTGGGTTATGAAACCTTGCAGGCGGACGGTACCGTGCAGGCATTGATCGTGGCCGAGGCGAAACCCGAGTCCAAATCCGCTGCCAAGAACGACCGCAGGCACGAGTCCCAGTCGGGCGCCAAGGACGATGTCTTCGCCGGCCAGTTGCGCAGCGGAGAGCGCGGCGTCGTAGTCCTGGATCGAACGCCTTTTTATGCCGAGTCGGGCGGCCAGGTGGGCGACCGTGGACGGCTGGAATCCGAGGGCATGCTGTTCGAAGTCGAGGACACGCAGAAGCTGCAGCCTGGCGTCTTTGCGCATCACGGGGTCGTGCGCAGCGGCACCTTGCGCACGGGTGATCGGGTGCATGCCCGCGTGGACGCGAACCTGCGCAGCCGTACGCGCCACAACCATTCGGCGACGCATCTGCTGCACGCGGCTTTGCGCTCGGTACTGGGCACGCACGTCCAGCAGAAAGGATCCCTGGTCGACGCTTCGCGCACGCGCTTCGATTTTTCGCACGACAAGCCCATGAGTCCCGAGGAGATCCGGCGGGTCGAGGAGATGGTGAACACGGCGATCCGCGCGAACGCCGGCGTTGCCGCTCGTGAAATGCCCTATGACGACGCGATTCGTGCCGGCGCGCTCGCCTTCTTCGGCGACAAGTACGGGGACCGTGTGCGCGTGATCGCGATGTCCGACGAAGAGGAGAACTTTTCGACCGAATTGTGCGGCGGTACGCACGTCGATCGGACGGGCGACATCGGCTTTTTCAAGATCATTGCGGAATCGGGCGTGGCGGCCGGCGTGCGGCGTGTCGAGGCGGTGACCGGCGCCGGCGCCCTCGAGTACGTGCAGCAGATGGATTCGCGCTTGCACGAAATTGCCGCCGCGGTGCGCAGCCCGGCTGCCGAGACGGCGCAGCGCATCGGTCAGATTCTGGAGCAGGTCAAGGCCTACGAGAAGGAAATCAGCCGCCTGCAGCAAAGGCTCGCGTCCGGCCAGGGCGAACAGCTCGTGCAACGCGCGGTCGATATCGGCGGCGTGAAAGTGCTGGCGGCGATGCTCGACGGCGCGGAAGCGCGCCAGCTGCGCGAGACCGTGGATCAATTGAAGAGCCGCTTCGACCGCGCGGCGATCGTGCTGGGGGCGGTTGCAGACGGCAAGGTGCAATTGGTCGCCGGGGTCACGCAGAATGCGACCGCGCGCATCAAGGCGGGCGATCTCGTGAATTTTGTCGCGCAGCAGGTTGGCGGCAAGGGCGGCGGCCGGCCGGACCTCGCCATGGCGGGCGGTCCGGACGTCGGCGCGCTGCCCGAGGCCTTGGCCGCGGTCGAAGCGTGGGCACGCGAGCGCTTGTGAACGGGGAGCGGCAGCGATGAACGAAGGCGCACGGACGGAAGGCGGGGCGCAGGATGCCGCCAAAGATGCCCTGAAAGATCGGTACGACCGCGAAGTGGACGCGCGGGGCTTGAGTTGCCCCTTGCCGATCCTGCGTGCGAAGAAGGCGCTTGCCGAAATGCAAAGCGGCGAGGTCTTGAAAATTTCCTGCACCGATCCCGGAACGATCCGCGACTTCCAGGCGTTCGCGCGCCAGACGGGCAATACGCTCGTGTCGCAGGCCACCGCGGAGGCGTCCGTGGGCAAGGAATTCCACCACTACTTGCGCCGGCGCTGACATGCTGCGCAAGATGACCTTCTATTCGTTGCTGGTCCTGGTCCTGGCGGTGGCCGCGTACCTGGCAATTGCCTTCGGCTGGAGTTATTCGAGCGGCGAGCGCGCCGGATGGGTGCAAAAATTCAGCCGCAAGGGCTGGGTGTGCAAAACCTGGGAAGGCGAGCTCGCGATTGTTTCCATGCCCGGGACGACGCCCGAGAAGTTCGTGTTCACGGTGCGCGACGATGCGGTGGCGGCGCGCATCAACGATGCCGTGGGCCAGCGCGTGCGCCTGCATTACGAACAGCACCGCGGCCTGCCGGGCGATTGCTTCGGCGAGACCGAGTATTGGGTCGACAGCGTGGTGGCGTTTCCGGATTCGCCGGGAATTCCCGGAATGACCGCTCCCAACCCGGCCCCCGGCGTGCAGCCCAATGCGCCACAGAATCCACCACAGAATCCACCACCGAACCAGCCGCCGCCAGCCTTTCCCCCGGCAAGCGCACCGGCAGCGCCACCGGTTGCGCCACCGGCAATGCCGCCGGCCTCTCCCTTGCCGCCCGCTAGCGCCCCTCCAGGCGCTGCAAATCCTCCGCAACCTTCACCCGCTGCTCGCTGAAGTCCGCGAGGCGCTTCCGCAGGTTCGCCACGACCGGCGCCGGCGCCTTGTCGACGAAGCTGGGTTTCGTCAGTTGCGCCTGCGCACGTGCGATTTCCCCATCCAGTCGCGCAAGCTCCTTGGCGAGGCGCTCGCGCTCTGCCGCAACGTCCACCGGGATCACGAGCTGGAAGCGGAACTTTCCGGCCACCGCAACCGGTACGGCGACGTCGCCCGCATCGAGCTCGTCGACCGCTTCCACCGATTCCAGGCGCGCAAGCGCCATCAGATAGGGCGCGAATTCCTCCAGGCGCGGATCCCGCGGCGTGATTCTCATCGGCACCTTGCGCGAAGGGGCGATCTTCATCTCGCTGCGCACATTGCGGGCGGCGTCGACGATCTGGCGCATGACTTGCATCCAGGCATCCGAGGATTCGTCCACACGATTCATCTGCGCGTGCGGATACGGCTGCACCATGATCGAGGCCTGCTCCTGCGCGCCGCGCTCGCCCGCCAGCACGGACACCTTCTGCCAGAGCTCCTCGGTGATGAAAGGCGCGATCGGATGCGTCAGACGCAGCAGGGCGGATAGCACCTGCACGAGGGTCCGGCGCGTCGCGCGCTGTTGCGCCTCGCTGCCGCGCGCGAGCTGGACTTTGGCGAGTTCGACGTACCAGTCGCAATACTCTTCCCAGGCGAAACGGTAGACGGCCTGCGCGACGTTATCCAGGCGATAGTCCTCGAACCCCTTCGCAACTTCGGCGGCCGTGCGCTGCAGTTCGCCGGTGATCCAGCGGTCGACGGGCGAGAACTCGCAGGCCGATTCCGGGGCGCCCGCCCCGCAGTCGCGGCCTTCGGTATTCATCAGCACGAAGCGCGTCGCGTTCCACAGCTTGTTCGCGAAATTGCGATACCCCTCGCATCGCTTGAAGTCGAAATTGATATCGCGCCCGAGCGTCGCATAGGCCGCCATCGTGAAGCGCAGGGCGTCCGCGCCGTAGGCGGGCATACCGTTGGGAAACTCCTTGCGCAGGCGCGCCGCGACCTTCGGCGCATCCTCGGGCTTGCGCAGGCCCGTCGTGTTCTTGCGCACCAGGGCTTCGAGCTCGATGCCGTCGAGCAGGTCGACCGGGTCGATCGTGTTGCCCTCGGACTTGCTCATCTTCTTGCCTTCGGCGTCGCGCACGATGCCGTGGATGTACACATCGCGAAACGGCACGCGCCCGGTGAAATGCGCCGTCAACACGACCATGCGCGCCACCCAGAAGAACAGGATCTCGTGGCCGGTGACAAGCACGGAGGAGGGCAGGTAGCGCGCGACGATGGCCGGATCGGGCTCGCGCGAACCGGGCACATTCAATGTCGAGAAGGGCACCAGCGCCGAGGAGAACCAGGTATCGAGCACGTCTTCCTCGCGACGCAGCTCCGATCCGGCTCCCGCCGCGATCGCCTGGGCGCGCGCCTGTTCCTCGGTGCGCGCAACGTGCACGCCGCCCTTCGAGTCGTACCACGCGGGTATCCGGTGACCCCACCATAGCTGGCGCGAGATGCACCAGTCCTGGATGTTCGTGAGCCATTGCCGGTAGACAAGGCGCCATTGGTCCGGAACGATCCGCACGGCGCCCGAATCGACCGCGTCCAAACCCACCTGCGCCAGAGAAGGGCCGGGATTGCCCTCGGGGGTCCTCGCAGCGGGCGCGCTCATTGCGACGTACCACTGGTCCGACAACATCGGCTCGACGACTTCACCGGTGCGTGCGCAACGGGGAATCATCATGCGATGGGGCTTTTCCGAAACAAGCAGGCCGGCCACGCGCAACTCTTCCAGCACCGCCTTGCGCGCGACGTAGCGGTCCATGCCTCGGAAACGCTCGGGTGCATTTTCGTTGATGGTTGCGGTAAGCGTCAGGATCGCGATCGGCGCAAGGCCATGACGCTGCGCGACCGCGAAGTCGTTGAAGTCGTGCGCCGGCGTGATCTTCACGCAGCCGGTACCGAAGCTCGCATCGACGAAGGAATCCGCAACGACGGGAATCGAGCGCCCGGTCAGCGGCAATTGCAGTTGCGTGCCGATGCTCGCCAGGTAGCGCGGGTCTTCGGGGTGCACCGCGACGGCGACGTCGCCCAGCATGGTCTCGGGGCGCGTCGTTGCCACGACGAGCCCCGGGCCGCCATCGAGCGCCGGATAGCGGATTTCCCAGATCCGGCCGTCCTCCTCCTCGGATTCGACCTCGAGATCCGAGACCGCCGTTTGCAACACCGGGTCCCAGTTGACCAGGCGCTTGCCGCGATAGATCAGGCCCTGTTCATAAAGTCGGACGAAGGCGTCGACCACGGCCTCGGAGCGCGCCTCGTCCATCGTGAAGTACGCGCGCTTCCAATCGCAGGAATCGCCCAGGCGGCGCATCTGCTGCAGGATCGTGTCGCCCGAGTATTGCTTCCATTGCCAGACCTTCTCGACAAAGGCCTCGCGCCCGAGCGTGCGCCGCTGCAGGCCTTGCTGTTCGATCTGGCGTTCGACGACGATCTGCGTGGCGATGCCCGCGTGATCGATGCCGGGGACCCAGAGCGTGTTGAAGCCGCGCATGCGATGGACGCGGGTCAACGCATCCATGATGGTCTGATTGAACGCGTGACCCATGTGCAGGATGCCCGTCACGTTCGGCGGCGGCAGCTGGATGCCGAAGGATGGGCGGCCGGGCTTCACGCCCGCATCGAAATATCCCTGCGTTTCCCAGAAGGGGTACCAGCGTTTTTCGATTTCGCCCGGGCTGAAACTTTTCGCGAGCGACGTCCCGGCGGGGGAATCCGCGGCGCCCGATTCTTGCGTTGCTTCGCCGTCCGGTTCGGGACCGGACTCAGGAGGGACTGCCAAGTTCATCCTCGGTTGGAGTTGCGCAGGCGCTCGAGCTCGGCATGCACGGCACGCTCGACGATCTCGCGCAGGGAAGCTGCAACGGCCATGCGCGTTTCCGACGCAAGGCTCGCCAGCAGCTTTTCGATGGTGCCGCTCATGCGCTTTTGCACGATCGCCTCGACCTCGCGCGGCAGTTGCACCGCGATCTCCCTGAGGATCGAAGTACGCAATTCCATCTCGACGCGCGCCCAATGGCGCCCATCGCTCGCCGCCGGCGTTGCGGCCAGCGGGTTACCGACCGTGTCGCCGATTACCCGTACGTTCTCGTCCGGCTCGCCCGGCGCATGCCCGGCCGCTGGCGGCCTTGCCCCCGGTGGCGGCGCGACGGCCAGAGTCGGATGAAACCCGGGAGCGCCCCCCGCTGTGGCCGCCTGAGGCGCAGCGGCAGGGCGCGCCGCGGGACTCGCCGCCGGACCCAAAAACGGCGGCGGTGAGACTGCCGTCATGCCGGCGCCCGTCCGCGCCAACGGGACCGCGGTGGTGGGAACTGGATTGGGCGCCTGCGTGCCAGGCGGTGGCGCCGCGGCAGTCGCCGGCCCAGGCGCGCCCGTCGGCGCAAAGTTCATCGGTGCCACCGCGGGTGGCGGTGGCGGCGCGCCCGGCAGGGCCGTGAGACTTTGCAATTCCGGCTCGAGCGACCCCGAGGTCGACTCGAACATCGGCAGAGTCGTGTCGAATTCGAGCGGAGGCAGGCCAAGCCGGTCGGTCAGCACCGGGATGGACTGGTCGTCGGGATGGGCCTCTTCAGGACCGGGTCGGGTCGGTGGGTTGGTCATGAGGGATCGTTTGGATCGATCGTGGTGTCCCAGGCGAATCCTATGCGGCGCCCACGTCGTGAGCAACCGGCTGCAATCCGGCATCGCGATAGGTCGTGAAGCGGCGCCGGGCCCGTGCACGATCATCCGCGTCGGTCGACACGACGTCCAGGACACGCTCGAAGCGTGCAAACCAGCTTTGGAAATCGGGGGCGGTATCGTCATCGAGCAGCAGCAGCACGTCGCGCTCGCCTTCGGCAGGCGCACGGGTCAGCCAGATCGGCGTGCGATCGGCCAAGGGCGACGGCAACATCACGTGCGGAAGGAAGTCGAGCGCCGAAAATGTCCACAACGCCAGATTGAGACGTGCCAGGCGCTCCTCGTCCCGGGTAAAGATCTGCATCGTCTTGCCCGAACCGCGCACCTTGCGCACGAGACGGCAGGCGTAATTGACCGTGTCATCCACGTTGAAGTGGAAGTCGATCGTCTTTTCGTCGGCCGCGTCTGCCATCGGATTGCCCGGTGGACTGGCTTCAGCTTGCGCGCGCCAGCACGAATTGCGTGAGGAGCGGCACCGGCCGGCCGGTCGCTCCTTTGGCGGCGCCTGAGCGATACGCGGTGCCGGCGATATCGAGGTGCGCCCAATGTTGGTCCTTCACGTAGCGCGCCAGGAAACAGGCCGCCGTAACCGCACCGGCATTGCCGGGGGACCCGATGTTCGCCATGTCCGCGAAATTCGACTTGAGCTGCTCCTGGTATTCATCATCCACCGGCATCCGCCACGCGGTGTCGCCGGTTTCCTTGGCCGCCGCGAGCAATTCATTTGCCAGCGCGTCGTCGGGACAGAACAGCCCCGAATGCACGTTGCCCAAGGCAACAACGCAGGCGCCTGTCAGGGTCGCGATGTCGACGATCGCCGCCGGCTTGTAGCGCTGGACGTAGGTAAGCGCATCGCACAGGATGAGGCGCCCTTCGGCGTCGGTATTGAGCACCTCGATCGTCTGCCCCGACATGGAGGTCACGATGTCCCCCGGCTTGGTCGCGCTTCCCGACGGCATGTTTTCGCATGTGGGTACCACGCCCACGACATTGATCTTCGGCTTGAGTTCGGCGATCGCGCGCATCGTGCCGAACACGGATGCCGCGCCGCACATGTCGAACTTCATCTCGTCCATCGCCGCGCCGGGCTTGAGCGAGATGCCACCCGAATCGAAGGTAATGCCCTTGCCGACAAGTGCGACCGGATTGGCGAAGCCGCTGGTGCCGGCACCTTGGTATCGCATCACGATGAATCTCGGCGGCTGTTCCGAACCCGCAGTGACCGACAGGAAGGAGCCCATGCCGAGCGCAGCGATCTGGCGCTTGTCCAGGACTTCCACGCGCAGTTTCCAGTCGCGCCCGAGCTTGCGTGCCTGCGCGGCGAGAAAATCGGGCGTGCAGACATTTCCGGGAAGGTTGCCCAGGCGCTTGGCGAACTCGACGCCGTTGGCGACTGCCACGCCCTCGCGCAGCGCCTTGTCGACAGCCCGATTGGGCCGCTCCTCCAACCACGTGATCTTGAGCTTGCGGTCGGATTCGGCAGGCGCGTTGCCGCCCGCCTTGGTCTTGAGCTCATCGCTGCGAAAGCGGGTCACGCGCGCCGCCGCGACCAGGGCCCGGGCACACCACGCCGGCGTGCGGCCCTTTACTTTCCAGTCCGATGCCGCGAAGGCGATGGAGGTGACGCCCGCGCCGCTGCCGCGCACCGCCGCGCCGACCACGTCGGCAAATGCCTTGTCACCGAGATCGCCCGCCTTGCCCAGGCCCACGACCGCAACGCGCTTGCTGGCGACGCCCTTCAGTCCGCGCAGGACGATCAAGGAGCCGCGCTTGCCCTTCATGTCGCCGTCGGCGATCGCGGCACGGATCGCGCCTCCCGATACCCGGTCCACGCGACGCGCGGCCGCGGTTTGACCCGCGTCCTCGAACACGCCGACGACGAGGCAATCGGCCTTGCATGATTCGGGCGCTGCGGCCTTCGTGTTAAAGTCCATCGCGGAATCCTGTCTTGGGAACCCATCAGTATAGAGCCTGCGCACCCTCGCGCAGGAGCGCATTGCGAGCGACAGAAACTCGGGAAGCTCGATGATTTTCCGGCGTGCCATCGTCCAGGAGATCGCAAACAGCGCGGGTGCGGTCTTCTCGGTATTGTTTTGCATCGTATTCACGCAGGTGCTGGTGCGCCTGCTGGGGGACGCCGCCAGCGGCGACGTCGATACGAATGCCTTGTTCTCGATCGTCGCGCTCTCGACGCTGACCAATCTGCCGTTGGTCCTGACGCTCAGCGTCTTCATCGCGGTCCTGATCGCGCTGTCGCGCGCGTTTCGCGACTCCGAAATGGTCGTGTGGTTCGCGGCAGGGCAAAGCCTGCTCGCCTGGGTGCGCCCCGTCCTTCGATTCTCGGTTCCCGTGGCCGCGATCGTCGCCCTGCTCGCGCTGTTTGTCTCGCCGTGGGCCGAGCAGATGATCGCCGACGCCAAGCAGCGGTTCGAGCATCGCGACGACGTGAGCAAGGTCACGCCCGGCCGCTTCATCGAATCGGCGGCAACCGACCGCGTGTTCTTCGTCGAGAATCTCGACCTCGACGGCCAGCACGTACAAAGCGTCTTCGCCAGCCAACGCCAAGGCAATCGCGAAATCATCATCGTTGCCCAGCAGGGCATCGTCGAGACGCACTCCGATGGCGCGCGCTTCCTGGTACTGACGCATGGCCGGCGCTATGAGGCAACCGCGGGTGTCGCCGAGAATCGCGTGCTGGAATTCGAACGCTACGCAATCCGCCTCGAATCCGAAGTCGGCCCGCCGATCCTCAATACGAACGCGCGCACCTTCACGACGGCTCAGCTCCTGGCCGATCCCAACCCGCGCAATCGCGGCGAACTTCTCGGCCGCGTCGCCTGGCCGATGACGGCGGTTCTGCTTGCCTTGCTGGCCGTCCCGCTGGCCTATGTCAATCCGCGTGTCGGCCGTTCCGCCAACCTCATCATCGCCACGCTGCTTGCCTTGATCTATCTGGATTCGATCCTCATCCTGCAGGCGTCCGTGCAGCACGGGCGGATCGCGTTCCCGATCGCAGTCTGGCTTTCGCACGCGGTCGCAGGCGCGCTGGCGGCCCTGCTGTTCTGGAAGCGCATTTCCGTGCGACGCTGGCTGCCCCGATGGCGCGACTTGTTTGCGCGCCATCGCGCTTGTCCCCCCGGCGGCGATTCCGGCGGTGCCGGCACGCCACCTGTCGCGGAGTCTGCGGCATCATGATGCGGACCCTGCGGCGCTACCTCTGGCGCGAGATCGCCAGCGCGACGGTATTCGTCCTGCTCGCGTTGATCGGCATCTTCGCGCTTTTCGACCTCATCAACCAGATGAGCGACCTTGGGCGCTCCAACTACGAATTCGGGCATGCCGTCACGTTCGTCGCGCTGCTCATGCCTTCGCATACCTATGAACTCATGCCGATCGCCACCTTGATCGGCACGATCTACGCGCTTTCCAAGCTTGCCTCGAACTCCGAATTCACGATCATGCGGGTCTCGGGCATGACCACATGGCGGCTGGCCGATGCCGTCTTGTGGGTGGGATTTGCGTTCGTACTGCTTGCCTACCTGTTCGGCGAGATCGTGGCGCCACCCGCCGAGGACCTCGCCCAACGCTTCAAGTCACGTGCGATCGGAACGGCCGTCGGCCAGGAATTCCGCTCGGGCGTATGGGTGCGCGACATGCTGCACCGGCCGGATGGCAGCACGGACCTCATGCGCTTCGTGAACGTGGCGCTCGTGAACCCCGATGGCACCGTGGAGTACTGGCGCATCTTCGAATTCGACGCGGCGCTGCATTTGCGTTCGATCGCGACGGCGCGCAGCGGCACCTACGAACCCGGTCAGGGCTGGCTGCTGACGAACGTCGTCGAGACGCAGTTGCCGCCCGTGGACACGCAGACGGACCCGAACGCACCCTCGACTCCCGATTCGGCCGGGCAGTCGAAGATCGTGCACGAGCCAACGCGCCTCTGGCATTCCGAACTCACGCCCGCCATCTTCGGCGTGCTCATGGTCCAGCCTGAACGCCAAAGCGGCGCGAGCCTCGTGCGCTATATCAATCATCTGAGCGAAAACCACCAGCGCACCGATCGCTACGAGATCGCGTTGTGGAAGAAGGTGTTCTATCCGCTCGTCTGCGTGGTCATGATGGCGCTCGCCCTGCCGTTCGCGTACCTGCACGTGCGCGCCGGCACGGTCAGCCTGAAGATCTTCGCGGGCATCATGATCGGCGTGCTCTTCTACGCGATGAACAAGCTCTTCTCGCACCTGGGCATGATCAACACCTGGCCGCCCGTCGTCGTGGCAGGCTTGCCTGCGCTTGTCGCCCTCATCTTCGCAATGGGCGCGCTCTACTGGGTGGAACGGCGGTAGGTCTCTTCGAAAGTGCTCGATACGCCGTTCCTTGCATCGATCGCAGCGCATTGCAGATGGCATGCGGAGAGGGCCGGCGATGTCCGGGGAACGGACCCGGTCGCTCGCGCGCGCTACGCCTCCACGAGGGCTCGGCGCGCGACGCTCCCTCTCCGCTCCCCGGACATTCCGGCCTTCCACATGCAAACGTGTAAGCGTGCATGCGATGTGGTGCCATTTTGAGTACCTCCGGTGGGAGCGATCCGTGGCTCCAGATACCGCTGGAGGAGTATGAAAACCACATGGCATCGACCGGCGTCGCCCAGGCGGGCATGTTGGCGAGGGAGCTTGAGCGGGTAGTGCGAACGCACCGTCCGGCCTCGCTCGCCATACTGGGATGCGCGGGCGGCAATGGCTTCGAGGCCATCGATCCTTCGGTGACGTCGCGCGTCGTGGCGATCGACGTGAACCCCGCCTACCTGCGGGCGACACGGGAACGATTTGCAGAGCGATTGCCGGGGCTTGAGCTTCGCGAGATGGACTTGCAGGCCGCGGAGGTGACCTTCACGCCGGTCCAGCATGTCTTCGCTGCCCTGATTCTCGAATACGTGGCACTCGAACCCGCCTTCGCCAATATCCGCAAAATGTGCCGCGCGCATGGAAGGCTGACGACGCTGGTTCAACTCGCGTCCACCACGCATGCGCCCGTCACGCTTTCCGCCTTCACGAGCTTGCAAACGCTCCGGGATGTGATGCAGCTGCGAACGCCTGAAGAGGTGGAGAATGCCGCTCGCGCGGCCGGTTTTCGCCAGGATTCGCTCCGTGAAATCGGGTCGCCAGGCGGGAAGTGTTTCGCGGTGCAGGAGTTCGAGACCCAATGGCAACGCTGACTTTCGAATGGTCAGGGCGCAATCATGGCAACGAAAACAGCAAAGAAAGCGGTTGCTTCGAAACCTCGGCGCACTTCGGCGAAGTCGGCGGCCAAAGGAACGAAATCAAGTAGCGCGCGTCGCAAGGCGGGCACGCTTGCTCCTCGAAAGGAAAAGCGCGGCCTTTCCGCGGACCAGATCGTCCTCGAGCGCGAATCCGAGCTGGTCGCCGCTCTTGCGGCTGAAGTTGGCGCCAAGGGTGGCGCCGCAATCGGCGCCTATCGCGAGCCGCTTTCAGGCAGGCCGATGCTGTTCGCCGCGCTGCCGTTGGACGCCGTGCAACCGACGCCGTTCCAACGCGATCTCTCTCCCACGCACACCAAGCGGCTGGCGAGCAAGATCGAGGAGTCGGGTTCGTTCCTCGACCCGCTGATCGTTGTGCGCGGCGAGGATGGAAAACTCTGGACGCCGAATGGACGGCATCGACTCGCCGCCGCCAAGGTGCTGGGCCTCAAGCAGATCACGGCACTCGTGTCGCCCGACGAAGGCCTGGCGTTCCGCATCCTCGCGCTCAATACGGAGAAGGCCCACAACCTGAAGGATCGCGCGCTGGAGGTCATTCGCATGGCGCGCACGCTTGCCGTGCGCACGCCCCGCGCCAAGGAGTCCCAGTACAAGGCCGAATTCGACGCGCCCGAACTGCTGACTCTCGGCATCGTGTACGAGGGCAACGCGCGCTTCGGTGGGGGCGCCTATAGCCCTCTGCTCAAGAAGGTCGACCGCTTCAGCGAGCGCACCTTGCCCGCGAGCCTGGCGGAGCGCGAAGGCTTCGCCGCGCGCCTGGTCCAGATCGACGCCGAAGTCGTACGCATCATTGCTACTCTTCAGGAGCGCGGATTTCAGTCGCCGTATCTGCGCAACTACGTCGTGGCGCGAATCAATCCTGTGCGCTTTCACAAGGCCAGGAAAGGCGAATCGGCGCCACCGATGCCCTTGGGCCAGGCGCTCCTGCGCATGGCTGCAGCCGCCGCAAAATTTGATCCGAAATCGGTCTCGAACGCGGACCTCGCCTTGGTTGCTGCGGCCTCCGCCGAGCCTGCCTGATTCATTTGAGCCGATTCGTGAAGGAGTTTCGACTGGATTCAAGCGAAAACGAACGCTGCCGCTGCGGCTTCCCTGTCCACTTTATCCGGCAAACCGAAGTTTTATGAATTTCCCGCAGATCATCCAATCCTTGATTTTTCTTCTGATCGCAACTTCCCTTGAGGTCAGCGGCGACGCGATCGTCCGGAAGGCGATCTATGAACAAGCGGGCGCCTTTCGCATTGCATTTTTGCTCCTGGGGGGTGTCCTGCTTCTGGGTTATGGATCTTTCCTGAACCTCGCACCCGTGCCGTTCGGACGAGTCGTCGGCCTCTACATCGCCGTGCTATTTGTCGTCTGGCAAGTGGTGAGCTTCGTGGCCTTCCGGACCTTGCCATCGATGCAGGTACTGGTTGGTGGTGTCTTGGTAATCGCGGGCGGACTGGTCATTACTTTCTGGCGGCCCGCCGGATCGTGAACCGGACCGGACGCGCCGAGCGGCACCGTCAAATGGCGCTTAGCAAGAGGTAGCCGGCGAGCACAGCGCCTACGGCGGCAATTGCGACGCTGCTTGCCAGGGTGAGCATCTCACCGGAGTGTGGGTGCGGCCGGTCCTGCGGCGGCAGCGTTGCGATCACGTGTCGGTATTGAATCGTCGATGCGACGACCATTGCGGTTCCGATTCCGACCAGTACCACGCCGAACACGGCCGACGCGCCCGACTCCGTGTGCCGGGCCAGCGCCGGCGCCTCGACCGCGGCAATCCGCAGAAACAGGCCGAATCGGGCGATGACGAAACCGAACCCCATGACCGTGATTCCCGTGCGCAACCAGGCAAGTTGCGTACGCTCCGCCGCAAAGAACACACGAGGATCTGCGGGCATGATTGCTTCCTTCGTCCACCAATCTGGTAGGCCACATTCCAAGTGTGCCACCGTAACCGGGAGTCCAAATCTTGCCCTCGCTCCGGCTAGTCGCCACCCGTACGCTGTTCTGCGTAATCCTCGCCTTCCCGGCCATTGGTGAAATTGCCCATGCAGCGGAAAACCCGCAAACGGTGGTCATCGTCTCTGCGGATGCGGAATGGAAGGTAGTGCGGAAAATTTTTCCCAAGGCGACGTACCTGCCACAGACCTACGGCGAGTATTTCGCGTTTGATCCCCATACCCTGGTGGTGCAGGGGGGATGGGGCAAGGTCTCGGCCGCCGCCTCGGTCCAATACGCGATCGACCGCTGGCGCCCGAAGAACATCGTGAATCTGGGAACCTGCGGCGGCATCGCAGGGCGCATCGAGCGCAACACGATCGTGGCGGTGACCAAGACCATCGTGTACGACATCGTCGAGCAGATGGGCGACGCGGACGAGGCTGTGCGCTTTTATTCGACCAGCATCGATCTAGGATGGGTGGGTGACCCGCCACCCTCGCCGGTGGCGCGGCTGCCGCTTCTGTCCGCCGATCGCGACCTCGTCGCCCGGGAAATCCCTGCGCTCGTTTCCAAGTACGACGCGCGTGTCGTGGATTGGGAATCGGGCGCCATCGCCTGGACGGCCTCACGCAACCATAAGCGCGTGCTGATCCTGCGCGGAGTCACCGACCTTGTCGGCGCCCAGACGGGCGGCGAGGCCTATGGCAACGAGGAGCTATGGGAACAGGCCACGAACAGGGTCATGAAGTCGCTGTTCGATGCCTTGCCGGCTTGGCTCGCGAAGATGGAGGCTGAACTGCACTGAACGCGCTCTTCGACGCATTCGCAGTTCACCCGCCTGCCTGAGTATCCGGGGCGAAGGTCGTTGCATCGAGCGCAATGGGATCGCCCCGATTTCTCAGACGTCCTCGGGCCTGATCGAAGTGGCAGCCATGCTTCCGACGACCGTTGTCCATTCCCGGATCTTCCAACTGGTGACGAGTCCGTTACGCACATACGGATCGGAGCGCACGAATTCCTCGATCACCCCGGTCGATTCGCAACGAAAATAGAGAACGGCTCCATCCACGGGGTTGGCGTAGGCGCCCCCGAGAATAAGATGCCCGCGGGCAATCGCTTCCGACGCGAGGGTAAAGTGCTCGCGTCGAAACGCGCGGCGCTTTTCCACGGCATTGCCGACGTAGTCATAAAACAACAGATAATCCGGCATCTTCCGATTCCCCGCTCTTGCTCACCAAACTCGGCAGATCGAACGACCTTTGACCAGCGAGCGCAATGCGGCCGGTTTGCAGGCGCAAGCTCGCTCAGTAGCGCAAATCCCCGTCCGTAATCGCGCCGATGCTGGCGCTCGAAACCAGCGTCGCGAATTTCGCCAGCACCCCACGTGTGTAGCGCGGCGAGGGCTGTTTCCACTGCGCTCGCCGGCGTTCGATTTCGGCCTCGTCGACCAGCAGTTGCAAGGTGCGGGTGTGCGCATCGATGCGAATCGAGTCGCCTTCCTGGATGAGCGCGATCGGCCCACCGACATAGGCCTCCGGGGCCACGTGCCCGACGACCATGCCCCAGGTGCCGCCCGAAAACCTGCCGTCGGTAATGAGTCCGACGCTTTCGCCCAGGCCCTTGCCAATGATGGCGGAGGTCGGCGCCAGCATTTCGCGCATGCCGGGTCCGCCCTTGGGCCCCTCGTAGCGGATGACGATCACGTCGCCCGCCCGGATCTTGTCGCCAAGGATGGCTTCCATCGCGGCGTCTTCGGAATCGAACACGCGCGCCGGGCCGGTCATGGAGGGATTCTTCAGTCCCGTGATCTTTGCGACGCTGCCCTCGGGCGCGAGATTGCCGCGCAGGATCGCCAGGTGCCCCTGGGCGTACAGCGGATTGCCCCAGGAACGGATGACGTCCTGGTCGGTGCGCGGCTGCTCCGGCACGTTTGCAAGCGCCTCCGCCATGGTCTGTCCGGTGATCGTCATGCAAGCGCCATGCAGTGCGCCGTTGGCGAGCAGGATTTTCAATACTTGCGGAATCCCGCCGGCCTTGTGCAGGTCCGTTGCCACGAAGCGTCCGGAGGGCTTGAGGTCGCACAACACCGGCACGCGCGCACGCACGCGCTCGAAATCGTCGAGCGACCAGGGCACCTGCGCGGCATGCGCGATCGCCAGGTAGTGCAGCACCGCATTCGTCGAGCCGCCCACCGCCATGATCAAGGCGACCGCGTTCTCGATCGATTCGCGCGTGATGATGTCGCGCGGCTTGAGTCCCAGTTCGAGCGCACGGACGAGCACGCGCGCGGATTCCTCGGCACTGTCGCGCTTGTCGGGATCGGGGTTGGCCATCGTCGAGGAATAGAGCAGGCTCATGCCCAGGGCCTCGAACGAGGAACTCATCGTGTTGGCGGTGTACATGCCGCCGCAGGAACCCGAGCCGGGAATGCAGCGTTTTTCGATTTCCTTGAAATCGCGCTCGGCCATCCGCCCGGCGGTGAATTCGCCGACGGCCTCGAACGCCGAGACGATGGTCAGGTCCTTGCCCTGGTAATGCCCCGGCTTCACCGTGCCGCCGTAGACGAATATGGCAGGCACATTGCAGCGCGCGATCGCCATCATGGCACCCGGCATGTTCTTGTCGCAGCCGCCGACCACGAGCACGGCATCCATCCATTGGCCATTGACGCAGGTCTCGATCGAGTCGGCAATGACCTCGCGCGAGACCAGCGAATACTTCATCCCTTCCGTGCCCATGCCGATGCCGTCGGACACGGTGGGGACGCCGAAAACCTGCGAATTGCATTGCGCGCGCCCGACTTCTTCGATCGCGGCGTCGACCAGGCGCTGGAGCCCTGAATTGCAGGGCGTGATCGTCGAGTGGCCATTGGCGACGCCGATCATCGGTCTGGAAAAATCCTCCTCGCGATAACCCATCGCGTAGTACATCGCGCGGTTCGCGGAGCGGGCGACGCCCTGCGTGACATTGCGGGAGCGGTTGTTGTTGGCCATGTGAATCCGGAAGGTGAATCGGTCGCGCAAAGCGGGACCAGGGGAAGGGTCCGTACAATGCGCATTTTAGGCCGCAAACGCCCGCGCCTTTTCAGCCCATGCTCGTTCATCCCCAATTCAATCCTGTCGCCATTTCGATCGGCCCGATTTTCGGCTTCGGCCCGTTCGGGATTCGCTGGTACGGCCTGATGTACCTGCTGGGGTTCATCCTGTTCCTGACGCTCGGGCGGCTGCGCGCACGCCAGGAGTGGCGAGGGTTCTCGGCACGCGATGTCGAGGACTTGCTGTTCTATGGCGTATTCGGCGTGATCCTCGGTGGCCGTCTCGGGTACGTGCTGTTCTACCGCCCCGATTTCTACCTGGCCAATCCGCTGGACATCGTGATGATCTGGAGAGGCGGAATGTCCTCGCACGGCGGCATCATCGGCGTGATCGTCGTGATGGCGCTGTTCGCGTGGGCGCGGGCCAAGCCTTTCCTGCAGGTCACGGACTTTGCCGTGCCGCTCATTCCCCTGGGCCTGGCGGCGGGGCGCATGGGAAATTTCATCAACGGCGAATTGTGGGGACGCCCTGCGGATCCGAACATATGGCCCTGGGCCATGATCTTTCCCCAGGCGCAGGACGGAATTCCCCGCCACCCGTCGCAGCTCTATCAGTTTTCGCTCGAGGGAATTTTGTTGTTCGTGATCCTCTGGATTTATTCGCGCAAGCCACGCCCGCGCGGCTACGTTTCCTGCCTGTTCCTCGTCGGCTATGGCTGCCTGCGCATCCTTGCGGAATTCGCGCGCGAGCCCGACTCTTTCCTGGGGCTGCTCGTGTTCCGGCTGTCGATGGGGCAATTGCTCTCGATCCCGATGGTGCTCGCGGGCTTGATCCTCTTTGCCGTGCTCGCCCGTCGCGGGCCCGGGGCCGACGGCGGTGCTACCAGCGCGGCGGAAGCCGCCGCAAAATAGCGTAGCGCTTGTCGCGTTCGCGGACGTACCCGCCGGTGCGCAGATCCTTGAGGATGCGGCTGATCATGTCGCGGGATGCGCCCACCCGATCGGCAATGTCCTGCTGGGTCAGGCGCTCACGCAACCAACGCAGTCCCGTCTCGTCCGGATCCGCCGCCAGCGACTCCAGCAGGCGCGCGACGCGGCCATAGACATCCATCAGCGCGAGGCGCTTGACCTCGCTCGTGGCCTTGCGCGCCCGCGTGCTGATCTTGGCGATCAAGCGCAGTGCGCTGTCCGGATTGTCGCGGATCTCGGATTGCAAGGCGGCACGCTCGACCACCGCGCAGACCGTCGGTTCCATCGCCCGTACGCTTGCGCTGCGCGGTTCGCCGTCGAGCGCCATTTCCCCGATCGGTTCCGCCGCTCCGTATTCGGCCAGCACCATCTCGCGTCCGCGCGGATCCGAGACGTAGACCTTCACGCGTCCGCTGAGCACGACGTAAAGCGCGTCGCCGGGCTCGTTCTCGCGGATGAGTACCGTTCCCTTTTCGAAGGTGCGAATGCGCCCTCGCGCAGCGAGCGTGCGCGCCAGCGGATCCGAAATGTTCCGGATGACCGGATCCCACACCCCCATGCACCCTCCGCGCCTTAGACTCAGGGAAACGGTTCGAAAACAGTAGCGGGCGCCGGCATTGCTTGGCAATAGCCGCGACCGCGCGTTGTGTTTTCCGCACTGCTGAGGCTGGGGAGGGGGCACGCTTGCGGCCAAGCTGGGCACGAGGCCTGTTCGCGGCGTCCGCGGGAGTTCTCGCCGGCGTCCTGCTCGCACGCGCCACGACCCTCGTGGCGCGTTTCGACTGCGTGGCATTCGATGGGCAGGCGCGCATCTTGCGAGCCTTGCACCAGACCTATGTCGGGAGGGAGCCCGGTCGTGACGTCGAAAGCAGGATCGCCGTGATCGGCATCGACGCGGACAGCCTGCGCAGTCTCGGCGTGCCCTTGGCGATGCTGCACGAAGCCCTGGGTGAGGCCCTTGAGGCAGTGGCGGCCGGCCATCCGCGGGCGATCGGGCTGGATCTTTCGCTTCCCGAGCATTCCTTCGATCGTTTCGCGCCGGGCCTCGATCGGAGCCTGATGCGGGGCCTGCTCGCGGCGCGCAATACAGGTCCGTTGGTCATTGCCCTGGACATCGACGGACAAGGCAGGCCGACGCCACCTTATCTTCCACTGCTGGCGGTAGCCGGCGGCGATCCCGCGTTCGGCCTTGCAGTGTTCCCCAGGGACTGCGACGGGACCGTGCGCCGCTATGTACCCGATCCGAAGCAGAAGCTTTTTGGCAAAACGATTTTGGAACCGTCTTCCTGCGACGGCTGGCTGGCGGCAGGCGTCGCAGATGAGGCAATGGTGGGCTCGCTGCCAACCGCCGTACCGACATCCTTTGCCGGCCGCGTCGCTGCACATGCGGGTCTTGGATCCGGACTGACGCAGGCAGGTTGGATCGACTTCACCCGCGCGAGGGCTTTCGATGTGATGCCCTTGCTCGAGGTCTTGAAATGGGCCCGCAATCCGCAATTGCGGGGCAACGGGCGATTCGAGAATCGGATCGTGTTGTTCGGCTCATTGCTGCCCGACGTGGATCGAACGCCGATTCCCGTCCGGCTGCTTTCCAGCGAGCCCTCCTCGGCGGCGCCACCCGGGGTCATCTTGAACGCTTTGGTTTTGCAGAATGCGCTGGACGACGGCTTGCTCAGGGCGCCGCCGGCGATTGTGCGCGTCGCGGTTCTCGCGCTCGCCGCGGGCATCGCGTTCTTTTCGCGCCAAAGCCTGCGCTGGGGCGTTGCCGCAGCCGCAGCGCTCGCCTTGTTCGGCGCGGGAATCGTCGGTCACGTGACGGGATGGTTCCTGGCGCCGGGGCAGGCCCTTGCAACGATCGCATGCGCCGTGGTGGTGCGCTCCGTCCTGGATCTGGCCGCGGCGCGCGCGGCGCGCGAGCATGTCGAACGGGTTTTCGGTGCCTACCTCGGTCCGCAGGTGCGTGACCTGTTGCTGCGGACAACGGCGCAGCCACAACCGCTACGTCGCGCCGCCGCACTGTTGTTTGCTGATCTGCGCGGATTCACGCAATGGTCGGAACATTCCGAGGCGCAACTCGTCCACGACACGCTCAACCGATACTTCGAGGCGATCACCCCGGTCGTGCACCGGCACGGTGGCACCGTCGACAATTTTCGCGGTGACGGCGTGATGGCGGTGTTTGGGGCACCCGAGCCCCGGAATCGCCCGTGCGACGACGCGTGGGCAGCCGCAAGCGAGATCCTGCTGGCGATCGCGGCCCTGAATGAGCGCGATCTCGTTCCTCGCGGCATCAGCCCCTTGCAGGCGAGCCTAGGCATGGACTTCGGCGAGGTCGTCATCGGGGAAGTGGGTAGCGCCGAGCGCAAGGATTTCACTGCGCTGGGCGACGCCGTGAACGTTGCCGCGCGCCTCCAGGAACTGGCCAAGCAAACGGGGTATGCCGTCTGCGTCACGGCACGCTTTGCCGCGCAATTGTCGCCGGACGTGCGTGGCGGGATGGGAAGCCTGGGCGTTCGCGAACTCAAGGGACATTCACCCATCGAGGTCTACGGCTGGAACTCCCGGCCTGAGGCTTCCGCCTAGCGCGATCGCGCGGAAAAATCGGGAATTTCCGATCTTCCCACGATCCCGTACACCCAATACGCTCAGGATGGGAAATGGATCGATCGTGCCGAAGCCAGTTCTTGTCCTCGCGATATTTCTTGCGTGCGCCATCGGCGCGGCTTGCGCTCACGCGCAGGATGCGCCCACGGCCGCTGCGGTGGCGATCGTGACGGATCTCGCGGGTGCCGCGCGGGCGACGCACGAAGGACGCACGTCGAAGCTTTCCATCCTCGACACGCTTCAGGCGGGGGACCATCTTGCGCTCGAAAACGGCGCCAACATCGAGATCGTCTTTCCCGGCGATTCCGGTGTCGTGGTTCGCGTATCGGGTCCTGCGCGCGTCGTGATCCGCCTTGACGGCGCCGCTTGCGAAAGCCCGGCCTGCCGGCTCGAACGGCGCGAACTGTTCGGGACGTGGAGATCGGTCGTCGTGCCGGCACAAGAGGTGGATCGTGCCAGCGTCTCCCTGCGCGGGTCGGCTGCGAACCGGATCGAATTGCGCGAGCCCGTCGGCGACCTGCGCGCAGCCGATCTTGCCTCCTTGCGCTGGAGCGCACCGCGACTTCCCGAAGGAGATCGCTGGCATTTCACGGTGCGCATCATCGACGAGCGGGGAACCGAGCTTTGGAGCGGCGAAACCGACGACACGTCCTTGGACCTGCCCGACGCAGTACTTGCAAGCCGCGCGGCCGCGCCGCCAAGCCGCTTGTTGTGGACCGTCGCAGGCGTATCGCGCTCGGGCCGGCGCGAAGAAGGCGCGGCCGAATTTCGCTTGACGCCAGGCGACAAGTAGCGCCGCGCCGGATTGCGGTGGTGCTTACTTGAGCAGCTTGCCCGTGATGAACTTCCAGTGCTCCGCGCTGACAGGCGTGATGGAAAGCCGATTGCCCCTGCGCAGGACGATCATTTCGGCCAATTCCGGGTGCGCGCGCATTTGCGTCAGGGAAAGCAGGCGAGTCTTGCGCAGCGCACGTACGTCGACGAGTATCCAGCGCGGATCGTCTTTCTTCGAGGCGGCATCGTAGTAGATGCTTTTCTTCTCGAATTGCGTCGGGTCCGCGTAGGGCGCACTGGCGATTTCGGCAATGCCGGCGACGCCCGGCTCTGCGCAGCCCGAGTGGTAGAAAAGAACGCCGTCACCGGGGCGCGATTGGTCGCGCAGGTAGTTGCGCGCCTGATAGTTGCGCACGCCTGTCCACGGAACCGTGGCGTTGCGCGCGGCGAGCGCATCGTCGATCGAACACTCCTCGGGCTCCGACTTCATCAACCAATATTGCATGGTGAACGTTCTGCGCAGGATTCCAGCATGCAATGCCGATTCCGCGATTCCGAAATCGCGACGGCGAAATCAGAACGCAAAATCGAGAGAAAGGTCCCCGCGCATGCCGCCCGGCCTGTTGTCCTGAACCGCGGGTTCAGGGTGGTCGCTGTCCGCGTCGTTTAGGTTCAGCAATCGCGTGCCGATCGCACCACGACACGAGCGCAGGGACCTTGCGCAAAGCGCATTGGTTCAAGGAACATAAAGGCCTTTGCGCGAACACCGCAGGGATGGGGCATTCTAACCGCCGCTCGCGTCGAGAAAGCTCCCGCGAATGGCAGGAAAATACCGTCAAATGAGCGTCTAAAATGAGCGTCTAATGAGGAGCCGCTAAAACAGCTTTTCTTGCGGCGCCAGGATTTCGTCTGCCAGTGCAGTCAAATCGCGCAAGCGCCGGCGCACATCCGCGATATCGGCGCCATCCGTGCCCTTGGAGCCGAACAGCTCCTGCGCAATCTGGAGCGCGGCCATGACCGCGATATTGTCGGAAGTCATGACTCTGCCGCCCTCGCGGATCGCCCCCATTTTCTGGTCGACGTAATGCGCGCACGCGAGCAGTTCGTTGCGCTCCTCAGGGCGGCAGGCAACGCGATATTCGCGTCCCAGGATGGTCAGGGTGATCTGTTCCGCCGCTTGCGCCATCGCTACGTCGCTTCCTCACCCCGAACTTCCCGCGGCAGCCGCTCGATCAGTCCGTCCAGCCGCCGCGTCGCACTCGTGATGCGCTCGTTGAGCGTGGCCACTTCCGATTGCGAATTCGCGAGCTGCATGCGCAATTGATGGTTTTCCTCGCGCAACTGCCGCACGTGGGCAACGAGTTCCTGCATGCGCGAGGCCAGCGCGTCGAGTTGATCCAGCATTGCGAAATGGTAGCACCGCAGAGGCGCTGATACACTCCTGCCGCCTTCGGTTCCGCCCGTCCGGATGACCTGGCCACAGGAAGTCCTGGAAGGGCGGTGAAACGGGAAACAGACGCGCGCGCAGCATTGGCGCGCCAAACTGTGCTGCCCCCGCAACGGTACGAGAGCCTCGCCGCCCGCTATTGGTCCGGCGACATCCTGGTCAACTGCCACTGCGATACCGCGCGGCATTGTGCGCGTAGTCGTGGGAAGGCGACCCGGTGCTCTCAGCCCGGAGACCGGCCGGAGGGGATCGCGCACGCATTGCCTTTTTCCGGCGTGCAGGCGCGAAATCGAAAAGCACTCCGTAACCGGCGGTGGGCCGGAGAGGGATCCAATCATGCCAAGCCCGGGTTTTGCACGTCCGCGAGCGTGCCGATGCGGTATTCGCTCGTCTTTTTTCGCTTTTGTCCTTGTCGGCGCGGCCGCGCCGGCAATGGACCTCGCGATCGCGCAGGAGTCATCGCAACCGATCGAGCCGGTCGTCGTCACGGCCGCCCGCGATCAACAATCGCTTGCGGATGTCATGCCCAGCGTCACCGTCTTGACGCGCGCGGACATCGAACGGTCGCAATCGCGGGACCTGGTCGAGTTGCTGGGGCGCCAGACGGGAATCGAATTCGCACGCTCGGGCGGGGAAGGCGCGCAAACCTCGCTCTTCCTGCGCGGTGCCAACTCGAACCAGGTTCTCGTGCTGATCGACGGCGTCCGCGTCAATACGGCGCTGGACGGCGCCCCGAATCTCGGCGGCATCTCGACCGATGAGATCGAACGCATCGAGATCGTCCGGGGCAACCTGTCGAGCCTCTATGGTTCGGAGGCGATCGGCGGCGTGATCCAGATCTTCACGCGTGGTGGAACAAAGCCCGGCGCGCAGGCCTTCGCCGAAGCGGGGCAGGGCCATACGCGCGACGCCGGCGCCAGCGTTACGACGCCGGTCGCAGGGGCGCTGCTCAGTATTTCGGCCGGGATGCGCCAGCAGGCGGCGGTTTCCGCGATCGACACGCAGCAGGTGACGTTCGCGAACCCGCTGGTCGACGCGAATCATGCACGCAATGGTTCCGTTCGCTGGGACCAGCATGCGGCCGATTGGGACCTGAATGCCTGGGCGTGGGGCCGCCACAACGACACGGCCTGGGACGACCCCTACGACTCCAGCGCGACGATCCCCAGCACGCTGTCGACCGAGGTGGAACACAGGACGCAGGATGGATTCGGCCTGTCGGGGTCGTACGCCCTCGGCAGTTCGCGCGTGCGCGCCAGCGTCGCGCAGACGCAGGACGATTCGTCGAATGTCTCCAACGTGCCGCTATCCTACGATGATGACGAATTCGTCAGCCGGAATCGGCAACTGAGCCTGCAGGACACGACCACGTTTGCCCCCGGAATCGATGCATTGTTCGGCTGGGAATTGCTGGATCAGCTTGGATCCTCCACGTCGTACGACCCTGCCTTCCTCAATCGCCTGACCGCGTTCGATCGGCACGTGGATTCGTTCTGGGCCGGCACCAACGGGCGTGCCGGGGCGCAGCAGTGGCAGGCGAATCTGCGGCACGATCAATACACCGACATGGGTGGCGCAACGACCGGGCTCCTGGCCTACGGATACTGGTTCGACCCGGCCTGGAAGGCGACGGCTCAGTATTCAACAGCGTTTCGAGCGCCGAGCTTCAACGAGTTGTATTACCCGGTCTATGGCAACCCTGCGTTGCGGCCCGAGCGGGCCCGCAACGAGGAAATCGGAGTACGGTGGGCGCAAGGCGCATCGAACGCCGGCGCGTCGATCTTCCGCAATCGAACGAACGATCTCATCGAAGGACTTGCGCCCAGCTTCCAGGAAATCAATATCGACCGCGCATCGCTCGACGGCGCGGAACTGCAAGGGCAAACCATCCTGCAACGGCTTGCGCTTGCGGGGGCAACGCTGGATCAACTCGACCTCGGTGCCAGCTTGAGCCTGGACCGTCCGCGCGATCTGGATACCGGTCTGCCGCTGTTGCGCCGGTCACGCACGACCGTTCGAATTTCCGCATCGCTCGTTCAGGGCCCCTGGACCGCCAGCACGGATCTGCAGCGGACCGGACCGCGGGACGATATCGACTACGTGACGCTGGCTCGCACGCAACTGCCGGCCTACAACCTGGCCCGTTTCACGCTGGCGCGCGCATTCGGCAGTCATGTGCGCATCCACGTTCGCGTGGAAAACCTCTTCAACGCTCATTACCAGCTGGCGGATGGATTCAATACCTTGCCGCGGATGATCATCGGCGGGGTCGAGGTCAGGATGTGAGTTCGAGGCAGCGGGATCGCCGGGCTCCGTCGCGCGAGCTGGCCCACTTCGCGCCCGCCCCGGCGCTGGCGGTCCTGCTGCTTGCCTGCCTGTGTGCATTCGTCGCCGCTCTTTGCATCGGTAGCGTCGCAATCGACCCCGGCACCTTGCTGAGCTCGATGACGGGCATGTCGCTCGGCACCGGCGCCGATGCCGGCCAATCCGCGCTTGCATCGACCTTGCTGGCGCTGCGACTGCCACGGGCAGTGACGGCCATGGCCGTTGGCGGCCTGCTCGGACTTTCGGGCGCGTTGCTGCAATCGCTGCTGCGCAACGGCCTCGCCGATCCTTATGTCCTGGGCATTTCGGGTGGCGCCTCCTGTGCCGCGCTGGCCGCAATCGCACTCGGTCTGGGCGCAGGCTCGATCGCCGCATGCTCGGCGGTCGGGGCCTTCTGCGCCTTGTTTGCCCTTTTCGTGCTTGCCCGCCGCGAACTGTTCGCGCGCGACGCCGCGCTGGACCAGGGTCGCGACAGCGCGATCCTCCTGACCGGCGTGATGATCGCGTCGCTGTGCGCGGCCGGGATGAGCCTCGTGCTGGCGCTCGCCCCCGACGGCAGGCTGCGCACAATGGTCTTTTGGCTGCTGGGCGATCTTGCCGGTGCTGTCCACCTCGATATCGCGCTCGGTGCCATGGCGTGCTGGGCGATCCTCGCGGCGGTTGCGGCGCGCGATGCGCGCGCCTTGAACCTCATGCTGGGCGGTGACCTGCAGGCCTTCACCCAGGGCGTCGCGACCACGCGGGTCCGGCGCCGCCTGATTGCAATAACCGCGATCGCAACCGGCACCGCGGTATCGCTCGCTGGCGCCGTGGGCTTCGTCGGATTCGTTGCGCCTCATCTTGCGCGGCGCGCGCTGGGCGCCGACCAGCGCGCCATGCTGCCTGCTGCCTCCTTGTTGGGCGCCTTCCTGGTGACGCTCGCCGATACCTTGGCGCGCTCGATCGCGGCGCCCCTGCAACTGCCGGTGGGGGCGCTCACGGCAATCATTGGCGTTCCGGTCTTCCTATGGCAATTGCAGCGGCCATGAGCGACCCGATCCTCTCCTGTCGCGGTGTGGCCGTACGTTTCGGCGAGCGCATCCTGATCGAGGCCTTGGACTGGGAAGTGCGGCCAGGCGAACGCTGGCTGCTGGCGGGGCCCAATGGTGCGGGCAAGAGTTCCTTGCTGCTGGTGCTGGCCGGGGCACGCCGTGCCGACGCCGGCACGGTCCGTCTCGGTGGCGCGCAATTGGCCTCGTGGAACGCCGCGCATCTGGCAAGTCTGCGCGCGCTCGTCACGGATCGCTGGGTCGATCCGTTCGCCGTTCCGGTGCGCAAAGTCGTCGAGGCAGCGCGCTTTCGCCTCGACGAAACTCGTGATGGCGGGGTACGGGCCGGGAGCTGCCTGGAAGAAATGGATTGCGCAGCACTCGCCCAGCGCGACGTGCGCCGTCTTTCCCGTGGGGAACGCCAGCGGGTGGCGCTCGCGGCGGCCCTGGCGCAGGAAGCGAGCCTGCTGCTGCTCGACGAACCCCTGTCGCACCAGGACCCCCGGCATCAGTCGCTGGTCCTGGAGCGCTTGGCCCGAAAGAACCATTTCGCCTGCATCGCAGCCATGCATAACATCAGTGCCGCGGCCGGCTTCGCCACGCACGCGTTGCTGCTCGCGGGCGATGGCAGCTGGCATGCGGGCCCAAGTTCGGAAATGTTGACCACGGTCATGCTCGAGAAAATCTTCGGCACGCGCATTACGCAAATCGAGATGGGGGTGCATCGCGTATTCGTGTCCGCAAGCGGCGCGCCAGTTTGATTCCGATATAGTCGCGCCTTTCCTCAACCGCTGCACTCTCACAAAACACACATCAAACCATGCCCGTCATTCTTGTTGCGAATTCGAAAGGTGGTGTTGGGAAGTCAACAGTCGCGTCGAACCTCGCCGGTTTTTATGCGAGGCGAGGGGAGCGCACCATGCTGGGGGACCTCGATCGACAGCAGACCATCGGCAAGTGGCTGAACCTGCGGCCCCAGACCGCTGCGTCGATCACGTCGTGGGACTTTTCGGATGGCGGGGTGGCCAAGCCGCCCAAGGGCGTCACGCACATCGTGCTCGACACGCCCGCCGGCATCGACGGCTCCGCGCTGCGCGACGCGGTGCGTGCATCGGCCAAGATCATCGTGCCGTTGCAGGCTTCGCTGTTCGACATCCAGGCGACACATACTTTCCTGGGCAAGCTGGCGAGCTACGGTGCGACGCCCCAGAACGGTCGCGTCGCGGTGATCGGCACGCGCGTGGATCCGCGTACGCGCGCCGCCAGCCAGCTCGAGCGCTATGTGCAGGACAACTCCATCCCCTTCCTGGGTTTCCTGCGCGATACGCAGAACTACGTCCAGCTCGCCGCACAGGGACTCACGCTGTGGGATGTGGCACCGGCCCGCGTGCAGCAGGATATCGAACAGTGGACGCCGATCATCCACTGGACGAGCAACGGTCGCCGCGCGGTCTAGTCCCACCTTCCCCGCGCCCCAAAAGGCGCGGGCGCCAGGGCTGGTCGCTTTGCCTCAGTACTTTTGGCGCGCATCCTCGATGCGTTCGCACAGGGTCTGCGTCGCGTCCAGCACGCGTGTGCTTGCGCGATCGATTTCGTCGGCGTCGAGCGTGACCAGCATTCCCGTGGCAACGGCGGGGATCGCAGGAAAGCGGCGCCATCCATCCAGTGCGCCATGATCGACCGCGCCTGCCTCGGCTGCGATCATGATCTGCGGCTTGGCCGCCACCACGGCCTCGGCGTCGACGGTGGCCACCAGAGGCGCCAGCGGCGCAAAGATGTTTGTCGCGCCACAGGTGCGTAGCAATTCGCTGGTCAGGTGTCCGCCCGAGAGCGTCATGACGGGGTTGGACCACACCTGATAAAACGCGCGCACGGATCGCCGTTGCGCATATTTCCTTTGCAGCTCGTCACGGCGGGCGCGGAACTGCGCTGCCACGGCCGGCGCCTCGCGGGCGCCGACCAAGGCACCCAGGCGCTCCAGTGCGCTCGCGATCGTTTCGAGGCTGCGCGCCTCGTACACGAAAACGGGCACGCCCAGCGATCGCAACGCGTCCTGCAGTGCCGGCGAATAGCCCGATCCCCAGGTAACGATCAAGTCGGGATGCAGCGAGGCAATGCGCTCCAGGTCGATGCCCTGCGCGCGCGAGACGTGCGGCAGATCGCGCGCTTGCCGGGGAAAGTCGGAATATTCACTGACGCCGACGATTCTGGGTCCGGCGCCGAGGGAAAACAGCAATTCCGCAATGCCGGGTGAAAGGCAGACGATGCGTTGCGCCGGAGCGGTCATGCGTACGGTCCCGCCTGCATCATCGACCACGGAGATCGATCCGGTGTGGTCCTGCGCATGGCAAAGTGGCGCGGCCGGCGCCAATGCGAATGCCAGGCAGGTCGCGAGCGCCGCCGCGGGCGCAAGGCGCGCCATCGCTGCCTGCGTCAAGCCGCGAGCACGTCCCGCATCTGGAACAGGCCGTCGCGACGTCCCTGCAGGAAGCGCGCTGCCCGCAGCGCTCCTTGCGCGTAGGCGATGCGGCTGGTCGACCGGTGCACGATCTCGATGCGCTCGCCGGCACCGGCGAACAAGACCGTGTGGTCGCCGATGATGTCGCCACCGCGAATCGATGTGAAGCCGATCGTGCCCGTCGTGCGCGCACCCGTGATGCCCTGGCGCCCGTAGACGCCGGTGCGTTCGAGCGATTGCCCGCGCGCACGGGCGGCGGTTTCGCCCAGCTGCAAAGCCGTTCCCGATGGCGCGTCGACCTTGTGCTTGTGATGGGCCTCGACGATCTCGACGTCGTATTCACTGCCGAGGAGGGAAGCCGCAAGTTCCACGAGCCGCACCATCGCCTGCACGCCGACGCTCATGTTGGGCGCCGCGACGATTGCCGTGCGCGTCGCCGCCTGCGCGATTGCCGCCTTGCCTGCTTCGTCAAAACCGGTCGTGCCGATGACGGCACCGACACCGCTTTGCGCACACACCGCCAGATGCGCAAGCGTTGCCTCTGGACGGGTGAAGTCGATAAGGACATCGGCCTGCCGGATCGAATCGAGGTCCGCGACGACGGCAACACCGGTGCGTTGTCCGAGAAACTGGGCGCAATCCTGTCCGAGTTCGGGGCTGTCCGCACGATCCAAAGCTGAGACGATCTTCAGGTCCGGACTCGCGAGTGCAGCCTCGATGATCATCCGGCCCATGCGGCCGGTACTGCCGGCGATCGCGAGTTGGATCGGCGCGCTCATGCCGCTCTAGGAACCCGGTGGCGAGGGCGCCGGGACCGTCGTGGGTGCCGGCTCGGGAACGGGGCTGGAAGGAGCCGGTGCCGGCGCCTGGCCCGGCGTCGGCTCGGTCTTCGCGGGAGACGAGGACGACGTGGGCTTTGCAGCCGCCTTCTTGCCGATGATCAGATTATCGGCCAGCGGTTCCGTCGGCATGTCGTCGCTGCGATAGCTCGCCAGCTTGCCGTCGACGAACAGGACCGTCAGCTTGCGCACCTGTGTTTCGCCGCTCTTGCGCCGCAGGTAGTACGGATAGTCCCAGCGCTCGCGGTGGAAGATATCCGTGAGCATCGGCGTGCCCAGAAGGAAGTGCACCTGGTCGCGCGTCATGCCAGGACGCAGTTGATCGACCATGTCCTTGGTCACGATGTTGCCCTGCTGAACGTCCGGCCGGTAGGGACGAAGCCAGTTCGGCAGCCAGGCCGTCGAACAAGCGGTGTTTGCGAGGACAAGCGCAAGGGAAAGGGAAATCAGGAAAATTCGACGCATCGCGCAGCACGGATCCCATGAAAAAGATGCGGCCCTCGTCACCTCGAATCGGGCCGCGCGCGACTATGATACCGGCTAGGGCATACCGAGGCTTCGCGGCAAGAATGCGAACGAAGGGAACACCATGCCACCTGTCAAGACGACGACCGACCGGACATCGTCCGAACTCAAGGGAAGCGGCCTCAAGGCGACCGCGCCGCGCATGCGCATCCTGGAGATCTTCCAGCGCAATGCGAGTGAACCCGGCGTGCGGCACCTGAGCGCCGAGGACGTCTACCGCCTGCTGAGTGCGGAGCGCATGGAAGTCGGGCTTGCAACGGTCTACCGGGTGCTGACCCAGTTCGAGCACGCCGGTCTATTGCTTCGCCGCAATTTCGAGGCGGGGCGTGCGGTCTTCGAGCTCAACGAAGGATCGCACCACGATCACCTGGTCTGCATGACTTGCGGGCATGTCGAGGAATTCGTCGATCCGCAAATCGAGGAGCGTCAGCGCGAGGTCGCCCTGGCGCGCGGCTTCGACCTGCAGGAGCACGCGCTGTCGCTGTACGGCGTTTGCAAGACCAAGAACTGCCCGCATCGGCAAAAGCAGTCGGGCTCCTGAACACTCCCTCTCCTGCGTGCGGGAGAGGGCAGGGTGAGGGCTCGTTCTCTCACGCGCCGGCGCCGCTGAGCATTTCCTTCGCGTGGCGCTTGGTGATGGTCGTGATCTCCGCGCCACCGAGCATGCGTGCGATTTCCTGCACACGGGCATCGACGCCCAGTGCTTGCGCCTGCGAAGTCGGACGACCTTCGGCCGTCAGCGATTTCGCCACGGCAAGGTGGTGCTCGCCGCAGGCTGCCACCTGCGGCAGGTGGGTCACGCACAGGACCTGGCGCGACTGCCCCAACTGGCGCAGCAGCGCGCCCACGGTCGCCGCAACCTGGCCACCGATGCCGGCGTCGACCTCGTCGAAGATGAGGGTCGGCACGGGGTTGGCAGAGGCGGCGATCACCGCAATCGCCAGGCTGATGCGCGAGAGCTCGCCACCCGAAGCAACGCGCGCCAGCGGACGCGGCGCGCCGCCCTCGTAGCCACTCACGAGGAATTCCACTTTCTCGAGGCCGCTTGCGCTGGCCTCGGCGGCTTCGAGCGCGACCACCAGGCTGCCGCCTTCCATGGCAAGGTCCTGCATGGCGCGCGTGACTTCCTTGCCCATGTGGGCGGCGGCCACGCGGCGCGCCTGCGACAGCACCGCCGCCGCCGCTTCATAGCGCGCCTTTGCCTGGGCCTCGGCCGCGCGCAATTTATCCAGGTCGAGAGTGAACGAAAGGTGCTCGAGCTGCGCGCGCGAGGATTCCAACAGCGCAGGCAATTCGGACGGAGCGCAGCGCCAGCGGCGGCCGGCGGCGTGCAGCGCGGCGATGCGCTCCTCCACCTGAGCGAGCCGCGCATCGTCGAATTCGCTGCGCGCAAGGTACTGGTTGAGCGCGTGCACCGCTTCGTCGAGCTGGATCTGCGCGGCCGCAAGCGCATCGACCGCCGGCGCAATCGCAGGGTCGAATTCCCGCAGCGTACCCAGGCGCGCAGCGACCCGCGCCACTCTCGCCTGGGCGGATTCTTCCGATTCACCGATCGCGTCCAGCGCGGTGCGGGCACCATCGAGCAAGGCGGCACCGTGGGCAAGACGGCGCTGCTCCGCTTCCTCGCGCTCCCACTCGCCCGCCTCCGGCACAAGCGCACCCAGATCTTCGATGCGATGTTCGAGTTGCGCGATTTCCTGCTCGGTTCGCGCGAAATCGGTCGCGGCTTTCGTGCATGCGCGGGCGGCGGCACGCCACGTGGCAAAAGCTTCCGCGACGGCATGCGCCTCGTCCTGCAGGCCGCCCACATCGTCCAACAGGCGTTGCTGCGCGCTCGGCCGCAGCAGCGATTGATGCGCATGCTGGCCGTGGACGTCCAGCAGCAGCTCGCCCAGTTCGCGCACCTGGCCCAAAGTGGCCGGACTGCCATTGATGAATGCCCGGCTGCGTCCGCCGGGCTCGAGCGTGCGGCGGACGAGGACGCTCGCCGGTGCGCCGTCGCGGACTTCCGGGCCATCGAGCTCCGAACGCGCGAGCCAGTCCTGGACCTGCGCGCCGCAATGAAACTCCGCGCTCACTTCCGCACGTCGCGCGCCCTCGCGGATGAGGTCCGCGTCGGCGCGCTCGCCCAGCACGAATTGCAGGGCATCGATCAGGATGGACTTGCCGGCACCGGTTTCGCCCGTGAGTACGGTGAAGCCCTCGCGCAACTCGAGGTCCAGGCGCTCGACGATTGCGAATTCACGGATGGAAAGGCTGCTCAGCATGTTCCGGCGGCGTTTCACGCGCGTCCGTGCGGATCGCTGGAGAAGACGTTCCAATGCAACTTTTGCCGCAAGGTGGCGAAATGGTTGTAGCCCTCCGGGTGCAGCAGGGTCGCCACACGCTTGCTGCGCCGTGCACGCACGATGTCGCCCGGCGCAAGCGTCTGGTACGACTGCATGTCGAAGAACGCGCTCGCGTCCCGAACCTCGGTCAGCTCCAGTTCGATCTCGACATCATCGGGCAGCGCAATGGGGCGGTTGGACAAGGTGTGCGGCGCAACCGGCACGAGGACCATGCCCGCAAGCGAGGGATGCAGGATGGGGCCATTGGCCGACAGCGCGTAGGCCGTCGAGCCCGTCGGCGTGGCGAGGATCACGCCGTCGGCGCGCTGGTTGTACATCGTCACGCCATTCACGCGCACGGTGAATTCCACCAGGCCGCCGCCCATGCCGTGCGAGATCACGATGTCGTTCAAGGCGTGGGTACGCAAGGCGGCGACGCCTTCGTGCAGAACCTCGCCCTCGAGTACCGTACGCCGGTCGGATTCGTAGCGTCCGCCCAGCATCTGGACGAGCACGTCGGGCACCTGGTGCAGTGCGATGTCGGTGATGAACCCCAGACGCCCGAAATTGATGCCGATGAGGGGAACGTCATAGGCCGCCAGTTCCCGCGCGATGCTGAGCATGGTGCCGTCGCCGCCCAGCACGACCGCCACGTCGGCCTTTTCGCCGATTTCGGCGAGCGTGTAGCCTGCCCTGCCAGGGATATCGAGTATTTCGCGCGTCTCGGCGTCGAGCAGCACGCTCGCGCCGCATTTCTCGACGATGGCGAGGATGGACGTGAGCGCCTCGGTCAACCCCGCCCGGTTGACCTCGGAGCGAGTCTTGGCGAAAACCGCGACGGTCTGGAACGATGCACCCATCAGGCCGATTATGCAAGAAAGCCGTCTTTCTTCGGAGGCTTCCTTGCGCTGCGTGGCACATCGATGCTGTTTTCGGTATTGTCAGAGGAGATGAACATCGACGCACTGCCGCCCGCTCATGCTCGATAAGCGTTCGCGCCTGCTGCTCAAGACCTTGGTCGAGAGGTACATCGCCGAAGGGCAGCCGGTTGGTTCGCGCGCGCTATCCAGGATCTCCGGCCTCGAACTTTCGCCGGCGACGATCCGCAACGTGATGGCCGACCTGGAGGAACTCGGTTTTGTGGCGAGCCCGCATACGTCTGCCGGCCGCGTGCCGACGCCGCGCGGCTATCGCCTGTTCGTCGATTCCATGCTGACCGTCCAGCCCCTCGAAGCCGCCGAAAGCCAGATGCTGCATGGCCAGATGCAGATCGCCGAGCCGCAGCGCGCCATCCAGACCGCGGCGCATCTGCTCTCGAACCTGTCGCATTTCGCCGGGGTGGTGCTGACTCCGCGGCGCACGTCGACATTCCGGCAGGTCGAATTCCTGCGACTCTCGGAGCGGCGCGTCCTGATGATCGTCGTGGCGCCGGACGGGGACGTGCACAACCGCATCCTGCTCACCGATCGCGCGTACACGAATCCGCAACTCGTCGAGGCCGCCAACGTGCTCAACCAGCATTTCGCCGGCATGAGCTTCGAGGAAGCGCGCACGCGGCTCGAAGGCGATCTCATGCAATTGCGCAGCGAAATCGTCGCGCTCATGAACGTGGCGGTGCGCGCCGGCGCGGAGGCCGTGGAGAGCGGCGATTCCGTCGTGATTTCCGGCGAACGCAATCTGATCGGCGTGAACGAGCTCACGGCCGACGTCGACCGCCTGCGCGCCCTCTTCGACCTCTTCGAGCACAAGGCCCGTCTCGTGGGTCTGCTGGACGATTCGAGCCGCTCCGAAGGCGTGCAGATCTACATCGGCGGCGAGTCGGAAATGGTGCCGATCGAGGAAATGAGCATGGTGGTCTCGCCGTACGAGGTCAACGGCAAGGTCGTCGGTACGCTCGGCGTCATCGGGCCGACGCGGATGGCCTATGAACGCGTGATTCCGATCGTCGACATAACCGCCAAACTTCTCTCCAGCGCCCTGTCCCGCGAGGAATGACCGCGGGCTTTTGCCGCGAACCATGAATGCCCCGCATGAAATTTCTTGCCGCCACCTCGCACGCGCATGCAACCCCCGACCGGACGGCTGTCCTCATGGTCAACCTTGGCACGCCTGCCGCTCCGACGCGCGCGGCCGTGCACGCGTACCTCGAGGAATTCCTCCTCGATCCGCGCGTTGTCGAGGTTCCCCGGGTAATCTGGTGGCCGCTTCTCAAAGGGGCCATCCTTCCTTTTCGCTCGGGAGCGTCTGCCGAGCGCTACGCCGCCATCTGGACGCACGAGGGGTCGCCTCTCCTGGCGAATTCCGAGCGCCAGCAGCGCAGCCTCATGGCCGAATTGCAGAAGCGCGGGATCGAAGTCGACCTCGCGCTGGCGATGCGCTATGGCCAGCCGTCGGTGCCGATGGTCCTCGAAGGCCTGCGCCGTTCCAAGGTTGCGCGGCTGCTCGTGGTGCCGATGTATCCGCAGTATTCGGCGACCACGACCGGATCGGCATTCGACGCCATCTCGCGCGTGCTGGAACAGACGCGCAACCTGCCCGAATTGCGCTGGATCCGCAGCTACGCGGACGACCCCGGCTACATCGATGCCTTGCGCCGGTCGGTGCGCATGCACTGGGATGCGCATGGGCGCGGCAACCGACTGGTGATGAGTTTTCACGGCCTGCCACGGCGCAACCTCGACCTGGGAGACCCCTACCACTGCGAATGCGTCAAGACCGGCCGCTTGCTCGCCGAATCGCTGGACCTGCAGTCGGAGGAATTCGCGATCACGTTCCAATCGCGGTTCGGCCGTGCGCGCTGGCTCGAGCCCTACACCGTCGACGTCCTGCGCAAGTTCGCCCGGGAGAAGGTGGGCCGCGTCGATGTGATCTGCCCGGGCTTCACTGCCGACTGCCTGGAAACGCTGGAGGAAATCGCGATCGACGGCCGCAGGGTCTTCCTGACGGAAGGCGGGCGTGAATTCCACACCATCGCCTGCCTGAACGACTCCCCCCGCTTCATCAGCGCCTTGGCCGATTTGATCGAGCGCCACGCCCATGGCTGGCCGGTCCTGGCGGAGGACGCCCGTGAGCGCCAGGCCAAAGCCCAGGATTCGTTCAGCCGTGCCCGTGCCATGGGTGCGGGCCGCTGAATTTTTTGTATCCGGGCCCTTGAATTGCCCTTGCGCGCCCCCATTTTTGAGGTGCGTACCTAAAATTCGCTGCAAAATCAAAAATTTGGTGCCGCCCTCGGGTTGCGCCGGCCTTGCTGTTTTCTGACATCGGGGCGGACGCGGGGCAGGCAGCACGATTCAGGAGCATGCATGACCGGGAACGAAAACAGCCTGGATCTGGGCGCGGAAGAAAGCGCCGGCACAGGCGAAGACACTGCGCCGGATACGCGCACCCAGGCTGGCTCGGGTGCCGAATCGGGTGCTCAGTTGGGCAGCCAGGAAGCTGGCGTCAACCTGCGCGAAGCGCTGGAAAAGGCGCAAGCCAAGGCCACGGAAAACCACGACCTGTACCTGCGCACGCTCGCGGAGGCGGAAAACATGCGCCGCCGTGCCCAGGACGACGTAGCCAAGGCACACAAATATGCGATCGAGAACTTCGCCGAATCGCTCGTGCCGGTCGTCGACAGTCTGGAGAAGGCCTTGCAGGATGGCACGTCGGACGTGGCTGCGTTGCGTGGCGGCGTCGAAATCACCTTGCGCCAGCTGCGCGCGGCATTCGAGCGCGCAAAGCTGACCGAAATCAACCCCGTGGGCGAGAAGTTCGACCCGTATCGCCACCAGGCGATTTCCGCAGTCCCGGGGGACGGCTCGATCGCACCGAACCACGTGGCGGCCGTGCTGCAGAAGGGTTGGATGATTGCGGACCGGGTGCTGCGTCCGGCCCTCGTCACTGTAGTGCAAGGATCTTGAAAGTACGCGGTTTGGACGCACCTACGGAATAAGCAGACGCCAGGCGCTTGGGTCACTTTCTATCAGTCTGGCGCAAACGAGAGGAAATAGGGCTATGGGCAAGATCATCGGAATCGACCTGGGCACGACCAACTCGTGCGTCGCACTCATGGAGGGCGGCCAGATCAAGGTCATCGAAAACGCGGAAGGCGCGCGCACGACGCCTTCGATCGTTGCGTACATGGAGGACGGCGAGGTCCTCGTGGGTGCGCCGGCCAAGCGCCAGGCGGTCACCAATCCACGCAACACGCTGTACGCGGTCAAGCGCCTGATCGGGCGGCGCTTCGAGGAAAAGGAAGTGCAAAAGGACATCAGCCTGATGCCCTACAAGATCGTCAAGGCCGACAACGGCGACGCCTGGGTCGAAGTGCGTGGCGGCAAGATTGCCCCGCCCCAGGTATCGGCCGAGGTGCTGCGCAAGATGAAGAAGACCGCCGAGGACTACCTGGGCGAGACCGTCACCGAAGCCGTCATCACGGTGCCGGCGTACTTCAACGACTCGCAGCGCCAGGCAACCAAGGATGCGGGCCGCATCGCGGGGCTCGACGTCAAGCGCATCATCAATGAGCCCACGGCGGCCGCGCTCGCGTTCGGCCTGGACAAGAAGGAAGAGCATGGCGACAAGAAGATCGCCGTGTACGACCTGGGCGGTGGCACCTTCGACATCTCGATCATCGAGATCGCCGATGTCGATGGCGAGAAGCAGTTCGAAGTGTTGTCCACCAACGGCGACACGTTCCTGGGTGGCGAGGATTTCGACCAGCGCATCATCGATTACATCATCGGCGAATTCAAGCGCGAGCAGGGCGCGGACCTGTCCAAGGACGTGCTTGCCTTGCAGCGCCTGAAGGAAGCCGCCGAGAAGGCCAAGATCGAACTCTCGTCGAGTCAGCAGACCGAACTCAACCTGCCATATATCACCGCCGACCAGAGCGGGCCGCGCCATCTGAACATGAAGCTGACGCGCGCCAAGCTGGAAGCCTTGGTCGAGGAGTTGATCGAACGTACGCTCGAGCCGTGCCGCACCGCGATGAAGGATGCGGGCGTATCGACCTCGCAGATCAACGACGTGATCCTCGTCGGCGGCATGACGCGCATGCCCAAGGTCCAGGAGAAGGTGCGCGAGCTGTTCGGCCGCGAGCCGCGCAAGGACGTCAACCCCGACGAAGCAGTCGCGGTCGGTGCGGCGATCCAGGGTTCGGTGCTGTCGGGCGATCGCAAGGATGTGCTCCTGCTCGACGTGACGCCGCTGTCGCTGGGCATCGAGACGCTGGGCGGGGTCATGACCAAGATGATCCAGAAGAACACGACCATCCCGACCAAGTTCTCGCAGACCTTCTCGACGGCGGACGACAACCAGCCGGCGGTGACGATCAAGGTCTACCAGGGCGAGCGCGAGCTGGCCTCGGGCAACAAGCTGCTGGGCGAGTTCAACCTGGAAGGCATTGCGCCGGCGCCGCGCGGCATGCCGCAGATCGAGGTCGCATTCGATATCGACGCCAACGGCATCCTGCACGTGGGTGCGAAGGACAAGGCGACCGGCAAGGAAAACAAGATCACCATCAAGGCCAATTCGGGCCTGACGGAAGACGAGATCAACCGGATGGTGAAGGATGCCGAAGCGAACAAGGCCGAAGATCACCGGCGCCTGGAACTCGTGCAGGCGCGCAATTCCGCGGAAGCGGCCTTGCACCAGGTGAGCAAGGGTCTCTCCGAGCACGGCGCGGCGTTGGACGACGGCGAGAAGGCCAAGATCCAGTCGGCGGTCCAGGAGCTCGAGTCCGCGCTCAAGGGCGAGGACAAGGAGGCGATCGAAGGCAAGACCTCGGCTCTGCTGGCAGCGTCGCAAAAGCTTGGTGAAAAGATCTATGCCGACGCACAGGCCCAAGGCGCCGCGAATGCGGCGGGTGCCGCGGGTCCGGGTTCGGGTTCGGCATCGGGTGCGGCATCCGGAGCGCATGCGGAGACCGCAAAGGCGACAGCCGACGACGTCGTCGATGCGGACTTCAAGGAAGTCAAGCGCGGGTAATCAAGCCGCGCCGGATTTCCGCGCCAGGGGCGCGCAACGGGGGCTCCCGCTGCGCGCCTTTCGGTGTTGTGCAAGCCGTTGCGTGCGCTTTGCGCGCGTAACGGGAAGGAATCGAAGAAAGGACGTTGACGTTTCATCATGGCCAAGCGCGATTACTACGAGATCCTCGGTGTTGCGAAAAATTCCTCCGAGGAAGAGATCAAGAAGTCCTATCGCAAGCTGGCGATGAAGTTCCACCCGGACCGCAATCCGGGCGACAAGGCTGCCGAGGACAAGTTCAAGGAGGCCAAGGAGGCCTACGAGATGCTGTCGGACGGGCAAAAGCGTGCCGCCTACGATCGTTTCGGGCACGCAGGAGTCGACCCCAATGTCGGAGGTGGACCCGCCGGCGCGCACGGCTTCAACGGCGGCTTTGCCGAGGCGTTCGGCGACATCTTCGGTGATATCTTCGGCACGGCCGCCGGCGCGCGCAGCGCGCGCCACAACGCCTTTCGTGGCGCCGACCTGCGCTACAACATGGAAATCTCGCTCGAGCAGGCCGCGAACGGGTTTGCCACCGACATCCGCGTGCCGGCATGGGAGAACTGCGAAACGTGCGCCGGGACCGGCGCCAAGCCGGGCACGAAGCCCAAGACCTGTGGCACCTGCAGCGGGTCGGGTGCGGTGCGCATGGCGCAAGGGTTCTTTTCGATCCAGCAGACTTGTCCCACGTGCCATGGCAGCGGGCGTGTGATCGCCAGTCCCTGCCAGGTTTGCCACGGCGACGGACGCGTCAAGCACAACAAGGTGCTCGAAGTATCGATCCCCGCGGGCATCGATGAAGGCCAGCGCATCCGCCTGTCGGGCAAAGGCGAACCGGGCGTCAACGGGGGACCCCCAGGGGACCTGTATGTCGAAATCCGCATCACGCCGCACGAAGTGTTCCAGCGCGATGGCGACGACCTGCATTGCGAAGTGCCCATTTCGATCGCAGCGGCCGTGCTGGGAGGGGAAATCGAAGTCGCAACCCTCAAGGAAAAAGTGAGCATCGAACTGCCCGAGGGCACGCAAAGCGGCAAGACCTTTCGCCTGCGTGGCAAGGGCATCAAGGGCGTGCGCTCGAACTATCCGGGCGACCTGTACTGCCACGTGCGCGTCGAGACACCGGTGCGGCTCACGGAAAAGCAGAAGAAATTGCTGCGCGACTTCGACCAGTCGATCAACGAGGGCGGCGCCAAGCACTCGCCCCAGGCGCGCTCATTCATGGATCGCATGAAGGGGTTTTTCGCGGCGGAATGAACCCTCTCTCCCACGCGTGGCGTGGGAGAGGGGCTGGGCTGGCGCCGGGGCGTAGAGAGACGGCATTGGAACGGTAACGGCCGGCAACATCTTTTCGCACGGCTTAACCTCCCCGTCACCGGCGCGGCACCTGCGGCGCGGTAGCATCGCGGCCATGTCGCAACTTCGACCGATGCCCGCCCTCTATGCCGTAATGGCCGCGGCAGCCTGCGCATTCGCCCTCGCCTCCTGTGGCGGCGGAGGCAGCAATGCGGACGCGGCCGGAACGGCGCCTCCCGCCGTGCGCGTGATCGACGTCGACTACAACGCGACGACCGACTATGACATTCTCGTGAACAACGCGAGCGTCGCGACCAACCTGGCGTTCGGCATGGCAAGCCCGCTCACGACGGAGGGCTCGGGCAGCGTGTCGGTCGAATTCGAGCCGCCCAATACGACGGTGGACGCGCTCAGCGTCAGCGTCGCGATGGCGACGGGGTACAACTACTCGGTATTCGCCCTCGAGGACAATTCGGCCCTGGTCACGCTGACGGTTGCAACCACGAATGCCACCGTGCCGACGAACCAGGCCCGCCTGAGCTTCATCCACGCGATGCCTTCCCAAGGTGCGCTCGACTTCTACATCACCGGGCCCACGGCGACCGACCTCGGTTCGATGTCCTTTCCCGCGCTCGCCTACGCCGGCGACAACACCTCGCCGGCACCGGACGTAGTCGTGATGGCGAGCGGCGACTATCGCATCCGCGCCGTCGCCAATGGCGATAGCACTCTCACGGTTGTCTACGACTCGGGCCCGATCACGCTCGCTTCCGGCACCGATCTGCTGATGGCGGTGGTTCCCACCAGCGGTTCCGCATCGCCGTTCACGCTGATGACGATCGACGACAGCAACAATGTCGCCTGGATGCCCGACCAACGTGTGGAAGCGCGCACGGGCAACTTCGTTCCCGGACTGGGCGGACTCGATACCTATCTCGACCCACCCGGCGACGCCAATAGCAGCACGACCTTGTTCACTTCCGACGTCTCGTCGGGAAGCGTGACCACCTACCAAGGGGTACTGCCTGGCAGCTACATCGCCTCGATGCCCCAGACCGGACAGGTCAACGCCTATGTGAGCAGCACGGTCAGCCTGACTGCAGCATCCTCCACCAGCCTGTTTGCCGTCGGCTTGCCGAACCAGGCCAGTCCCTATGGATTGCAGATCGTGAGCCTCACGGACAATCTCACGGCACCGCAAACCGGCTACACGAGTTTGCGCATGGCGGCGCTCTCGCCGGACCTGCAATACAACTATCCCGACGGCGTCGACGTCGTGACCATCGACCCGAGCAACACCACCGCGCCCATCACGGGACGCCTTGCGACCGCGCTTGCGTATCCGGGCGGCTCCGGCTACTTCCAGGTGGCGGGAGGTTCGTACACCTTCGCAGTGGTGCCGACGGGGCGCGACACGCCGCTGCTGCCCAGCAGCTCCGGCGTAGCGCTTTCCTTGAATGCGGGCTCCGTTCAAACGCTCGCGATCGCAGGCTGCCTGCATCCGGCGACGGGCATTTGCGGCAATGCCAGCACGCAACTCGAACTGCTGATCTTCACGGATCGCTAGGAAGCGACGCGTTTTTCCCCGGCGTCCGGCAACTGTCCGGTCGCCAGGAATTCCAGTTCCGCGTCCGTTACCGACGATTGCGCCGTCACCCAGCGCGCACGGTGCGCGAAACGGTGCCGCACGAGCACGCAATGCCTTGTGAGCATGCCGCATTCCAGGGAGCGGCTCTCGACTCGTGCCGGAACGCCCTCCGTGCGGAACTGCTCCACGAGCAAGGCGGCCGACAGCGGTTCGGCAAAGACCTGGAAGAGTTCCCACTGATCGTCTGCAATCATCGTGATTACTAACCGAAAAGTGACTCGGGCGCCGAGCTTACCCGAATTGCGAAGGCAGCCCGCATTTGCATTTCTCCCTCTCCCGCAAAGCGGGGCGGAGGCGGGAAGAGGGTTACGCCATGGATGCACGTCGTGGTTGTGCGAACGATCGTCAATGCTCGACCGAGTCCAGTTTTGTTATTTTTTGCGTCAGACCGTCGCAAGCCACGGCTGTTGCTCGGGCGGCAATCCCGCCGGTCGGTAGTAGTGCTCGAGTTCAACGAACCCCGCATCGTCGAGCAAATGCCGCCAGGTCTCGAGGTCGTGGTAAGCGCCGTAACGCCCGCGATTCCAACCTTCTTCATTGGCCCCGCGCGGGTTCGAGCTGAAGAGCACGCCCTCCGGTTTGAGCGTGGCTTGCAACTCTCCCAGCACGCGCGGCAATTCCTGCGCCGGCACATGAAAGAGCGAGGCGTTGGCGAAGATGCCGTCGAAGAATTCGTCGGGCAGGTTCAACCGCAGAAAATCCTGTTGCCACACCTCACAGCCGGAGTCGGCGCGCGCCATGGCGACGAATTCCCCGGCGCCCTCCAGGCCGATCGCCTTGTGCCCCCATGCGGTGAACGTCTTGAGGTCGCGTCCCGGCCCGCAACCGAAATCGAGGATGGTGAACGGTGGTCTGCTGCGCATATGCCGCAGCAGGGCGTCGATGTTCTGGCTGACGTCGTGGCCAGCGGTTCCGGCACGGAAAGCCTCGGCACGCTGTTCGTAATCGGCAAGAGTCGCGCGGACCACCTGCTCGAGATCGCGAGCGTCGAGGCGTTTCGTCAACTCGGCGAGTAGGTCAGTCGCACGTACATGGGCGCGAACGGCACGGCCTGCGTCACCTCGACCAGGCCTTCGCGCGAAAGTTCGAGCAGCGCCAGGAAATGCACGACGAGCACCGGCACGCCCAGTCGCGGATCGAACAGATCCGCGAACTCGATGAACCGCGCACCCTGCAACTGGCGCAGGATCATGCTCATGTGCTCGCGCACGGAGAGTTCCGTGCGTCCGACGCGGTGATGCGTATGCAGTTTTGCGCGCCGCAGGATGTCGCGCCACGCGGCTTGCAAGTCGGGCAGTGCGACGTCCGGATACCGGGGCACGATGGACTGCTCGATCATGACGATGGCGCGCAGGAAATCGCGGCCGATGCGCGGCATCTCGTCCAGGCGCAAGGCGGCCATCTTGATGCGCTCGAATTCCACCAGGCGGCGAACCAGCTCGGCACGCGGATCCTCGACCTCTTCGCCGGTGTCGGCCTTGCGTATGGGCAGCAGCATGCGCGACTTGATTTCGATCAGCAGCGCGGCCATGAGCAGGTACTCGGCGGCAAGCTCCAGGTTCTGCGTGCGAATCTGCTCGACATAGGCGAGGTATTGCTCCGTGAGCTTCGCCATCGGGATATCGAGCACGTTGAAGTGCTGGCGCCGGATCAGGTAGAGCAGCAGATCGAGCGGCCCTTCGAAGGCCTCGAGAAAGATCTCGAGCGCGTCGGGCGGGATGTAAAGGTCCTGGGGCAGGTCGAACAGGGGTTCGCCGTACAGGCGCGCCAGAGCGACACCGTCGACCAGGACCGGAGTCGAAGACAATGCGCCCTCGTCTTCCCGGCGCTCTTCCAATAGCGCCTGCACGTCGGCGCCGGGGAGCGCACTTTCCTTGGGCTGCATGGCAATAAAATGCGGTTCTCTGTGAGGGGTGCATCATTTTAATCGACCCGCTGGACGAGGACCGCGCCGCGCCGCAAGAGCCGTCGCGGGCGGCTTTGCGTGCCTTGACAAGGCGCGCCGAGGGGGAATGCGTCGCCGACCTGCTGCGTGCGCCACCGCTGGCGCCCGAGCGCGGCGCGGCCGCCGCCAGGCAGGCGCGCCAGTGGATCGAAGCCCTGCGCGACCAGCGCAGCCGCGGCTCGGGCGTCGACGCCTTGATGCGCCAGTTTTCGTTGTCGAGCCAGGAAGGCGTCGCGCTGATGTGCCTGGCCGAGGCGCTGGCACGCATTCCCGACCGGGCTACGGCGGACGCCTTGATCCGCGACAAGCTCGCGCAAGGCGACTGGCAATCGCATATCGGCGCCAGCCGCTCCATCTTCGTCAATGCGGCAGCCTGGGGCCTGATGCTCACCGGCAAGCTGGTATCCACGCACAGCGACACGGGCCTCACGGCGGCGGTGAACCGCCTGATTGCGCGCGGCGGCGAGCCCTTGATCCGCGCAGGCGTCGACATCGCCATGCGCCTGCTGGGGCAGCAATTCGTGCTCGGCAAGACAATCGAGCTCGCGCTGGAACGCGCGCGTGACACGCAAGCGCGCGGGTATCGCCATTCCTACGACATGCTGGGCGAGGCGGCGTTGACCGAGGCCGACGCGCAGCGCTACCTCGATTCGTACGCGCACGCGATCGCCGCGATCGGGGCAAGTGCTGATACGGGTGCCCGTGCGCTGCAAGAGCGTCCCGGAATATCCGTGAAGCTCTCGGCCTTGCATCCGCGGTTCTCGCTGCTGCAGCGTGACCGCCTGCTGCGCGAACTGTTGCCCCGGATCCGCGAACTGTGCGCCATGGCGCGCCGTTTCGACCTGGGCCTGAACATCGACGCCGAAGAGAGTGAGCGGCTGGAACCGACTCTCGACCTGTTCGCACGCCTTGCGGCCGATCCCGGCCTCGCGGATTGGGACGGCTTGGGCATCGTGGTCCAGGCTTACCAGCGGCGCGCGGTGGCGCTGGTCGACTGGCTCGCCGAACTGGCCGCGCTGCATAAGCGGCGCTGGATGGTGCGCTTGGTCAAGGGTGCCTATTGGGACAGCGAAATCAAGCGCGCCCAAGTCGAGGGGCAGGTGGATTTTCCGGTATTCACGCGCAAGGTGCATACGGATCTGAGCTATCAGGTGTGCGCGCAACGCTTGCTGGCGCGCACAGACCGGATCTTTCCGCAATTTGCGACCCACAATGCGCTGACGCTGGCGACGGTATTGCAGCTCGCGGATGCGGCGGGTACGCGCGACTTCGAGCTGCAATGCCTGCACGGCATGGGCGAAACGCTCTACGACATGGTGGTGGGGCCCCAGGGTCCGGGTGTTTCCTGCCGCATCTACGCGCCGGTCGGCAGCCACGAAACCTTGCTCGCTTACCTTGTGCGCCGCCTGCTGGAGAACGGCGCCAATTCCTCGTTCGTCAATCGCGTTGTCGATGAAGCGGTCAGTGTCGAGTCGCTGCTCGAGGATCCGCGCGCCGCAAGCGCGCGCACGCACGGCACGCCGCATCCGTCGATCGTGGCCCCCGGCGATCTGTACGCGCCCGAACGGGAGAATTCGAAGGGAATCGATCTGCACGATCCGCTTGCAATCGCGGCCCTCGACACGGCGCTCGGCCGCGTGGCACCGCGTGCGTGGACCGCATTCCCGATCCTGGCGTCGGGCCATTTCGATCCGGACGACACGCCGACGACGCAGGTGCGCAACCCGGCGCGACGCGACCAGGTCGTCGGGTCGGTCCATTGCGCGTCCGCGCGCGACATCGAATCCGCATTCATTGCAGCGGGGCAAAGCACCTGGCATGGAGTAGCACCAGGCGAGCGGGCCGACCTGCTCGACAAGGTGGCTCAGGCGCTTCAGGCTCGTCGCGACGATTTCGTCTGGCTCGCCATCCACGAGGCGGGCAAGACCGTGCCCGATGCGTTCGCGGAGGTGCGCGAGGCGATCGATTTCTGCCGGTATTACGCGCAGCAATTGCGTTTGCCGGAAGGCCTGGTGGGTGCCCAAGGCAGATCCCTGGGAACCATTGTCGCGATCTCGCCGTGGAATTTCCCGCTGGCGATCTTTACCGGTCAGATTGCCGCGGCACTAGCGGCGGGCAATGCGGTCCTGGCAAAGCCTGCCGAGCAGACGCCATTGATCGCTGCGCTGGCAGTGCGACTGATGCACGCCGTGGGAATTCCGCCGGTGGCGCTGCAATTGCTGCCGGGCGACGGCGCCGTGGGCGCGCGCCTGGTGCAGGATCCGCGGGTGCGCGGCGTGCTGTTCACGGGGTCGAGCGAGGTCGCCGCGCTGATCGATCGCGCGCTTGCCAATGCGCCCGCGGGAATCGAGCCACTGCTCGTCGCGGAGACGGGCGGGCAGAACGCGATGATCGTCGACTCGAGCGCGCAGCCCGAGCAGATCGTCCAGGATGCGATCGCCTCGGCATTCGGCAGCGCCGGCCAGAGGTGCTCGGCGCTGCGGGTCTTGTGCCTGCAGGAGGAGATCGCCGATTCGGTCCAGGAAATGCTCGTCGGCGCCGCGGCGCAGTTGCGCATCGGCAGACCGGAACGTCTGGCAACCGACCTTGGCCCGGTTATTGACGAGGAGGCGCGCGCCAGCATCGAGAAATACCTGGCGGCGATTCCCGCCTCGCGCTTCCTGTTCCGTGGCGTAGCCCCGCGCGAATGCGAGGACGGTACCTTTGTCGCGCCGGCGATCGTCTCGATCGCGTCGGCTTCGGACTTGCGGCGCGAGGTGTTCGGACCGGTCCTGCACGTATTGCGCTACGAGCGGGATGAGTTGCCGGCGCTGCTCGACGAACTCAATGCCACCGGCTATGCGCTCACGTGCGGCGTGCACAGCAGGATCGACGAAACGATCGATTTCGTCGCCGGCCGCGTCCGCGCTGGCAATGTCTACGTCAATCGCAACATCGTCGGTGCCGTCGTCGGCACGCAACCCTTCGGTGGCGAAGGCCTGTCCGGTACGGGGCCGAAAGCCGGCGGACCTTGGACAGTGCCGCGCCTGCAACACTTCGCGCAAGCCAACGCCATCGACACGACCAGGCTCGGGGCGCTACGCGAGATGGCGGCACCGCAATCGCTGGGGAGCTTCCTGCATTCCTTGCAGGACGACGCCCCGGTTTTGCTGCGGGTGGTCTGCGAGGAATATCTGCATCACACGCCGATTGGCTGCCGCTTCGACCTGCCCGGCCCGACCGGTGAATCGAACGTGCTCACCTACCGGGGCCGGGGCCGCGTCTTGTGCATGATCGGTCACGAACCCGCGAGCCTGCTTTTCCAGCTCGCGGCGGTGTTTGCATCGGATAACCGCGCGATCTGCATCGATCGCGCGGCGTCGCGCGCGACGGTCGCGCGTCTGCCGCAGGAGTTGCAGGACCGGATTCATTGGACGCGCGACTGGTCGAAGGAAGATTTCGATGTCGCACTTTGCGACGCGGATGAAACGCAGGCGCGCGAACTGAGAGCGGAACTGGCCAAACGCGCAGGCGCGCGGGTGAGGCTGCTGCAGCCCGTTCAAGACCGCTATGCGCTCGACGTGCTCGTGGCGGAACAAAGCGTTGCAATCAACACGGCCGCGGCCGGCGGCAACGCCAGTCTGATGACCCTGGAGCAGTCGTAAGCGCCGTCGAACGAGCTACCTGGCGCCGATGGTGGGTTTGACGGGACCGCTGCCGATCGCGGGCGCGTCTTCCGGCGGCGGCTCGGGTGCGTAGTACACATAGGCGGTCTGTCGTACCTGCGAAGCTTGCCAGCGTTGCAATTCGTCCGCATCCAGCTGCTTGTCCCACCAGATTGCCCGGCCTTCGCGCTGCTTGTCTTCGATCCCGGGTTTGCTCTTCTTGAGGTCGCGCAGGAAGTTCGTCAGTTCCGATTCATAGGCTGCCATCTTCTTCTCCGGGGTCGTGCTACTTCACCCGCATGCCGGGTCGCGCGCCTTGGTGCGGATCGAGCAGGTAGATGCCGGGGTTCTTCGAGGCATCCGCGTCGCTTGCCGCCAGAACCATTCCTTCGCTCAGCCCGAATTTCATTTTACGCGGTGCCAGGTTGGCCACCATCACGGTCAGTTTGCCGACGAGCTGTTCGGGCGCATACGCGGACTTGATGCCGGAAAACACGTTGCGCGTCTTTTCTTCACCCACGTCCAGGGTCAACCGCAGCAGCTTGTCACTGCCTTCGACCAGCTCGGCCGCGACGATGCGTGCGATCCGCAGATCAACCTTGGCGAAATCGTCGATCGAGATCGTTCCGCTCTCCGCGCCCGCCCCCGCAGGAGCGGCGCCGGCCTGGGCTTTGCCTGCGCCCGCATTTGCGTCGCCCTTTGCGTTGCCATTTGCATTGCCTTGCGTTTCCACCTTGGTCTCCGGCAGGGAAAACAGTGCATCGAGCTGCTTTTGCTCGATGCGTGACATCAGATGCGAATACGGTCGGACCGTCGACAGCGGTTGGACCCCAGTGCGCCATGAGAGATCGCCACAGCCCAGGAAGGCCTCCGCCGACCGCGCCAGATCGGGCAGGATCGGCTTGAGCCAAAGCGTCAGGTACTGGAACCCCGTGATGCATTGCGAACAAATGTCGTGCAAGGCATCGTGCTGCTGCGAGTCCTTCGCCAGTTCCCACGGCTTGGCGGCATCGAACTGCTGGTTGACCGTGTCGGCGAAGGCCATTGCAATGCGAACCACCTTGCCGAACTCGCGGCCATCGTAAGCCGCCGCCACTTCCTCGCCCGTCGCTACGGGATCCGAAGCGAACCAGGCCTCGTCCTTGCCCTGCGTCCGCACCTTGCCGCCGAAATACCGGGTCAGGAAGCTCGATGCCCGACTCGCGATGTTCACGTACTTGCCGATCAGGTCGCTGTTGACGCGCTGAAGAAAATCCTCCGCGATGAAGTCGACGTCCTCCACATGCGGATTGAGCTTGGCCGCGATGTAATAGCGCAGCCACTCCGGATTCATGCCCAGCTTCAGGTAGAGCAAGGGGTCCATGCCTGTGCCGCGGCTTTTCGACATCTTTTCGCCGCGCACGGTGATGAAGCCGTGGACATAGACGCGATCGGGTACCCGATAAGGCGACCCGGCGAAATGCAGCATTGCCGGCCAGAACAGGGTGTGGAAATAAATAATGTCCTTGCCGATGAAGTGGATCTGCTCGGTGCGCGGGTTGCGCAGCAGGGCTTCGAAGTCGATACCCCGCAAACGGCAGTAGGCCTGCAAGGACGCCAGGTAGCCAACCGGGGCGTCGAGCCAGACGTAGAAGAACTTTCCCGGAGCGTCGGGTATCGGAATGCCGAAATACGGTGCATCGCGTGAGATGTCCCAGTCGGCGAGGCCTGTTTCGCCGTCCAGCCATTCGCGCGCCTTGTTCGCCACTTCCGGCTGCAAGCGGCCACCTTGCGTCCACTCGCGCAAAAATGCCCGACAGCGCTCGTCGGACAGCTGGAAGAAATAATGTTCGGAGCGACGCAATTCCGGAACCGCGCCCGACAGCGTCGATCGCGGGTTGATGAGTTCCGTCGGGGAATACACGGAACCGCAAACCTCGCAGGCATCGCCGTACTGGTCCTTGGCGCCGCAGTGCGGACACTCGCCCTTGATGTAGCGATCCGGAAGGAACATGCTCTTGACTGGATCGAAAAACTGCTCGATCGAACGCGTCGTGATGAGCTCCGCGGCCCGCAGGCGCCGATAGATGTCCTGCGAGAGCGCGACATTTTCGGGCGAATCGGTCGAGTGCCAGTGATCGAAGGCGATGCGAAAGCCCTCGAGGTAGGGCTTGCGCGAGGCGGCGATCTCCCCAACGAATTGCTGGGGCGTCTTGCCCGCTTTTTCCGCGGCGATCATGATCGGCGCGCCGTGCGCGTCGTCGGCACCCACGAAGTGCACGGTATGCCCGCGCAGGCGCTGGAATCGCACCCAGATGTCGGCCTGGATGTATTCCATGATGTGACCGATATGCAGCGCGCCGTTGGCGTACGGCAGGGCGGTCGTAACGAAGAGTTCCCGATGGGAGGAATCGCGGTGCGTCATCGCTACGAGTCTATCAGCGGCTCCTCGAGCGCCCGCGCGAGGGTCTCCAGCGCAGTATGCTTGGGGCTTCGGTTCCCCGAGTGGGAACCCCGGAACACCCCCCTTCTGCGGCAGATTTCATGGCATTGCAAATCGATCAGGTGAATGCGGCGCTCGCCCGCGTTATCGACCCCAATACCTCAACGGACCTTGTGAGCGCGCGGGCGGTGCGCAATGTGCGCATCGAAGGCGACACCGCGCACGTGCAGATCGAGGTGGGCTATCCCGCCGCGAGCCAGCGCGAACCCTTGCGGGAGCTCGTCCTCTCCGCGCTGCGCGAGGCCGGCATCGACAAGGCGCAGGTGGAGGTCGGCTGGAAGATCGTGGCGCACACGGTCCAACGCGGGCTGAAGGTGATGCCCAACGTGCGCAACATCATCGCCATCGCGTCGGGCAAGGGCGGCGTCGGCAAGAGCACCGTTGCGGCCAACCTGGCGCTGGCGCTCGCGGCGGAAGGTGCGCGCGTGGGCGTGCTCGACGCCGACATCTACGGGCCGAGCCAGCCGACGATGCTGGGAATCTCGGGACAACCCTCGAGCAAGGACGGCAAGACCTTCGATCCTTTGCAAGGTCACGGCGTGCAGGCGAGCTCGATCGGTTTTCTCATCGATCCCGACCAACCCATGGTGTGGCGCGGACCGATGGTCACGTCGGCACTGCAACAGCTTCTGACGCTGACCAACTGGAACGACCTGGACTATCTCGTGATCGATATGCCGCCGGGCACGGGCGACATTCAATTGACGCTCGCGCAGCAGGTGCCGGTCACGGGCGCCGTGATCGTCACGACGCCCCAGGATATCGCCTTGCTCGACGCGACCAAAGGCCTGCGCATGTTCGAGAAGGTCGGGGTGCCGATCCTGGGCGTCATCGAGAACATGGCGACGCATGTCTGTTCGAAGTGCGGGCACGAGGAGCACATATTCGGCAGCGGTGGCGCCGCGAAAATGTCGCAGAAGTTCTCGGTCGAGGTGCTGGGGTCGCTGCCGCTGGATATTCGCATCCGCGAGGATGCCGATGGCGGTCTGCCAACGGTCGTGGCGGCGCCCGACAGCGATATCGCGCGCACGTACAAGGCGATCGCGCGTCGGGTCGCGATTCGCATCGCCGAGCGCGCGCGCGATCTCTCATCGAAGATTCCCGCGATCAAGATTTCCAACACCTGATCCCTCCAACTCCCTCTCCCGCTCCGCGGGGCGGAGGCGGGGCTTCGCGAAGCACGCTTCGCGCCGCCGGAGCGACCGCACCCTAGCAGGCGCGGGCTACAGGGTCGGGGTGAGGGTGTTGGGGTGAGGGCGGCGATCAGGCAACGCTCGCCGACACCGGAACCGGCTTGGAAATCGCGTAACCGTATTTCGCTGCCGTCAGCTCGGCAAGTATCGACACGGCAATTTCCGCCGGCGTGCGGGCGCCGTTTTTCAGGCCGACGGGTCCATGCAGCGCATCGAACTGCTCGTTACTGACGCCGAACTCCAGCAGGCGCTCCTTGCGCTTCTCCTGGGTCCGGCGCGAACCAATTGCACCTACGTAAAACGCGCGCGAACGCAGCGCCTCGATCAGCGCAAGGTCGTCCAGTTTCGGGTCGTGCGTAAGCGCCACGATCGCGGTGTGCGGATCCGGAGCGATGGCAAGCACCGTGTCGTCGGGCATGGACCGGACGAGACGAGCGCCGGTGACGGACCATTCGCTTGCGTACTCTTCGCGCGGATCGCAGGCGATCACCTCGTAATCGAGCGCAAGCGCCATTTCCGCGAGCGATTGCGCCATCTGCCCGGCGCCGATGATCAACAGACGCCATGCCGGGCCGTGGGTCGTTGTGAGCGAGCTTTCGTCGATCGCCGGCGCGCGCGCGTCTGCGCCGGATTCGAGCGTAACGAGTCCGGTGCGCAGATCGAGTCGGCGCGTGGTCTGCTCTGCGCGCTCGACCCGCGCCAGCAACTCCTCCACCTGCGAGCCGGGGGATAGCGCTTCGACGACGAGCTCGATCGTGCCCCCGCAGGGCAGGCCGAAGCGATTTGCCTCATCGGCGCTGACGCCGTAGCGCACGCGCTCGGGCAGGGCCACTGCCAGGATGCCGGTACGGATCCGCTCGACCAGGTCGTCCTCGATGCAGCCACCCGACACCGAGCCCACGATCTGCCCGTCGCCGCGAATGGCAACGAGCGCACCGGGTGGCCGCGGGGCGGAACCCCAGGTATGAACGACGGTTGCCAGCACCGCGCGCTGCCCCGCGCGCATCCATTCCGCGGCTCGCTTCAGGACCTGCCGGTCGGCACTATCCATCGAAACGGCGCAGGGTCAGGAAAGGATCAATAGATCTTGCCGCGCGCGTCGATCGGCCAGACGGCCTCGACGCGACCCTTGCGTGTCGCGACGATCCATTCGTGCAGATTGACGGTCGGATCGCAGTGGCTGGGCACGAGTAGCGCCTTGTCGCCGAGCTTGATCGGCGTGCCTTCCTCGGCGCGCATGAGAACGGTGTGCTCGTCCGTGACATTGCGCACGCGCCAACCTTCGAAGGCAGGTTGCGCCGGGCCAAGGTCGGTCGAGAACGCCTTCAGCCCCGCGTCGAGCGTCGCACGATCGTCCTGCAGGCTCATGACCGACGCAAGGACGAACAAGGCGATCTCGAAGGCGGGCGACTGGGTGTCCTGTTCATTCTTCGCGTAGTCGACGTCCATGAACAGGTACGAGCCGGGCTGGACTTCCGTAAAGATGCCGCTGCGCACGTCGTAGGGAAAGGTCCCCGTGCCGCCGCCCGTGATTACGTCGCAGGGCAGGTTGGCGGCCAGCACGGCGTCCCGCGCCTTCGCCGCGCGCGCCGCCGCGGCCTCTGCCGCCGCGCGTCGCTCGGGCACGCCCCGCCGATGCTGCGCCAGGCCGGAGTACGCATGCAAGCCGCGGAATTGAAATGCAGGATTGTCGTGCAACACCCGCGCGAGATGTGCCGCGGCCTGGGAGTCGGCCACGCCACAGCGGTTCTGGCCCACGTCAACCTCGACGTAGACGTCCAGGACAACCTGCTCGGCGGCGCAGATGCCGGCCAGCTGGCGTGCCACCTCGACGTTGTCGACGCACACACCCAGGCGCGCGGGCGCATAGGCACGCGCAACGCGCGCGAGGCGCCGCATCTTCGATTCCCCGACGATCTCATTGGTGATGAGGACATCGTTGACGTTGCCCGCCAACATGGTTTCGGCTTCCCCGAGCTTCTGGCAACACACGCCGATCGCGCCCGCCTCGATCTGGCGGCGCGCGATCTCTGCGCATTTGTGGGTCTTGGCGTGCGGGCGCACGCGAATCTTGGTGCCCGCGACCGCCGCCATCAATTTGGCGACGTTCGCCTCGCACTTGTCGAGGTCGACGATGAGTGCGGGCGTGTCGATTTCCTTGAGCAGGTCGCCCGGCTGCGCCGGGATCCAATCGCTGGGAATCGTCCGACGGGGACGAAATTCCTTGAGCGAGCTACCTTGCTCTGCGGTGGTCCAATCCAATGCCATGGGTTTTTGTATCCGACAATCGAAGTCTATGCAAGTCACGGTTTTATAGCGAAAAGTACCATCCGTTCGCGCCCTTGGGCCTCCCGTAGAATGCACTGCTTCTTGGGATGGGAATGTTCATGACGATCAAGAGCGACCGGTGGATCCGGCGCATGGCCGCGCAGGGAATGATCGAGCCGTTCGAACCGGGCCAGGTACGCCATGTGGCGGGCGAGCGCATCGTGTCGTACGGCACTTCCAGCTACGGCTACGACATTCGTTGTGCGGACGAATTCAAGATTTTCACCAACATCAACAGCACGATCGTCGATCCCAAGGCGTTCGACCCCAGTTCGTTCGTCGATTTTCGCGGACCGGTCTGCATCATTCCTCCCAATTCCTTTGCGCTCGCCCGAACCGTCGAGTTCTTTCGAATTCCACGCAACGTGCTGACGGTCTGCCTGGGGAAAAGCACATATGCGCGCTGCGGCATCATCGTCAACGTGACGCCGCTGGAGCCGGAATGGGAAGGGCACGTGACCTTGGAGTTCTCCAATACGACGCCTTTGCCCGCGAAGATCTACGCCAACGAAGGATGTGCGCAGGTGATCTTCATCGAGTCGGACGAAGTCTGCGAGACTTCCTATCGGGATCGTGGCGGCAAATACCAGGGACAGATGGGCGTCACGCTTCCGCGCACTTGAGCCGCGCACTTGAGCCGCGCGCTTCAGCCGCTCACGATGCGCCGCTAGGCGCCATGCCATTCGTGTATCCTTTCGCAACGCTCGTGACCGCGACGTGGGAGAGTCCCTCCTTCGCCCGCCTGCGCCCTTCGGGCTGAGGCGGGCTACGGAGGGCGCCGAAGGCGCAACGCCCGTAATCGCTCAGGTCCGAAGACCGCGTCGCGCGAGCGTCTCTGGAGAGATCCTCCTTCGCGCCTGTCCGGCGCTTCGGTGGACGCCGAAGGGGCAAGGGACGGATCGCTCGGCCACGTTCGCCGTAGCCGCTCCGCAATCCCGGAACTCTCAGGCAAAAGGACAGAGGGGCGCGCATCGAAGGTGCGATGCGCAACCCTGTGTCCGGAGCCTTTGCGTCATGCCCAGTGCCATGCTCAAGCGAACGCCCCTCTTCGAACTCCACTGCAATGGCGGTGCGAAGATGGTCGATTTCGGCGGCTGGGAAATGCCGCTGCATTACGGCTCGCAATTGCAGGAGCACATTGCGGTGCGTGCCGGATGCGGCATGTTCGACGTCTCGCATATGCGCGTCGTCGATATCTCCGGCGACGACAGCCTGGCGTTCCTGCGCATGCTCCTGGCCAACGACGCGGCGCGTCTGGCGCCGGGCAAGGCCCTTTACACCTGCATGCTGCGCCCCGATGGGGGCGTGCTCGACGATCTGATCCTGTATCGCTTGGGCGAGGATGCAAACGGCTTTCGCGCCGTGGTCAATGCGGCGACCGCCGACAAGGACCTGGCGTGGATGGAACAGGTCCGCGAGGCCCAGGGGTTCCAGGTCGCGGTACGCGCGCCTGCCGACATGGCGCTCATCGCGGTACAGGGTCCCAAGGCGCGTGCGCAACTCGCGCGCGCCGTCCCCGAACTCGGCGCAACGCTCGATTCGATCGGAGTGTTCAGCGCAAGCACGGTCGGTGATTTCTTCGTGGCACGCACCGGATATACCGGCGAAGACGGCTGCGAGATCGCGTTGCCGGCGCGCAGGGCGGCGGCGTTCTGGAACGCGCTCCATGCCGCGGGCGTCACGGCCTGCGGATTGGGCGCGCGCGACACGCTACGCCTCGAAGCCGGCCTCAATCTGTATGGCAGCGACATGGATGAATCCGTCTCGCCGCTCGAGTCCGGCCTCGGGTGGACCGTCGATTTGCGCACCGGTCGCGAATTCATCGGCCGTGTCGCACTGGAACGCCAGCAGCATGCAGCGAACCTGCGCCAGCTCGTCGGACTGAAGTTTGCGGGGCGCGGGGTGCCGCGCTCGCACCAGGTCGTACGCACGTCGCAAGGCGAGGGCAGCATCACCAGCGGAACATACGGCCCCACCGTCGCCTGCTCGATCGCCCTGGCGCGCGTGCCCGCAGGAATTGCGCCGGGCGACGAGTTGGAAGTCGAACTGCGCACCGGCGTGGCCAAGGCCCAGGTCTGCCGCCCGCCGTTCGTGCGCCACGGCAAAGTGCTGGTCTGAGGAAGCGGCAGTGGCATCAGGGAAATCAACACGGAAAAACCAAGGGAGAAGCGGATGAATTTGCCAAACGACCTGCGCTACACCAAATCGCACGAATGGGTGCGCACCGAGGCCGACGGCATCGTCACGGTCGGCATCACGGACTTCGCGCAGGATGCCCTGGGGGACCTCGTGTTCGTCGATCTCCCGGCGGTGGGCAAGACCGTCGCGGCGGGCGACGTCATTGCGATCGTCGAATCGGTGAAGGCCGCATCCGACATCTATGCACCGGTCGCGGGGAGCGTTGCCGCAATCAATGATGAGCTGAAGACACATCCGGAGAACATCAATCGCGATGCGTTCAGCGCGTGGCTGTTCCGCTTGAAGCCCGCCAACGCCAAGGACGTCGAAGCGCTGCTCGACGCTGCCTCGTATCGCGCCAAAGTCGAGGCGGAAAAATGATGGACGGCAACAGCCCGCGCGCGGGTACGCCCGGCAGCCAGCCGACGCTGCACGAACTGGAGAATTCGAGCGAATTCCTGGGGCGTCATATCGGCCCGGATGACGACGAGCTGGCCGCGATGCTGGCCGAGCTCGGCCATGGCAGCCTCGATGACCTCGCCGATGCGATCGTGCCGGCGCGGATCCGCCTGTCTGCGCCACTCGCGCTGGACGCGCCGATGAGCGAGGCGCAGGCCTTGCGCAAGATCGCCACCCTTGCGCAACAGAACCAGGTGCTGCGCAGCTTCATCGGCATGGGTTATTACGGCACCATCATGCCGGCCGTCATCGCGCGCAACGTATTCGAGAATCCGGCGTGGTACACGGCCTACACGCCCTACCAGGCCGAGATATCGCAGGGCCGACTGGAAGCGATCCTCAACTTCCAGACGCTGGTCGCCGAACTGACCGCGATGCCCGTCGCGAACGCCTCCCTGCTCGACGAGGCCACCGCGGCCGCGGAGGCGATGATGCTGGCGCGCCGCTCCGCGGGCAACAAGTCCAATCGCTTCCTGGTTTGCGCCGATTGCCATCCCCAGACCATTGCCGTCGTGCGCACGCGCGCCGAGCCCCTGGGGATCGAGATCGTCGTCAGCGACGAGTCGCACGCCGACGGCGCGCAGTTCCCTGGCGAGTTCTTCGGAGCGCTCCTGCAATATCCGGCGTCGACCGGGTCGGTGTCCGATCTATCCGGTCTCACGAAGAGGATCCACGCGATCGGTGGCGTCGTGGCCGTCGCGAGCGACCTGCTCGCCTTGACCCTGCTCGCGCCACCCGGACATTGGGGCGCGGACATCGTCGTCGGCAGCGCGCAACGGTTCGGCGTACCGATGGGTTTTGGCGGGCCACACGCGGGCTTCCTGGCGTGCCGTGACGAATTCAAGCGCGGCATGCCGGGGCGGCTTGTGGGCATTTCGGTGGACTCGCAAGGCAATCCTGCACTGCGCTTGGCGCTCCAGACGCGCGAGCAGCATATCCGCCGCGAGAAGGCGACCTCGAACATCTGCACGGCGCAAGTCCTGCTTGCGGTGATCGCATCGATGTACGCGGTCTATCACGGGCCGGAGGGCTTGCAACGCATTGCGCAACGGGTCCACCGCCTGACGGCCTTGCTCGCGACCGGCTTGCTGCGCGCAGGCCTTTGCGTCAACGAAACCTTCTTCGATACCTTGCGCGTGGATGGTGTCGACGCGAACCTGGTGCATGCGGCCGCCCGTTCGCGCGGCTGCAATCTGCGCCACCTCGGTCCCAATGCGGTCGCACTGTCGCTCGACGAAACCTCGACGCGCGAGGATGTGGAGGACTTGTGGCGCATTTTCGGCGTACGCGCCGACCTGGCGGCGCTCGAATCCGAGCAGCCTCAAGGTCTCCCGGCCGCGCTCCTGCGCACCGGCACCCTGTTGCCGCACCCCGTGTTCCATCGCTATCGCTCGGAGACCGCAATGCTGCGCTATCTGCGCGAGCTGGCCGACCGCGACCTCGCGCTCGACCGGACCATGATCCCGCTCGGCTCGTGCACGATGAAGCTCAACGCGACGTCCGAGATGATCCCGGTGACCTGGCCGCAATTTGCCGGCCTGCATCCCTTTGCGCCGCAGGACCAGACCCAGGGGTATCGCAGCCTGATCGCTTCGCTCGAATCGATGCTTGCGGAATGTACGGGCTACGATCAAGTGAGCATCCAGCCCAACTCGGGCGCACAAGGGGAATTCGCCGGCCTGCTCGCGATTCGCGCCTATCACCGTGCGCGCGGCCAGGGGCGGCGCACCGTTTGCCTCATTCCGGAGAGCGCGCACGGCACGAACCCCGCTTCGGCCAGCCTGGCAGGCATGCAGGTCGTCGTGGTGGCGTGCGACGACCAGGGCAATATCGACCTGACCGATTTGCGAGCCAAGGCGCAGGCGCATTCCGAGCGCCTGGCCGCGCTGATGGTGACGTACCCGTCGACGCACGGCGTTTTCGAGGAAGAGATCGAGCAGGTCTGCGCAATCGTTCACTCCCATGGCGGCCAGGTGTACGTCGATGGTGCCAACCTCAATGCACTGGTGGGCCTGGCCAAGCCGGGAAGCTTTGGCGGCGACGTCTCGCACCTGAATCTTCACAAGACCTTCTGCATTCCCCACGGGGGCGGTGGGCCGGGCGTCGGCCCGGTCGCGGTCAAGGAGCACCTCGCGCCTTACCTTCCGGGCCGATTGGATGACACCGGCGCGGTTGGCATGGTGAGTGCCGCCGATTTCGGGTCCGCATCGATCCTTCCGATCTCCTGGATGTATTTGAAGATGATGGGCGGCCAGGGATTGAAGCGTGCAACCCAGGTCGCGCTACTCAACGCCAATTACCTGGCGCGCAAGCTGGCGCCGCACTTTCCCATCCTGTACACGGGGCGCGACGGGTACGTCGCGCACGAATGCATCCTCGACTTGCGGCCGATCAAGGAGCGTTGCGGGATCAGCGCCGAGGATGTCGCGAAGCGCCTGATGGACTACGGTTTCCATGCGCCGACCCTGTCGTTCCCCGTCGCCGGTACCTTGATGGTGGAGCCGACGGAATCGGAGTCGCGCGCGGAACTCGATCGCTTCATCGAAGCCATGGTCCAGATTCGCGGCGAAATCGAGCGGGTCGAGACGGGCCTATGGGATCGCGAGGACAACGTCTTGCGCAATGCGCCGCACACGGCACCGATGGCACTGGCGGAGCATTGGGATCATGGCTATTCGAGGGAAACGGCGGCCTTCCCCGTCGCGCAATTGCGGCGCAGGAAATACTGGCCTCCGGTAGGGCGCGTCGACAACGTCCACGGCGACCGCAACCTTGTGTGCTCGTGCGCGCCGACCTCGGACTGGGCCGAAAAATGATGAAGGTACGGATTCGGTAAGCTAGAAGCTTTCCGGGCGCACGCGTTCCACCGGGTTCGCGTTCACAGGCCCTGGCTTCCTTTCGAGGGTTCCCCCGATGCAATACGTCTACACCATGCGGCGCGTGGGCAAAGTTGTGCCGCCCAAGCGCCAGATTCTCAAGGACATTTCGCTTTCCTTTTTTCCGGGGGCGAAGATCGGCGTGCTCGGGCTGAACGGTTCGGGCAAGTCAAGCTTGTTGCGCATCATGGCGGGCGAGGATCCGAACTTCGAGGGCGAGGCCGTGCCGATGCCCAACATGAAGATCGGCTATCTGCCGCAGGAACCCCAGCTCGATCCTGCCATGACCGTGCGCCAGGCCGTGGAGCAGGGCCTGGGCGAACTGATCGCAGCGAAGGCCAGGCTCGAGGAAATCTACGCGGCGTATGCGGAGCCGGACGCCGATTTCGACGCGCTCGCCGCCGAGCAGGCGAAGTATGAGGCGATCATCGCCACGAGTGGATCGGACCTCGAACATCAACTCGACGTTGCCGCCGATGCCCTGCGCCTGCCGGACTGGGAGGCACGCATCGAAAACCTGTCCGGCGGCGAGAAGCGCCGGGTCGCGCTGTGCCGCCTGCTGCTCTCGCAACCGGACATGCTCCTGCTCGACGAGCCGACCAACCACCTCGACGCGGAGAGTGTCGAATGGCTGGAGCAGTACCTGCTGCGATTCGCGGGAACCGTCGTCGGCATTACGCACGACCGCTACTTCCTCGACAACGCCTGCCAGTGGATCCTCGAGTTGGATCGTGGCCATGGCATCCCCTGGGAGGGCAACTACAGCACGTGGCTCGAGCAGAAGGAAAAGCGCCTGGAACTCGAGTCGCGCCAGGAGGCCGCCCGCATCAAGACCATGAAGCAGGAGCTCGAGTGGGTCCGCCAGAACCCCAAGGGGCGCCAGGCCAAGAGCAAGGCACGGCTGGCGCGCTTCGAGGAATTGAGCTCGTACGAATACCAGAAGCGCAACGAAACGCAGGAGATTTTCATTCCCGTGGCCGAGCGGCTGGGCGCCGAGGTGATCGAGTTCAAGGAGGTGAGCAAGGCCTTCGGCGACCGCTTGTTGATCGACAAGCTTTCGCTGCGCGTTCCCGCGGGAGCGATCGTCGGCATCATCGGCCCGAATGGTGCCGGCAAATCGACGCTCTTTCGCATGATCACGGGCAAGGAGACGCCCGACTCGGGATCGATCGAAATCGGCAAGACGGTGCAGCTCGCGTACGTCGACCAGTCACGCGATGCGCTCGCGGGTGCGAAGACCGTGTGGGAGGAGATTTCCGGTGGCAACGATATTCTCACCGTAGGCAAGTTCGAGACGCCTTCGCGCGCCTACGTCGGCCGGTTCAACTTTCGCGGATCCGACCAGCAAAAGATCGTCGGCCAGCTCTCCGGCGGCGAACGCGGGCGGCTGCACCTGGCCAAGACGCTCGTTGCCGGGGGCAATGTCCTGTTGCTCGACGAACCATCCAACGACCTGGATGTCGAGACGCTGCGTGCCCTGGAGGATGCCCTGCTCGAATTCGCCGGCAGCGTGCTCGTGATCTCGCACGATCGCTGGTTCCTCGATCGCATCGCCACGCACATCCTGGCATGCGAGGGCGATTCGCAATGGCGCTTCTTCGACGGCAACTATCATGAGTACGAGGAAGACAAGAAGCGGCGCCTGGGCGAAGAGGGCGCCCAACCCAAGCGCCTGCGTTACAAGCCGCTCAAGTAATGTCCCTAAGTTCAGTAGGTAATCTAGGGTTAGCCCTGACGATTTACTGACTCATAAGCGGAAACTGCCGGGCGAACTCCGGTCATTTCGCCTGTACCAGTGCACACGCTCGTACTTGTAACAGTTCGGACGCACGGCCCTCGCAATTGCACTCGGGAACCGGGCGTTTTCCTCGCATTGCGATCGTTCCCCCTCGGAGGAAGGCAGCGTAACCTGCCACTACCCCTCACGACGGTTGCGGCGACTGGGAATGGATCCCGTCGACCGCGCGCTGAGTGCCTCTGGAAAGTGGGAACATGAAAATCACCGACATCAAGTTCGGCGCCCGGCTTGGGCTGGGATTCGCGACCATCCTCGTGCTGATGGTGATCATGGCGGGCTTCGGCACGCTGCGCGTCGCGCACATCATCGACGTCAACCGCGAGATCACCGAGAAATCGCAACGCTACGCGCTTGCCGCGCAATGGAAATCGGAAACGCGCCTGAATCTCTCGCGCGCCATCGCCATCGCGAAATCGGGCAACAATGCCGCGCTTTCGGCCTACTTCAAGCCGCTGATGACCGAAACCTCGGCGACGATCAGCGACCGCCAGAAGAAACTCGAGGCCGTTGTCGTCAACGACTCGGACAAGACCCTGATGGATGCGATCGGCGAAAAACGCAAGGCCTACATCGCGATCCGCGATGCGATCATGGCGCAGATGCAAGCGGGCGACATGGCCGGTGCCTTGGCGAAGATCGACTCCGATTGCATTCCGGCAGCCAATGCCTACCTGGATGCAATCGAATCGCTCGAGCAGAGCCTGCAATCGGATCTGGACAAGGCAAGCCCGATGCTCGACGCCGATGCGCAAGCGACCCGCTTGTGGCTTCCCATCCTGACCGGCATCGGGGTCCTGGTGGGCGGCCTGCTGGCGTGGATCATTACGCGGTCGATCACGCTGCCGATGCAACGCGCAGTCGTCGCGACACAGCGCGTCGCGCAGGGCGATCTTTCGCAGGAGCTGGAGGCCGTTCCGCGCAAGGACGAGATCGGCCAGCTCGAACATGCCTTGTCCGATATGCAGGAGCGCCTGCGACTGGTCGTGCGCAAGATCCGCTCGTCCACGGAAGAGGTCTCCACGGCGTCGAGCCAGATCGCCTCGGGCGGCCAGGACCTGTCGATGCGTTCCGAGCAGGCCGCGAGCAACCTGGAAGAAACGGCCGCTTCCATGGAGGAGCTCACGAGCAGCGCCAAGCATACGGCCGTGACTGCGCAAGGAGCCAAGGAACTGGCGGGAACGGCGTCCCTGGTCGCGCAGCGCGGCGGAGAAGCGGTGGCACAGGTCGTGTCGACCATGGACAGCATTACCGCGGCAAGCAAGAAGATCGTCGACATCATCAGCGTGATCGATGGCATCGCCTTCCAGACCAACATCCTCGCGTTGAACGCCGCGGTCGAATCCGCACGAGCGGGCGAACAGGGACGTGGCTTCGCAGTCGTCGCGGCGGAAGTGCGCGCGCTCGCGCAGCGCAGTGCGACGGCCGCCCGCGAGATCAAGGCCTTGATCGCGGATTCCGTCACGAAGGTCGAATCGGGCAGCCACCAGGTGCAGGAGGCCGGCGAAACGATGAACGAGATCGTGACCAACGTTCAGCGCGTCGCGACCATGATCGGCGAGATCAGTATCGCCAGCAACGAGCAGCAAAGCGGCATCGACCAGATCAACACCGCAGTCACGCACCTCGACCAGATGACGCAGCAGAACTCGGCACTGGTCGAGCAAAGCGCCGCGGCCGCAGCCTGCCTGCAGGAGCAGGCAGCCGCCCTGGTCGACACGGTGCGCGTCTTCCGCCTCGAAGCCGCGCGCGGCCACATGAACTCGGTCGCCGCCGAGGCCGCTACCGCCTAGGGCTCAGGGCTTGGCCGCGCCGAGTTTGGCCAGCGCGCCAGCCGCGTTGACGAACTCGCTCGGGAGCATGACCACCGTCATGGTGTTTTGCTCCGCACCGATCTCCGTCAACATCTGCATGCGCCGCAGCTCGAGCGCGGCCCCGGACTTGCTGATCTCGTCGGCCGCCTGACGCAGTTTCAAGGCGGCTTCCAGTTCCGCCTCGGCCTTGATGATGCGGGCGCGCTTCTCGCGCAGGGCCTCGGCTTCCTGTGCCATCGCGCGTTGCATGGTCTGGGGAATCTCCACATCCTTGAGCTCGACGCGTTGCACCTCGATGCCCCAGGGTTCGGTCACCCGGTCAATGGCTTCCTTGAGGCTCACCGACAGCATGTCCTGCTCCTTGAGCAGCTCGTCCAGGGAATGCCTGCCCATGACCATCCGCAGGTTCGTCAGGGCAGTCTGGATGACGGCCGCCTGGAAGGATTCGACGACGACGAGCGCGTCCATCGGGCGCGTCACGCGGTACCAGACGACCGCGCGCACTTTCACGGGGACATTGTCTTTCGTCATCGTTTCCTGCGGTTCGACCGTCAAGGTCACGACGCGTACGTCGACGTAGCGGGCGAGATCGACGAACGGGATGATCCAGGTCAATCCGGGCTCGCGCACGGACTGAAAGCGCCCGAGACGGAAAATGACGACACGCTGGTACTGCGTGACGACCCGCAAGCCTGCGATGACGATCAAAAAGACGACCGCGATCAGGAACACCACGATTGCGTCCTCCCCGCCGCTACGCGGCAAGTAAGCTGTCAGACGGCTAGAGGCCTGCCACCGCCAGTCCGCCGAATACTACGCCGGCCGCGCCGACCAGACCCACGCCGAACAGCAGCCAGGCGCGGCGCGCCAGCAAGGCGATTGCCGACAGCGCGATGGCGATCTGCATCGCCGTCGCGGCAAGCGCCCACCGATGGTGCCGGTGCATCTGCTCGTCGCTCTGGCGGTCCCATTCCTTGACCTCTTCTTCCAGCTTGTCGGCGCTGTCCTTGATTTCGGCCTGTTCCTTCTTGTAGCGCTCGGCCTCGGTCTTGAAGAACTCCGCCTGGTCCGGCTTCGCAGCGAGGACCGCGCCCAGTTCCGCGAGATTGCGCTTCACGCCCTTTGCCTGGTAATAGTTCCACTGGTCGTTGGCCTTCGTCTTCGCGATCGCGGCGGAATTCTTGTCAAGCTGTGCCTTGGCTTGCGTATCGCCGCCGGCGAAGGTCATCAGTGCACCCAGTGTCGCGAGCACCGCGGACAGAACCGCGACGCGACCCGCGAGGGTGTCGGCGCTGCCGTGCCCCGCCCCATGCTCCGCTGCATGCTCCGTCGCATGCTCGACCGCGTGATCATGGGCGCCGTGTACGTGAAAGCCTTCGCTGGGCATGAAAAACTCCGTGTTGTAGGTTCAGATGCAATCAGATGCGCGACTCGTAGCGGATGAAATCGAATCCGTAGCTGCGCTCGCCGGCAGGATCGAAATGCCGCCGTTCGCATTCACGCCAGCGTGCTGGATCGGGTGCCGGAAAATGCGTGTCGCCGGCGAAGTCCGCGTCGATCTGAGTCAGGTGGAGGAAGTCGACCGGCCCGCGCAGCGCCAGCCCAAAAATCTCGGCGCCGCCGATGACGAAGACGTCGCGGCCGTGGTCGTTTCCCGCAAGTGCGTCCTGCCAGGAATGAACGACCTCGGCGCCGGGCGCGTGCCAGGCGCTGTCGCGTGTCAGCACGATATTGCGACGCCCGGGCAGAGGACGCCCGATCGAGTCCCAGGTCTTGCGGCCCATCACCACGTCGTGGCCCATCGTGGTGCGCTTGAAATGTGCCAGGTCCTCGGGCAGGCGCCAGGGCAGGACCCCGCGGTCCCCGATGACTCCATTGCGTGCACGCGCGACGATCAAATGGATCGGCATGAAAATCCCGATGGGAACTCAGACGGCGACCGGCGCCTTGATATGCGGGTGCGCGCGGTAATCCTGGATGGCGAAGTCTTCAAAGCGGTACTCGAACAGCGTCGGCGGCCGGCGCAGGATCTCGAGTCTAGGGTAGGCAAAGGGCTCGCGCGCAAGCTGTTCACGGACCTGCCCGAAGTGATTCGAGTAGATATGGCAGTCGCCGCCGGTCCAGACGAATTCGCCCGGCTCCAGGTCGCACTGCTGCGCAACCATGTGCGTCAGCAGCGCATAGCTCGCGATATTGAAGGGCACGCCCAGGAAGATGTCGCAGCTGCGCTGGTACAACTGGCAACTGAGCTTGCCCTCGGCGACATAGAACTGGAACAGCAAATGGCAAGGCGGCAGTCGCATGCGTGGAATGTCCGAGACATTCCAAGCGGACACGATCAGGCGCCGCGAATCCGGATTGCTCCGGATTTGCTGCAGGACCTGCGCCATCTGGTCGATGTGCGAACCATCCGGCGCCGGCCATGAGCGCCATTGCACGCCATAGACGGGGCCCAGTTCGCCGTCCTGGTCGGCCCACTCGTCCCAGATCGAAACGCCATTCGCGCGCAGGTAGGCGACATTGCTCGATCCCTGCAGGAACCAGAGCAATTCGTGGATGATCGAGCGCAGGTGCAGCTTCTTGGTCGTCACGAGGGGAAAGCCCTCGGCGAGCGGGAAGCGCATCTGGTAGCCGAAAACCGAGCGCGTGCCGGTACCGGTCCGATCGCTCTTGTCGGCACCATGCTCGAGAACGTGGCGCATGAAGTCTTCGTATTGCCGCATCGCCGCGAATTATAGCGAGCGCGATGGCGCTGCCGTAAAAGCGGATTTATTAGATCGATCAAGAGGCTGCGCACTCCGCTAGGCTGCCGGGTTAGTAGGATTCCAGGCTCTTATTGCGACGCAGTATGGCGAGGATCCAATGGGCAACAACATCCAGCTCTCCAAGGAAATACTCAAGCTTCACGAGACGCTGACGCATGACGTGTACGACAAGGGCGGCAGGCTTCTGCTGCGCCGTGGCACATCGCTGGAATCCGAGGAGCTGATCGAGCGACTCGCGAACATCGGCTACTACGATCCCCAGGCGGTCGACGGCGCCAAGGCGGCGAGCGCGGTTCACGAAGAAATCATTCCGCTCGGATACGTTCCGGACAAGGGCAACGCATTTTCCGCCCTGTCCAAGCTCAATTGGGTGTGCAGCCGTTTGCAGGCGGCAATTGCCGACGCCGGCGTCGAGCTGGAAAAGGAAGTCTTCTTGCTGGCCGCATGCATCCACCAGTGCTGCGCGCTCGACAGCGACGCCAGTACTTCCACCTTGCTGATGGGGCTGGCGTATCCGAGCAACATCCGCCATCCGGTGAACGTCGCGGTCTTGACGACGGTCCTTCTAGCTCGCAAGAAGCTCGATGAGGCCCGGACACACGCGGCAATTGCCGCCGCGCTCACGATGAACATCGGCGCCCAGGAATTGCACGACGAGCTCTTCTTCCGGAGCGATGAGCTCACGGGCGAGCAGTACGCGCGGATTCGCGCGCATCCGCAGGCGAGCGTGGCGGCATTGCGGGCGCGCAAGGTGACCAATGAGCTCTGGCTCGACATCGTTTCCCAACATCACGAGGCGTATGACGGCTCGGGTTATCCCGCCGGCCTGACAGGTGATGAAATCCTGTACGAAGCCCAGGTCGTTTCCATGGCGGACCGGTTTTGTTCCTTGGTCTCCGAGCGGGCCGGTCGCGACCCGATGCTGCCTCCGCAGGCATTGAGGGACATCCATACCCGCCACGGCAAGGCATTGGGTCCGGAGATGATCGGTGCGCTTGTCGCGGCGGTGGGCATCTATCCGCCAGGTACCTGTGTGCGCCTGGTCAACGGCGAAACGGCTGTGGTGGTGCATCGCCTGCTCGATCCGAAGCGCCCCGTGGTGTACGCAATTGCGGCCCAGTCGGGCAGCGCGTTCGATCCGCCGCGCAAACGGCTGACCGCCAGTCAGCCCGCGTATGCGATCGAGCATGCGGTACTTCGCAAGACCGTCAAGGTTCCCCTGGACCCGGCGCAACTCTGGCCGGCCGTCCATGTGAACCCGCAGGCGAGCTGACGGCGAGCAGATTCTCGATCTCCTCGGCTGATGCGGGACGGCTGAACAGGTAACCCTGGAATTCATCACAACGGTGCTCGCGCAAGTACGCGAGCTGCTCATGGGTCTCGACGCCCTCGGCGACCGTACGCAATCCCAGACTGCGCGCCATGCCGATCACGGCTTCGACGATGGCGCGATCCTCGGGATCGCTGGAAATGTCTCGTATGAAGGACTGGTCGATCTTCAGCTTCTGGAAATCGAATCGCTTGAGGTAATTGAGCGACGAATACCCGATCCCGAAGTCGTCGATTGCCAGTCCCACTCCCAACTCCCGGAGCTTTCCGATCACCGCGCCCGCCGACTGCACGTCCTGCATGACGGCGCTTTCGGTGAGCTCGAGTTCGAGGCATTCGGCGGGAATCCGGGCAGCCTGCAGCAGTTCCTGCAGGCGCGTGAACAGGTCCGTCTGACGCAGCTGCACGGCCGAAATGTTGACCGCCAGCAGGGGCGGTGCGATGCCGCGATCGAGCCAGGAACGGAACTGTGCGATCGCCGTGCGCAGCACCCACTCGCCCAGTGGGATGATGAGACCGGAATCCTCGGCGACCGGGATGAAATCCCCGGGAGGGATACGGCCGAGCGTCGGATGCTGCCAGCGCACAAGCGCCTCCACGCCGGTGATGCGCGGCGGCCCCTCGCCGCAAGCCAGCTGCGGCTGGTAGTGCAGGATGAACTGGGATTCGCCGATCGCCTGACGCAGCGCGCCGATGAGCGCGACCTTCTTTTCCGTTGCGTGCTGCATCTCGATCGTGAAAAAGCGGTGCGCATTGCCGCCCTCGCGCTTCGCGCGGTACATCGCCGTATCGGCACACCGGGACAACTCGTCGAAGGATTCGCCATCGCCGGGAAAGATGGCGACTCCGATCGAAGCGGTCACGAGCAGGTCGTGCAGGCCGACCCGGCAAGGAATCCCGATGGCCTTGAGGATGCGCTCGGCGACCAGCGCGGCACCCTCGTAGCCGCTGTCGGGAAGCATGAGGATGAATTCGTCGCCGCCCAGGCGCGAGGCGGTGTCCTCCTCGCGCAGGACCGATCGCAGGCGCCCGCCGATCTCGACGAGTACCGCGTCGCCGACGTTGTGCCCGAGCGTGTCGTTGATGTCCTTGAAGCGATCCAGATCGAGGAACATGAGCGCGAATTCGCGCTTCTGGCGCCGGGCCAGGCTGATGGCGAACTTCAAATGGTCGGCGAGCATGTTGCGGTTCGGCAGCCCCGTGAGCGAATCGAAATTCGCCAGGTAGTGGATGCGCCGCTCCGCCACCTTGCGCTCCGAGACATCGCGACCGACCCCGAGCACGCCGGTCACCTCGCCTTCGGCATTGCGCATCGGCGCAGCGTGCGTCTCGATCCAGCGGCGCGTGCCCTTGCGCCCGATGAGCTCGAATTCCGCCGTTGCGCCGTGGCCCGCGAGCACGCGCTGCTCCAGCATGGCGAAGGCCTCCCGGCCCTCGGGTGCGACGAAATCCAGGAATGCGTGGCGGCGGACCTGCTCGATCGATTCGATCTCGAGCATGTTCAGTCCCGCCGAATTCATCTGCGTGATGTGGCCGTTCCGGTCGGTAATCTGGACGCACTCGGGTTCCGTCTCGACGATGGTGCGCAGGAAATGCTCGTTCTCCTTCAGTGCGGTTTCCGCCTTCTCCCGGGCTTCGCTCTCCCAGAACCGGTCCAGTGCAAAGCTCACGTCGAACGCGATCTCGGTGAGCAGGTTGCGCGCCGTTTCGTCGAAAGCGCCGGCCACGTCGGAATACACGTTGAGCACGCCGACCACCGTGCCCTTGCGCACGAGCGGCAGCGTCGCGAACGACTTCCAGCCGTATTCGCGGATGTTCGTGCGCCACTCCTCGACGCTTGGTTCCTGTTCCAGGTCCTGGCACCAGATCGCGCGGTTCTCCAGGATCGCGGTCGCAGCGAGACCGCCGCGATTGCGCGCACTCTCGTTGACCGCGAGATTCAGAACCTGCAGAAAATCCGTGCGCATGCCGTACGAGGCAACCGGCCGGATCGACCGGGTCTCTCCTTCGAGCATGCCGATCCAGGCCATCTTCATCCCGCCGAATTCGACGGTGTTGCGGCAAATGGAAGCGAACAGTTCCGTTTCGGTCACGCTGTGCACGATTGCCTGGTTGCACTCGCTCAGCGTCGCGTAGAGGCGCGTCTGGCGCTGCATGCGCAACTCGAACGCCCGCTGCTCCGTGACATCCTGTACGGTGCCGGCGGCATGCCGGACCGTGCCGTCCGGATTCAACAGTCGGGCACCATGCCCCAGGATGTTGCGGATCGTCCCGTCCGGACGGACGCATCGCCAGTCGAACGATCGCGAACCGGTGCCCGCCAGGCAGGCATCGTTCCACTCCCGCAATGCCGCCAGGTCGTCGGGGTGGACGAGTCGAAAGAGCGCGTCCCGGCTCGGCGCAATCTGCCCGGGCGCATATCCGAAGATACGGAAGCACTCGTCCGACCAGCTCATTTCCCCTTCCGGGGCCTGGGTCCAGCTGCCGACGTGTGCGATCGCCTGCGCCTCGTTGAGGTCTTCACGACCCCTCTGGTGCGCAAGTGCCGCGAGATTGCGCTCGGTGACATCGGTCACGAGCACCGCGAACTGTCCGAATTTGGGGCGATACACCCGCACTTGATACCAGCGGCTCAACTCGCGGGAATAGTTCTCGAAAGTGACAGGCTCCCCGGTCACGGCGACGCGACCGAAGGTCTCGATCCAGTACGGCTCCGTATTGGGCAGGATCTCGAGCACGGTATGGCCGACGATCCGGCTCGCCTGGAGCGTGGTGAGCTCCTCGTAGGCGGCATTCGCCTCGAGGAAGCGATAGTCGACGACGCGCCCACGCTCGTCGCAGATCACTTCGTGCAGGGCGAATCCGGTCGTCATGTTCTGGAAGAGCTGGCGCCAGCGCTCCTCGCTGGCAAGCGCGGCCTGCTCGGCGTGCTTGCGGGCGCGGATGTCGCGCGCGATGCCGAAATACGCCAGCTGACCTTGCCATTCGATCGCGCGATTGCACAGCTCGACCGGTAGAACGGTGCCGTCCCGGCACAGCAGCGCCGATTCGTAGATCAGGAATCCTTGCGCGCGTATGCGCGCGTAGCGTTCCTCGATGAAGGCGGAGAAGGGCTCTGGAACAAAGCGGTCACACGGCTGGGACACGATCTCGTCGCGTGTGTAACCCAGGCTTTCGCACCCGGCGCGATTGATCTCCACCACGATCTGCGCGCCACTGACGATAAACATGGCGTCGGCCGCCAGCTCGAAGAGTTCACGGAAAACGTTTTCCTGATTCATCGATCCGACCCGTGGCACGACCTGATCGCGCGCATGGTAATCCCAGAATCGCGACCGCAGGCGAAAAGTTGAGGAACAAAGGCATTGGCGATCGACGGTCGGATTCAACGCGTCGCGAGAGTTTCGCGGCGTTGCACAATCCGATGCCTAGACCGCGAACTGCAACGCGGCGAGGCGCGCATAGACGCCGTTGCGCGCAATCAGCTCGGCGTGCGTTCCTTGCTCCACGATGGCGCCCCGGTCGAGGACGAAGATGCGATCGGCGCGCTGCACGGTGGCGAGCCGGTGCGCGATCACGATCGTCGTGCGCCCGCGCATGGCGACTTCCAGCGCGGTCTGCACATGGCGTTCGCTTTCCGCATCCAGGCTGCTGGTGGCCTCATCGAGCAACAGCAGCGGCGCATCCTTGAGGATCGCCCGGGCGATCGCGATGCGCTGGCGCTGGCCACCCGACAGGCGCAAGCCGCGCTCGCCGACCTTGGTATCGATGCCTTCGGGCAGGCGCGCGAGAAATTCGTCGACATGGGCGGCGCGCGCTGCCGCGTCGATTTCGGCGTCGCTTGCCCCGGAGCGGCCGTAGCGGATGTTCTCGCGCACGCTGCTGGAGAAGATCACCGGCTCTTGCGGTACGACCGCGATATGGCGCCGCAAGTCTTCGAGTCTCCATTCGCGCACCGGCACACCGGCGATGCGGATTTCCCCGCCGTCGATGTCATAGAAGCGCTGCAGGAGCAGGAACACGGTGGTCTTGCCCGCACCCGATGGTCCGACGAGCGCCACGGCCTGGCCGGGCTCGATGGCGAGTTCCAGATCATGCAAAACCGCGTGCGCCGGGCGCGCGGGATAGCGAAACTCCACGCCTTGAAATTCGACGCGGATCGGACGTGGCGACGACTCCTCGCTCCAGACCCGCGGATGCGGCGGGTCCGCAATCGCCGATTCGAGCGCAAGCAGTTCCATGATTCGTTCGGTGGCGCCTGCGGCGCGCAACAGGTCGCCCCAGACTTCGGCGAGCACCGCGAAACTCGAGGCCACGAGCATGATGTACAGGGCAGTCTGGCTCAAATCGCCCGCCGTGATCCGCCCCGCGAGCACGCCTTCCACGCCGCTATGCAGCCCGTACAACAAGGAACCGAATATGCCGGTGATGAGGAAGGCCGTGAACGCGGCGCGCGTGCGAATGCGCCGGACGGCCGTGCCGAACGCAGCTTCATTCGCCTGCGAAAACCGGCCGATTTCCGCATCTTCCTGCGTATAGCTTTGCACGACCGGCACGGCATTGAGGACTTCGCCGGCGATGCCGCTCGTGTCGGCGATCCGGTCCTGGCTCGCACGCGACAGGCGTCGTACCCGTGCCCCGATCGATAGCGCCGGGATGACGACGATCACGATGATGCCTGCCACGGTGAGCATCACACGGGGATTGTTGATGACCAGGAGGACGATCGCGCCCAGGCACATCGTGACGCTGCGCAGGCCCAAGGACACGCTCGAACCGACGGCCCCTTGGATCACCGTCGTATCGCTGGTCAGGCGCGACAGGAGCTCGCCTGTCTTCAGGGATTCGAAGAAGACGGGACTCTGGCGCAGTACATGCGCATACACGGCCCGTCGCAGATCGGCGGTCACGCGCTCGCCGATCCAGCTCACCATGTAAAAGCGGGCCGCGGTGAAAACCGCCATCGCGATCGCCACGAGGAACAAGTCGAAGAAATATCCGTTCGCTGCGAGCATCCGTGCACCGATGTCAGGGCCGGTTGCACCTGCCGTGGCGGGCGCCAGGCCACGGTCGACGAGCACGCGCACGGCGGCAGGAACGCCGAGGGTAGCCGCCGAGGCCAGAGCGAGAAACAGCAGCGCAAGAACGACCTGGACGCGATAGGGGCGAACGAACGGAAGCAATGCGCGCAGCGGCCCCAAGCGGGGCTCGATTACATGTCGCGTTGCCGCCATGAAGTCCCTTGAATTGAGGCGCGGTGGAGCAAAGCAGGATGTCTTGCTCCGGGGCGCCCGACGCTCCCAGGCAAGACGAATGAGCAAGCCCGATTATTGTCGCCGAGCGGCACGGGAAAGCCGCCGAACCCGGCCGACGGCCTAGTAAAGAAGCAGGGCGCGTCCCATCCGGAAAAGCACGTCCAACAGCAGGGCGCACAAGGCGAACAGCGCGACGCCGTAACCAAAGCTGCGCTTGGCGGCCGCCTCCCGATACCCGATCGCGTAGATCACCCTTCCCGCGATCCAGACGAAGCCCGCGACGCCGATCTCCACGCTGCCCCCATACAGATCGGCCAGCCACACGAGCGGCAGGAACATCAGGCTGCTTTCGATGGTGTTCATCTGGATTCGATAGCAGCGCTCGAACGCCGGGTCGCCCGTCATCGCGGGCGCCTTCACGCCGTAGCGCGACCTGGCGTGTCCGACGAGATAGGCGGTCCATCCCATCAACAGGACGGTAAGCAGGGTGACGATCGAAGGCCAGGTATGCGCGGACATGCGGTTTCCTTCCTATTCCAGTCGTGCCAGTTCGGGCTGGGATTCCCCCAGGCGCACGATGCGATCGACGCTGCGCACGGTATCGGGGCGGTGGCTCACGATGACGATGCCGATGCCGAGCTTGCGTAGGCGCTCGCTGATCTCCTGCTCGCGTGCGAGGTCGAGCTGGTCGAAGGCCTCATCGAGGAACAGGACCTGCGGCTTGCGGTACAGCGCGCGCGCCAGCAGCACGCGCTGCTTCTGGCCGCCCGACAGTGCGACGCCCAGGCTGCCGACGATCGTGTTGTATTGCATCGGCATCGCCATGATATCGACGTCGATGCCCGCCACCGTCGCCGCTGCCCGCACGAGTTGCGGCTGGTGCTGCGGGTCGAAGAAGCTGATGTTGTCCTCGATCGATCCGACGAAGAGCAGGTCGTCCTGCATCACGACGCCCAGACGCGAGCGGTAGGAGGCGACGTCCCAGTCGCGCAGGTCGCGGCCGTTTGCCTCGAGCAGGCCTTCGCTGCGATCCAGCAGACCGATAAGCACCTTGACGAGCGTCGTCTTGCCGGCGCCCGAAGGCCCGACGATGGCGACGACTTCGCCGGGCCGGACCGAGAAATCGATGTTGCGGAACGCGAAGCCTTCGATGCCATAGGCAAATCCGAGGCCGCGCGCCTGGATCGCAAGCGGAGCCTCCGGCGCTTGCGAGGACGCCGGCCGGGTCTGCTCGACCGGCGCCAGGGCGATATCGGCGATGCGTTCGGCGTGCAAGTCGAGCATGCGGAATTCGATGCCCTTGTCGATCAAATTGTTCACGCGCGTGAGGAACAGGAGCTTGAAGGCCAGGAACCCGAACAGCATGCCCACGGAGAAGCGCCCGCCGATCACGAGCTGCGCGGCGATCCAGACCACCGCGACGTTTTCCACGCCGAAAATCAGGCCGTACACCGCGCGATGCAGGATGGTGAGGCGCTGCACGAGAACGTTGGCATTGGTCTGGTCGATGACCAGGTTCTGGTACGCGGAACGGCGCTCGGGCTCGCGCAGGTTGAGCTTGATCGCCATCATGCCGCGCAGCGTCTCGATGAAATGCGTCGCCGCCTTGCCTTCGTGGACAAGGTGCTCGTCGAGCGCGCGCCGCTGCGGACCATAGAACAGCCAGCGCGAAACCGCATACAGCGCGGTCGCGGTGATCACGATGGAGGCAAGCAGGGCGCTGTACCAGATCATCACGCCCAGGGTCAGGACGACCATGGCGCCGTCGATCAAGGTTTCCAGGAACGTGACGCTCAGGGTCCTCTGGATGGCGTCCACGCTGCGAAAGCGCGACACGACGTCGCCAATGTGGCGCTTCTCGAACCAGGACAGCGGCAGGCGCAGCAATTGGCCGAACAGCGCGTCCAGCAGGCGGACATTGAGCATCGTCGAGAGATATACGCCCAACCAGCCGCGCACGGCCGTTACCGCGACCTGCATCAAGGCAAGCAGGGCAAAGCCGATGCCCAGCACCGTCAGCAGGTCCTCGTCGCGCCCGACGACGACGCGATCGATGACGATCTGCACGAAGAACGGCGAGGCGATCGCGAAGATCTCGAGCGCGACCGAAAGGATCATCACCTGGGCAATGGCACCATGCAGGCCCTGCGCGGACCCGAAAAGCTGGCGCACCGAAACCCGCTCGCGCTCGTCGCGCGTGGAGAACCCCGTGGCGGGCGTGAGTTCCGCGGCGACGCCGGTGTAGTGGCGCGAAACCTCGTCCAGCGGCATCACGCGCTTGCCGCGCGCCGGATCCATGACGGTGATGCTCTTGCCGTCGGCCCGGGTCAGGACCACGAAGTGGTTCATGTCCCAGTGCAGGATCGCCGGCATCCGCAGCTTGCCCAAGGCGGAAAGCGGGGCTTGCACGCCGCGGAACGACATCTTCATGGTGTCGGCGATCGCGGCGATGTGCTGCAGGGTCACGCCTTTCATCGACGGCGACAGGCGCACACGCATCGCCGACAGGTCCGTGCGCAGGCCGTGATAGCTCGCGATCATGGCGACGCAGGCGATCCCGCATTCCGGCGCTTCGCTCTGCAGGATCAAGGGCACGCGGCGCCCGAACAGTGCGTCCAGCATGCTCAACGCAGTCGCTCGCGCAGCGCGAGAACCGGCTCGAAGACCCACTCGAATACCGTGCGCTTTTCCAGGAGGATGTCGGCATTGACGAGCATGCCGGGCCGCAACGGGAAATCCTGGCCGCCGGCGCCGACCGTCTGCCGGTCCAGTGCGACTTCGATGCGGTAGACGGGCTCGTTCACGGCGACGCTGCCGATGCGTTCGCCGGCCGACCAAACCGTGCGCCCGACCGACGTCACCTTGCCCCCGTACTGACCGAAGCGCTGGAAAGGAAAGGCGTCATAGCGCAATACCACGCGATTGCCGGCCTCGATGAAACCGATGGCGCGCGTCGGGACGAGCAGTTGCGCATGCAGTCCGCTGCCCTTGGGCATGATCGTCGCGAGCGTCGCGTCCTGCGCCACCGAATCGCCGCGCGCGGCCGCGATGTTCGTGATGATGCCGGCAATGGGTGCGCGCACCTCGGAGTCGCTGCGCGCCTCCTCCTGGACGAGGGATTGTTGCAATTCGCTCTTGCGTTGATCGAGTTGCTGCTGCTGCGTGCGCGCGCGGATCGTGATGAGCGGAAGCTCCGCCTGCGCCGCGCGCAGGTCGCGCTCGATCGCTGCGCGGCTGCCCTTGAGGTTTTCCAGCTTGGTGGTCTGGTCGAGCAGGTCGTTGCGGTGGTCGCGCACCATCGCCTCCGAGGCGAAGCCTTCCTTGGCGAGCTGCGCGAAGCGCTGCGAATCCTGTTGCGCCGATGCGAGGCGCTGTTGCTGCGACCGCACTTCCGCGTCGGCCTGGTCGAGCTGCTTCTTCAGGTCGTCGACCCGCTTGCGCGCCTGGGCAGTCTGCTCGTCGGCGAGCAAGGTCGATTGCGTTTGTTCCGAATCGATCGAGCGCAGCCGGCCCGCCAGCTCTTCGCGCACGAGTTGCGAGGCATTGACGCCGCTTCCCGTCGTGCGCTCCTGCGAGAGCCGCGCGATGGGTTGACCCGCGGCAATCTCGTCGCCTTCCTTGACCATCAGGTCGGCGATCACCGCCGACTCGGGCGCGTTCACGCGCGCCGCTCCCTGGTCCAGCTCGAGATACCCGTCGACGCGCTCGCGCCGCGTATAGGACCCGAGGAACGAAAACGCCAGGAGCGTCACGGCGATGGTGATTGCCAGCACCGTGAACACCCACGTGGGCAAGGGCCGCGCCTTGGAGACTTCGCCCAGCAGCTTTTCGCGCTGGGCGTCGATCGCCTCCTGGCGAAACAGCGAGCGGATCTGCGGCGGACTCATTTCCCCCCTCTCCCGTTAGCGGGAGGCGAAGGCGGGAATTCGCGAAGCATGCTTCGCGCCGCCGGAGCGACCGCGCCCTACGAGGCGCGGGCTATCGGGCCAGGGGTGAGGGTCCCCCAATGTCACTCGATCACTCCCGCAACCACACGGTTGAACCCGGCATCGACATACGTGATCTCCCCCGTGATGCCCGCGGCCAGGTCCGACAGCAGGAAGGCCGCGACATTTCCGACATCATCGATCGTGACGTTTCTTCGCAGCGGAGCGTGCCGCTCCACCATGTCGAGGATTTTGCCAAAATCCTTGATGCCTGCCGATGCCAAAGTGCGGATCGGCCCCGCGGAAATGCCATTCACGCGGATGGACTTGGGACCCAGGCTCGCGGCCAGGTAGCGTACGGACGCTTCGAGCGCCGCCTTGGCGAGCCCCATCGTGTTGTAGTTCGGGACAACGCGCTCGGCACCCAGGTAGGTAAGCGTCAGCAGTGCCGCGTTGCGCCCCTCCATCATGGGCAACGCTGCCTTGGCCAGCGCCGGGAAGCTGTAGGCGGAGATGTCGTGCGCGATGCGAAAACCTTCGCGCGACATTCCGTCGAGAAAATCGCCGGCGATCGCCTCGCGCGGCGCAAAACCGATGGCGTGCACGAACCCGTCCAGGCCGTCCCAGCTCTTGGCAAGTTCCGTGAACACGCCCGTGATCTGCGCGTCATCGGCCACATCGCAGGGGTAGACGCGCTCGGACCCGAACTCACGGGCGATTTCGGTGACGCGCTCGCGAAAGCGGTCGCCGACGTACGTGAAGGCCAGTTCCGCGCCTTCGCGCCGGCAGGCCCGTGCGATGCCGTAGGCGATGGAGCGGTTGGAAATGATGCCTGTGATGAGAAAACGCTTGCCGGTGAGAAAAGGCATGAAGGAACCCGTCGGTAAGGTGGTGCCGATGAAAGTTCCGCATTATGACGGGCTGCGGCCCGCCGGGCGCTGGCGCGCCACTTACTTACATGCGCGAGGGTGCGGACACGGCAGCGGCATGCGCTGCGGCAGTGGCATTCGTGGAGGAAACGCTGGCATCGCCCGCGGACGCGGTCGTGCCCGCATGTGCATGCGAGCTGGCCGGCTTATGCGCGACCTTGTGCACGGTGGCGGGTGCCGTGTGCGCAACGGTCAGGTTCAGGCGCTGGCCGGCGAACAAGGACATGGAATGCAACTGGTTCCAGGCGACGATGTCGTCCGCCGCGACATGCCAGCGCCGGGCGATGGAAGCCAGCGTATCGCCACGACGCACGCGCACCGTGACCTGACGCAGGTTGCCGTTCTCGGGCACCAAAGAGAACGAAGCCGAAACGAAGCCCGGCGCGATGTCCTCGCTCGTGGATTCATCACGAGGGATCAGGATCGTCGAACCCGGCGATGGCCGATAGCGTGGCGGGATGTGATTGGCGTCGCGCAACTGGCCCTCGGTAATGGCAACGCGTTCCGCGACTGCCGCCAGGGTTTCGCCCGCCTGCAAGGTATAGGCAGTCCAGCTTGCCAACGGCTGGCCGGTTGCCTGCCACGCGGCGAGGTTGGCATTGAAGGTCTCGACACGGTCCGCCGGCAGCAGGATGTGCGGTGACGATGCCCCGACGATCACCGGACGGTTGAACGCCGGATTCAGCGCCCGGAAATCCTCGAGCGGCATGTCGGCAAGCCGGGCGGCGGTCGCGACATCGATGTCGAGCGACTTGTTCACGCTCACGAAATACGGCTCGTTGGATATCGCCGGCAGATCAATGCCGTAATGCTGGGGATCGGCAACGATGTTCTTGATGGCCATCAGCTTGGGCACGTAGAACTGCGTCTCGGAGGGCAGCCGCAGGTCCTTGTAGGCCAGGGAACGATGCTGGGCACGTGCCTTTGCCAGCGCTTTCTCGACCGCGTTTTCGCCGCAGTTGTAGGCCGCCAGCGCCAGCTGCCAGTCGCCGAATTCGGTGTAGAGGTTCTGCAGGTAATCGAGCGCCGCCCGCGTGGATTCGATGACGCCGAAGCGTTCGTCCTTCCAGAGGTTCTGCTCGAGCGAGTACAGCTTGCCGGTCGAGGGAATGAATTGCCACAGGCCCGCAGCCTTCGCGAAGGAAACCGCCTCGGGCTGCATGGCGCTCTCGACGAAAGGCAGCAGCGCGAGCTCCGTAGGCATGCCGCGCTTTTCGATTTCATCGACGATGTGATACAGGTACATGTTCGCGCGGCCCGTCATGCGCGCGATGTAATCGGGCTGAGCGGCGTACCAGCGCGTCGAGGACTGCGTGCGCTTCGTGTCGAGTTCGGGCATCTTGAACCCGCGGCGGACACGATCCCAGAGGTTCTTGTCGGCGGGCGCGGCAGCGGCCATTGCCGTCGACGGCGCATCGGCCGGGACCGCAACGGCACCCGCGACCGTTGTCGCGGCCGGCGGCGTCCCGTCCGGCATCGGCCCGACAAAATCAGGATTGATGAGAACTTGTTGCTGTGCTTCGCCGGACGGTTTTTCCTCCGGCGGGCCGACAAACGCGGTCGCCGCGCTATCCGGGGCGGGCGGGCCGACAAACGCGGTCGCGGCGCTATCCGGGGCGGGCGGGCCGACCTGAACCAGCGACGGCGAGGGGGCTGGCGCAGGAGTTGCCGCCGAAGTTTGGTCGGCGGCCAGAGCGAGGGGGATGTCGGTAGGAGCCGCGAGCGAAGGGGCGTTCAGTCCCGCGAGCAGGCTCGCGCAAAACGCCAAATAAACACACCGGGTTCGTGGAAACGGACCGCTCACGGGCATTCCTGGAATTCATTTACTGCTGGTAGGGTCAGTTTAGGTGTTCGCCCACAGCAGCGCAAGCAAATGGATCGGCAAGTAAGCACTCGGAAAGGGCTCCAGCGGGTGGCATGGAAGCCCGGACGGCCGAGGCCGGTCGGCCTAGAAGTGGTCTTTCCAGGAACGCAACGCGGCAAAGACCGAAACGGCGTCCGACCCGGCCGCTTTCCCTTTTTCACGCGCCGCCGATTGCACAGCCGGAACGGCACAACGCAGGAAAGGGTTGGTTGTAAGCTCCAGGCCGATCGACGAAGGCACCGTCGGTTCGTCGCGCGCGCGCAATGCCTGGCATTGGTCCCGACGCCGGGCGAGTTCCACGTTTCCGGGCTCGACCGCAAGCGCGAAGCGGATGTTCGACGCCGTGTATTCGTGCGCGCAATAGACCCGCGTATCTTCGGGCAGCGCGGCGAACTTGCCCAACGACGCGCTCATTTGCTGGGCGGTGCCCTCGAACAGACGCCCGCACCCGCACGCAAAAAGGGTATCTCCGCAAAACAACACGCCAAGGCCTTCGCTCCAATACGCAATGTGGTCGAGCGTGTGCCCTGGGACTTCCAAGACCTGGAACTCTTCGCCGAACAAGCGAACGCGGTCGCCTTCGAGCAGGCGATGGTCGATGCCCGGGAACGGCGAATGCATCGGGCCGTAGACGTCGACGCCGTAGGCTTGCACGAGTTCCGGCACGCCGCCCACGTGATCGGCGTGATGGTGCGTGACTACAATGCTGACCAGCTTGAGTCCGCGTGCATCGAGGACTTCGCGTACCGGCGCCGCATCACCCGGGTCGACGATAATTGCTTCCCCGCCACGTTCCAGGAGCCAGATATAGTTGTCCTGGAACGCGCGGATCGGCTCGATCCGGATCGAGCCGCCGGGGGCCTTCCCCGGTGCGGGAGGGTTCGGGGCGCTGCTGGAACGGGAACTCATGATGCGATTGCAGGCTCGGGCGGAAAATGGTTCGATGAGGAATCGTCGATGAGCGATTCGCAGTCTATCGTGAACTTCGCGGACTTCCTCGATACGGCGCCGGGGCGATACCTGCTCGAATGGGAACAGCGGATTCTCGACGAGGCGGTGGTCGACATCTTCGGCTACCACGCGCTGCAGCTCGGCTTGCCGCAGATCGATTGCCTGCGCGAAAACCGCATGCCTTTGCGTTGCATCGCCCTCGACGGTTCGGGTGGAGTACCCGATCTAGCTGAAAGCGCCGAGCCCGGTCGGCGCGCTGTGGCGCTCGTTTCCCGCTTCGATGAGCTGCCTTTCTCTTCTCAATCCATCGACCTGCTCGTGCTGCCCCACGTGCTCGAGTTCGCGCAGGACCCGCACAGTGTCCTGCGCGAGGTTGACCGCGTGCTGGTGCCCGAGGGGCAATTGGTTCTCATCGGGTTCAATCCGGCCAGCCTCTGGGGCACGCATCACTGGATGCGCAAAATTGGCGTGCGGCCCTTCCTGCCTCGCTCCAGCCAAATGATTGCCCTGCCACGGCTCAAGGACTGGCTCAAGCTGCTGTCCTTCGAAGTCAGCCGCGGGCGCTTCGGGTGCTATGTGCCCTGGGCGCGCAGCGAGTCCTGGATTGCGCGCTGGTCGTTCCTCGAAAAAGCTGGCGATCGCTGGTGGCCCGTGCTGGGCAGCGTCTACACGCTGACCGCCATCAAGCGGGTACATGGCATGCGCCTCGTCGGCCTCATCAAGAAACGCCAGGAGCGCAGGGCCCTTGCGCCGGCGGCGGTGGCGCAGCGCAACTACTTTACGGGCGAAGCGGCAACCATACAGATCGGCGTTTCCCGCGAGGCTGCCAACGACCGCGCCACCCATTCGGCGCGCAGGTAAATGCCCGCATGCGCCATGCGCGTTCGATTGATCTCGTTCCCGAGGAAATCCAGCGAAAGAGCGCGGTGTCCGAAGACCTGACGCCCGTGGAAATCTGGACCGACGGCGCGTGCAAAGGCAACCCCGGCCCCGGCGGCTGGGGCGCACTCCTGCGCACCGCGGGCAAGGAACGCGAGCTGTTCGGTGGCGATCGCAACACGACCAACAACCGGATGGAACTGCAAGCGGTCATCGAGGCCTTGAGCGCCTTGACCCGTTCCTGCGAAGTCACGATTCATACCGACTCGCAATACGTGAAGAACGGCATCACGGAATGGTTGGCGCAATGGGAGCGGCGCGGCTGGAAGACCGCCGATCGCAAACCCGTAAAGAACGTCGAACTCTGGCAAAAACTCGACGAGCAGGTGCGGCGCCACCACGTGCAATGGCGCTGGGTACGCGGACATTCCGGCGATCCGGGCAATGAACGCGCCGACGCGCTTGCCAATCGCGGCGTCGACCAGGTCTTGGGAAGAACTTGAATCTCCCCTCGGCGCAAGCGCGGGCGAGGGATGCAATTTCCCCTCTCCCGCTCCGCGGGAGAGGGATAGGGTGAGGGTGCATTCATGCGTCAGGTAGTGCTAGACACGGAAACCACCGGCCTCGAAGCCAAGGACGGCCATCGCATCATCGAAGTCGGCGTCATCGAATTGCTCGGCCGTCAGGTCACCGAGCGCCGGTTCCACAAGTACATCAATCCCGAGCGCGACAGCGACCCGGGCGCGCTGAACGTGCACGGCCTGACCCGCGACTTCCTGTCCGACAAACCGCTATTCGCGGATGTGATTTCCGAGCTGCTCGAATTCGTTCGCGACGCGGAAGTGATCATCCACAACGCGCCTTTCGATCTTTCCTTCCTCGACGCCGAATTCGCACGCCTTGGGCGCCCGCAGTTCGCGGAACACTGCGCGAAAGTCACCGACACGCTTCGCCTCGCACGCGACCTGCACCCGGGCAAGCGCAACTCCCTCGACGCCTTGTGCGAACGCTATGGCGTGTCGAACCGGCATCGCACACTGCACGGCGCCCTGCTCGACGCGGGCCTGCTCGCCGAGGTTTATCTCGCCATGACTCGCGGCCAGGACAGCCTGGTGATGGACCTTGCGCCCGCCACTACGCGTGAGGAGTCCGGCCCGGTCGACTTGAGCCGCCTCATCGTCGTGGCGGCAACGCCCGAGGAGGTCGCGGCGCACGAAGCTGTGCTCGATTCCATCGAGAAAGAACGCAAGGCGCCCTCGGTATGGAGGGCCGCGTGCGCCCCGGAGACGGGCGAGCCGGTGCGCTAAGATTCGCCCCTCGCGCGCACCGGGGCGGTTAGCTCAGCGGTAGAGCACTGCCTTCACACGGCAGGGGTCACAGGTTCGAACCCTGTACCGCCCACCATGGCGCAACTCGTTAGTTCGGCCGCACTCATTGTCGATCAGATAGCGCGCTCGACGGGAAGCAGTCCGATGACTCTCCTGCCATGGCGGCGACGCACGATTCCTCATCCTGGAACCAGAAGTACGAAGCGGCTCCTTCGACGTAGACGACACCGACCCAATCGCCGTTGTGCGGATCGCTCGTCAGGCTATTTGCCGCTCCATAGATGAGCAGCAGAGTCCAGAGAACGAGTCCGATCCACCCCCCAAACCGGGCAATCGGATTTCCAAGCGCCGGGACTTTGTCCACGGGCCCTACTGCTGATTCGCCGAGCGGCAGCGCCTGCGTATTCACGGCCTAGCTCCCAGAAAATGCCCGAACCACGGTGTCGGGACGATCACGGATTCCCATTCGACGAGAGGGCCGTCGAGCGCGAAGTGCGCTGCGTCTTCTCGATTTACGCAGGCACTCAGTTGAGGAATACGGAACCTGGGTGAAGAACCGGACATCACGAGGCGAGATTCAGACCCCGCCTCGTGGAGGGCAATGCCGAATTGCGATAAGGCTGGAGCCTCGAAGCCTCGGGAACGATCGAGGCGTCACATCTCGATGATGACTTTCAGGGCGTGCGTCTTGGAAGCGTTGCCGAAGGTGTCATAGGCGTCGAGGATCTTGTCGAAGGCGAAGCGGTGCGTGATGAGCGCCTTGGGGTCGATCCGGTGCGAGCGCAACGTCTTGAGCAGCATCGGCGTGCTCGAGGTGTCCACCAGCCGCGTCGTGATGGTGAGGTTGCGATCCCACAGAAGCTCCAAATGCAGATCGACCTTTTTGCCGTGTACCCCGATGTTGGCGATGTTGCCGCCAGCCGCTACGATTTCCTGGCACAGCTCGAATGTGGCGGGAATCCCGACCGCCTCGATCGCGGTGTCGACACCACGCCCGCCGGTTGCTTTCATGACCTTTTCAGCCGTCTTGCCGTCCGTGCTGTTGATGGTCATGGTCGCGCCGAATCCCTTGGACATCTCCAGGCGCTCATCGTCCAGGTCGATCATGATGATTTCGCCCGGTGCGTAAAACCGTGCGGTGAGCAGAGCGGCCAGTCCGATCGGTCCCGCGCCGACGATGGCCAAGGTCGCGCCGGGCCGGACTTCCCCGTTCAGCACGCCGCATTCGTGACCCGTGGGCAGGATGTCGCTCAGCATGACCATCTCTTCCTCATCCGCGCCATCGGGAATCGCGTAGAGACTCATGTCGGCATGAGGAATGCGGACATAGTCGGCCTGGGTGCCGTCGATGGTATTGCCGAGAATCCAGCCTCCGGTGGCGCAGTGCGAATACATCTGACGCCGGCAGTTGGTGCATTTTCCGCAGGCGCTGACGCAGGATATGAGTACGCGATCACCAGGCTTGAATTCCGTGACCGCCGCACCGACCATGTCGACGACGCCAACGCCTTCGTGACCCAGGATGCGGCCCGCCGTACAGCTGGGGACGTCACCTTTGAGAATATGCAGATCCGTGCCGCAGATGGTGGTGCGGGTCACCTTGACGATTGCATCGGTTGGCTTGGAGAGTTCCGGTTTGGGACGCTCCTCGACGCTTTTTTGCTGTGGACCCCGATAAACAAGTGCTTTCATGATTCGTAGTCCTCGAAAAGTGGTGGTTGTGTCTGTGTACCGCCGAGGCAGACTCGCCTGGAGGGTGTGACGCAAAAGGTTCGACCCGGCGGGCGTGAGCCAACGGGGCCGACCCGACGGGCGCAGTCGGATCGCAAGCGAGCGCAGGAACGCAAACTCTGCCTGCGTGGCCGGTAGACGTCTGTTCGGCAGAACACCGAACGGCACTTTCTCCGGGTCATTTGCGGATTCCATCGCGATGGCGTTCGACCCAGGCATGGATGCGCCAGCGAACGGACAGGGACCGATTGACCACGTACTTTCGCCGGATCCATCGCGATGCTGCGTTCATTCCATGATCGCGGTGCCGATCCCTGCAATCGTGCGAGAGGAGTCTCATGCTCGACGCAATTTATAAATTCCTGGAGCACATCGGCTACGCCCATCCGATTCATCCAACCGAAGTGCACATGCCCATTGGCCTGATCGTTGCGGCCTTGATATTTCGCGTCGCGGGCATGTTGTTTCAACGCCCCGCCCTGGTCCAGACAGCGCACTACTGCACGATTCTTGCGGGTCTCTTCCTGGCCCCCACGATCGTGTTCGGCCTCATGGACTGGCAGCATTTCGACGACGGGGTCTGGCTTCCCGCGATCAAGATCAAGCTGGCGCTGGCCGCAGTATTGATTCTCCTGGTTTGCGTGAGCGTGGCTCTGGTGCATTGGAAAAAAGGCGGATCCGCGATCGTCCTCACGATCTACGCAGCCTCTTTCGCTGCGGTCGTGGTCCTGGGGTATGCGGGCGGAGGCTTGGTGTATGGGGGTGCGCGTCCCAAGGCTTCGGATGCATTTGCTGCAGGCAAGCTGGCCTTTGATGAAAATTGCGTTGCTTGCCACCCTAAAGGCGGCAACGCGATCGTTCCGGGTTTACCCATCTTGAATTCGGCGCCCGCAAAGACATCGGCGACCTTGCTTGCCTTTATTCGCAAACCTACGCTCCCCAACGGTTCGGCGGGAGCGATGCCCGCCTTCCCGCCGTCACAGGTTTCGGACCAGCAATCCAACGACCTCTACAACTACATCGCGCATGAGCTGCAGCATTGATGCACGGTCAGTCAGATTCCCAGCATTCGTCTGTGCGAAATGCAGCACTTGCTGTTGGGCTTGCAACCACCGGATATGCGTACCCGGCCCACCGCGCACTCCGGTAGCCAAGAAAAGTTCAAGCATTTCCGAAACTTAGACGTCTGCGCGAGAAGGCTTTGCGGTCGCGTCTGAGCGCAAGCGCCGCCGGCACGGTCTTTGCGAATTCATGGCGAGAAGAATTCTTCCATCTCGCCAGCAAAGGAGCCTCATGCACCAGCACAACGTTTCGGGCCGTCCAGCCTTCCTTGCAATCGCATTGGCGCTTGCATCCGTAAGCCTGAGCCCGTTGGAAGCATCGGCGCATCACGCCTTCTCCGCCGAGTTCGACGCGGAACAGCCGATCGATCTCACCGGCACCGTGACCAAGTTCAAATGGACCAACCCTCATAGCTGGTTGTATTTCGACGTGAAGGCTCCGGATGGCAAGGTCACGAACTGGGGCGTCGAGTTCGGCGCGCCCAACTCCCTCGAGGGCAAGGGCCTGAAAAAGTCGGACATCAAGGCCGGCGACTCGATTCATATCGTCGGATACCGCGCCAAGAACGGCGGTCCATTCGGCTATTCGGTGACCGGCACGCTTGCCGACGGTCGCGTGATCCAGACCGGCGGCGCCCAGGACGCGCCGGGCGCCGCGAGCGCAAAGCCGCAAACCTACTGATGAACCGCCTGGACGCCAAAATGCCACACGTTCTTCGCATTGGGGCGATCGCCGTCGCCTTCCTTGCCGCCACGGCCTTGCCGTTCAGCGCCTCTGGCGCGTCGCGCGGATCGATTCCGCGCCAGGACGGCAAACCCGATTTCTCGGGCATCTGGGAATCTTCCAGTGGAGCCGACTACGACCTGGAGCCGCATTCGGACCGTGCCGACACGCCGCCCGGAGTGGGCGTCGTCGATGGCGATACGATCCCGTACCTGCCGGCTGCGTTGGACCAACGAAAGAAGAATTTCGAGGGACGCGCCACCCTGGACCCGAGCCTGAAGGGTTGGACGCTGGGAACGCCGCGCGGCATCTATTACCCCGAACCCTTCCAGATCTTCCAGCGAAAGGGCGACCTGACACTGGTGTTCGAGTTCGGGCATTCGGTGCGCACCATCTACACGAACGGAACGCCGCATCACGGCGGCGAGGCCCAGGAATATTGGCTCGGTGATTCGCGCGCCCATTGGGAAGGCGACACCCTGGTCGTGGACGTCACCGATTTCAACGACGAGACCTGGCTTGACCGCGCCGGCAACTTCCATAGCGAAGCGCTTCACGTGATCGAGCACTGGACCTTCCTGGACGCCAACACCATCTCCTATCGGGCGACGATCGAGGATCCGAACGTGTTCAGCCGTCCCTGGAATCTCGAGGTCGTGCTCAACCGCCACCGCGAGAAGAACTTTCAGCTCATCGAGGATTACCGGTACACGCTCGCCTACGACGGGCTCTATCCGCCGCAGCATGGCCCGGACGACGATCACGCGCACCCGGGCGCAAGCAACACACCGGACACCGCTACGGCAAATGAGTCGGCCAAGGCGACGGCCGCCGCACCACAGGCCGCGGTGTCGGCGTCACCCGCGGCCGCAGCGGGCGGCGCGCCCCGGCCACCCGGAGGCGGCGCAATTGCGCGCGAAACCTCGTTCCCGGCTATCGCTTCGGCACCCTGGCACGGTCCGCGACTTGCGGACGGTCAGCCGGATGTGCAGGGACATTGGTCCAATACCATCGCCAACCATAACAATTTCACGGATCCGCAGGGAGGGGTTCCAGGCGACCCGAATCCGCGCAACATTCCCACGGGGCCGCGCGAAGCGCGTGCCCCCAGCCGCGTCAGCGATCCGCCGGACGGCCAGGTTCCCTTCCAGCCCTGGGCGCGCGAGAAGGTGGCCGATTTCCAGGCGCATTTCCACAACCCGACGCAGCCTCAGTACATCGAACCGCTGGCGCGTTGCGCTCCGGCGGGCGTGCCCAAATCCCTGTACTGGCACGGCTATGAGATCCGCCAGTACCCCGGCTACGTGCTGTTCCTCTTCAATTCGGGAACGCGCATCGTGCACCTTGACGGCTCGCCCCATCTGCCGGACAACATCAAGCTCTGGAATGCCGATTCGCGCGGCCATTGGGAGGGCAATACCTTGGTGGTCGATGTCGCCAACGACAATTCCAAGGCGCTGTTCGGGCGCACCGGGGAGTTCGCCAGCGACAAGGTGCATATCGTCGAGCGCTACATCTTCGATAACAGCCGGCAGCGCTACAACTACGTCGCGACGTTCGACGACCCGAGCGTCTACCTGCGGCCATTCACGGTGACGATCCCCGCCAAGCGCTGGACCGCCGCCGACAAACCCAATGGCTGGCATTTCGAGACGGTTCTCGCGAACATCGACGGCAAGGAACCGGTCATCGAGCGCCCGGAACGCATCTGCGTGGAGAACAACGGCCCGTTCGGCCAGGTCGCCGTGACACCGAAGAAGAAGTGAGGGAATGCGCAGCGCGCCCACGGGCGCGCTGCGCATTTGCAGCATGGGGTTTGCACTTGCGGCAACACAAGCTGTCGCGATTCCAACAGGCCCTTACCAACTGCAAATCGCGAATACTCATGCTCATTCTTTCGCACTCATTCATTAATTACTGAAAAATCGCGCACTTAGAAATATTCAGTGCGTGCATCGACCGGTACCGCCAAGGGCGCGGTGTCCTGGCACGAAGCCTGCGTAGTCCTTGTGGAATCGGCGCCTGTCGCGGCGCCAGCGCAGTTTCATCCACAAGGAAGGACAAAGGCAATGAACGCGAACGGAAGACCGCGGCACGAAGGAACCGCGGGCGAACAGGGAATACACGACGGGACCGCGAACCTCACTCATCGACCGGCACGATTCGCCGCGTGTTCCCTGGCAATCTTGTTCGGCCTCGTGTCACCCGCGCTGTGGGCGCAGGAACAGCGGGCGGCAAGCAACGATGGTGCGGCAGCCGCCGCCGTACCCCCTGTCGTCGCGGCGGCGGACGGTGGCGTTGTGCTGGCCGACACGGCCGCACTCGCCGCGGGCGACGGTGCGCTGGTGGGCATCACCGTCACGGCTCGCAAGCGCGAAGAGCTTCTCGAGGATGTTCCCGTGCCCGAGACCGTCGTCAGTGGCAAGGCGCTCGAACGCAACGAGGCCTCGACCATCAGCGACTTCGCGCAATTCGCACCGAACGTCGGCGTCAATGTGACCAACTCGCGCCAGTCGAGCATATCGATCCGCGGCATCGGCAAGAACAGCGCCAACGAGGCGATGCAGCCGAGCGTCGGCATCATCGTCGATGGCGTGGTGCTGAGCCAGGTAGGTATGTCCTACGGAAGTTTTGTCGATCTGGATCAGCTCGAGGTGCTGCGTGGCCCGCAAGGGACGCTGCAAGGCAAGAACACCACGCTGGGAGCGATCAACATCACCAGCAAGCTGCCGGAATTCACGCCGGAATCCTCATTCGAGGCCGGATACGGGCAACGCAAGACCTTCGAAACCAAGGGCTACGCCACAGGGCCGGTGATCGACGACGCACTCGCCTATCGCGCGTCCTTTTATGCCGAGGAGGGCGACGGCCCGCTTGTCAACCAGTACGCGCCGCTGGGAGGGACCTGGGGCGGTCCCAACCGGTTCGGCGGTCGCCTGCAGTTGCTCGCCAAGCCCGGCAGCGACCTCACTGCCCGCCTGATCCTGAACTACGACTCCTCCGACGAATACACGAACGTCTCGCCATATGTCCTGGATCCGACCACGTTCGCCAATGGAACCAGTCGCATCGGGTCGGCGACGGCCACGAGCCAGAACGCGGCGACGTATTCGAGCCGCCTCGCGCGGCCCTATTTCGACGGGTACGTCCCCTTGATCGGCCCTGTCACGCAGTCCCAGATCGACTTGAACAGCGCGCAGGCGCTGCCGGTTCATCAGCGCGGCGCTTCTCTTCAACTCGACAAGGGCCTGGGGGAGTTCACGCTCACCTCCATCACGGCGTATCGCGAGAACGACTTCAACTTCCGCAACGATTTCGACTACACGCATTTCGACATCGAGACGCTGTCGGGGACCATCGGCACCAACGAGCAGTATTCCCAGGAGTTGCGTCTTGCCTCCCCCGTCGGGCCGGCGATCGATTACCAGGCAGGACTGTATGCTTTGCACGCCGATTCCTACACCTTGAGCCGTACCCTCTACGGCAGCGACGGCGGGGCATTCTTCGCCAGCAACCATGACTATCACATCCTGCAAAACGACCCCGGACTGCTGCGAAAATCGCTCAATGGGGTCTATGCGACCACGGAGATCGATCCATATACGCAGAGCTTCGCGGCGTTTGGACAGCTGAACTGGCACTGGAGCCAGAACGGCGTGTTGACACTGGGATTGCGCGATACCGACGAGACCGTTGGCAATTTCTACAACAAGACGACGCCGGACACCGGTGCGGCCTTCGTCGCCAGCGACGGTACGTCGGCCGAGATCGCCGCGGCGCGCGATATCCGTACGACGACCGCACTGACCGGCGTATTCGGCGCTCGTGCGGGGACACCCGTGAAAGACAACTCGGTCGCCTGGCTGGTCAATCCCAGCTACAAGCTGACGCCGGACGTGCTTTTGTATGCCTCGGCCGGGCACGGCACGAAGTCGGGGGCGGTGCAGTTCGATGCCAAGGGAAATCCGGCAAACGTCGCGCCCGAAACCTCGCTCGACTATGAGATCGGTTTCAAGTCCGTGCTGCTGGAACACAGCGTCCTGCTCAACGTGAACTTGTACCAGACGCAGGTCAACCAGTTCCAGGCCAACGCGAGCGTGCCCGATCCGAATCATGCGGGCCAGTTCGTCAGCCTGTTGACCAACGTGGGCGGCGTCCGCCTGCGAGGAGTGGAATTGGACGGGGCCTGGAGCCCGGCGCACTGGTTCAGCGTCAACCTGGGCGCAGCCTACAACGACGCGGTGTACTCGAGCTACGCGGATGCCACATGCCCGGTCGAACTCAATACGACCAAGCCCTGCAACTTCACGGGCGAGCAGGTATCGGGAGCGCCGCGCTACACGGCGGACCTGGGCGTGAACCTCCAGGCGCCGATCAGCCCGAAGATCGACGCCCACGTGTTCCTGAACGACGCAGTCCGATCGCGCGCCAACCTCACGACGCAGTTGTCCGAATACGGCTGGCAAGCCGGCTACGCGGTGCTCGATGGCGGGGTAGGTATCCGTGCGGCGAACGGGAAGTATGAATTCGACGTGGTCGGCAAGAACCTGCTGGGCAGGAGTTATGCGGTCAACATCACGCAGTATTCCAACACGTCCGGCGTATCCTATTTCTGGGGCGATCCGCGCTTCGTCGGCGCCGTGTTTCGCGTGCACGTGTAACCGGGATTGCGCGTGAGCGACCGGGCGCGTGCAAGAGTGAGCGTGGGGGCAAAGGAGCGATTTCTTGATCTCTCTCTATCACTCTCCCGACACGCGCTCGAGTGCGAACGCGACGATCCCCCGGCGAGCAACCGACAAACCTCTCCTGCGTCTCGGCGAAACGGGACCTTGTTCCCGGATCGGTGCCGTCACGAATCGTGACGGCGAATCCCTAGCGCTGCGTGGTGGAGCCAGCGCCTGACGCAAAATTACCCGAAGCGTCGCTAAAGACGATCTCCACGCGGCGATTCTGCTGCCGCCCCTCGGGTGTGTCGTTGCTTGCGACTGGGAAACTCTTCCCGAGGCCGCGCGTCTGGACGTGATCCGCGGAAAGCCCGCGCGACTCCAAAGCCGAGGCGACGGCATCGGCGCGCCGTTGCGAAAGATTGAGGTTGTAGTCATCCGAGCCGCGACTGTCCGTATGGCCTTCGATCATGATCTTGGTATCCGGGTGGCCGGAGAGAAACGTCGCGAGACGATTCAATGACCGATCGGCGCCGGGTTTCAGGCTCGCTTGTCCCGTATCGAACAGCACGTCACCCAGGGTCGCGACGACGCCACGGTCCGTCTTCTTTGTCTGCAGGTCCTGCAACTGCTGTTGTGTCTGCGCAAGTTGCTGTTGTGCGTCGGCCAGTTGTGCCTGGCTGTCCGCCGCCTGGGAGCGCGCGGCATCGGCCTGCGCCTGGGTGGCTTGGGCCTGGGAGCGCGCGGCCTCGGCCTGCGCCTGACTGTCCGCCGCCTGCGCTTGGCTGTCCGCAGCCTGCGAGCGTGCGGCATCGGCCTGCGCCTGCGCATTCATTGCCTCGCGCGTGCGCTCGTCCACGAGGATCTTGTTGCGCTCTTCCTGCGCTCGAGCAACCTCCTGGCGCGATCGCGCTTCTTGCGCGCGCGCCAGGCCCGTCTCCGCATGGCGCTTCGCCAGGTATGCGAGGTGGTCGACGACGGCCGCAGGCTGGTCCTGCTGGAGAGCCGTCTCCGCCTGCTGGAGATTCTTGCGGGCCGCCTCGAGATCCGCGCCCGCAGCCTGTTGGGCAAACGGGTCCTGCGACAAGGTGTCGATTTCGCCACGCGCCTGCTCCACCTCCGCATTGCGCTGAGGAGTTGTCGCGCATGCGGCGAGCCCGGCCATCGTTACTCCGACCAGTATCAGTTTCTTCATGTCAGTTCCCCGCTTCGTGGTCAGTTGGAACCAGGAGACATAGGCGTATCCGGACTTGGCTGGCGCGACTGACCGCGATACCCCTCCTCACGCAATGTCTCGTTGCCCTGCATGGTTTCGTGCGACGCCCGCATCGCGTCACCCGCCGACGAACGCGCGGACGCAAGCTCCGCGTCCGCTGCCGCGTTCTCCGCGTAGCGGCGCGCATCGTCATATTTCTTGGCGGTGATCGCCAGATCGGCATTGCTCAATTCATCGTGCGCGCGCTGCAGGTCTGCGGCCGCGTCCGGGTAGCGTTGCGCGCCCGCTTTGTCCGCCTGCTCCACCATCGTGCGGGCGCGAACCATCTCGCCGGAAGGCTGAGTACCTTCCGACGCGCATCCGGCGCACAAGGCGCAGACCATTGCAGCCAGCGCAATCAAACTTGACCGTTGTGACATGTGCCCACCTTTCCCCGCAAGAATTGCGGCGCCTGCGCGTGATCAACCGGCCTGTCGCCGTTCGTTGATGCTCGTTCGCTTCCTGCTCGCGATTGGCTGCCTTATTGGCTGATTTTCGCGAATCGCATTGACTCTTGAGACTGGGAGCGTTCGAATTCGTGCCGGCCAAATCACGCTATGGGGGATCAGCCTTTTTGCGCGGAAGTCACTCGAGGATCTGCGCTTGCGCGTAGGACGTGTCTGTCGCAGGAATCCGTTACCAAAAGACCGGGAAGTCGAGGTGCCTCGAGGGAGAAGTTAGCCGCCTTCGAGAAAGCGCGCGGCTTGTCCGCGCGAATGCGAATCAGCAGCGATTTGGCGTCAGTTGTTTTCCGTTGCGTTTCCCGTTGCGGGTACGCCGTCGCGCCATTGATCCCAGTTCGTCGAGATCTCCTGCACGAGCGGCATCGCCGCACGCACGAGATTATTCGTCGCCGTGCGCCACGCTCCGGGCAGTTTGCGTTGGGCGAGCATGGAGTCGAGCGCGCTTTGCTTGGGGTATGGCCGGTCGAAATCCGAGGCGCTGCGCAGCACGGCGACCCTTTGCATATCGACAAGTCCGGACTGCGCACCTCTTTGCAAGGCCGTGAGCGTGGCGTTGTCCTCGGATTGCGTCGTGCAGTACTCGGCTTCGCCATGGGTGAGCAGCTTGGTCCATCGGCGCGCGTGTTCGCCCAGGTGATGGCCTGACCACCAGGTGTCGTCGGTAAGCGTGTCGCACGCGACAATCGTCGGTGCCTGACGCGCCGCGTCTTCGCGGTAATGCTGGCGATAGGCGCGGATGTCGTCGCTGTCCTGCAGCGTGACACCGCGTGCAAGCCGCAGGGCGTGCTGCACCAAAACGTCGTTGAGCGTGAAGACTTCCGTGCCGTACGCGAGCTTCGGGTATTCCTGCGGCGAATCCGCAAGGAGACCGAAATAGCTGTCCTGCCAGTGCGGCGGTAGGTCACGCGCGTCGATCTCATGCGCGATGCCGGAATCGACCGCGTAATGGGCCCAGGCGGCCGAGCCCAAGGTGCCGTGCCTGGGGTCGATGCCGGCGATGCCGGCCACCACGAAGTACGTGTGCCGCAGGTCGAACTGCTCGCTGGCGATCAGCGCCATGATGGATGCGGCCGCATTCGCGTGGCCCATTCCGGTCGTGAGCTGGCACACGTTGTCGTCCGTGCAATGCACGACCGGGTATTCGCGGAACAATCCCGGAACCGTGATGTCGCGCCCGGGATGCAGGGCCTCGATCCAAGGCTTTGCTTCGAGCGCGAACATGTTGACGACCATCACCTTGACTTCGACGGGCGCAGAGGTGTCGGCTGCCTGGGTCGCACTCGACGCGGAATCCGCGGCCGCGGATGCGCATGCAGCCCATGCGAGGGCTGCGCAGGCGCAAAGCACGCGCGCCAGCCTCGGGCGATTGATCACAGGAACGCAACCTCGGCGAAGCTGCGCAGCTTGCGTGAGTGCAGGCGATCGCGCTCCAGCGCCTTGAGGCGCTGTAGCGCATTGAACCCGATCTCCAGGTGTTGCCCGACACGCTGGCGGTAGAACTCGCCGGCCATTCCGGCCAGCTTGATCTCGCCGTGCAGGGGCTTGTCGGAAACGCACAGCAGCGTGCCGTACGGAACGCGAAAGCGCAGTCCGTTGGCGGCAATCGTCGCCGATTCCATGTCGAGCGCAACCGCGCGCGATTGCGAAAGCCGCCGGACGATCGAATCGTGGTCGCCCAATTCCCAATTGCGATTGTCGACGCTCGCCACCGTACCCGTTCTCATCACTCGTTTCAGTTCGTACCCGGTGAGTCCGGTCACTTCCCCGACCGCCTGCTCGAGCGCGATCTGCATTTCGGCCAGCGCGGGAATCGGCACGGAGGTCGGCAGTTCCTCGTCCAATACGTGGTCCTCGCGTGCATAGCCGTGGGCGAGCACGTAGTCCCCCAGCTTTTGCGAGTTCTGCAGCCCGGCGCAATGACCCAGCATCAGCCACGCATGCGGTCGCATGACGGCAACGTGATCGGTGACGTTGCGCGCGTTCGATGGCCCCGTCCCGATGTTGATCATCGTGATGCCGCTGTTGTCGGGGGCCACGAGATGGAACGCGGGCATCTGCGGTGCCCGCACCGGCGCCGATCCGGTCGGTTCCGGGGTCGCGATCCGGGCGTTGGGCGTGACGATGTTGCCGGGTTCGACGAACGCGTCTTCCCCCGGCCGTCCGGCGACCATGCGCTCGCGGCATTTGCGCGCGAACGCGTCGACATAGAACTGGTAGTTCGTGAATATGATGAATTTCTGGAAATGCTCGGGGTCGGTGCCGGTGTAGTGGTACAGCCGCCGCAAGGAGTAGTCGACGCGCGCCGCACGAAAGAGCGCAAGGGGCGCGGCCTCGCCCGCTGCCAGGCGCGCCGTTCCATTGGCAATGGCGTCGTCCATCGCGGCCAGATCCGGCACGTCGAAGACATCGAGCAACAAGCCTTCCGGCTCGCTGTTGATCGCGCCCGACTCGACGCTGATGTCCTGTCGATAGGCAAAATGAACCGGGATCGGCTCATTCGATTCGCCGATCTCGACCGGCACCTCGTGGCTGGCGAGCAGCAGGCCGATCTGCTCGCGCAGGTAGTTGCGGAACAGGTCCGGCCGCGTGATCGTGGTCTCGTAGGTGCCGGGTCCTGCCACGAAGCCGTAGGACAACCTCGAATCGACGCGCGCGTAGCTGTCCGTCGTGATGCGCACGAACGGGTAGGTGGCACGCACGCGCGAGGCCGGTTTCTCGCCGGCGAGAAAGCGCTCGAAGCGCTCACGCAGGAAGTAGGTGTTGCGGCCGTAGATCTCCTCGAGGCGCGCAACCGCTGCGTTGGCGTCCAGGAAGTTTTCGGTCGCGATAGGCTCGGGAGTGGAGAAGCTGCGCGATTTACGCACGGATTCGCCTTGGATCGGTTACCTTTGATCCTTGGCATTGTAAATTGCGAATTCCCTGAACCATCGGAGAACCGGCCTATGAAGCTTCGTCCAATCCTGGGATCGCTGATCCGTCTGGCAGCCGGCGCGCTTGCCATTGCGGCGCTTTCGTCCCAGGCTGCCGAGCCGCTGAAAGTCGGCTTCGTCTATGTGGGTCCGGTCGGGGACGTCGGCTGGACGTATGCCCACGACCAGGGTCGGCTGGCGATGGAAAAGGCGCTGGGAGACAAGGTCAAGACCACCTTTGTCGAAAGCGTGCCGGAGGGCGCCGACGCGGAACGCGTGATCCGCAAGCTGGCGGCCGATGGCAACAAGCTGATCTTCGCGACCTCGTTCGGTTACATGAACTCGATGGAGAAGGTCGCCAAGGCCTATCCGGATGTCGTATTCGAGCACGCAACCGGCTACAAGCGGGCGGCGAACCTGGGCACATACGAAACACGCCTGTATGAGGGCGCCTACCTGATCGGGGTGATCGCCGGCAAGATGACGAAGACCAACACGCTCGGGGTGGTGGCCTCGTTCCCGATCCCGGAGGTCGTGCGCAACATCAACGCGTTCACCTTGGGCGCGCAAAGCGTGAATCCGGCCGTCCGCACCAAGATCGTGTGGGTCAACACGTGGTACGACCCGGCGCGGGAGAGGCAAGCCGCCGAGGCCTTGATGGCGCAGGGTGCTGATGTGCTCAGCCAAAGCACGGACTCGCCCGCGACACTGCAAGCCGCCCAGGAGAAGGGCGTCTATGCATTTGGCTGGGACTCCGACATGTCGCGGTTTGCACCCAAGTCGCACCTGACGGCCTGCATCAACGAATGGGGGGACTTTTATACCCAGACCGCCAAGGCCGTGATGGCCGGCACCTGGAAGTCCGAGGACATCCATGGCGGCCTGCAGGAGGGCATGGTGAGGATGGCACCACTGAACCCCATCATCCCGCCAGCGACGGTGAAAGCCTATGAAGAAAAGAAGAAAGCGATCGCCGAAGGGAAGTTCCACCCCTTCCAAGGGCCGTTGAAGGATCAAACGGGGGCCATCAAGGTGGCCGCAGGCGCCGATATGCCCTTGAAAGATGTACTTTCCATGAACTTCTTCGTCCAGGGCGTCGACGGTAGCCTTTCGAAGTGACGGCGGCGCCGATCCGCGCCATCGCCTTGCCGACCGCTACTTCTCATCAGAAAGTGCGATTTGACTTTCGCCACGTCGACCAAAAAACCACACTCGGGGGGTGACAAGCAAAATCGATCGCACTAGCATTTCCCCCCAGTAGTGCAAGCAACAGCAAGTACAAAAACAACACCCCTTGGTTGGCTGACGTTACAAACGTAGGTTCCGGGATGCGCCAAACGCAGCTCGGGTCGGGGGCAGACCATGCAGGGGGATCGGGCGCGAACTTTGCGCCTGGCGGGTTCCAAGCCCGCCCGTTTTGAAATTTCCGCTCCTCTGAGCGCGCGTGCTCGCCAGGTATGGCGAGCCTGTATCGCCGCGCCTCGTCCTCCCGAATCATTTGCACCGAATGGCCGCAAGCGCCCTTCGGAAGTCGCCGTCTTCGCATCACCACCGAGCCCATCGAAAGGAATTCCCTTGTCGAATTTGAACCGCGCCATCCTGCTGGCGATTCTTGCGCTGGCCTGCACGTCCCGAGCGGCATTGGGACAACAGGCTCCAGCGACGGACGCCGCGGCACCAGCGCCCGCACCGGCACCTGCACCAGCAAATGCACCCGCGAGTTCGCCTGCTCCGGGCGCACCCGGCGCGCCCTCGGCACCTGCGACAAAAGAGGACACGCTCGAAGCGATCGTCGTCAACGGCATACGCCGCGGCGACCTGATCATGCCGACGACGGTCACCTCGACCTCGGCCTTTGGCCTGGACCTGGGCGTGATGGAGACGCCGCGCAACAACACGGTGCTGTCGACCGCCCAGCTCGAAGCCTTGAACATCCAGAACCCGCAGGGGTTCTCGTTCCTCACGTCCAGCAGTTACAGCGACGGCTCTTTCGGTGTTCCGAACGTTCCGCGCATCCGCGGCCAGTATGCGGATGTGTTTTTCAATGGGATGCGCGACAGCTTCACGCTCAACGGCTACGGCGCGCCGATCAGCTTCAATGGCGTGGACCAGATGGACATCGTCAAGGGTCCGGCAAGTGTCATGGCGGGCCCGGGGGCCGGTGTCGGCGGCGCCATTGACATGACGACCAAGCTGCCCAATCCATCGAAGTTTGTCGGCACCGTCTATGCGCAGGTGGACACCCTGGAGAAGCGTCGGCTCAACCTGGACTATGGCGGACCCACCAGCGACAACTTCCGCTATCGCCTCAGCTACACGGGGGACTACAGCGGCAGTTACTACGCCGGCATGTATTTCCACCAGGAGTCCCTGTACGGCGTCGCGGTTGCGAACATCACGCCCAAATACACGGTGCAGTTCAACACCGAATATGTCGACGCACGCCTGAAAGAGGATGACGGCATCAACCGGGTCAACCAGCAACTCATCGACAACGGCTCCTACCTGACCGGCTCCGTGCCGTCGAGTCAGATCGAGTCCTTCCTGACGCCGGTGACGATGGGCAACCCGACGCAGATCAGCCGGGAGGCGAATATCGACGAGGCGCCGGGAACGCACGCGCGTGCGTTGCGCTACAACGCCCAGATCATCCAGACCTACGAAGCTGGGGACGGTTTGACGATTGTCAACAACACCTTCTACAACTTCATGGATCGATTCAACATCATTCCGGACTATTACGCGGATACCTGCAAGGCTTGCTACACGATCGAGAACAAGACCGACGTGAAATTCAAGGTCTCGACTCCGTTCGCAGGCCTGCTCATGAACCAGTCGCTCGATGCGGGCTTCACGGTCCGCTATGCACACGTCGCCTCGATCCAGAACTTCGCCGCGGAAACGATCAGCGTATTCGACCTCACGAGCAGCCCGTCGACCTGGGTCGTGCCGCAGGCTTTGCAGCCGGGCGCCGGTGCGTACCTGTACAACGCGGCCTTCGGCGCGCCGGAATGGGGAGTCCCGGCGCGCAACTCGATCTTCGCGAACAGCACCATCAATTCCAACCTGTCGGATGCGGCACTGTTCCTCGAAGACCGCGTCGAACTGACGCAGCGACTTGCCGTCATGTATGGCCTGCGGATGGATGCCGTCCATCTGGTCGAATCGGATCCGCTCGGGGGCGCCGGGTATTTCAATGGCCTGCCGGAGGAAGAAACGACCCCCTGGTACACGCTTGCGAACGCGAACATCAGCCCGCAGTTCAAGTTCACGCCGTCCTGGACGGGCTACCTGACCTACAATTTCGCGCAATACGTCGACCCGACTGCCAACGATGGCGGGGTTGGCACCTTCGGCGTTGATCCCACCACGAACCTTCGGCAGGACACGAGGCTAACCGAACTCGGATCCAAGTTCGATCTTCTCGACAAGAGTTTGTTCGTTTCGACCGCCCTTTACGAGCAGGAGCGTTCGATTCCCGTGGGTCCGAGCAGCGCGGAAAGGTCTTTCGCGCATATCAAGGGACTGGAGCTGGAAGCGAATTACCAGCCCGGCCCTCGCTTCTTCGGCACTGCCAGCTACTCTTTCATGCGCACTGTTCTTGATACGCCGGCAGGTTTCTACAATTTTCCGGCCCAGAACGGCCTGAACTATGACGGCGCCGGCATCGGATCACTGTTCTCGACAGCAACCTCCTTCATGCCGGGTCAGACCTTCAACGATCCGGGCGTGCCCAGGCACCTGTTCAATATCCTCGCCAACTACAAGGACCCGTCCGGCATAGGCGCGCAAGCCAACCTGCAGGTGATCGGACCGATCGAGACGACGCAATCCGGCCAGCTGAACCTGCTTTCCATGTACAACTCCGCGCAGGGCTATCCGTTCTACCCGGGCAATGCGGCGGCCTCCTGCCTTAACTCTGCGACCGCAGTGACACAGAATGTCAAGAATTGTCTCGCCGGCTATGTTCCGGCCAGCGTTCTTGCGAATGGCGGCTACTACCAGTCGCCGAAGATTCCCTGGCAGTACACGATCAACTCGGCGGTCTTTTACGACTACAAGAACTATGAATTCAAATTCTCGATCTTCAACGTAACCAATCGGCGCAACCTGACCAACGACATTCCCTTCTACGGGAACGACTTCATCTCGGTCAATCCGCCGCGCAGCTACGGACTCAGCGTCAAGGCCAAGTTCGGCTGATCGGGAGGGAGCACCAAAAAGCGCCGGCTGCAAAGCCGGCGCCGTGCTGTCTTGACGTTCGGTTTCGCGTCAGCTGCGGTGGAAGCTCCAGCTCACGACGCGCTGTTCACGGTACGGCATGACGCCGTGGAAGGGTCGCGGGTCGGAATCAAAGACGAGAGGCAGGAAATGGCGGTCGCCTTCCCACAGAGGCAACTGCAGAATCGCCTCGCGATCGACCCATTCCAGGGTTCCTTCCTCGTTGCGCGCGAGCGGCGTGCCGCGAAACTGCGGGACGAGAAAGAGGAAACCGAACCAGTCTTCGCCGTGCTTGCCGAAGCCGGGCCAGCTGATGGTTCCGCGCAATTGCATGTCGATGCAATCGATGCCCGCCTCTTCCCGAATTTCGCGGCGCATGCCGGTCAAGACATCCTCGTTCGCCTCGAGTTTTCCGCCCAGTCCGTTGTACTTGCCGATGTGATGGTCGCCCGCGCGGGCATTGCGATGGATCATGAGAACACGTTGGCGGTCGGGCGACAGCACGTAGCCGAGGGTTGCAAGGATCGGCGTGTAGGGCACGGCATCATTCCTGTGCAGAGGGCACCGCGAAAGTGCCGCGCGCGCCGCTCATTGGGGAGGCTGCGCCGCGAAAGGATGGCGCGCGATCCAGTGACGCGCAATGTCGATCCTGCGGCAGACCCAGACCCCTTCGTGTGCCTGGATGTGGTCGAGAAAGCGCGCCAGGCCTGCCATGCGCCCGGGGCGGCCCGCCAAGCGGCAGTGCAAGCCGATCGAGAGCATCTTGGGAGCGTGTTCGCCTTCGGCGAACAGCACGTCGAAGGCGTCGCGCAGGTAGGTGAAGAATTGATCGCCAGAATGGAAGCCCTGCGCCTGCACAAAGCGCATGTCGTTGGTGTCGAGGGCGTAGGGAACGATGAGCTGCGGCTTGCCGGCGACGAGCTCCCAGTACGGCAGGTCGTCGGCGTAGGAGTCGGAGTCGTACAGGAAGCCGCCATGCTCCGCGACCAGGCGGCGGGTGTTCTCGCCCGTGCGTCCCGTGTACCAGCCCAGCGGCGCTTGTCCCGTCAGGACGCGGATCGCCTGCACGGCATGCGCGATATGTTCGCGCTCGATCGCCTCGGGAACATTCCGGTAGTCGATCCAGCGCCAGCCGTGACTCGCGACCTCGTGCCCCAAGTCGACGAATGCGCGCGCGGCATCGGGATGGCGCATCAGCGCCATGCCGACCGCGAATATGGTCAGGGGCAGCTTTCTTTCCTCGAACAGGCGCAGCAGGCGCCACAGTCCGGCGCGGCTGCCGTATTCGTACAGCGACTCCATGCTCATGTGGCGCTGGCCAAGGTACGGACTCGCGCTGACGATCTCCGACAGGAACGCCTCCGACGCATCGTCGCCATGCAGGACGGAGTTCTCGCCGCCTTCCTCGTAGTTGAGGACAAATTGGACCGCGATGCGCGCGCCCCCCGGCCAGTCGGCGTGCGGTGGTACCTTGCCGTAGCCGGCAAGGTCGCGCGGATAGGAGGGTGGAATCATCGTTGCCGCCGGGTGCCTCGTCGTATGGCTGGAAGTATGCCTCGCCCGGCATGCAGTTTGCTTGCAAGTGGACCTTGCGCGCCTGTATTGTGGGACAAGCTCGATGCTGCTTCCAGGGGTGGCGGCCAGCCAGGGGAATCCGGGAAGGCATTTGCTTCGGAAACGACGATGGTGCCAGCACAGTCCGTGGTGCGCTTTGTCCTTGATGACGAGATCGTCGAGGCTGCCGGGCTTCCGGCCGATGCAACCCTCCTGGAGTTCCTGAGGGAAACGCGGGGGCGCACCGGCGTGAAGGAAGGTTGCGCCGAGGGCGACTGCGGAGCCTGCACGGTTGCCGTCGGCGAACTCGCGGAGGACGCAATCCAGTGGCGCAGCGTCAACGCCTGCATCCGGCTTCTCGGCACGGTCGACGGCAAGGAGGTGGTCACGGCCCAAGGACTCGTCGGCGCCGAAGGCCGATTGCATCCGGTCCAGCAATCGATGGTCGATTGCCATGCGTCGCAATGCGGATTCTGCACGCCCGGCTTCGTCATGTCGCTCTTCACGTACTACCTGGAAACCGACGGTGGCAGGAAAGGGGATCGGGACGCCGTCCTCGATGCCTTGTCCGGCAACTTGTGCCGTTGCACGGGGTATCGGCCGATCGTCGATGCCGCATTGGACCTCGCGCGCTTTCCGGAGGCTGCGCATTGCGGCGTGGCCGATGCGCAGTCCAACCGGCGCGTGCAACGTCTGCAGGGACTGCAACGTGCCGAGTCCTTGCGCTCCCCCGATTTTCACGCGCCCCGCAGCGTCGACGAATTTGCCGCGGCGTATGAAGGCAATCCGGATGCGCTGATCCTCGCCGGAGGAACGGACATCGGACTTTGGGTCACCAAGCAATTGCGCCGCTTGCCGCAGGTACTTTCTATCGGCGAGGTGGCGCAACTGCGGGCCATCGTTCGCGCGGACGATGGGATGTCGATCGGCGCCGCGGTTCCTCTCGAGGAAGCGTACCGCGCGCTGCGCGAGTGGTATCCCCATCTGGAGGAGTTGCACCGGCGCTTTGCCGGCAGACCGATCCGCAATTGCGGCACCTTGTGCGGCAATGTCGCAAACGGGTCGCCCATCGGCGATTCGATGCCCGCGCTCATTGCCCTTGGTGCGACGGTGCACCTGCGCAAGGGCACGGCGCGGCGGACCCTGCCGATGGAAGCCTTCTATCTCGGTTACCAGAAAAAGGACCTCGCGCCAGGCGAATTCGTCGAGTCCGTCCGCGTGCCGGCACCGCAGTCCGGGTACCGTTATGCGGCCTACAAGATATCCAAGCGCAAGGACCAGGATATTTCGGCGGTGTGCCTGGGGATCTCCGTGCAAGTTCAAGCCGGCCGGATTGTGTCGACTCGCATCGCCTTTGGCGGCATGGCCGCGATACCGATGCGCGCGCACGCGGCCGAGCAGGCCCTGCAGGACCAGCCATGGGCCGAAGCCAGTGTCCGAAGGGCCATGAGCGCGCTGGCCCAGGATTTTGCACCGCTGACGGACGTTCGCGCCACTCGTTCGTATCGCAGTGCCGTCGCGGCGAACCTGCTGCTTCGCTTCTGGCTGGAGTCGCAAGCGCAAGCACCGGATACCCGCATTGAACAGGTCAGACCGCTCGTGCCAACGTCGATGGCGGGGCCAGTCCCATGAACGCCGGTACCGGGCATCCGACCACGGTCGGCAAGACGGGTCCCGTCAGTGGTGCGGCGCTTCCCCACGAAAGCGCGGCGCTGCACGTCTCGGGTCAGGCTCATTACGTCGACGACGTTCCTGTTCCGGCCAATACGCTGCACCTCGCGTTTGGTCAAAGTGCCGTCGCGCACGGCCGGATCCTGTCCCTGGATCTGGCAAAGGTGCGCAGTGCGCCTGGCGTGCATGGCGTGCTGACTGCCGCGGACATCCCGGGTGAAAACAACTATGGGGCCGTGAAGAAGGACGACCCGATCTTCGCGTTCGACGAGGTACAGCACGTCGGACAACCCCTGTTCGCCGTGCTGGCGGATACGTATACGGCAGCGCGCCGTGCGGCCGCTCTTGCGCGCGTCGAATATGAGGAGTTGCCGGCGATCCTTGGAATCCGGGAAGCGGTCGAGCGCGGCAGCTTCGTGTTTCCAACGGTCCATCTGGCGCGCGGCGATTTCGACACGGGCTTCGCGCAGGCGCCGCACACGCTCAGCGGCTGCTTTTCGATGGGTGGCCAGGAACACTTCTATCTCGAGGGCAATGTTGCCCTTGCCTTGCCGCAGGACGATGGCTCGTATCTCGTCCACAGCTCGACACAAAACCCGACCGAGGTGCAGCACATCGTCGCGCATGCGCTGCACATCAGCGCCAGCCAGGTGAACATCCAGTGCCGGCGCATGGGCGGCGGCTTTGGCGGCAAGGAAAGCCAGCCCTCCTTGTTCGCCGCGGCAGCCGCAATCGGCGCGCACAAATTCGGGCGCGCCGTCAAGGCGCGCCTGGACCGTGCCGAGGACATGACGATGACGGGCAAGCGCCACGACTTCGAGGTCGACTATCGGGTCGGCTTCGATGACCAGGGACGCATCCATGCGGTAGAGCTCGTCCTGGCCTCGCGCTGCGGCTATTCGGCCGATCTTTCCGGACCAGTCAACGACCGGGCCGTCTTTCACACCGACAACTGCTACTTCCTCGAGAATGTCCGCATCGTCTCGCACCGCTGCAAGACGCACACGGTCTCGAATACCGCATTCCGCGGGTTTGGCGGACCACAAGGCATGCTGGCGATCGAGAACGTGATCGATGCCGTTGCCCGTGCATTGGGCCTCGACCCGCTGCAGGTGCGCCTGGTCAATTACTACGGTGTGCACGAGCGCAATGTCACGCCCTACGGCATGACGATCGAGGACAACATCATCGAGGCGCTGACGCGTGACCTCGAACAACGCAGCGCCTATGCCGCGCGGCGCGCTGCGATCGCCCAGGCCAATGCTGCCAGCCCGGTGATCAAGCGCGGTATTGCCCTGACGCCCGTCAAGTTCGGAATCTCATTCACGGCGACACACCTGAACCAGGCCGGCGCGCTGATCCAGGTATACACGGACGGCAGCGTGCTGCTGCGCCATGGCGGCCTGGAAATGGGCCAGGGCCTGCATACGAAAGTGCGCCAGGTTGTTGCCGACGAGTTTGGAGTGCCCGTGTCGGCCGTGCGTATCGCTGCGACCGACACCGCGAGCGTTCCCAATACCTCGCCGACTGCCGCTTCGTCGGGGACCGATCTCAACGGCAAGGCCGCCCAGGCGGCGGCGCAAATCATCCGCGAGCGCATGGCGCGCCATCTCGCCCAGAAATACGACTTGCCCCAGGAGGAGGTGCGCTTCGCGGATGGCCGCGTGCACCTGCGCGCGCAATCGATCGATTTTGCCGACGCGGCGAAACAGGCCTGGATCGGTCGCATATCGCTGTCGTCGACCGGGTTCTATGCGACACCCAAGATCCAATACGACCCCAAGACGATGCGCGGGCGCCCGTTCTTTTACTTCGCGTATGGGGCCGCGGTTTCCGAAGTGGCAATCGACACGCTGACGGGCGAGCACCGCTTGCTGCGCGTCGACATCCTGCATGACGTGGGCCGCTCGCTCAATCCTGGCGTCGACATGGGGCAGATCGAAGGCGGCTTCCTGCAAGGCGTGGGATGGCTCACGACCGAAGAACTGTGGTGGGACGAGCGTGGCGCGCTCAAGACCCACGCGCCGTCGACCTACAAGATTCCCTCGGTGAGCGATTGGCCGCAGTGCGCCTCCATACAAATCTACGAGCGCGGAGAAAATGCCGAAGACACGATTTTTCGCTCGAAGGCCGTTGGCGAACCTCCCCTGATGTTGGCGATCTCCGTTTTCCTGGCTCTGCGCGACGCCGTCGCAGCGGCCGCGGGGAACGAGTCCGCCATGCGTCTGAATGCACCAGCGACGCCGGAAGCTGTCCTGCGCGCACTCGGCGGCTGCGCCGGCGAGCGTCCCGCGCCGCATTCCATGCAGTTCGCGAGCGTCGGCCCATGAGCCCGTGGCTGCAGAACCTGCTGGACTTGCTGTCGGCCGGAACACCGGTCGTGCGCATGGCGGTTGCCGACGTACGCGGTTCCGCGCCGCGCGAGCCCGGGGCGAGCCTGCTGTACTGGCGCGACGCAGCAGGCGCTTTGCACAGTAGCGGCAGTGTCGGGGGCGGGAACCTCGAAATGCGCGCCATGGAAATCGCGCAATACCTGCTGCAGACCACAGCGCAAAGCGACGGCGGCAGGCAGGGCTCCTCGCGCGGCCGGCGCGTGGAGCCGTTCACCCTGGGGGCCTCGCTGGGTCAGTGCTGCGGGGGTGTCGTCGAGATGTACTGGGAGCGATTCGATGTTCCGGAGCAGGCCTGCGCTTTGGCTCGCGTCGCCGCCACCTGCGCGACGAGGCAAATCCTGCGCTATTGCGCCCTCGATGGCAGCGATCGCGAATGGCTCGTGACACCGGAGGAGCTGGCGTGCGAAGGCCTGCCCGCTCCCCGATTCTCCGGTCGCGCGGGACTCGAACACGTGGGCCCGGTCCGCTATTTCGTGGAACGCCTGGACGACGACACCCGATCGCTGTGGATCTACGGCGCAGGCCATGTCGGGCGCGCACTCGTGCATGTACTGGCCGACCTGCCGTTTTGCGTTACCTGGGTCGACGGTCGCGAGGAGATGCTCGCGCAGGCGTACGCAGACCTGCCCGGCTCTCGTCGCAACGGGATATCGCCGATTGCCGAGGAACCGCACGAAGCCTGCCTGGAGGCACCTGCCCTTGCATGGCACCTCGTGATAACGCACAACCACGACGAGGACCTGCGAACCTGCGAGGCTTTGCTCGCGCGCGGGCAGTTCGGCTTCCTGGGAATGATCGGGTCGCACACGAAAAGCGCGCGCTTCCGGCGGCGCCTGCTCGACAAGGGATTTGGCGACGAGACCGTGGCCCGCTTGCAATGTCCGATCGGCGTCGACGGCATACACGACAAGCGGCCAGCGGCGATCGCCATCGCCGTCGCCGGACAACTGTTGCGGCACCACGAGGCCCTTGCGGGCCAGGACCCGGTAGCGGCTTCGGCGCCGGCCCATGCCTTCCTGCGCCATCTGGTTCGCCATGACTGAGCCGGCCGGATCGGACGCGGCGCGCGCGATTGCGCGCCTGGAGCTGACCGGGATATCCAAGTCCTATCCTTCGGTCGTGGCCAATTCGGGCATTTCGCTGCGGGTGATGCCGGGCGAGATTCACGCGATGCTCGGCGAAAACGGTGCCGGCAAGAGCACGCTGATGAAGATCATCTATGGGGTCGTACGTCCCGACGCCGGCGCGATCCAGTGGAACGGACGCGAGGTCGAAATCACCTCGCCATCCGCGGCCCGCCGCTTGGGGATCGGCATGGTCTTCCAGCACTTCTCCTTGTTCGAGACACTGACTGTCGCGCAGAACATCGCCCTCGCGCTCGATGACAGTCCGGACCCCGGTTCGCTTGCGCCGCGCATTCGCGAAGTGTCCGGGCAATATGGCTTGCCGATCGACCCCGACCGGTTGGTACACAGCATGTCGGTAGGCGAGCGCCAGCGCGTCGAAATCGTTCGTTGCCTGCTGCAGGAGCCGCGCCTGTTGATCATGGATGAGCCTTCGTCCGTATTGACGCCGCAGGCCGTGGAAAAGCTCTTCGAATCCTTGCGGCGCCTGGCCGCGCAAGGCTGCAGCATCCTGTACATCAGCCACAAGCTCGACGAGATCCAGGCTCTGTGCGATCGCGCCACGGTGTTGCGCGCCGGCCGGGTCGCTGGAACGGCGAACCCGCGCGAGGAAACCGCGCGCACCCTGGCGCGGATGATGATCGGGCGCGACCTGCCGACCTGTCGACTGACGCCGCGTGAAGCCGGCGAGATTCGCCTGGCCGTACGCGACCTTTCCCTGCCTTCGAGCGAGCCGTTCGGCACGGACCTCAAGAACGTGCATCTTTCCGTGCGCGCAGGCGAGATCGTCGGCATCGCCGGCATTTCCGGCAACGGCCAGGCCGAACTGCTGCGTGTGCTGTCAGGCGAAGATCCGTTGGCCGATGCCGGGGCGGTGCAACTCCTGGGTCGAGCGGCAGGGCGCATGGGGCCGGCACAACGCCGCGCACTGGGAATGCGCTTCGTTCCGGAAGATCGATTGGGACGCGGCGCCGTGCCGGAAATGTCGCTCGCGGCCAACGCCTTGCTCACCGGGTATGGAGAGCCGCTGACGCACCGCGGGCTGATCCAGTTTGCGCAGGTGCGCGACTTTGCCCGGCGAATTATCGAGCGATTCGGCGTCAAGGCCGCCGGCGAGCAGTCGCTCGCGGGCAGTCTTTCCGGCGGAAACCTGCAGAAGTTCATTGTCGGGCGCGAAACGCTCCTGCAACCGAAAGTGCTGGTTGTCGCGCAGCCCACTTGGGGGGTGGATGTCGGTGCAGCCGCGCTCATTCACCAGGCGCTCGTCGACCTGCGCGACGAAGGTGTCGCGGTGCTGGTCGTCTCCGAGGAACTCGAGGAGCTTTTCCTGATCTGCGATCGTCTTGCGGTCCTGGCGGGCGGGCGGCTGTCGCGCGCGGTGCGCACGTCCGACACGGCCGTCGACGAGGTCGGGATCTGGATGAGCGGGAATTTTGCGACGGTGCCGGAAGCGGATCCCGTGCACGCACAGGGGGCCTAGGCGATGAGCATCCTCGAGCCGCGTGCCGAGCCTTCGCGCCGGATGGTGCTGGCGGCGCCTTTGATCGCGGCGGTCGCCATGCTCCTGACCGGTTCCCTCGTGTTCCTGGCGCTGGGGCAGGCCCCGCTCCACGCCTTTGCGGTGTTCTTCCTGGAACCGCTTTCGACCGCTTACGGCGTCGGCGAGTTGTTTCTCAAGGCCACGCCGCTGATCCTGTGCGGGGTCGGCTTGGCTCTGGCATTTCGTGCCAATGTCCAGAACATCGGCGCGGATGGGCAGCTCACCATGGGCGCGATCGCGGCCGGTTGCGTCGCACTGGCCTTTCCGCGCGAACACGCATTCTGGCTCCTGCCCTTGATGCTGCTGGCGGGCGCGCTCGCCGGGATGGCCTGGGCCGCAATCCCGGCGTTTCTGCGCACGCGTTTTCACACGAACGAGATCCTCGTCAGCTTGATGCTTGTCTATGTGGCGTACCTGCTGCTCAGCTATCTCGTGCACGGCCCCTTGCGCGACCCCGAAGGATTCAATTTTCCGCAATCGCAGATGTTCGCGCCGGCGGCGCTGCTCCCTCTTCTCGTCGACGGACTGCGCGTGAATCTCGCGTTTCCTTTGTCGCTGGTCGCGGTCATCGCTTCCTGGTTCTTTTGCCAGCGCAGCCTGGCAGGCTTTCGCATGCAGGTGAGCGGAATGGCGCCGGCGGCGGCGACCTACGCGGGCTTCAGCGAAAAGGGCAATGTCTGGCTGGCATTTCTCGCGAGCGGGGCGTTGGCCGGCATTGCGGGCGTAGGCGAGGTCGCGGGACCGATCGGCCAGTTGCAACCCACGGTCTCGCCGGGCTACGGCTTCGCGGCAATCATTGTGGCCTACGTCGGCCGCTTGCATCCGTTGGGGGTCCTGCTTGCCAGCCTGCTGATGTCGCTGCTCTATCTCGGCGGCGAAACCGCACAGATCAATTTGCAATTGCCATCGGCGATCACGGGCCTGTTCCAGGGCCTCCTGCTGTTCTACCTGCTCGCGGCCGATGTCTTCATTCGCTATCGCCTCAAGCCCAGGCGCGCCGTCCCGGTGACGGCAACGGAAAACGCACAAGCCGCCGCACCGCAGGGGTCGGGAGCCTGATGGATCTCCTGATCGCTTTCCTGGCCAGTACCGCGGGTGCCGCCACGCCGCTCGTGCTTGCTGCCATGGGCGAACTGATCGCCGAGCGCGCTGGGGTCATCAATCTCGGTGTCGAGGGAATGATGCTGATCGGTGCGGTAACCGGATTCTCGGTCACGCTGGCAACCGGGCACATCGGCCTGGGCCTTTTTGCCGCGATGGTCGCAGGCGTTGCGGCTTCCCTGATCTTCGCGTTTCTCGTGCTGACCTTGCAGGCGAACCAGGTGGCAACGGGTCTTGCCTTGACCTTGTTCGGCATCGGTTTTTCTGCATTCGAAGGGCGCAGCCTGCTGGGCCAGACGGTCACGCCCCTGCCGCACCTGCAGATTCCCGTGCTGTCGGATCTGCCGTTCCTTGGCCCGCTGCTTTTTCGTTTCGACATTCTTGTCTATCTCTCCGTGCTGGTGGTCCTGGCGGCATCGTGGATCCTGGCGCGCACGCGCCTGGGCCTCATCATCCGTGCAGTCGGCGAATCGCCGCGCAGCGCGCACGCAATCGGTGTTCCGGTCATCGGCCTTCGCTACGGCGCCGTATTGTTTGGCGGCGCAATGGCGGGTGTCGCCGGCGCGTATCTCTCCGTCTCACTGACGCCGATGTGGGTCGAGGGCATGACCGCGGGCCGCGGGTGGATCGCGGTCGCCCAGGTCGTATTCGCCACGTGGAAGCCACGCGGAATCCTGATCGGTGCCTATCTGTTCGGCGGCGTGACGGTCCTGCAATTCCAGGGACAGGCAATGGGTCTGACCGTGCCCTCGGAATTTCTGTCGATGCTGCCCTACCTGGCGACCATTGCGGTACTTGTGATCATCGGACGCAACCCGCGAACCATCCTGCTCAACCGGCCCATGTCCTTGGGGCAGAATTTCCGGCCCGATTCCTGATGTTCGGCCCCTGTCCTCCAGGCAACTGCTCGCATTCCAACCGGCGATGACGGCTCCCATCACAACTGCCTGGCAACTCATTCGCGGGGAGATCCTGCACTTCCTGTCGGACCCCGGTCCCGGGCCTGAGCCGGCCGCAGGTCGGGGCGCGGAGGCGATCTACGAGCACTTTGCGGATGGCGGCCTGCTGCTGGAGGATGGCATTGTCCGCGAGTGCACCGATTGGTCGAGGGCTGCCGCAGCGGCACCAAAGGGAACACCGGTGGTCGATTACCGCGGCAAGCTGGTCCTGCCGGGATTCGTCGACACGCACATCCACTATCCGCAGACCGACATCATCGCGTCCCCGGGCCACGGCCTGCTCGACTGGCTCGAGCGCTATGCGTTCCCGGCGGAACGGCGCTTCGACGACGAGCCCTGGGCGCTCGAAGTGGCGGAATTCTTCTGCGATGAACTCCTGCGCAACGGTACGACCACTGCGCTCGTGTTTGGCACCGTGCATCCGCAGTCGGTCGACGCCTTGTTTCGGGTCGCGCAGCGGCGCGGGATGCGCCTGATCGCCGGCAAGGTGATGATGGACCGCAACTGCCCGGAATTCCTGCGGGACACGGCACAGTCATCCTATGACGAGAGCAAGCGCCTGATCGGCAATTGGGCGGGAGTAGGGCGACTGGGGTATGCCATTACGCCGCGCTTCGCCATCACCTCCAGTCCTGAACAGCTGGAAGCGGCGGGCGCCTTGAGCCGCGAATTCCCGGGCGCCACCGTGCATACGCACGTCGCCGAGAACAAGCGCGAAGTCGAATGGATCCGCGAATTGTTTCCGGGAAGCCGCAGCTACCTGGATGTCTACGATCGCTTCGAACTGGTCAAGTCCACATCGGTCTTTGCACACGGAATTTACCTGGATGACGAGGATCTATCGCTCATGGCGCAGTGTCGCGCTGCGCTTTCCTTCTGCCCGACCTCCAACCTGTTTCTGGGAAGCGGTCTCTTCGACGTACGCAGGGCGCTCGACCGGGGCGTGCGCGTCGCGATGGGCACCGATGTCGGAGGAGGAACGAGCTTCAGCCTGTTGCGCACCCTCGCGGCCGGCTACCAGGTTGCGCATTTGCGTGGCGAAGTCCTGTCGCCCCTGCGCGCGTTCTACCTCGCAACGCTCGCGGGCGCGCGCGCACTGGGACTCGACGCGCACATCGGCAACTTCCGGCCCGACCGCGAAGCGGATTTTCTCGTGCTCGACCCGGACGCGACTCCGCTCCTGGCGCGGCGCATGGCGACCGCGCAGTCCTTGTCCGAACGCTTGTTCCTCTGGATGAACCTGGGCGACGATCGGGCCGTACACGCGTGTCACATCATGGGTGCACGTCAGCATCCCAAACCGAAATGAGCGCATGCGAGCGCCGCCGCGCGCGGCCGAACGAATCAGTCGCCAACCTTGTCCGCGAGGCGAAAGCCGGCGATGCGGTGGACCTGGGCGAGAGCTTCGGCAAATTCCATTTCGCGGCTGCTCTCCAGGCGTCGCGTCAAGGCCGAGATGATTTGCGCACGCCCCAGGCCCTTGACCGCGATGATGAAAGGAAAACCGAATCGCGCCGAATACGCGCGATTTGCCGCCTGCAATTGCGCAAATTCCTCGGGACTGCACTGGTCGAGACCTGCACCCCCCTGCTCCTTGCGCGATTCTTCCGTGAGTTCGTTACGGATGGCCGCTTTGCCCGCGAGTTCCGGATGCGCGCGCAAGACGGCCAATTTCTCGGCCTCCGACGCGCTGTCAAGGCTTCGCGCCAGGGCGCCGCGCAGCGCTGCCACGGATGCAAACGGCCTTTGGGCCCACGCTCGTTGCGCAATCCAGGGCGAAAGCTCGTAAATGCCGCCGAGGAGCGCGACGAACTGCGCCTGGTCGAGCTGGTTGATCGCGGTGAGCGAGGGCTGGTTCATTGTGTGTGATAGTAAAGGGAACATCCTCATCGGGGTCGATCCATGGCGAAACTGACCACGCATGTGCTCGATACGGCATCGGGCATTCCTGCCGCCGGCATGGCATACCGCCTCGACCGGCTTGCCTCCGGCGTGCGAACGGAACTCGTCCGCGGGCAAACGAACGCCGATGGCCGCTGCGACCGGCCGTTGCTGGCCGATCGGGAGCTGCAGGCCGGAACCTATGAACTGCGCTTCGAGGTGGCGCAGTACTTTCGCGCGCGAGGCGTCAATCTGCCGGATCCGCCGTTCCTGGATTGCGTGAGCCTGCACTTCGGCATCGCGGACGAAAGCGCCAATTACCACGTGCCGCTGCTCGTCTCGCCGTGGAGCTACAGCACGTATCGCGGCAGCTGAGCATTCCTTTCCGAGGGCACCTTTTTGTCGGCAACGTTTTTCGGATATTTCCTGGACTGGGCTGGCCTTCTGTTGCGCTGGTCGCACCTGGTCGTCGGCATCGCATGGATCGGATCGTCGTTCTACTTCGTCTGGCTCGACAACCATTTGCGTCCGCCACGCGAACCCGCCCTCGCGCAGAAGGGTGTCGCCGGCGAGCTCTGGGCCGTCCACGGCGGCGGCTTCTACAACCCGCAAAAGTATCTCGTCGCCCCGGCGAGCCTTCCCGCCGAACTCCACTGGTTCAAGTGGGAGGCTTACTCGACGTGGCTCACCGGGATGTTCTTGCTGGTCACGGTGTACTACCTGCAGGCATCAACCTGGATGCTCGATCCGGCGGCAATCTCCGCCGGTTCCTCCACGGCGTCCTCCGCGCTGCCCGCACTGAGCCCGGGCGTTTCCATCATCGTCGGGCTGGCGAGCCTGGCGCTCGGTTGGTTTTTCTACAACTGGCTATGCGCCGTCTTCGAGCAGCGCAGCCAAATCGCCTTTGGCGCGTGCTATTTCGCGTTCGTGGTGGCGATGACGTGGTTGCTGACCCATTTGCTGTCGGGCCGCGCCGCGTTCGTCCATGTCGGCGCGATGATCGGCACGACCATGGTCGCCAACGTGTTCTTCCGCATCATCCCGGGCCAGAAAATCATGGTTGCCCAGATGCAGCGGGGCGAAGCACCGGACCCGATCCACGGCATCCGCGGCAAGCAGCGCAGCGTGCACAACAATTACCTCACGCTTCCCGTGTTGTTTTGCATGATCAGCAACCATTACGCGTTTCTCTATGGGCATGCGTACTCTTGGGCCGGGCTGTCACTGATCCTGCTGGCGGCTTGCCTGATCCGGCACTTTTTCAACCAGCGCCATTGGGGCCGCGCCCAATGGCGCTACCCCCTGGCCGGAGCCGCTTTGCTCCTGGCCGTTGCCTTCTGGTTCGCGCCTTCATCAGCGCTGTTCGCGGGTTCGGAGGACGTTCCATTCGCCCGCGTCGAGCAGGTTGTCGATGCGCGCTGCGTCCCTTGTCACGCCGAGCACCCGAAGCTCTTGCCCGCTGCGCCGTTGGGAGTCATGCTCGACACGCCGGAGCGCGTGCACGCCCTGCGCCAGCGTATCTGGCAGCAGGCAGTGCAAGCCCGCACCATGCCCTTGGGCAACGCCACGAACATCACGGAGGAGGAGCGCGCCTTGCTCGATCGCTGGGGCCGCGCAAGCGGAGAATGAGCGCATGAACGCAAATGAGCCGGCATCGGCGCCAGGGACGGCACAGCCGCCGGAGTGGGTCGACGCGAGCGTCAACCTCGCCGATCCGCGCATCGGTGCGAAGGCGCTTGCGTGCTCGGACGATTTTTTTGCGCCGATGGAGCGCATGTTGCAGCCGGGTGCCCCGGTGTTCGTGCCGGGCAAATACGACGACCACGGCAAATGGATGGACGGCTGGGAGAGCCGGCGCCGGCGCAGCCCGGGGCATGATTGGTGCGTGGTCGCGCTGGGTGTGCCCGGAACCTTGGCGGGCGTCGACGTGGATACCCGGTTTTTCACGGGAAATTACCCACCTTCCATCAGCATCGATGCCTGCCGAAAGGGTGCCGACCCGCAGGTCGAGTCGAGCTGGTTTTGCATTCTTCCCTTGCGCGCGATTTCCGGGAACAGCCAGCATTTCCTCATGGTCGATGCGAGCGATGTCGTCGTATCGCATGTGCGCCTGAATATCTTTCCCGACGGGGGCGTCGCACGCTTGCGCGTGTACGGCCGGCCGAGTACGGACGGCGTCACCCGTGGCCCCGATGGCCTGGTCAATCTCATCGCACTCGAACATGGCGGCCGCCCGGTGGCCTGGAACGACGCGCACTTCGGCAAATGCGAGAACCTCCTTTTGCCGGGACGCGGCGTCGACATGGGCGACGGATGGGAAACGCGCAGGCGGCGCGAACCAGGCAACGACTGGTGCGTGCTCGCCTTGGGAATGCCGGGCCGGGTGCGTCGCATCGAGGTCGATACGGCGCACTTCAAGGGCAATTACCCCGACCGGTGTTCCCTGCGGGGCGCAAGTCCGGGAAGCCACGATCCGGCAATGCTCTCCGGGCAGTCGGCGCAGTGGCCGACGCTCTTGCCCGAGTGCAAGCTCCGGGCCGATGCGATCCACGTTTTCGAACAGGAATGCCTCGACGCGGGAGTCATCACGCACGTTCGGCTGGACATCTATCCCGACGGCGGCGTATCGCGCCTGCGCTTGTGGGGCGATCCGGCATGAAGCGCCTCGTGCTCCAAGCGCTGACAGCGCAGGCGTTCGCGCCTTTCGGTTCCGTTGTCAGTTGCGAAGGCGCGCACCACTATCCCATCAACGAGGGTACGACGCAGCGCTACGACGAGCTTGCCCGCGTCGAGACCGGACCCCTTGCTTGCGCCATCATCAGCATCTTTCGCGGGCAGCCTCGCGTTTTTCCCCTGACCATCGGTTTCCTGGAGCGCCACCCACTGGGCAGCCAGACCTTCATGCCCTTGGAGCGGCGTCCGTATCTCGTCGTCGTCGCCGAATCCATCGCCGGCAGTGCCGTCCCCGGGCACCTGCATGCGTTTGTCGCGAAGTGCGACCAGGGCGTGCATTACGCCGCCGGCACCTGGCACTATCCCTTGATTGCGGTCGATCAGGTCAGCGACTTTCTCGTTGTCGATCGCCGAGGTGAAGGCGACAACTGCGAGGAGGTCAAGCTCCCGGAACCCTACATCCTTGATCATCCCTAACCACCCCTCACCCTTGCCCTCTCCCGCAGTGCGGGAGAGGG
>Ga0181537_10000018_pt1 | contig 154746 bp, 143 predicted proteins | sample PEATcosm2014_Bin_39_FD_119765 | JGI IMG/M metagenome (GOLD analysis project Ga0181537, IMG submission 119765) | Peatland microbial communities from MTU Mesocosm Facility, Houghton, MI, USA - PEATcosm2014_Bin23_10_metaG | ecosystem: Environmental > Terrestrial > Soil > Wetlands > Peat | place... | reverse complement strand
CGCTTGGTGTAAGAATAAAAAAACAAAATTGCCAGCGCGACGGGAGAAAGTTTCAGCGCCAGCGGATTCAGTTGCCACGCGGCAAGCACCAGGAGCGCGGACGCGATCAAAGTGAACGTCCAGGCGAAGGCGACGGAAAGCTCGCCTTTGGGCAGCGCGCGGTTGGCGGTGCGGGGATTGCGCGCATCGTATTTCAAGTCGGCGATGCGGTTCATGGTCATGGCGGCGGAGCGCGCGCCTACCATGGCGACCACGATCCACAGAATTTGCCGCCAGGTTGGAAGCGCGCCGCCGGCCCGGGCGGCGAGGAGCGCTCCTACCAGCGCGAAGGGCAGGGCGAAGACGGAGTGCTCGAACTTAATCATCTCGAGGACGATGCGGACGCGGCTTTTCGTCATGGCCGGACCTGCCGCGCGGCAAATCGCATATGTGTAATTCTAGAACCGGTTAGAAATGTCGCCAGTGTTTGTTTTGAATGAGTTACGGCGATTTCTGTTTGTGAGGCAAAACCGGTTAGAAATGACGTGAGAGAGCGTGACCCGCGGCCCGCGGTCCGTGTTCCGCGAGGCAAAACCGCGACTTGATCGTGCACGAACATCGGCGAATGGGTGAAATTGCGGATGGTCGAAAGTTCTCGATTAGAAACAGTCGCCGGCCTTTGTTTACAATGACTTAGGTCTCGTTCTGATAAATCGAGTTCTCGATTAGAAACTTGAAGAGAGATCCCTCGTCGGCGCGCCTCTCCAGCGGGCAGGCCAGAAAGCGGCCTCGCTCGGGATGACGATGCTCGTCGCATCGTCAGTTCTCGAGTAGAAATCCCGCCCGGGAACGGAACCCGAAGGCTCGCGCGGGTGAGTCTGCGCGAGCGGAGTGAGCGAACGCCGACTGGCCCATGCCAGGTCGTCGCGCGGACCTCGACGGCTCGGTCGTCCTTCGACCGCCCGCCGCCAAACTTGCCAAAAATAATCACAATTTACGCTAGCACTTCGCTTCGCGAGATTCAAGGACTTGAAACCTGTGAGCATCTGGGTAGCCGCGACGAAAATGCTAGAGGAGCACGTCGGAATATAAGGTGCAAGGTGGGGAGTAGTTTGCAAGTGTGACGTCAAAACCCGCACCCTTTGCAGAAAAGAAAAACGGAAAGGACGCGGCACCCGAAAATTCTGTCCGTGACTTGATTGCACTCCGGTGTGACGGGCGTCGCCACGTGCCCCTAAAAGGTGGTGAGCCACTACAACTTTCGCTACAGTAGCGAAGTGGGCGACCCTCGCAAACATCACTATGTTCCGGTGGTTTACCAGAAAAGATTTGTGAATGAAACAGGACTGCTATGGGTATACGACCGTGTGAACCGGTCATTCGCCGAACGTCATCCGAGGGTCATTTGTTGTGAAAGGGATTTGTACGCTGTGAAACCGCGAGGCGCTCCGAAAGATCAGCGGTTGGAATCGGTAGCCCTGGCTCAGGTTGATGGCGATTGCGCCACGGGAGTCCGGACGATTATCTCGCCCCTGACCGGAGTTCCTAGCCACTACGTAAGAAGCCTCATCTCCTACTTTGTCGGCCTTCAATACTCTCGATTGCCGTCTATGCGCGAGTTTGTGACCACGATGTGGGAAAGGGGTGTCAAAGAGATGATGCGTTTAACGGCAGTAAACGAAGGCAGAATGCAGTCGGTCATTGACAACTATGAACGCGACATAGGTGAAACAATCGAGGTATCCGCCAAAACCATGGTCGAAGTGATACAACGGGACGGTCTTAAGGTAGTGGTAACCGAACAACCGTTTCTCAAACACGTGTTCAACACGGCCAAAATGGTAGCGGACTCCGTCATTCGTGCATCGTGGCAAATATTGAGGGCACCCGTCGAGGCCGGTTTCATGTTGTGCGACGCACCAGTCGCCGTCGTACCCCCACGGGGCGTTCGCCAAATTGGATTTCATGTACCGCGGACTGTGACTTACGTTCCGTTAAGTCGTGCGGCTTGTCTGAGGGTAAGTCGTTACGGACGCCGACCGCTTCAATATAGGTATATTGACGGTCAGACGGCGGCGCTCATCAACCAAAATATTGCGGCCAATTCGGACCGGTTCATCATGGGTCCGTCGAGACGAGAGCTGGAAACAGTTGTAGATCTGAGCCGCTGCCAAGTACCTTATGAAATGCCCAGGGCGACCTTCCAGCGGCATGAACAAAACGATGACGGGTCATTCGAGGTCGTCACGGTGAATCCACGAAATTATTTCTATCTTCCTGATGGCCGCACACCCTGAACAGGCGCGAGGTCTCCGTAGAAGAAAGAGGAGCATGACACACAATGGAAAAACTATATTGGCGCATTTGTGGTTACGACGGTTCAAAAGAGATTTTCGATATGAACGTCGGGCACGGTCAATTCACGGAGGATCAGATTAAACATCTACTGCGAGCGCTCGCGGCCAAGGCCGGATTAACCGACGCCGAGATTGTTGGAGCTTACGCGAAACGGAAAACTAAAATTGCGAATGACCTCCTGTCCGTTCAAAAAGATTTTGATCATCCGACCTACGCGTGCGGTGACAATCCATCCTTCGTGGCGAGCGTAGTAGATGAGCGCGGGAAGATCACTCGGCATGGAAGTTGACGCCATTTTTACGCTTGAGGAGCCGTTCACATCATCGTGAGCGGACTGGCGCTTGCCACGATGCAGTTCGGCGGCAAGGTGAATGTGAGCGCCTCGGTTCATCAATAAGTTCGGTCACCGCGTATGGGAGCCGAAACGAAAAGCGAATGCTTGCGCGGGTGAACCTGCGCAAAAGGTAGAGGAACGAATTAGAAGCTCTTTACGGAGGGGATGAATCCCCTCCCTTCCAGTGCGAAAAGCCGGTTCAGTCAGGGTAAACCTGAGCTAGATTAAATCCGCGGAAGTGCGAGATGCCCTTCGGCTTCGCTCAGGATAAACCGGCGCTACGAAACCGGGTGTGAACTCTTGCACTACGAAGACTTGCCGCCGCGCCAGCGGTATTGTTTTTCTTGCGGGAGGCCGAGGTGGGCTAGGACGCGGTAGGAGAATTGGGTGACGATGTCGCCGATGGATTTGGGGGCGTAGTAGAAGGCGGGCATGGCGGGCATTATGGTGGCGCCGGCGTCGTGGACGCGGAGCATGTTTTCGAGGTGGATGCGGTTGAGGGGCGTTTCGCGCAGGCAGAGGACGAGGGGGCGGCGCTCTTTCAAGCAAACGTCGGCGGAACGGGAAAGCAAGTCGTTGGCGATGCCGGTGGCGATGGAAGCGAGAGCGCCGGCGGAGCAGGGGATCACGAGCATGGCGTCCACTGGAGCGCTGCCGGAGGCGATGGTGGCGCCGATGTCTTTGTTGGGCAGGTATTCGATTTTTTTTGCGGGCGTGCCGGTGAGCAGCGACGGGAGTTTTTTTGCGTCGGTCGAGACGATGTCGAGCTCTGTGGCGATGAGGCGCAGGCCGGCGTCGGTGGTGACGAGAAAAACTCGTTCGACGCGTGAGTCAGCGTCCAACAAGCGCAGGACGGTTTGCGCGTAGATTGCGCCGCTTGCGCCGGTGACGCCGACCGTGATGTGGGTGCCTCTGGTTTTCGCCATGGCTGCGACCCGAATCACCGAGTCTAGGTGGGCAGTTTCGGCAAAGTCAAGGCGGCGGCTGACTGCTGAACCGCCGCTGAAGGATTGGTAGTGGGTCAGTTTTCGAGTAATCCGACTAATCGGGAGTTGCCGGTTCACAGATGCACGACGGTGGCCGCCTCTGCTAACGTCCAGCAAAAGTCGTATACTTAGCGAATGCGACCGGTTCCCACGACAATTGGCGCAGTTTCTCTCATAATTGTTGCAAATTTGACACCGCAATCGCCAGTCATGCACCACGACACGCGAGATGCATGTGTAGCTTCGCTGTCGGAGTTTCCGAAAGATACCCCCACACCCGCAAAACCACAGTATCCGGCCGACATAACGGGCTTCACTTTGGAGTACTCTGCTTCCGGTTGCTACGGGAATTGCCCAGCATTTACTCTTACGATTAATAAAGAGGCCGCTGTGTTCGAGGGGCGTGCCTACGTTCGAGCCAAGGGAAAGCGTACGGCTAAGTTGAGTTCGCAACAGTTCGAGACGCTCCTCCACGCCTGGTATGAAGGGAGTTTCTACGCCATGCGCGACGACTATTGTTCTGCTCGTTGCCCCGATGGCACCGAGATTATTGTGACCGATGTTGCCGAGTCATCTATAACGCTGACAACGCCCGCTTTTAAGAAACGCGTTTACGAATGCTTTTCGACTGTGAACGGCCACCCTCAAACTCCGAAACCTCCGGAGCAATATTTCCAGCTCTCCCGGCAGCTTTGGGCATTTGCAAAGGCCCAACATTGGTTGTGAGGTTTTTCCCCGCTGAGGGCTGGTTCCTGATTAACGCGCTGATCGGAAACTAGCCCACTACAGAAAGATTCGTCCTCTTCCGAAAATTTCTGCAAACGCTTACACTAGCGGGCCGGTTTGCATCCTGGGGATCCTTCGTCGCGATGCTCCTCAGGATGACGATGCTTGTCGCATCGTCAGGAGACTTATGGCTATTGAGCGGGCGCTGATTAGCGTCTATGACAAAACTGGGGTGGTGGAGTTTGCGCGCGAGCTGGCGGCGCTAGGTGTGGAAATTGTTTCGACCGGGGGGACGGCGCGGCTTTTGCGCGAAGCGGGCATCGCGGTGCGAGATGTGGCGGAGCTGACGGGGTGGCCGGAAATGTTGGGAGGGCGGGTGAAGACGCTGCACCCCAAGGTGCATGGCGGGATCTTGTTCCAGCGCGGGAAGGCGGAGGATCGCAAGGAAGTTGCGGAGCACGGGATTGTGCCGATCGATTTGGTGGTCGTGAACCTTTATCCGTTTTCGGCGACGGCGGCGAAGGCGGGAGTGACGGCGGGCGAGCTGATCGAGAATATTGATATTGGCGGGCCGGCCATGGTGCGTTCGGCGGCGAAAAATTTTCAGAGCGTGGCGGTGGTCACCGATGCGGCAGACTACGCTGCGGTTGCGGCGGAATTGCGCGGCAAACGGGAGCTGAGCCTGGCGACGCGGTTGGAGTTGGCGCGCAAAGCTTATGCGCGCACGGCGCGGTACGACGGCGAAATCGCGACGGAACTCGAGCGGCTGACGGCGAATGGTGAGGTGAAGATTGGCGCGTCGGAAAAACTGCCGCAGCGGATCAACATCAATCTCGAGCGGCGGCAAACGATGCGGTATGGAGAAAATCCTCACCAGCAGGCGGCGCTTTACATTCCGGCGGGGCGGCCTGCAGCGGGATTGGCGGGCGCGAAGCAACTACAGGGCAAAGAGCTTTCGTACAACAATCTGGTGGACCTGGATGCGGCGTGGAATCTCGACGCCGAATTTCGCCGGCCCGGTGTCGCGATTGTGAAACACAACAACCCATGCGGCGCAGCCGAGCAGGAATCTTTGCGAGATGCGTATGTGAAAGCCCTCGAGTGCGATCCAATCTCAGCGTTTGGGGGCGTGCTGGCGTTCAACCGCGCGCTCGACGGCGAGACAGCGGACGAAGTGGCGAAATTATTCGTCGAGTGCATCGTCGCGCCGGGCTACGAAGGCGCTGCGCTTGAGAAATTGGCTGCGAAGAAAAATTTGCGGCTGCTGGAGATGCCGCGCGAAGCCGCCAAGGGCGAGATTGAGGAACTCGCATTCAAACACATCTACGGCGGCGTGCTGGTGCAGGAAGCGGATCGCCACGAGTTAAACGAAAAGGAATTAAAAGTTGCCACGGAACGCGCGCCGACGGCGGCGGAATTGCGCGCTCTGCTCTTCGGCTGGAAAGTTTGCAAGCATGTGAAGTCCAACGCGATTGTTTTCGCGCGCGAAGGCCAAACCGTGGGAGTGGGCGCCGGGCAGATGAGCCGAGTGGATTCCGTGAAAATCGCGGTGATCAAGGCTGCTACGGCAGGGCTTTCGCTTGCGGGGAGCGTGGTGGCATCCGATGCGTTCTTTCCGTTTCCCGACGGCGTGGAAGAAGCCGGGAAGGCCGGAGCGACGGCGGTGATCCAGCCGGGAGGTTCAGTTCGCGACGCAGACGTGATTGCAGCGGCGAACAAATTGGGGATGGCTATGGTTTTTTCCGGCGTGCGGCACTTCCGGCACTAGGTTTTTCCGGCGCGGGCTTCTCCCGATGGTAGGTGATCTCGACAACTTGTATATCGCCGCTCTCCGGGATTATTTCCGAGCGCGCCACAAAGGTGTCCGCGTCGACGCGCGTGAAAATGGAGCGCTTGGGCATACCGTCTCGCGGGTTTTCGAAGACAAATTTGTTGGCTTCGAATTTTCCGAGATTCAGAACGGTGGCATCTGATTTTTCCCAGGGCAAAAGCTGCGGCGTGAAATGGCGCAAGTAGAGGTCGACTCCGCCGGATTTTTCCACCAGCGTAAATAATTCGGTGACCAGCGTTTTGTCGCCCTCGGCCAGACGAAAAACTCCCAGCATCTCGCCTGCTTTCGGCCCCAGCCAGGCCTGTTCCGCGACTCGAGGGCCCCACTCGCCGCGCCAGCGACCTTCGAGCCAGACGAAATTGTCGAGCACGGATTCCGGCGCGAGGGTTGCCGATGAGCTGGTGGTCTGGGCGGGTGCGGTGCTTGCCGAGCCGCGTTGCGCTCGCACGGTTTTCGGCAATCCGAAGCATAGTGGTAAGACGCCAACGACAAACACCAGCGCGATGCTTGTTCTGGTGCGCGTCATCGAATGCCTCCTCGTGTGTTTCTATCCTACTTCAATTGCATTGATAAGGTATCCCGGTGCGGTTTCCGTGCGTCTAAGTGTGTGACGCCAGGGAACGCCGACGGGGAATGCTTTGACCACCTCGGGCCCCTATACGATAATGGAGTTTGGTCAACGCATGAAAACAATTGCAAGCATAGCTGTCTTCGCATTTCTTTCAACCATTCCCGTGGCGCAGGGGCAGAATGCCACGCCTGCTCAGCCGGCGGCCGCGGCGCAATCTTCCGCCTCGGCCGCACAGTCGAGCCAAGGGAACGCCGCCAGCGACGCCTCGCACGGTGATTCTTACTATTATTTTACGCTCGGACACATGCAGGAGCAGCAGTACGAAGCGACCGGGCGCGCCGAACTAGCCACGCAGTCGATCGACTCCTACAAAAAGGCGCTGGCACTGTCGCCGGATTCTACTGTGATCATGGAGCGGCTGGCGGAAATTTATGCCAAGTCGCAGCGCGTGCATGAAGCGCTGGTTGAGGCGCAGGAAGTCCTAAAGATCGATCCGGACGATGTGAACGCGCATCGCCTGCTCGCGCGGATTTACGTGCGCACGTTGGGAGACACGGGTGCCGGCGAGGCGCAGAAGGAAAATCTGGCCAAGGCCGTGGAACAGTTCCAGGCCATTCTGAAGGTTCAACCGGACGATACCTACTCCTCGCTATGGCTCGCGCGGCTTTATCGCTTCGAAAACAAGCACGACGAAGCGGAGAAAGTTTTGCGCGCGACGGTGAACCGGGACCCGAGCAATGGCGCGGCGCTCGAACAACTGAGCCAGCTTCTGGTGGACGAAGGACGCTCGCGGGAAGCCATCACGCTGCTGACGCAAGCCGCCGGGGAATCGGCTTCGCCGGACATTTACGATCTGCTGGGCGACGCTTACGCGCAGTCGAAAGATTTTGCGAAATCCGAGGATGCGTACCGCAAGGCGGTGGAAGAGGACCCGGACGACCCGAACCACGTTCACGGGCTGGCGCAAGCGCTGATGTCGCAGGAAAAATTCGCGGAAGCGCTGGATCAATATAAGCGCCTGTCTGAACTGGAACCCAGCACTTGGGAAAATTATCTGCGCATGTCGGAGCTTTACCGACGGCTGGGAAAATATGACGAAGGCGAATCGGCCTTGCTCCGAGCGAAGCAGCTTTCTCCCGGCAACCTGGAAGTTCTGTACAACGAGGCGCTGCTGTACGAAGAGCAGGGGCGTTACGACGATGCGGTGAAAATTCTGAACGACGCGATCACCGGCGTGAAGAATCAGACATCGGGAACCGGAAGGCCGGACGGCGCCGGGGGCGAAGGAAGCAACGTGAGCGCGCTGGCAATTTTGTACGAGCAGCTCGGCCATGCATATATGGCGCAGGAAAATTATCCCGGCGCGATACGGACTTTCGAGGAAATGGGCAAGCTTGGACCTGAGGTGCATAAACGCGCGGAGATGCTGCTGATCGACGCATATCGGCAGAGCCGCGATCTCGATCGCGCGATTGCCGAAACCAAGCTAGGGCTGGAGGCGTCGCCGAAGGATCAGGGACTGATCGTGACGCTGGCGATGCTGTACGGCGAGAAATCGGATACGGATGCGGCGACAAAATTATTGAGCGGCCTGTTGCAGGGTAACGACGGCGACCAGGGAATTTACGTGGACATCGCGCAGGTGCAGGAGCGCGGGCGAAAGTATTCAGATGCGGAGCAGTCGGCGCAGAAGGCCGAGCAAATGGCGCACGACGACGGCGACAAAGAGACCACCTGGTTCATGCTCGGGGCTATTTTTGAGCGCGAGAAGAAATTCGATCAGGCCGAGGAGCAGTTCCGCAAAGTCCTGGCGGTGAATCCGAACAATGCCGCGGTGCTGAATTATTACGGTTACATGCTGGCCGATCGCGGCGTACGCCTGGAAGAAGCGACGGCGATGATTCAGAAGGCGGTGACGCTGGACCCGAACAACGGCGCGTATCTGGACAGTCTGGGCTGGGCCTACTACAAGCAGAACAAGCTGGCGGAAGCGGAGGAAAATCTTCGCAAGGCCGCCGACCGGCAGAGCCACGACCCCACCATTCTGGGCCACCTGGGCGACGTGTACATGAAACTGGGACAGACGACTCGGGCGATTAGTTGCTGGGAACGCGCGCTGGTGGAGTGGCAAAAAGCGATTCCCGCGGATTACGAGGCGGACAAGGTAAACGATCTTGACGCGCAACTGAAGAATCTGAAACGCCATACCGCGCAGAAATCCAATCCGGAAACGGCCAAACCGCAGTAAGCTCCCCGCATGACTCGCACGACAAATAAGAAGAGATCGGTGCGCATTCGCGCGTTTGCGAAAATCAACCTGTGCCTGCACGTGATGGGGAAGCGGGCGGACGGTTATCACGAGCTGCGCACGATTTTTCAGGCGATTTCGCTGCACGATACGCTGGAGCTTTCGGTCGCGCCGGGTTCGTCAGGTACGGAATTCTTTTTGACGTCGAACGATGCAACGTTGCCGCTTGGTTCGGAAAATCTTGTGTGGCGCGCAATCGAGGCCGTCAGCCGGGAAATCGGGTTTCGAGGCAGTGTGTCCGCCCACCTGGAAAAGAAAATTCCGGTGGCGCGCGGTTTGGGCGGAGGTTCGAGCGACGCGGCGGCGGCGTTGATTGGGATGCTGCGGCTTACGAAAAACGAGGTGCCACTGCCGCGGCTGATGGAAATTGCGGCGGGACTCGGCGCGGACGTGCCGTTCTTTCTCTTCGGCGGGCGCGCGCTGGCGGTGAATCGCGGGGACGAAATCTATCCTCTACCAAACGGGCCGAAGAGAACGATCCTGGTCGTCTCTCCGCGGGACATCGGAGTGAGCACGAAGGACGCCTACGAGTGGCTCTCAACGGAATTGACAAGGCTGAGCAAACCCAATAGAATTTGGGGGTTCTGCGCTCTGTGCTGGAGCAGGCAGGGGACGGGCATCTCGAATGATTTCGAGGGGCCGGTCTTCAGCCGTTATCCGCGACTCGGAGAAATCCGGGACGCGTTGCTCGAGCGAGGAGCCGCAGATGCCGCGCTGGCGGGTAGCGGGTCGGCGGTGTTCGGAATCTTCCGAAACCCAGCGCAGGCGCGCCGAGCCGCTCGTGCATTCCAGGAAGATTCGGTTTTCGTCGTCGAAACCCTATCCAGGGAAAGGTATGGCCGTTCGCTCGGATGGAGTGTGAGCGGTTGAGGGGAAATCTTGGCTGACGACAAATTCAAGATTTTTTGCGGCACGGCGAATCCCGAGCTGGCGAAAGCTATCTGCAATTACGTGGGCGTCCCGCTGGGACAAGCGGAGCACGGGCGATTCAGCGACGGCGAAACGCGCTATCAGGTTCTTGAGAATGTGCGGGGCGCGGACGTTTTCGTGGTGCAGCCCTGCAGCTATCCGGTTGATTTCAACCTGATGCAGTTGTTGCTGATGATCGACGCGTTCAAGCGCGCTTCGGCTTGGCGTATCACGGCGGTGGTGCCTTATTACCCGTACGCGCGCCAGGACCGCAAGGACAAGCCGCGCGTGGCTATTTCGGCCAAGCTGGTGGCGGACCTGCTGGAAACGGCGGGATCGAGCAGGGTGCTGACGCTGGACCTGCACGCGCCCCAGATTCAGGGATATTTCAATATCCCCGTGGACCACTTGTTCGCTTCGCCGGTGCTGGTGGAATATTTTCAGAAGAAGAACCTGGGGCCGATGACGATTGTTTCGCCGGATGCGGGCGGGGTGGAGCGCGCGCGCTATTTTGCGAAGCGCATGGACGCGCCGCTGGCCATCGTGGACAAACGGCGCATCGACGTGAACGTGAGCGAAGTGATGAATTTGATTGGAGACGTGAAAGGGCGGCCTGCGCTGGTGATCGACGACATCATCGACACGGCCGGAACGCTGGTGAAGACGGCGGAAGCTCTGCTGGAACATGGCGCGACGAAAGTTTTCGCGGCCTGCACGCATCCGGTTCTTTCGGGGCCGGCGGTCGAGAGGATTACCAAGTCCGCGATCGAGGAAGTGGTGGTTTCGGATTCGGTACCGCTGAATGAAGCGGCGCGAAAGATATCGAAGATCAAAGTGCTGAGCGTGGCGCCGCTGCTGGCTCGCGGCATTCAGTCGATTCACGAAGAGACTTCGATTAGCGAACTTTTTAATTGAGCGAGCAACACCGGGTTTGAGCCCGGAGCCTTCGCCCGCCTGAGCGGGCACGGGACAAGAGGACGTATGGAAACGTTTACAGTAGAAGGCCAAGTTCGCGAAGGGCGCGGGAAAGGCCCGGCGCGGCGCACGCGTCTGACGGGGATGGTTCCCGCGATTCTTTATGGCGGGAAGCAAAAGGAGTCGATCTCTCTCTCGGTGAACGCGAAGCAGGTTGCGCGGATTCTGCGCTCGGAGACGGGTCACAACACAATTTTTACCGTGCAAGTAGCCGACGGCGCGGCGGAAAAAGCCATGGTGAAGGACTGGCAGGTTGATCCGGTCAGCGGGAAGCTGCTGCACGTGGACCTGTTTCGCATCGCGATGGATGTGCGCATGCGCGTGCGAGTGCCGGTGCATACATTCGGCGAGCCGCAAGGCGTGAAGATGCAGGGCGGCGTTTTCGAAATGGTCACCCGCGAAGTGGAAGTGGAATGCCTCCCCGCGGATATTCCCGAGGAATTCAAGATTGACGTGAGCGAAATGCTGATCGGCAAGCAGCTTCGCGCCGCGGACCTGCCGTTTGACCGCGACAAAATAAAATTGCTGACCGATCCGGTTCGCGTGCTGGCGCACGTCGTGATTCTGAAGAAGGAAGAAGAGCCCACTCCGGAAGCAGCAGTGGCTGCAGAGACGGCCGCAGCGGAGCCGGAAGTGATCAAGAAGGGCAAGAAGGAAGAAGAGGGCGAAGGCGAGGCCTCCGCGGAAGCTCCGGCGAAGGCAGAGAAGGGCGAGAAGAAGGGCAAGGAGAAGTAAATCGCCCGGGCTGCGCGGACGCGCCGGGAGAGTGGGATGCGAGCTGGGGCCAATTTATGAGAGTCATCGTCGGCCTCGGCAATCCCGGAGCGGAATACGAATGGACGCCGCACAATTTAGGTTTTCTCGCGGTGGATGGGCTGGCTGAGCGCGCGGGAATCAGAGTGACGCGGCCGGAAGCGAAGTCTTTCGTGGGGCGCGGCAAAGTGGCGGGCGAGGAAGTGGTTCTGGCCAAGCCGCAGACCATGATGAATTTGAGCGGGGCGGCCGTTCGGGAACTGCTTGAGCGGTATGAATGCGCTCCCGCGGAAATGATTTTGCTGATCGACGAAGTGGATTTGCCCTGGGGCATGCTGAGGATTCGCGAGCGGGGCGTGGGCAGCACGCACAACGGGTTTAGGTCGATTTTGCGGGCGCTGGGAACGGATGAATTCATCCGCATACGGATGGGATGCCAGCCGGAGCATCCGGTGGGAGACCGAGCGGATTACGTGCTGAACCCGATGCGCAAGCCGGAGCGGGAAATCGCGGCGCAGATGGTGGCGGACGCAGCCGAAGCAGTTGAGTTGATTTTGACCAAGGGCACGAACGATGCGATGACGCGGTTCAACCGCCGCGTGGGTCCCGCGGAAACGGAAGAAGATTCGCAGTAGATGGGAAGCAAGGAATTGAAGCTGATTTATAGAAAGTTTGAAATCGAGGACATATGGAAGAGCGCCTTTACGATTTGATTTTTATCTGTCGCCCGGATACGCCGGAAGCGGACATCGACAAAGTAATCACGACACTGGAGCACGTGGCCACCGAAAAGGGCGGCAAAATCGACTCGGTGAATAAATGGGGCCGCAAGCGCATGGCCTACCGCGTGCAGAAATTGCGGGAAGGATATTACGTTTACATGGTGATTCGTTCGAGCCAGGGCGAAGTGGTGAAAGAGCTCGAGCGGCGACTGAAGGTGGCCGACCCGGTGATGAAATATCTCACCGTGCGCCTGGACGAAGAATTGAAGCGGCAAGACAAGCTGAAGCGGCACCGCGAGCGCAGAGCCGCGCGGCGTCCTCGCAAGACCGTTCCGGCTGCACCGCCAATGCCAGGGACAGAACCGCAAGCGGCAGCGCCGACGGCATAACCGAAACCTACTCAGGATTTTAGTCAGGGAGAAATCGAATGGCAGAAGAAAACACATCGCAGCAGCAATCGTACGGATCGTCCGGAGGCGGAGGAGGCCCGCGGTCATCAGGGCCTGGCGGAGGTCCCGGCGGGCGGCCGGGAGGCCCCGCAAAACGCGGCAAGCGCAGTTTCGTTCGCAAGAAGAAAGTTTGCCGGTTCTGCGTGGACAAAGCTGATTTCATCGATTACAAGAAGGCGGAGATTCTGGCGCCGTTCATTCAAGAGCGCGGCAAAATTCTTCCGCGCCGCATGACTGGAACGTGCTCGCGCCATCAACGCTGGCTGACGGTGGCTATCAAGCGGGCGCAGAACATTGCGCTGCTGCCGTTTGCGGCGGAGCTATAAAGCCGCGGATTTCCGGCGGACCTGCGACATTTGAGAGCGGCGACGCGAAGTTAACCGAGAAGGTTTGAGAGGACGCTATGCAAATTATCTTGCAGGAAGATGTGGAGAAGCTGGGCAATCGCGGGGAGCTGGTGGACGTAGCGGCGGGTTACGCGCGGAACTTTCTTTTGCCGCGCAAGCTCGGCATCGAAGCTACTCCGGGCAACATGAAGCGCCTGGAAAGAATGCGCGTTTCGTTTGCGAAGAAGGAAGCGACCGAGAAGGGCGCGGCGCAGACGCTGGCTGATTCGTTGCAGGGTGTTTCGTTGGCGTTTACGCGCAAAGCGGGCGAGAACGAACAGCTTTTCGGGTCGGTAACTTCAGCGGACATCGCCGAAGCGCTGGAAGCGCAGGGCTACCACATCGACAAGCGCAAGATCACGCTGGCCGATCCCATCAAGATCGTCGGTGATTACGAAATTCCGGTGAAGCTCCATCGCGAGATCACTTCGAACGTGAAGGTCACGGTAAGAAAAGAAGAGTAGGCGCCGCAGCGCGTTCGACGGCTTTACGTTCGGGCTTTCGCAAAAGCCGCTGCGCGATTTTTCGTTCTTCTTTACATTTTCCCCGCCGAAAAAAAACCAACGGCTACCGCAAGAGAGTTTTCCACTTTTCCGAAAGCGTCCACAGGCTTCAAGTCATTGACCTTCGCGCGATAACTGGCAACAATGTGTCTGCTTCCCTGCGGAAACGCTTTTGCGTCCAACTGAAAACAGAACCGAACAGCGAAGAGGCCTTGCGCGGGCGCGCGGCTTGAGCGAAACTAGAGGCGAATAAAAAGCGAATTATGGCAAACGATACCACCATCGAACGGCCGCTTCCGAATAATCTCGAAGCGGAGCGCAGCATTTTGGGCGCGATTCTGCTGGACAACCACGCGCTGAACGCGGCCATCGAGAAAATCCGCTCCGAGGATTTTTTTCTTTCGCAGCATCGCCAGATATTCGAGCGGATGATTCAGCTTGGCGAAAAGCAGCAGGCTATCGATGTGGTTACGTTGATGGAAGACCTTTCGCGGCGCGGCGAGCTGGAAGCCGCGGGCGGAGTCGCGTACCTCTCGCAGCTTGCGGACGGGCTGCCGCGCGTGACCAACGTGGAGCACTACGCACGCATCGTGAAAGAAAAAGCCGTGCTGCGCAGCTTGATTTTTTCCGCATCGGCGATTCAGGAACAGGCGCTGGCGGCGGGCGATGATGCGGACGTGATTCTGGACCGCGCCGAGTCGGTGATTTTTCAGCTTGCCGAAGATCGCGTTAAGGTCGGGCTGATCGGCGTCAAAGAGCTGGTTCGCGATAATTACGAGCGGCTGGAAAAGATTTTCAGCGAGGGCCGGCGCATCACCGGGCTGACCACCGGCTATCCCGGGCTCGACAATGAAACCGCGGGGTTGCAGCCTTCGGAATTAATTATTCTGGCGGCGCGCCCTTCGATGGGAAAAACGGCGCTGGCGTTGAACATTTCCGAAAATGTTGCGCTGCGCCTGCGCGAACCGGTGGCCGTGTTCAGCCTGGAAATGTCGAAAGAGTCGCTGCTTTTGCGTTTGCTGGCTTCCGAAGCTCGCGTGGACGCGCACAAATTCCGCACCGGGCACTTGGGCCGCGACGACTGGGGAAAAGTTACCGGAGCGCTGACGAGTCTGGCCGATGCGCCGCTGTGGATTGACGACTCCGCGTCTTCGACGGTGATGGAAATCGGCGCGAAGGCGCGGCGGCTGAAACGCGATCGCGGGCTTTCGCTTCTGGTGGTGGATTACCTGCAGCTCGTGGTTCCCACGCACACCGGGCGCGGCTCGAACCGCCAGGAAGAAGTTTCCAGCATTTCGCGCGGCCTGAAAGGTTTGGCGAAAGAATTGAAGGTGCCGGTTCTGGTTTTGAGCCAGTTGACTCGCGCGCCCGAGCGCGATGACCGCAAGCCGCAACTTTCCGACTTGCGCGAATCGGGCGCGATCGAGCAGGATGCCGACGTGGTGCTGTTCATCAACCGCCCGAATTTCTACAAGACGGATTTGCCGGAAGAAGATCGCGCCAAAGCCGAGCTGATTATTGCCAAGCAGCGCAACGGGCCTACCGGCAGTATGAATTTCGTTTTCCTCGCGCGGCATACTCGATTTGAAGAGGCGGCGCCGGATGCTTGGAGCACTTCCGGTCGCGAAGAATAGCGTTGCCGCAGAGCCACGAGCGTGTCGCGGCGCCCGCGTTTCACGTGACACAGCCGGACTCGCGGGTTTGATCGAGCTGCCGCCGGGCTCCTAACCTCTGCATTTTGCTTGCGATTCCCAGCCATGCGCTCGACGTGTCCCGTTCCGTTAGTTGGCCCGCTACCTGCAATTACTCCTGCGAAGGTGTTTACCTAAACGCCGCGTCCAAATTGGTTGATTCGGATTTCGTTCGCGCGGCGAATCAGGAGTCTGGCATTCTAAAGACGATGCCGAAAGCCATCCATTTCGAGGGCAGGCCGGTTTGGGCGGAGATTTCGCTCAAAGCCATCCTGCACAATCTGCGAGTGATTCGCCGCCATGTCGGTGCGCAGCGGAAAATCCTCGCGGTGGTGAAATCGAACGCCTATGGACTGGGCGCGGTGCCAATTTCCAAAGCTCTGCAGAAGGCGGGGACGGAATGGTTCGGCGTGACCTGCGCGAACGAAGGCATCGAGTTGCGCGAAGCGGGAATTCGCAAGCGCATATTGGTTCTTACTGGTTTCTGGCCGGGGGAAGAAAAGCGGCTGATACAGAATCAGCTGACGCCGACGGTGTCGCGCGTCGACGATCTGGGACACATCGAACGCGCGGCAAAATCCATCGGTAGCAAAGCGCGTGGAAAATCTTCGCGCGTGCCTTTCCATCTGAAAATAAATACGGGAATGAACCGGCTGGGAATTTCGCCGGATGAAGTTGATGCGTTCTGCCTTGCGCTGGCGGATTGCCCGCATATCGAGCTCGAAGGCACCTACACGCATTTCGCTTCGGCTGAGGATTTCACGGCAGAACAAACCACGGTGCAGGAGCAGCTTTTCCGCGATTGCCTGGACCGGATGCGCGCGTTGGGAGTTTCGCCGGGAATCTTGCACATGGCCAATAGCGGAGCGATCTGCGCGCGGCCGAGCACTTGGGGAGACATGGTGCGTCCCGGGGCGATTCTTTATGGGTACCATCAGTCGTTCGACCCGCCGCAGAAAAAACAGGAGGTAATGTGTTCCATGCCGCTGGAGCCTTGCCTTTCGCTGCGCGCTCGGATTATTTCGCTGCGCGAGATTCCGGCGGGGCAGGCGGTCGGTTACGGCGCTCGTTTCGTAACCAGCCGGCCTTCGCGGATTGCGGTGATCAATGCGGGCTATGCCGACGGCATCGTGCGCGCGCGAACTAACCGGGGATGCGCGCTGGTACGCGGGCGCAAAGCTCCGTTGGTCGGCACGATCTCGATGGATTTAACCATGCTCGATGTAACCGATGTGGAGGGCGCAAAGCTTGGCGATGTAGTCACGATCTACGGAAAAGATGGGCAGGCTTCGATTGAAGTTTCCGAAGTGGCGCGCGAAATCGGCACGGTTACTTCTGATTTATTGTGTTCGTTAGGGCGCCGCGTTCCCAAATTCTACCTCTAGCCTCGCGTTACATTCGATGTTTCCTACCTCGGCTTATCAACCCAGGCATCAATTGCTCGAATTTCGCGCCGGTGTTATAGTGCGCTTATAACTTTTCATATTTGCTTTCACTTTTATTTCGGCGCCTAGAAGTTTCATAAAACCGAGCTTGGGAAGGGCACAGGACCAATTAATAGCGCGTAACTATCTATTCATACGCTTCATAAGGTGGAAAGATGCAAAGGCCTCCTAACGTACCTAGCCGTCCGCCGGTAGTCCCCGCTTCAGAGAATCCCGTTTCAAAAACAAACAATCGCGCCCTTGCGCTACACGAGAGCGTCGGCAGCTTCTGGGACATGCTCGGCATCCGCATTATCTTCACGGCCATTTGTGTTGCGGCGGGCTTTCATTTTCGTCCGTTCAGCGTTTCCAAGGAATATGGCTCAGCCGTTGGGTTGCTGTTCGCCATAGCCGTCATACTTTTTGAGCTGCGGCTTCGGCGCGCGAGCTTGCGACGGCTGATTGGCGCGGCTACGGGGTCGATCTTGGGAATTGTGGGCGCGTACTTCACCACGCTCGTTCTTTCGCACACTTCCATGCCGGAGAGCACGCGCTCGTTCTTTAGCCTGGCGACTTTTCTGGTGATGGCTTATATCGGATTGATACTCGGCGCGAATAAGGGCGACATGCTCAATCTGCAGGCGCTCGGCGGGCTGTTCGGGAGCGAGCGCAGCTTGAAGCATTCGTTCAAAGTCTTGGACACCAGCGTGATTATCGACGGGCGCGTGGCCGACATTGCGGACGCGCAATTTCTCGATGGCACGGTGATCATTCCTCAATTCGTCCTGCATGAATTGCAGCTTGTCGCGGATTCGGCCGATCCGTTGAAACGGCAGCGCGGGCGGCGAGGTTTGGAAGTGCTGCAGCGCATCCAGAAAATGGCGCATCTGGAAGTGCAGATTGTTGACGAGGATTTTCCGCAGGTGCCGGAAGTGGATTTGAAACTCATCGAGCTGGCCAAGCGCTACGAGGCGAAAATCGTCACCAACGATTACAACTTGAACAAAGTGGCGACGCTGCAGGGCATCGAAATCTTAAACGTCAACCAGCTGGCCAACGCGCTGAAGCCGGTGGTGCTGCCGGGCGAAACGATGCGCGTTTTCATCCTGCGCGAAGGCAAGGAATATAACCAAGGCGTGGCGTATCTGGACGACGGCACGATGGTGGTGGTGGACGGCGCGCGCAAAATGATCAACAAGACGATCGACATCACGGTGACGTCCGTGCATCAGACGACCGCGGGCAAGATGATTTTCGGGCGTTACGACGAGCGCGGCGAACAGATGGCGCCGCGTCCCATTTCAGCTGTGCCGCAATCTCCGGCGGAGCCGCAGACCGGTCCACGGGCGGTCGAGGATCGCACGGGCGGCGAGCGCCCGCCGCGGCCGCTCTATCCCGAGCCGGGGCGCTCCTAGTTTTGTAGGGACGGGCTTCTTACGGGAACTCCTATATACTTTTCCCAAGATGCCTCGCAATTTGATTCCTAATCGATTGTCACCAAAACGCCGGAATGGGGTTCTGGCAGCCTTCCTAGTGGTAGCGTCTATTTTCGTATTTGCAGTGGACAAAATCTTTGACTATGCCTCGCCGCCCACCAAGGCGAAAGATTGCGATTTCGTCTTCCCCGCGACCGCAGATCAGACCAAACCGACATCCATCATCGTGCGGTACCCTTTGCATCCGCCCGCGTTTTCACAGTTAGGCGGGTTCATAAATGATGCAAGCTGCTTGAATAAGACCGCAGTTTACGGAATCGCCGCAATCTCCAGCGTCGACGATATTCGGAACGCCCTGCGATTTGCCCGCGAAAATAATTTGAAAGTGACGACAGCGGGGCAGCGCCACAGCATGGGCGGCCAATCCTTCACCAAGGATGGTCTGGTGTTAGACATGCGTAGGTTCAAACAGCTCAATCTCGACAAAGCACATAAAATCTTGAATGTTCAGGCCGGGGCCACCTGGGCGCAGATTCAGCGCCTGCTTGATCAACACGGCCTCGCTGTGAAGGCGATGCAGTCCATCAATATTTTTACCGTCGGCGGAGCATTGAGTGTCAACGCGCACGGAATTGCGCACGACCCCGGTCAGGTAGCTCCCACCGTGCGCGCGATTCGCATCATGCTTAGCAACGGAGAGATCAAAACAGCAAGCCCGACCGAAAATCCTGAACTCTTCCGCCTCGCTCTCGGCGGTTACGGTCTGTTCGGTGTGATTCTGGATGCCGACCTCGATGTTGTGGACAACGAAGTCTACAAATGGAACACCAAGTACCTGGACTATAAGGATTTTCCGGATTACTACGCGAAAAATGTCGAGGGAAACCCCCGATTGGGCCTGGCCTACGGACGACTCTCGATTTCACCGGGCTCCTATCTCACCGAAGCCGCCCTGCATACTTTTGAAAAAACTGATTTCCAAGGGCCAATCGAGCCCATACGCCCTCCCGGTTATGATTGGCTCGACCGCTTCATCATCAATTTTTCAAAGACCGGTGGCTTTGGCCGCTGGACTCGTTGGCAACTTGAGAAATATGTAGGGCCGCGCGTGCATCCCTGTCTTTCTCGGAATGAGAGGATGAGCCGCGAAGAAGGATGTCTTGTCTCGCGGAATGAAGAAATGTACGACTCGATGGACTACCTGAAGAACCGCCTAAAAGACACCGACATCCTTCAAGAGTATTTCATCCCGCCCGAGAAAATGGCTGACTTTGTCGATGGTTTACGTGACGTCGTCACTAAAAACCATGCCAATCTCCTCAATGTAACAATTCGAATCGTTCACAAGGATACCGTCACCGCGTTGCCGTATGCCAGGCAGGACATGTTCGCATTCGTGCTGTACTTCAATCAAAAGCTCAATGACGCGGACAGTCGGAGATTGCAATCGACCACAACGGAGCTGATCGATCTTGCGCTTAGAGTCAACGGCACTTACTACCTTCCATACCAGCTCTTCTATACGCAGCAGCAGCTACATCAGGCCTATCCGGAAATCGACGCTCTCTTTCAGGCAAAGAAAATCTATGATCCTATTGATCTCCTCTCCAATAAATTCTACCAAAAGTTCGCTCAATAATTCCCGACGGCGTTGCTGGGACACAACGGGCGAAAAGTTGAAGAGGACACTACACCGTTTTCTCCCCCTTCGTGCGCAATTGCGATAGACTGTTGGCCCTTCGATGACTCGCGTCGCCGCTATTATTCCAGCTGCCGGACTCGGCACCCGCATGGGGGCTGAAACGCCGAAACAATTTCTGGAGCTTGACGGCATGCCGCTGGTGATTTTTGCGTTGCGGCGGCTGGCGGCTTGCGCGGAGATCACCGACTTTTTTATTCCTACGCGAGCGGACGACATCGTTTCACTGCAAGATAGAGTCGGCAAAGCTGCGCTGGGACGGCCCGCGCGCGTGGTTCACGGCGGCGACACGAGGCAGCAGTCGGTGGCGAATGCGCTGGCGCAAGTGGACCCTGCGACGGAAATTGTTCTGGTACACGACGCGGTGCGGCCATTCGTGACTCCGGAACAGATCGAACGCGTAATCGCGGAAGCGCGCGCACGGGGCGCGGCGATTCTCGGCATACCGGCGATTGATACGGTGAAAGAAGTGAAGCGAGCGAGCCTGCCTGAAGACGTGGTGCTGATTACGTCCACGATTCCGCGCGAAAGAATCGTGCTGGCGCAAACGCCGCAGGCGTTTTCGTATGCGCTGCTGCGCGACGCGTTTCGCAAGGCGCAGCAGGACGGCGTCACGGCGTCGGATGAATCGTCGCTAGTCGAACGCTTTGGGCACGATGTGTTTGTCGTGCTTGGCTCCGAGCGCAATCTGAAAATCACGCGGCCGGCGGATATGGACCTGGCGCGTTTCTATCTGGAGCAGGAGCGGCGCGCGAAATGACTCGATCTGGAATTGGATACGATCTGCACCGTCTGGCGGAGGGGCGCAAGCTGATGATCGGCGGGGTCGAAGTGCCGTTTGACAAAGGGTCGGTGGGGCATTCGGATGGCGATGTGTTGGCGCACGCGTTGTGCGACGCGTTGCTGGGCGCGGCGGGGCTTGGGGACATCGGCACGCATTTTCCGGACACGGATCCGAAGTGGAAGGGGGCAAACAGCCTGGTTTTTCTGGAGCACACCAGGAAGCTGCTGGACGAGCGGCATTTGCGTATCGGGCACCTCGACGCTGTGGTGATTTGCGAGCGGCCGAAACTTGGGCCGCATTTTCCTGCCATGCGCGCGGCGCTGGCGAAAGCGCTCGGCATCGCGCCGGAACAGATCAACTTAAAAGCAAAGACGAACGAAGGCACGGGCGAGATCGGGCGCGGCGAAGCTATCGCTGCGCACACCATCGCTACGCTGGAAGGCTGACGGCTCAACTTCCGCATTTCGACTGCGAGAAACATGCCTATGACACCCGATGCGTCCGCCGAAACAATTCAGATGAATGCGCTTGCGAGCGATTTCACGGCGGAGGACGTTGCTGCAATACTTCGCGAGAACGGGTGGCTCGTTGCTAGTGGCGAAGTACGCGATGATTCTCCGTTGCAGACGTGGCTTACTCGGGCGGCGGAGCTTCTTGGGCCGTACACCACGAAGCGAGCGGAGCTTCTGAAATTGATCTTTCGTTATGACGCGGCGGAAATTTTGCAAGCGTACGAGAGCCAAGCGGTGCTCGCGCGTTCAGGCGCACGCGAGGTAATCCGGCAGCTTGCGAATCTGATTCTCGATGGCGGCGACGTGGACTCCAATCGCTTCAAGGAAATCATTGAGGCTATGAAAGCCGCGACTCCATACCGCAGCCGGGAGTTGTTTCAGCCGATTCGGCTTGTGCTAGCAGGATGCTCGGGGACAGGCGAACTTGACCGCGTAATTCTCTTGCTCGACGGGGCGGCAAAGCTGGATTTTGCTGTTACGGTAAAAAGCACGCGACAACGCATGCTGGAATTTTGCGCGGCGCTGGATTAACGAAACTTATTTTTGTTGGGACGCGAAGGAATGATGAACTGGCTCACGGGATTTCACGCGGTGGAAGAAGCGCTGGCGGCGGGGCGCGCGCTAGACCGCATCGTGATCGCGCGCGGGCGGCACGGCGAGCGTGTGGAAGCGGTGGTGCAGCTCGCGCGGTCGAAAAGCGTGCCGGTGCGATTTGAAGACCGCATGCAGATCGACCGGCTGGTTGGCACGCGCGAACATCAAGGCATTGCGGCGCTTGCCGCAGCGAAGCCGGCGCTCGAACTTGAAGACTTGCTCGCGGCGAAGACTCCGCAAGGGCTTCTGGTCCTGCTCGACGGAATTGAAGATCCTCACAATCTTGGCGCGATTGTGCGCACGGCGCTGGCTGCGGGCGCAAATGGCGTGATCATCCCTGAACGGCGCGCGGTGGGACTGACCGACACCGTGGAACGGGCTTCCGCTGGAGCGCTGGCGCATTTGCCGGTGGCGCGCGTAAAGAATCTCGTTCGCGCGATGGAAGAAATGAAGGAAGCGGGCTACTGGCTGATCGGGCTCGACGAGCGCGCCGACAAAAAATATACCGAAGCGGATTTTTCAGGGCAGGTCGGGATCGTGCTGGGGAGCGAAGGCGAAGGCCTGCACGAGCTAACGCGCAAGCGCTGCGATTTTCTCGTTTCGATTCCCACCAGCGGCCCGGTTCGCGCGCTCAACGTTTCGGTTGCCGCAGGAGTGGTCCTCTTCGAAGTGGTCCGCCAGCGTTCCGGAAAGAAACCCGAAAAGACGAAGTAGAAAACTGAAGGGGCGCTGCCGCAAGACCTGGCGCGTCCGCGTAACCCGCGTTTATTTGTCGTATTTCAAGAGCGAGAAGACATCGACGCCGGGAAGTTTCGCGCGGCCATTGAGAAAATTCAGCTCGACGGCGAAAGCTGCGCCCGCAACTTCTCCTCCGAGTTGGCGTACGAGCTTGACGGCGGCTGCGGCAGTGCCGCCGGTGGCGAGCAGGTCATCGCAAACGAGCACGCGCTGGCCCGGCTTTACGGCGTCCTCGTGAATGTCGAGTTGGTCCGTGCCGTATTCCAGTTGGTAGGTGACCGAAGCGCTCTTGGACGGCAACTTTTTCGGCTTGCGGATGGGGACGAATCCCGCACCGAGTCGATACGCGAGCGCGGGGGCAAAAATGAAGCCGCGCGCTTCGATCCCGGCGATCAGATCAACTTTCTGCCCGTTGTAATGCTCGCAGAGCTTGTCAACGAGGGAATGGAAACCCTTGGGATCCTTCAGCAGCGTGGTGATGTCGTAAAACAGAATTCCCGGCTTGGGATAATCCGGAATTTCGCGAATGAGTTTTTTCAGGTCGTCCATCGTCTCCTCTTTGAAATGATGTCAAACATCAAGATTATCGCGTTCGATCGAAAAACCGTGCGCGAATTTGGGTTCAATCGCTGCGTCTTCTTCCATCAGGTCTGAGACCGCAGCGGAGCGCGGGCCACGCTGAAGTTCCTTGCGCAGCGCGGCAAGCGTCGCGGCGGTACCGATGGCGTAAACTTCCACGGTGCCATCGCGCAAGTTCCTCGCGTAGCCGGTCAGGCCCAGCTGGCGGGCGAGGCGGCTCGCAAAATAGCGAAAGCCCACGCCTTGCACCCTTCCACTGACGCGATAGCGCCGGGCCTGCTGATTTTCCTGTTTTTCCTGGATGGGACTTTCAGGCATCGCGAACGAGGAATTTTATCAGAGGGGGGCCGTACTGGCCTGAAAAATCCGCGCATTGCCGCCTCGGACGAGTGTGCGTTTTCGCCACAGGGCTTGCAAATGTGATAATTTCGAAATTATGGTGATGCCGAGTCTTTGCGATTGAACGCGACGCGAGGCAATCGCATCTAAAGTTTCGAAGGGTTAGAAGAATCGCACAATGAAAAAACGTTTCCCGCTCCTAATTCGATTCGCGCTCTTCCTATACTTTGCATCAAGCGCCCACGGGCAGGCGGGCACTGGCCCGATGGCGCCTCCTCCGAAATACGAAGCGAAGACCATTCCGTCGGAACCGCATCCCGGGCCTCCGCCCATCCCCGAGCAGGAAATTATCCAGAAATTTGCGGCCAATGAAGACGTGATGAAGCAGCAGTACGACACCTACGATTTTACGGAAACAATTCGCATCGAGGAAATGGCCGACCCGGGTGGAAAGTTCAGCGTGACCGGAGAGGTTTATACGCGCCCGGATGGCCAGCGCTTCTTGCGCGTCGCCAAGCAACCTGAATCGGACCTGAAGGTGGAGCACTTCTCGATGGAAGATGCGCGCACAATGGCAAGCCTGCCGCTGTTCTCTCTTACCTCCAAGGAAATCGGCAACTACAATTTCAAATACGCGGGGCAGGAAAAACTGGACCAGTTGACCACCTACATTTTTCAGGTCAAGCCGAAGCTGCTGAGCCGCAAACAGCGTTTTTTTGAGGGAGTGATCTGGGTGGACGACCACGATTTCGCGATCGTAAAGAGCTATGGCAAATTCGTGAGCGAGCTTGCCGGCAACGGAACGATTCTGCCTTTCACCATGTTCGAAACCTACCGCGAGAATTTTCTGGAGAAATACTGGCTGCCCACTTACACGCGTTCGGACGATTATATCAAGGGTCCCAATGATGAAGAGGTGCCGCTGCGGCTGGTGATTCGCTCCACGGACTTCAAGCCTCACAATCAGTCGGGAGAGAACGCTGCGCCCGCAACGGCGCCGCCAAGCGCTCCGGCAACTGCCCCCCAATCGGCCCAGCCTCAGCCGCCAGCGCCCAACTAGGCGGCGAAACGGCGGACCAATCGAAGCGCCTGTCGAATTGCCAACGGGGCGCTACAAACTTCCGCGCAAAAATGCTACCTTGGCGCGGCCACTTTTTTGCGGGTAAACGCGGCGTATTGAATGAATATTAATGTCACAGCGGTCCTCGAATTCGCGCTGCTCGCGCTTACTTCCGTATTCTTTCTGGTTGATCCGTTCACCGTGATTCCGATGTTTGTTGCAGTCACGGAAGACTCGTCCGATTCCGAGCGGCGGCAAGTGGCGCGCCGTGCTGCTTGGACTTGCGCGATTGTGCTGTGTTCGTTCGCTCTGGCAGGCAGCTTGATTTTCAAGATGTTCGGAATCACGCTGCCGGCATTTAAGATTGCCGGCGGAATCATCCTGATGCGGATTGGATTGGACATGCTGCAAGCGCGCCAGCCCTCGACCAAGGTCACGCCGGAAGAAACCCAGGAAGGCACGACCAAGGCTGACGCAAGCATTATTCCTCTAGGTATGCCGATGCTGGCGGGGCCCGGCGCAATTTCCACGGTCATGGTTTTAGAGGGCGAGTCCCACGCTATGTGGCAACACGGAGTGATTTACGTGACCATTCTTCTGGTGTCGTTAGTTTCGTATCTGATCCTGGCGGGAGCGGACCGCGTGCGCCGCTATCTCGGCGACACTGGAATCCGCATAATGACGCGACTGATGGGACTGCTGCTGGTGGCACTGGCGGTGCAATTTGTCGCGAACGGCCTGACGGATTTTGGCCTGCTGAAGCCGCTGACTTCTCCGTTCTAGGCGCGCCGGCAGCGATTCTAGAATTCCTCTTCGATTTTCTTCAACTTGGTAATCTTCAATTTGATTCGGAAATCGCGCGAGCGCACCTCCGCGAGAATTGCGCGGCGCGTATCGGCGGGCAGAATTTCAGGTTCCAGGACGCCGGCTTCGTCGCGCGGGAAATGCCTGATGAAGATTGCGGCGACGTGCGCCGTGGCGAACGAGATGGGCGTCGCGGCCAGTCCGCGCTGGCGAATCTGGAAAAGCGAGGGAAAGCTTGCGTCCCAGCGCACGAGCAGAGGCTGGTCGTCCTTCACGCCGCGCAACAATACTGCAGCGGCAAACCTAGCGTTGTAAAGAATGCCTCTGCGGATCAGCGCCGCCACATTTCTGGGCGTGAGCGTCTTGGGAAATCTTTTGCGCACGATCCCTTGAGAGCGGTTCAGCCTACCTTGGCGGAACCAGCGGTACAAGCGGTCGAAATCATTGCCGCCGATTTTCGCGTCCATGTCGCGAATGGGGATCACGTAAGGCACCATGCAGACTTCGTCCTGCGCCGCCAGGTAAACGGTGGTCTCGCCAATCGGCGGCGGGAAGCGGAATTTTTCCCGGTCTGCAAACCGCTTGGCCAGAACGAACCGGCCGTTGCGGTAAATCCTGGGACGCGAAATCGCCTCGTCGTACGCGCCTTCGGGCGACCAGGTCGAAACCGGGTCTTTGCTTTCCGTGCTTTCGAACAGGCGCAACTGAATCGATTCAACCGAATCGAGGAGTTCGGAGCCGCGCTTGGCGAGAAGGTTGGTCAAACCGGGAGCGGCTCCGGTGCAAATCAACGCCACGCGATTTTTCGCCACGAAGCGCTTGTTGAAACGCAATTGCTCGGGCTTGAACAGGCTGCGCGTGAGGTGGGAATTCAAATCGAGATAGTGCGCGCGCAGGCGCAGCGCAGCGCGAAGGATAATTTCGTTGAACACCGCGGGAGAGGCGTTGACGATCAGATTGCAGCCGCGGGCCGCGCGAACGATGGACCAGAGATTGCGCGCGTTTGTTTCGACGACCTTTATCTCGCTCTTTTTGCCGAGAAACTTTTGCGCGCGTTCGGGGTCGCGATCGCCGCACCACACGGTGTGTCCCTGGCGCACCAGCAACTGTGCCAGCAAAGAGCCGGTGCCGCCCACACCCAGAACGAAGATCCGCATCGGCTGGCAACTTTACCACATCCAACCAAGCGTACAACTGCCGGCCACGCGGCCGCTGCTGCAAATCCAGAATCAAGCCCGACGCGGCGGAACGATAGGACATATACGGGCGCGAGCGGTATACTGGCCCAGCATCCTGCTTCGGAAAGCTTGGGACCCTGCGGATTGGGAAGTCGTTTAAAGGAATGAATGCCGCTCGTTGACAAATTCGGACGTCAAATCACCGATTTGCGCATCTCGGTTACGGACCGCTGCAATTTTCGTTGCGTTTATTGCCGTTCGGCGAATCCCGAGAACCACATGGCGGAACACGCCCTGCTCGAATGGGAAGAATACGAGCGGCTGGCTGGCATTCTGGTCAGCATGGGAATTCGAAAGATTCGAGTGACGGGCGGCGAACCCCTGGTGCGCCCCGGCGTCGAGGATTTTATCGCGCGGCTGAAAGCGCTCGGCGTGCAGGACCTTTCGATGACCACGAACGGTCACTTGCTCGCGGAGCGTTGCGACCGTCTGGTGGCGGCGGGGCTGAATCGCATCAACATTAGTCTCGATTCTCTGGACCGCGAAAAGTTCGAACAGATCACGCGCACAAAAACATTCGATCAGGTGCTCGAGGGAATTAAAGCTGCGCAGGCTTCTCCGCTGCGCCCGGTGAAAGTGAACGCGGTGCTGGTGCGGGGATTAAACGACGGCGAAGTGGAAGCCTTCGCGGAATTCGCGCGCGAGCACGATATCGTGATGCGTTTCATCGAATTTATGCCGCTGGACGCCGACCGCTCGTGGACGCGCGAACAAGTAGTGACCGCGGCGGAAATTCACCGGCGCATTTCTGCGCGCTGGCCGCTCATCCCGGTGATTCACGAGCGCAGCGAAACCGCGCGCAAATATCGATTCGCCGATGGCCGCGGGGAAATCGGGCTCATCGCGCCGGTATCGCATCCATTCTGCGGGCATTGCTCGCGCATCCGCCTGACCGCGGACGGAAAGCTGCGCACCTGCCTTTTCAGCAAAGAAGATCACGACTTGAAATTCATGTTGCGCGGCGGCGCGACCGACCGGGAAATCGGCGACGCGATTATTGCCATCGTGCACAAGAAAGAAAAAGGGCACCGCATCAACGAAGCGGACTTCGTCCCGCCTTCGCGCACCATGGTTTTTATCGGCGGGTAGTTTCGGGCTTCGGTATGATTCGCCGGCTTCGCGTTCTTTTCGAAACTTTCTTACCGCAAAGGTTTATTCTGAAAAAACTTCCGGGAGACGGCTCAGATGGCGGATGAAGAACCCAAATATTTCTCGCTCACTGAAGCCGAACATCTGCGCGCTCAGCTCGAACCGGTACTGATTGAAGCGATGGAGTCGCGGCGGAAATTGGGGGAAGTGGAAGAGCAGCTGAACGCCCTCGCCGAACGGATCCAGCGCTCCGGCGGGCTGTTGGTTTCTTACGAGAAAACCGCGCGTATGCGATTGGATCGCAATCGCTCGGAGGAAGCCGTGCGATCGGCGCTGGAGCAGATTCAATCCACCGGATGCGTGGTGAAAGATTTGGACGTCGGGCTGCTGGACTTTCCCGCGCGCATCAACAATCAGGACGTTTATTTGTGCTGGCGGCTGGGAGAAGATCGCATCCGTTTCTATCACGGCCAGGACGAAGGCTTTTCGTCGCGCAAGCCTATCGATCCGCGCGACGCCGGCTACAACAGCCCGGTGCAGTGAAAGCAAGCCGCAAACTGTCTGCCGTCGAATTAATCTGAGGACCTGTGAGCGATCCCATCGAAAATCGATTGAAGGATTCCACCAGCCCGTATCTGCGGTCCGCGGCGCATCAGCCGGTGGACTGGCACGAATGGGGGGAAGAGGCGTTTGCGCGCGCGCGGGCGGAAAATAAACCGATCCTGCTCGATATCGGGGCGGTTTGGTGCCACTGGTGCCACGTCATCGACCGCGAGAGTTACGAAAATCCGGAAATCGCGGCGATCATTAATCGCTTTTACGTCCCGGTGAAAGTGGATCGCGACGAACGGCCCGACGTTGATTCGCGCTATCAATCAGCTATCAGCGCGATTTCCGGGCAGGGCGGCTGGCCTTTGACTGCGTTCCTTACGCCCGATGGAAAGCCGTTTTTCGGCGGCACCTATTTTCCGCCTGAAGACGCGATGGGTCGGCCTGGCTTCAAACGCATACTGGCTTCGATTGCCGAGGCGTTCAAAACGCGACGAGCGGAAGTGGACACCTCCGCTGTGGCGCTGGAGGAAGCTGTTGCCAAGGCGGAAGTGTTTCGCGCGGCGCGAGGCGAGTTCGATGCGGGGATTGTGGATGCCGTCGTCGAATCCGCGCTCCATCTGTTCGACGAACACAACGGCGGCTTCGGGCAATCGCCGAAGTTCCCGCACGCCAGTGCGGTGGATTTGCTGCTGGAGCGCTACCAGTCCACGCGCGATCCGCACTTGCTGCATGTGGCCGAGCGCACGCTGGAAGCGATGGCTCTCGGTGGCGTGTACGATCAACTCGGCGGAGGATTTCATCGCTACTCGGTGGACGAACGCTGGTGCGTGCCGCACTTCGAAAAAATGACCTACGATAATTCGGAGTTGCTGAAGAATTTTCTGCACGGATATCAAGTGACGCGCAAGCCTCTTTTCCGCGAAACGGCCGAAGGGATTATTTCGTGGGTGAACGAGGTGCTATCCGATCAAGCGCGTGGCGGATTCTACGCGAGCCAGGATGCCGACCAGACTCTGGACGACGACGGCGATTATTTCACCTGGACGCAGGCGGAGGTGCGCGCGGCGCTTTCAGCGGAGGAATCGCGCGCGGCGGAACTGTACTATGACGTCGGCAAGCGCGGAGAAATGCATCACAACCCGGAGAAGAATGTTCTGTGGGTCGCGTCGAGCGTCGCCGAGATCGCCGCGAAGCTGGGGCTCGACGAATTGAACGCGCGAATTCTGCTAGCTCGCGCGAAAGGAAAATTGCTCGCAGTGCGGCGCGAGAGGCGCCCCACGCCCGCGATTGACACGACCATCTACGTTGGATGGAATGCGATGTTTGTTTCTGCGTATCTCGAAGCAGCTCGCGTCCTGGATCGCAAAGATTGCCGCGAGTTCGCGCTCAAAACATTGGAGCGCCTCATCGCAGAAGCTTGGGATGAATCAAAAGGTTTCCTGCATCGCGTGGGTGGACCGCGATTAGAGGGCACGCTCGACGACCAGATTTTTGCGGCGGCGGCGCTGCTGGATGCTTACGAATCGACGCTTGATCGGAAGTATTTCGAGAAGGCGGAACGCACCATGCGGCTTGCCGTGGAACGCTTCGGCGATCCCGACGGCGGCGGATTCTTCGATCGCGCGAAAGACGCGGCGCCGATGGGTGGGCTCGAAGTGCGCCGCAAACCGCTTCAGGATTCGCCCACGCCCGGAGCAAATTCCGTTGCGGTGATCGTTCTCGACAGGCTTTACGCTTTCACCGGCGAAAAGCTCTACCGCGATTGGGCGGAGAAAACTTTGGAAGCGTTCGTCGGCTTAATTCCGCAATACGGATTATTCGCCGCCACATACGGTCTTGCGGCGCTGCTGCATTCGCGCCATACGATTCAAGTCGTTGTTCTCGGCTCCGCGGGTGATGTGAAAGCTGCCGAACTTGAAAAAGCCGCCAACGAAGTCTATCGCTTCGGCAAAGCGGTCTTGCGCGTTACTCCTGAGCGGTTGGCTTCCGCATCGCTTGCTCCGGCGCTCAGCGAAACTCTCCCGCATCTCGATGCCGCAAAGCCGCAAGCGCTCGTCTGCATTGAGACGACCTGCCACCCGCCCGTCACCAGCTCTGAAAAGCTGAAGTCGCTCCTCACCGAAATCGCCGCCGGAGCCGCCGGTAAGTAGGTTGGCCATCCGAAGTGTGGTAGTTCGAAGTTGGAACCATTGCTGCATAAGCAACGTCAAATCCAGCAGTACTATTTACGAAAGCCGGTGCCAGTTCTAACCTGAATTTTCGGGCACTTCGCCAAGGTTTGGTTACCTGGATGGAGAGATGCCATGAAAACTTCTCTTTTGCTGGTCGGGATTACACTGCTTGTCACCTCGACCTTCGCGCAGTCAAGGCCGCCGCTGGAGTCGTCTCGCGCCGTCATCGAAATGCGCCAGCCGGCGCAATCGAACTTTCGCTTCCACGCCCACTTTGGAAATGCATGCTGCTCATCTTCCGACTTCAGTACGGCATCGGACGATTCTGAAAGTCCGTTCGCATCGGATCAGATCGTGCATGCGCATGGAGGACCGGATTTTCAGCCTTCGAATTACATGACGTTTTCGCAGGCACTTTCCGTAGGCCAACAAGAAGCGTCCCTCGCGCCCAGTCAACACTCGAACGCCGCAATGGTTCAGCAGATGCTCGAATTGTTCCAGCAAGTAAGAGCGGCGAAAGAGCAGAATCGCGCCGACGGTAAATCGGACCCCGTGAAATGGGCTGATCTGAAGTCCACGCTTGATCCAAGGGACTACCGGCGCCCTCCGAGCACGTTCATGGACTATTCGCAGGCGCTGGCATTGGGCGAACAAGAAGAAGCGCAAGTTTCGAATGAGCCTCCTTCTTTGGGCGATGTCGCACACGATCAACGAGAATCGAAGCCCGCAGAAGAAAAAGCCAAAGTGGTCATCAAACAGAACGCCGACGGCAGCCCAGTCATCGTCCAGAAGAAACCGCAACAGTAATGAGGCTGAACGCCTCCACATCCAGCTAGACTACTTTCGCGTGTAAATTCCTGCCGGCCCACCACACCCCGAATATCCGCAGCGCAAATCCACCGAAGTTCTTTGGTCGCCATTGCGTTGGGCCCGGTATCTCGCGTGCGGGTTGCCGCATATGTGAGCCGGTGCGATAATGGCTCGTTCGCGACGGACTGCGAAAGACCTTTGGCCGGCTACGGGGGTGTCATGGGAATCAGAGATGCGTGGATCGAAAAGCGTACGGCGACGATGAACGGCGGGCCGAGGAATTTCTCGCAGATGCATTTTGCGCGGCAGGGCGTCATCACTGAAGAGATGGAGTACGTCGCCAAGCGCGAAAAGATTGCGGCTGAGCTGGTGCGCAGCGAAGTTGCGCGCGGACGCGCCATCATTCCCGCCAACATCCACCACAAGAGCCTGGAGCCTATGGGCATCGGCGTCGCGTTTTTCTGCAAAATCAACGCGAACATCGGGAATTCCGCGACTACTTCAAATGTGGACGAAGAACTCGAAAAATTGCACCGCGCGGTGCACTACGGCTCGGACACGGTGATGGACCTTTCCACCGGCGGCGATATCCCCATGATCCGCAAAGCGATTATTGACGCGTCGCCTGTGCCCATCGGCACGGTGCCGATTTACGAAGCGCTGTCGCGCGTTCGCCGCGCCGAAGATTTGAATCTGAACGTGATGCTCGAAGTGATCGAAGAGCAGGCGGAGCAGGGCGTGGATTACATGACCATCCATGCGGGTGTGTTGCGCGAATTTCTGCCGCTGGTGCGCAATCGCATCACCGGCATCGTCAGCCGCGGCGGCGCGCTGCTGGCGCAATGGATGAGCTTCAACAAAGCGCAAAATTTTCTTTACGAGAATTTCGACGCCATCTGCAAAATCTTTCAGAAACACGATGTCAGCTTTTCACTCGGCGATGGGCTGCGTCCCGGTTGCCTCGCGGACGCGAGCGACGAAGCGCAATTTGCCGAGCTGCGCGTTCTTGGCGAACTGACGAAGAAAGCCTGGGAATACGATGTGCAGGTAATGATCGAAGGTCCGGGACACATTCCGCTCGATCAAATCGAGATGCAGGTGAAAAAAGAGAACGAGCTTTGCTACGAAGCGCCGTTCTATACGCTCGGGCCGCTGGTGACAGACATCGCGCCGGGTTATGACCACATTACCAGCGCGATTGGCGCGGCGATGATCGGCTGGCATGGCGCTTCGATGCTGTGCTACGTCACGCCGAAAGAGCATCTCGGCTTGCCGAATGCGGACGACGTTCGCCAAGGCGTGATCGCCTACAAAATCGCAGCGCACGCAGCGGATGTGGCGCGGCATCGTCCCGGCGCGCGCGATCGCGACGACGCGCTCAGCTACGCGCGTTTTCTGTTCGACTGGAACAAGCAGTTCGAGCTTTCACTCGATCCGGAAACCGCTCGCGCGATGCACGACGAAACTTTGCCGGACGATTTTTACAAGGAAGCAAAGTTCTGTTCTATGTGCGGCCCGAAATTCTGTTCGATGAACGCCACGCAAATCGCTGAAATCTATCAAGGGTTCGATCAAAAGGACCGCGAGCAAAGATTCACGCAGCTCCTGGCGAAAGTGGCGAAGCCGTAAGCGGCCCTAATGCGCCGCAAACGCGAGCGATGGAAGCAAAGTTCGAAGCTTTGGGGAACAGCAACATCGATGAAACAAATTGGCGACTTGAATCGTACTACAGAGTGGAGGGGCCATGATTTTTCTACTCTCTGTGACGCTGCTGTATTTCCTGCCCTCGATCTTGGGCCACAAGAAGCGGGACTTCGCGGGAATTTTTATCGTGAATCTCCTGTTTGGTTGGACCGTGATCGGATGGATCATCGCGCTGATTTGGGCTTGTGCGGCCGAAGGACGGCAACCCGTTTATGCCTATGCCGGGCCGGCGCGCTACTGCACGCGGTGCGGCGCGATGACTCCCGGCGCCCATTTCTGCCCAACGTGCGCTCGCCCGCTGTAGTTCGCGCGATTCGCGCGCCGGCGAGGGTGCGCTAGTGGCGAACCCGGAAGCCGATCAGCACCTGCGCGAAGAATTCAACCGCTGGGCCGACGCGGGCAAGGGCGAGTCGATGGAGCACGACCACTGGCCCATCGCCAAGCCCACGCTCGGCCTGATGCAGCTCGAGCTCACCGACAATATCATCGACGTCGGTTGCGGTGCGGGCTGGCTTTCGCGCATTCTCGCGAAACGCGTTCCGGAAGGCCGCGTGGTCGGAATGGACATTTCCGACGAGATGATTCATCGCGCGCGCCGGGCCAGCGTCGATCTCGCGAACCTGGTTTTCGTCGTGGGTGAAGTGAACGAAATTCCCTGGGAAGCGAATTTTTTCACACGCGCGATTTCAGTCGAGTCTTCCTACTACTGGCCCGATCCGGCCAAGGGCATCCGCGAAATTTACCGCGTGTTGCACGAAGGCGGCTCGGCCTGGATCCTGATCAACTATTACCGCGACAATCCGTATTGCCACCAGTGGGGCGAAAAACTTGCCGTCCCCACGCATCTGCTTTCTGCCGCTGAATGGGAAAAGTTGTTTCGCGACGCGGGTTTCGCGAAAGTCGGCCACCATTTGCTTCCTGATCCCACGCCCACACCCGAGGTTTACAGCGGCCGCTGGTTCCGCGACGCAAAAGAACTAGCTGCCTTCCGCGCCATCGGCGCTCTCCTCGTTTACGGCACAAAGTAAGTGTTGGCCGTCGCAAAACCTATTTTGTGTGGGACCCGCCAATAAAAGTGGAGCGAGGCGCGGTATGATTGCATCGAATACTGCGACGAGATTAGTCAGAAACTGTGCGACACGGAGACGGCTTTGAACGACATGCAGCATAAGTGGATCGAAGAAATGAAATGCGTTCTGGAGACGCTGAATCAGGGCGTGATCATCAACGACCATCAAAGCAGGGTGGTCTTCGCGAACCGCCTGTTCCTGAAGATGATCGGGATGACCTCGGAAGAACTGGTGGGGCGGCTCGTCGCGGAATTGTATCCGCCCGAGGACGTCCCGACGCTTATGAAACACATCGAGAGGAGAGAAGCAGAAGGACATGGCCAGTACGAATTCTTCGTGCCGCGGGTCGGAGGCGAAAAATTGCCGGTGCTGATTACCTCGCGCCAGATCAAAGACCCCGACGGCAACTCGTTTGCGGTGGTCACGGCCACGGACATCACCGAACAGAAACGCGCTGAGAACGAGCTGCGCCAGGCCAACGTTCAGCTCGAGCAGCGCCATCGCGAAATCGAAGAAGATTTGCTTCTCGCTGCGCGCGTGCAACAGAGCCTTGCGCCGAGCGGATTGACCTGGGGCAAGGTGTTGGTCGAGACGTTCTACCAGCCGGTGCGGACGATTGGCGGAGATTTCGGCCTCGTCGCGCCGCGCGGCGCCAACCTTAGCCTTATGGTTTGCGATGTCTCGGGGCATGGCATCGGTTCAGCGCTCGTGGCCAACCGCATTTACACGGAGACCATGGGTCAAATAGAGCGCGGCATCGGGCTCGGCGCGATGATGAAGCACCTGAACACTTTCGTGAAAGGGAATCTAGGCAGCTCGGTGTTTTTCTTCACTATGGTGGCTGCGCGGCTGAATTACGAAGACCGCAGCCTGGAATTCGCCGGCGCGGGACATCCCCCGGCGATGATCGTTCAGCCGGGCGAGACGCCGCGGCTGCTGGAATCGCGCAGCGCAGTCCTCGGCTTGCTCGATGATGCCGTGGACAACGAAGCGGCCATACAAGTTCCGGTGCGACCGGGCGATCGCGTGGTGATTTACACCGACGGCTTCACCGAAAGTTTCAACAAGCACAGCGATATGCTCGGCGTCGATGGCTTTCGAGAAATTATTCAAGAGGCTTCGAAGTTGCCGCTGCCTGAAATGAAGCGTCAGATTCTGGCTCGAATCGAAGCTTGGCGCAGCGGCGGCCCGGCCGCCGACGACATGTCGCTCGTCCTGATCGAAGTGCCATAAAGAAGTTCCATAATGAAGTGCCGTGAAGTGGAAACAGATTCGTCCAACCTTCCGTTCAATCCGCAGGGACCGCGCGGGACTTGGCCCACTCTCTGATGGCGTCGACATCTTCAGCGCGAGTGACGCTGAGAGGCTGAGTGCCTTTCGTTTCTGCCAACAAGATCTCGCTTGAGAGTTGCTGTTTTTTATCGAACGCGGTGTACAGACCCGCGGCGACCACCTGTTCGATCTCGGCTCCAGAAAACCCTTCGCTAGCTGCTGCCAGTTTCGCCAAATCGAATCCCGCAGGATTCCGCGAGTTCTTCTTAAGATATAAGGCAAACAGGGCTGCGCGCACGTCCGCGGTAGGGAGATCGACAAAGAAAATCTCATCGAAGCGGCCCTTGCGCAACATTTCCGGGGGAAGTGCGGTGATGTTATTGGAAGTGGCTGCCAGGAACACTCCGCCTTCGCGATCCTGCATCCATGTGAGCAGAGTCGCGAGCAGGCGCTGCGACAACCCGGCATCGGCGTCGCCGCTGGTTCCGGCTGAAGCAAAGGCTTTTTCTATCTCGTCGATCCAGAGAACCACGGGCGCGAGTTTTTGAGCTAGATCCAAAGTTTGGCGCAAGCGCTTCTCGCTCTCTCCGACGTATTTGTCGTAGAGACGGCCGGCATCTAACCGGGCCAATTCGATGCCCCATTCGCCAGCGATGGCGCGCGCAGCGAGGCTTTTCCCGCATCCTTGCACGCCAGTGATCAGGACGCCTTTTGGCGGAACAAGTCCGAACTTGAGGCCTTCGGTTGTTAGGCCGCTGCGTCGTTTGTCGACCCATTCGCGCAAGTGTTTCAAGCCGGCGACATCAGTGAATGATGAATCGCGCGCCACGGTTTCGAGCAATCCATCCGAACGTAATATCGCGTTCTTAGCGTCGAGCACCGCCGAAAGCAATTCCGCGTCCGCCTTTCCGTGCGCGAGCAGGCATTTGCGGAGCGTGCGCGCGGCGTCGTCTTGCGTCAAGCCCGACAAATTTCGGGCTAGTTGCGAAATGCCGTCTGCATCGAGGCTCAACGGAGTGTGCGACTGCCGGTTCGCTTCCACCAGGACTTGGTTTATAACGCCGAGCATCTCGTCCGTGCCGGGCAAGCCCAACTGAAAAGCTGTGGACTCACACTTCAACTCAGGGGGCAATTGCAACGAAGCGGCGGAAATGACGATGGATCGGTGAGCGGTACAAAAATTGGCGGCCAAGTCGCGAAGGCGGCGGCTGATGTGGTCGTTTTCGCAGTAACGCGCAAAATCCTTGAGCAGGAAAATCGCGTCGCCGGTAATTGTGGCGATGTTTGCAAGCGCCTTTTCAGGCTCGTCGGAGTTATATAGCGCGGCACCGGTGAATCTTTTCAGGCCGGTGGTGACGCTCCAGGTATAAAACGGCACTGCCATCTGCGTTGCGATGTCCAACAGCAGTTTTTCGAGCCTGTCTTCTTCGCTGGTTTCGACCGTGATGATTGGCGTGCGAGAATTGATGAGGATTTGCAGTTCGTCGTGTTTGGTCGTGTAGTCAGAGGTTGAGGGCATCGAACGTCCCAAGGCCTCGGGTCTCAAGACCCGAGCTACATTAAAACCGTCGCGACTGCATATGGGCGTGACCGCAACTTGCGGTTCAAGCTTCAAGAGTAACAGAGCATTGCGAGCAGGTGAGAGAGGGCTAGTTCAGAAAGAGAACAGCTTTACTCAACTGGTAACGTGGGAGCTTGCAGACTAAGATTGTGGCGCAGTTTGACTGTATGGAGTAGCGCGGATATACTGCGCGTCTTTGTAGGCAGATGGGTGAGGTAGAATAGGCGCATGGGTGTTATCGACAACCGGTTTGAACGCAGCTATGTCCTTTCGACGGTGGATTACGTTTTCAATTGGGCGCGCAAGAGTGCGATTTGGCCGCTGACGTTTGGCCTGGCGTGCTGCGCGATCGAAATGATCGCTTCGACCACCTCGCGATTCGACATTGCGCGATTCGGCGCGGAGGTTTTCAGGCCGTCGCCGCGGCAGGCGGACTTGATGATCGTGGCCGGCACGGTAACGCTGAAAATGTCGCCTGTCCTGAAGCGCGTCTGGGACCAAATGCCGGAGCCGAAGTGGTGCATCTCGATGGGCGCCTGCTCCAGCGTAGGAGGCCCGTTTAACGTCTATTCGGTGCTCCAGGGCGTTGACCGCATCGTTCCGGTGGACGTGTACGTGATTGGGTGCCCGCCGAGGCCTGAGGCGCTGTTCTACGCGCTCCTGAAGCTCCAGGACAAGATTGATCTAATGTCCCTGGCCAAACGGCCTACGGAAGTCAGGCTGCAGCCGGAGATGGTCGAGGAATTCAAGAGCGGCGTGATGGTTGCCCAGTCGCCGCAACCGCGTTAAATCCACCCAGAGGCCTAACTAATGGCGTTTCTGCGAACAGCGAAGGCAGATGAAGTCCCACCGGGGATGATCCGCGAGTTTCAGATTGACGGTAAAACCTTCGCGCTGGCAAATGTTGATGGCAAACTGTTTGCAATCAATAACTTATGCCTCCATCGCGGAGGGCCGCTGGGCCAAGGCGAGCTTCAAAACAAGGTCGTTACCTGCCCCTGGCACGGCTGGCAATATGACGTCACAACCGGCAAGCTGGTGAACAATCCCTCGGTGGGCGTGGAGACATATGCCGTGGAAATCCGCGGCGACGACATCTTCGTAGATGTAGGTTAAGACTGGACTTAGACTCCATTTAGACCCCGGTTAGCCCCCACTTTACTGGTTCTACTCTTACCTCGAAAATTCCGCCAATAAAGTTATCCATTTTGCATTCCTTTCCGTGTATATTGCGCGCGGCAGTTTTTGACGGATGACACAAGCTCCCACCAAACCAAAACGCTGGCTGCTGGCAGTGGACCCTCGCGTTTATCACTGGGATACTCTCTTCGTGAAGGGCAAGGAAATGTGGCGGCACGCCGGGAACCGTCCCGACGCCCTGCGGCAACTGAAGCAGGTGCAGAGAGGCGACCGCGCGCTTTGCTACCACGGCAAGGCGGAGCATGCGGTGTACGCGCTGGCTGAGGTAAGCCGCGATCCCTATCCCGACCCGCACGATCACGACTCGAAAAAGATGGTGATGGATTTGCGCGCGATCGAGCGGCTGCCTCGGCAAGTGACTCTGGTTGAGCTACGCGAAAATCGTTCGCTGCGCAAAATAAAATTTCTGAAGAACACGCGCCTAACCATCTGCCCGCTCACGGATGAAGAGTATGCCGAGATTCTGCGCATGGCCGGGATTGTCGCTTCGCCCGGCATTCCGCTGCCCTGACGGCGATCGCGGGTCTTCGAAGAGCTTCGGATTAGATCCCGCTATCACAGGAGGATTCTCCCATGCGAAAAGGGAAGTTCGCTCCGTTCATTCTGACGTTGGCGGTTGCTTTACTCGTGGCGCTGCTGATGTCTGCAAGTGCGCTGCGGAGTTTTGGGCAACAAAAGAAAGCAGGCTCGCCCGAAGATTTATTGCGCGGCGCTGGGACTGGCGCAACGCGGGTAATTGACATGACCTACGCCATCAACGGAAAGCTTCCCGCTTGGCCCGGGGACGACAAAACATTCGAAGCGCAAGTTGTCGCCTCGCCGGAAAAAGACGGTTACTTCGCCCGCAGCTTCTGGATGCTGGAACATTACGCCACGCATATGGATGCGCCGGCGCACTTCCCTCCGGGAAAATTCACGCTCGATCAGATTCCCGTTGCGCATTTCTTTGGCCCCGCCGTAGTGATCGACGTTCGCGAGGAAGTGGGCAAAGATCCGGACTACCGGCTTAGTACTGCGCGCATTGAAAAATGGGAAGCCGCGCACGGACGCATTCCGTCCGGCGCGATTGTGATGATGTGCACCGGATGCGCTTCGCGCTGGCCGGATCAAGCGCGTTACCGCAACATGGATGCAAATGGCGTGATGCATTTTCCGGGATTTTCTGTGGAGTCCGCGAAACTGCTGATTGCTCGCGGCGCCGTCGGCCTGGGCGTCGATACGCTCAGCATCGACTACGGCGCTTCGAAAGATTTCGAGGTCCATCACGCTGACCTGCCTGCGGGACTCTACAATCTGGAAAATCTTGCGAATCTGGATCAGTTGCCGGAAGCGGGGGCATTCCTGATCGCGGCGCCGATAAAACTCGAAGGCGGCTCGGGCGGGCCGGTTCGCGTTTTCGCGCTGCTCCCTCCGGCGTAGAATAGAAACATGCCGGAGCTTCCTGAAGTCGAAACTGTCGTTCGAGGTCTGCGCGCGGTGTTGCCGGGCAGGCGCATCTTGAACGTGCGCCTGGGCAAGACGGATTTCATCGACGATCCCGCCGCGCTGGAATTGCAACTCCCCGGCAGCCGCGTCGTTGCCGTGCGGCGCCACGGCAAATTTATCGTTGTTGAGCTTGAATCCGCGAATGGACGCAAGCATGAATCCTCTTTTCTGATTCATCTCGGCATGACCGGCCAAATCGTAACGTGTCCTCCGGAAGTTCCCGTTGCTCCGCACACGCACGTGTTTCTTGCGCTGGATGATGGCCGGGAACTGCGTTACACGGACATTCGCCGCTTTGGCAGAATGGCCATGCTCGCGAATACGGCGCACGAAAGCGTGCTGGGCAAACTGGGCCTCGATCCGCTGGAAATGAGCGAGGAAGAATTTCGCGCGAAGATTCTTTCGCGGCGCGCGCACATCAAAGCGCTGCTGCTAGACCAGCGTGTCTTGCGCGGGATGGGCAATATTTATACCGACGAGAGCCTGTGGCGCGCGCGCATCCATCCCCGGCGGCTCGGCGCAAACTTGGATGAACGGGAGATACATCGGCTTTACGGAGTGGTGCGCCGCGTACTGAACGAAGCGATTCGTCTAGGCGGGTCTTCGATTTCCGATTACGTTGACGCGGAGGGCAACGCGGGAGAATTTCAGATTCGCCATCGCGCGTACGGACGCGAAGGAAAGAAATGTTCCCGCTGCGAGACGTTGATTCGCCGCATCATCGTGGCCGGCCGCAGCAGCTATTTTTGTCCTGCATGCCAACGCGCCCCGCGAACTCCTCGAACGCGTTCAAGAAAAGTTCAAAGACGCAGCACTCAGCGCTCGCGCCCGCCAGTGAAGAAATAAATCAGTAGAGCGCCAGTCAAAGTGAAAATTCCGGCATAGAGAAAGCCGGCATTAGGACTCACACTCGACCACAGCACTCCTACCGCGATGCTCGAAATCAAATCGCCGATTCCGTTCACGGTAGCCAGGACGCCGAAGCCCGAGCCGCGCACATTGGAGGGAAGCAATTCCGCGGCCATCGATTTTTCCAGCGACTGCTGCATGGCGCCGTGGACTCCTTCGAGACCAAATAAAATGACGAGCGCTGCAACCGTCGGAGTCGCAAAAATAAAACCCGCGTAGGTAACCGCTCCCACCAAATATCCCGCAGCAAGCAAGCCGCGTTTTCCAATACGGTCGCCGAGCGCGCCGGCCGGATAAGACGCAGCCGCGTTGACGAGATTGTGAAAGGTGTAAAGAGCCACGGCGATCGTCGCGGCGCGGCCCGCACCAAGTGACGGAGTAAGTATCTGGCTGGCGCGGAGAATCAGCAGCGTGGGGGCGAAATCGCCGAGGCCGTGCGCGAAAACTCCGGCGAGAAAATGCCAATAGGTCTTAGGCATTTGTCCCAAGCTGGAGGAAAAACTTTGAGCGCGATGTTCGTCAGCATGTTTCGCTGCGGGCACAAGAAACGCAAATGCGACGGCGGCAGCAAGTCCGGGGACAATCGTCCATTTCAAAACGCCGCGCGCTCCGAGCACTCCGATCAACGCCGTGGCGCAGAGCGGCCCGAGGACGGCGCCGGCAGTATCCATGGCGCGCTCGAATCCGAACGCGCGGCCTTGCTGCTCGGGCGCTTCGGCATCCGCGAGCAGCGTGTCGCGCGAAGGCCCGCGGCTGCCGCGTCCCGTCCATCCAAGCGCGCGCATGACGAGTATGGCCGGCCAGCTGTGCGCGAAAGCGTAAGCGAACGTCGAGAGGCCGGTGGCGAGGTATCCCAGAATTCCAGTGGGCTTGCGCCATTTTGGATGATCGGCGATCCAGCCTCCGGCCAGTTTTGCAAAGCTAGAGAGGCCGTCGGATACGCCCTCGATTACGCCAAGCGCAAACGCAGGCGCGCCCAGGCTTGCGAGAAACGCGGGAAGAATCGAAGTGGCAGCTTCGTGTCCCCAGTCAGAGAACAGACTCGCGAGGCCGATCCCCAGCACGCCGCGGGTGAGCCAGCCTTTTTGCGGCGGAGAAGAATGCGCGCTGGAACTTTCGCTCATGTCCGTAACAGCAACTAGCGCCCGGCGGACCGATTGCGGAGCTGCGTTGCGGATGCGCCTTCGATGAAAGGCGCGGCCGCGCTCACGATTCTCTCAGCCCAGTTGCTGCGGTCGCGAGCGTCAAGCCAGATCACCGGCGCGGGCAAGTTGTTGAAGGGCGCCGAGGCGAGCAGTTCGATCAGTAGTTCGTGAATGCGCAATTGAAACGCGCGATCTTCGGAGCGGAAGCCGTCGCGCGGGATTCCTTCTTCGACGATCGGGATTCCGATGAGCAGGGAGTACGTCGCCATCCACCAGGCCAGCCAAGTTTCCAACTGCGGCTGCCGGCCAAATTTGTTGACCAGGTAACAATAATTATCGAGCACGGCTCTATCCGTGATCACAACCGGGGCACGAGGCGCAGCTTCAAGCTCCGCCGCGATTTGTGAGTGCAGAATCCACAGCTGGCCTTCCAGCGTCGTCTCCGCATTCACGGGAAACGGAGTCTGCCGCGCGACTTCGGCGACAAGTTCCACATTGTGGTGCGATTTCTTCAGCAGCGAACACACTTCGTAGGCCAGAGTTGTTTTTCCCACGCCATGTGTGCCGATCAGTGCGAGTTTCAAGTTGCCGCCTTCTTCCGCTAATTGTTCTAGCATACTTGCGAGGCTGTGAAAACCACACGGCGAAACGTCTTGTGGGCTCCGCGTGACCACGAACCGGCGCGAGCGCGGATTGTATTCGATTTGCGCTGCGCATAGAATCAACCGTTCTTAACGCTCCCTAGCGGGAGAAAAGTTATGCGAGTTGTGCTGCAAAGGGTGAGCCGCGCGCGCGTGCTGGTGGACGGCAGCGTAACCGGCGAAATCGGGCCCGGGCTCGTCGTGCTGATTGCAGTAGGGCGCGAAGATGTGTCCGCCACTGCCGTCGCGACGGCTGAGAAGATCGTGAATCTGCGAATTTTCTCCGACGATCAAGGCAAAATGAACCGCTCGGTGCTCGATACTGGAGGAGCGATTCTCGCCATTTCGCAGTTCACTCTGTACGGCGACGCGCACGGCCAGCGCAGGCCCAGTTTCATTCAAGCTGCGCCGCCGGAAGTGGGCAAAGCGCTCTACGATGAGTTTGTTCTCGCATTGCGCGCTCTCGTTGCGCATGTGGAAACAGGCGTGTTTCAGGCGGACATGTCACTCGAACTCACGAACGACGGGCCCGTGACGATCCTTCTGGATTCTGATAAAACTTTCTAATTTCGCGTTTCCTCATCGGCAAAAACTGCATCGCCAATCGGGAGATTGGCGTTCCCGGAAAACAACTATTCATCCGGAATCTCTTTCACTTGCGCGAGCCGTTCGCGTGGCTTACGCTTTTCCCGGAGAAACCTCGATGAGCGAAATCAGAAGAATCCTGGGTCAAATGGACGGCGCCTTTAGGGGCGAAGCGTGGCACGGCCCGGACCTTACGCAATTGCTCAACGGCATTTCAGCAGAGGATGCTTCGAAGCATCCCGTTCCCGGCGCGCATTCCATTTGGGAGATTGTGAACCACATCGCTGCGTGGAACAGCATCGTGCAGCAGAAGTCAAAAGGCGAGCCGGTTGAAGTTACGACCGAGTTGGACTGGCCGCCGGTTTGGGAGGTGAGCGAAGTTGCCTGGAAGCGCTCGCTCGACACTCTTGCAGAGAATAGGACTCGCTTGCGGAATCATGTCAAGACTGTGCGCGAAGACCAGCTCGACGAAAAAGTGCCGCGTGAAAAGTATTCCCAGTACGTATTGCTGCACGGTCTAGTTCAGCATGATCTGTATCATGCCGGGCAAATTGCCGTCTTGAAGAAAGCGCTCGCATGACCCGCTCGGACAAGACAGCGGGATCAACGGCGAGCGGTCCCGCGGAAGAATTTGCAGGCGAGGTTCGCGAAGTTCGGCCGCAGGATTATGCGCGAATTGCGGAGCTTGCCGGCCAGCTCAGCTATCCTTCGACGCCGGATGAAATTGCAAAACGGCTCGATGGCATGCGTCACTCCACAGAACACGCGGTTTTCGTGGCGCAGCTTGCTGGCGGCGAAATCGCAGGATGGCTCGCGGTATTTGTGTATCGCGTGGTGGAAGCGGACGCGCGCGCGGAAATCAGCGGTTTCGTGGTTGACGAACGCTATCGCTCGCAGCGAATCGGAATGCATCTTCTCGCTCGCGCGGAACGCTGGGCGCGAGAAAAAGGATGCCGCGCAATCGGACTGCGTTCGAACGTAATCCGCGATCGCGCGCACGCATTCTACGAGCGTCACGGCTATCAGCACGTCAAAACGCAAAAGTCCTTCCGCAAAGACTTGTAAATCCGCCGAGCTGCCCGCCCGAATCGGTTACCGTTTGGAAAATTAAATTTCGCCGACGCCCCCGCCAACGTTGGTCTCGGTTCCGGTCATGAAGGATGAATCCGAGGACGCGAGAAAGGCCACGGTGGCGGCAATTTCCTCCGGTTTCCCGAGGCGCTTCAAGGGGACGCGCTCGATGAATCCCTGAACTACTTGAGTCTTCTGCTCCGGCGAAAGACCGACGCGGTCGAAGATGGGCGTGTCGATCGGCCCAGGCGCGATGGCATTTACGCGAATATTCCGCCCGGCGAGATCCGCGGCCATCGAACGGACAAACGAACGCATCGCGGCTTTTGTGGCTCCGTACGCGACACCCAGCGGGTTACCAACGTGGCCGGCAACGCTGGTGTTGAGGATGACGGAAGCGCCGTCGTTCAAATGCGGCAGCGCTTTTTGAACGGTGAAAAATGCGCCTTTGGCATTGATGTCGAACATCTCGTCATACTTGGCTTCTGTAAATCCGGCAAAAGGAGCGAAGGTGGCAATGCCGGCGTTGACGAACAGCACGTCGATTTTTCCGAACTTCGCGATCACTGCGGAAAAAAGTTTGTCGATTTCGGGAAGTTTGGCGACATCAGCTTGAACCACAAGCGCGTCCTTGCCTAGAATTTTCGATGCTTCATCAAGGGTCTTCTGGCTCCGTCCGGAAATGGCGACGCGGGCGCCTTCCTGCTGGAAGCGCTGGGCCGAGGCCAGGCCGATACCGCTGTTTCCGCCCGTGACGACGGCGACTTTTCCTTTCAAACGACTCATGGGATTCTCCTTTGATTCGGTAAGAAACGGCCGGGCAGTTGTGCGCGGGCCTTTTTGGAATAGCAATGCTTAGATGACCATTGAAATTAAAAGATGCGGAAATTGTCGCGCTGGAATCCTCGGTGAGCTTTCCCCATAGGCACGCCGAAAAAAAGCGCCGAGGCAAAAAGTAAGCAAATTTTAAGCTGCTGGAAAAGCAGAAAGAATTGCGAATTCTAGAAGCCGCCTCCGCCACCGCCGCCGAAGCCGCCCCCGGCTCCGCCACCACCGCCGAATCCTGATCCGCCTGAGCTGCGGGGAGAAGAGGCCATCGTGCTTCCGGCCTGCATCGTCATCGTATTCAGGTCGCTCACTAACAGGTAGGGCACGAAGCCGCTGCCGTAGGAACCCTGATACCAAGTGGGCGGCTGCATGGCGATCCCGGAAAAAGCTTGCACCCATTTTTTCTCCACGTGCAGCGCCATGGCGTAGGGCAAAAATTTCTCGAAGAGTTCGGGAGTTTTCTCCAGCCGATCGATCTGATCTTTCTGCGTGCGCCCGAGAAAATCCTCGAAGCCCAGAACTTTTTCCAGCGCGCGCTGCCCGGTCACCGTCCGCGCCGACATGAAGTATCCGAAAATGCAAACTACCAATCCAGTCGCAATGCCTGCGACGACCCATGTAGCCGGAGCAATCCCGGTGGCACGGGACAAGACACCGTTGCCCGCTACGGTCAAGAATCCGATGGCCAGCCCAGCGCCGAAATATCCCTGGCGCACAGTGTCCGGCCGGTGCAGATAATAATTATCGTTCATGAGCGCTTGGAAGATGCTGTCGCGAATCCCGGGCAGTTGCGTGTAGAAGTGATTCTGCAAATCCGAAAGTTTCACGTCCGTGTCGGCGCCATTAGAAAACACCGCAGCCAACATTTGCTGCTCGTGCGGACGCGCCGTTGTCCACTCGGCCGGCGATTTCTTCAGGTGGAAAATATATTCTTTGCTGTGGCTCAGGCCCAGCAGGTGACTTTCGTCTTTCTGCTCGATCGTCATGTAGCCCTTCACGGCGAGATCGACGAGCGTTGCAGTGATGTCGCGCATGGCCGCTTCGTTATCCACCAGCGTGCCGCACTCGCCGGGCGTGAGTTTGTCCGGCGGCTCGTACTGGACGGCGATGGCTTGGCGCTCGGGGCCGCGCCCGCGCGTCCACCACAGCCAGAACATCACGAAAAAAGCTCCAATCGGAATCAGCAGAGGAAGATTGCTGTGAAAAAACCGAATGAACCAGACAGAAGCGCTCGGCGGATGGACGAATCCTTTGTCGAAGCCGATCACGGCGGTAAGCCCTTCGTGAAACGACAGCGGCCGCGTAGTGTGAATATCGACGGCGTTATCTTTCACTTCTACCACCGCGTCCTGCGCCCGCGAATTCATCGCTCCGGTGTAGGCGATGGCGTGAAGGCCTGTGACGCCGGCGGGCAACGCGATATGCGCGCTCGCAAACTCGATGGGAACTTCCCAGTCGTTGCCGGTCACGTTCCAATAGAGCTCGTCGTGATCCTCGAAAAAACGCAGCGCATCCAGCACGCGATAATGGAAAACGATGGTGTGCGTCGAATCGTCCGCGTTGGGAATGTAAATCTTAAATTTCGTGTAGCGGCCTTCGCGGTTCTGTTCGAGCTTCAGCGCATTCCCGTCGCTATCGGTGGCGCTGATGCGATCGAGGAAAAGCGTGTAATTCGCGCCCTGCTCAGTTGTGTACTCGACCGGAATCGAGCGGTAGAGCCCATGCCAGTTCTCGCCGATGAAGCGGGCCTCGATCGTCTCGGTTACGTCGATGATTCCGTCTTCGCTGACCACCACCTCATCATCAAAGTGCTGAATCACAATCCGGCGAGCCGCGGCGGAGGCGGACAACGCAACGAGGAATGCGGTGAGGCAAAGCGCGAAAAGGCGGAGGTATTTCATTTTCGAGGGAATCGCCACGCGGCCTAAGATGTGGCCCCGCCGAAGCTCACTTTCGGCACTTCGCGCTCGGCCGGCGCGCTAATCTCGAAAAACTCGCGCGGTTTGAAATTGAACATGCCCGCGATAATGTTGGAGGGGAACTGCGCGATCTTGGTGTTGAAGTCACGCACCACGGCGTTGTAGTAGCGCCGCGCATTCTGGACGCTGTCTTCAATCTGGTTCAGCGTGTTTTGAAGCTGAGTGAAAGATTCCACGGCGCGCAGTTGCGGGTACGCTTCGGCTAGAGCGAATACCTGGCGCAGCGCGGAGGTCAGCGCTCCTTCAGCTTCCGCTTTCGCTGCAGGGCCTTGGGTGTTCATGGCGCGGTTGCGCGCGGCCACCACTCCTTCCAGAGTGCCTTGCTCGTGCGCAGCGTAGCCTTTCACCGTTTCCACCAGGTTGGGGATCAGGTCGTAGCGGCGCTTTAGCTGCACATCGATATCGGACCACGCGTTGTCGCACTGTACTTTGAGGCTGACCAAGCCGTTGTACATGCTGATGACGAAAACCACGGCCAGGACCACAATCGCCAGAAGTATCCAGATCACATGCCCTCCCAAGCCGGCTGCGAGAATTCTCTACTGCGGCAAGCATACGGTGTGCAGGCTCTGCTGTAAAGACGGGCGCGTTTTACGTGAGGCGCATTAGTGAGGGGCCAATCCATGCAGCTTCGAAGTTCTTGCCCTCCTCGCGCGCTCCCGGTTACTTTGTTTCGGTTCGTTCGGCGAGGTACCGTTCATATTTTTGCGGAATTTGATAAGGTAACTGACGAAACCTTCTTGCCATGCTTGCTGTCAGCGACAATCTCGCGCAGTGCTTCGAAGCTCTGCGCGGCCACAAGCTGCGCGCTTCGCTTACGGCGTTGGGACTGACCATGGGCGTGGCCACGCTCATCACGGTCATGACCATCGTCCAGGGCGCGAACCTCTATGTGGAACAAAAGATCGCCAACCTCGGCACCAACGTGTTCCAAATCGCGCGCACGCCGTTCGCGGTGACCGATTTCAACATCGTCATCAAAGCGCTGAAGTACCGGAAAATTGAAATTGACGACATGGCTGCAGTTGCCGAAGCATGTACCGCTTGCGGAGAAGTCGGCGCCAGTGCCAGCGCCGCCGTTCGAGCCCGATTCGGCGACAAAGAGCAGCAGGACGTGACTCTCTACGGCCAATCGGCAAATATGGCGAATATTGACACGCGAACGGTAGAAATCGGCCGCTACTTCAGTGCCTCGGAAGCCGAGCACAAAACCAACGTTTGCTTGATCGGCGACACCATCGTACGCGAGCTATTTCTCGGCATGGATCCCCTCGGGAGATCCATTCGCATCGGCAGCGATGAATTCCTGGTAATCGGAGTTATGGAAAAGATCGGCAACGTCCTGGGCCAGGACCAGGACAACTTCGTCATCATTCCGCTGCCTGTTTTCCTTCGTCTTGAGGGGGTGAATTCCAGCATCACCATCAACGTCAAGACCAGCAAACAGAACTTTGAAACGGCGCAGGACCAGGCGCGTCTGATCTTGCGTTCCCGGCGCCATCTTATGGGCAATATGGAAGATGATTATTTCATCGGCACCAAAGATAGCTACATGGCCTTGTGGCGGAGCATCAGTTCGGCGTTTTTCGGCGTGTTCATCATGGTCAGCGCCATTTCGGTGGTAATTGGCGGCATCGTGATCATGAACGTGATGCTGGTGAGCGTGACCCTTCGACGGCGGGAAATTGGCGTCCGGCGCGCAGTGGGCGCCACGAAACAAGACATCCTGCGCCAGTTTATGGTGGAAAGCGTACTGCAATGCATCGTCGGAGGCCTAGCCGGCGTCACGCTGGGATTCCTGATGGCGCTGGCGCTGCGCACCTACACGCCCTTCCCTGCTTCCGTGCAGACATGGGTGGCGATCCTGGGAGTGTTCCTTAGTTCCGCGGTAGGACTCTTCTTTGGAATCTATCCGGCGTTTCGCGCCTCGCAACTGGATCCTGTTGTGGCCTTGAGGTCCGACTGATGGCACTCATGACGTTCGCGCAAGCCCGCGAAAATTTTCTGGCCGCCATGGACACGCTGCGCTCGTCCAAAGTGCGCTCCGCGTTGACTGTGCTCGGCATCGTCATCGGCGTGTCTTCGGTGATTTCCATGGCCGCAATCATTCAAGGCCTGAACAAGTTCGTGCAGGACAAAGTGGAATCCCTGGGCTCGCGCACTTACTTCATTACCAGATTTCCGCCCGCCACGGACCCGTCGCACCTGCCGGAACGCATTCGCACGCGCAGATACATCGAATACAGCTACGCGGACTACATCCGCCAAGCCGCTCCGGACGTGCAAATCGTCACCACCATCGGCACGCGCGGCTTTTTCCTGGGAGACAGCAATCTGATTACCAGCGGAGATCGCAGCGTCGAGAAAGTCATCGTGCGCGGCGCCGAACCCGAGTACACCGACGCGATTCCGCTGTTTTCGGTCGAACGCGGCCGTTTCATCAACGCCACGGACGAAGAACACGCGCGCCAAGTGGTGGTGCTCGGCGCGGCCATTAACGAATCGCTTTTCCCCAACTCCGACGCCATCGGCAAAACCGTGCGCATCAACGGCGGCTTGTACCAAGTCATCGGCGTTTTCGAGCACGACCAGGGGTTGTTCCTCGGTCCCGGAGTGGATATCTTCGCCATCATCCCGCTGAGCAATTTCAAGAAGGAGTACCCGGGTTCCAAAGAGCTGGTGATGGCATTCACAGTCCGCGAGCACACGAATATCGACTTGGCGCAAGGCGAGGTGATTCAGGCCATGCGCCGCTTGCGCCGCATTCCGCCCGAAAAGGAAAACGATTTCGAGCTGAGCTCGCCGGACTTTCTGAGCAACCTGTGGAATCAACTTACTGGCGCGCTGGTGATCCTCACGACCGTGATCAGTTCAATCGGCTTGCTGGTGGGCGGCATCGGCGTGATGAACATCATGCTCATCTCCGTGACCGAGCGCACCCAGGAAATCGGCGTACGCAAAGCCATCGGCGCTCGCCGCGCGGACATCCGTCTGCAATTCCTGCTGGAAGCTGTGGTGCTCACCCTTGTTGGCGGCACAATCGGCATCTTGATTGGGGCCGGTGTATCTCTGTTGGTGCGCACTTTGGTTCCTTCGATTCCCGCATCGCTGTCTTATCTGTGGGTGTCTATTGGTTTCGCCATCTCCGTCGGCGTGGGCTTGTTCTTCGGCTATTATCCGGCCAGGGTGGCGGCCAACCTCAACCCCATCGATTGCCTGCGTTACGAATAGCTTGAGGGTCGTTGAAAATTACTTCGGCGGAGTCAGCTTGGGGTCAATTTTTGCAGCTTCGCGGAATTCTTTATCCGCTCCGGCCTGATCGTTCAGCCGCAGAAGCGTCATTCCCAGATTGTAATGCGCGTGTGCGAGGTTCGCGTTTAGGCGAATCGCTTCGCGATAAGCCTCGGCGGCAGTTTTGTAGTGCCCTTTATTGAACAGCGCGTTTCCGAGGTTGAACTGCGCATCGGCATTGTCCGGCTGCATCGCCGTCAATTTTATAAGCGAAAGTCTCGCGCCATCCAGATCGCCGGCCTGCATTTGAGCGATTCCCAGCCCTTGCAACGCGATTGCGAAATCCGGTTGAATCACCAGGGCCTTCCGAAAACTCGCCTCCGCTTTCTTGGGCTCTTTCGCGCTCAAGTAGGCGTTGCCCAGATTGTAGAGGCCGTGCGCGTCATCCGGTTTCAGCGCCAGGCCTTTTAGGTAGGTGTCGATTGCAGCGGAAAGATTTCCGGCGTCCTGATAAGCGCGCGCCAGATTGAGGGCCGTTTCGGCCTGATTCGGCTCCAGCGCAAAGCTTTTTTCCAGAGCTTCGATTGCTTCCGGGATCTTGCCTTGCTCGTACAGCAGATGGCCCAGTTGAAAGAAGGCGTGCGCGTCATTGGGGCGCGCCGCTACGATCTCGCGATACTCGAAGATGGCGTCATCCGCGCGGCCGGCGCCTTGCAGCGCGGCGGCAAGATTTCCGCGGATGTCCACTGCCTTAGGCGCGATCTTCAGCGCTTGCTGATAAACGAGAATCGCTTCGTCCCATTGCTTTTTGGAATCGAGCGCGGCGCCGAGATTGTTCATCGCGTCCACATAATTCGGCTGGAGCCGCAGAGCCTCATGGTACGCGGCGATGGCTTCGTCCGCTTTGCCCGCCGCAAGAAGCGCTGCGCCCATTCCGTTGTAAGCCTGCGGAAAGCTGGCGTGAAACGTGATGGCTTGCCGGTAGGCCGCAATGGATTCGTCGTATTTTCCTTGGTGATAAAACGCCAGGCCGCGATTGCTTTCCGTAACGGCGTCTCCCGGCTTGAGCTTGAGCGCTTGGTCAAAATCGGCGAGCGCTTCGGGATCGTTACCTTTTGCATCGAGCGCCAGGCCGAGATTGTCCAGCGCTTCGGGAAAATCCGGCTGGAGCGCCAGCGCTTGCCGGTATAGAGCGATCGCTTCGTCCACTTTTCCCTTTTGGAAAAGTTGCAGCCCGCGATTGTTCAGAGAAACAGCCTCTGCGGAATTGTTCGTCGGCGATTGCGCCCGAGCAGTGAGAGAGACGCCAAGCACAACGACGAGCGCAAGGAAACAAGCGGCCGATTTGCGTGCTTTCCTCATTGCTTCATTCTCCCCGGCCCCGAGAATAGCATAACTACAAATCCCCATGGCGCGCTCCGGAGTATCGCTGGTATCACTTAGCCTTTTGGGTTACGCTGCACAGCGCAAAGGGACCCCCCGCTGGTCCCGAGTCGAGTTGCTTGGGATGCTCTTCAAGACATTTAGCGCCGCCGTATTCGGCATCGACGCCTATCTCGTGGAAGTCGAGGTAGACATCGGCCCGAGCTATCAAGGCAATTTCAACGTCGTCGGATTGCCCGACATCGCGGTGAAGGAAAGCCGCGAGCGAATTAAATCCGCGCTCCGGAATTGCGGCTTCGACTTCCCGATAAATCAGGCCGTCACCGTCAACCTCGCGCCCGCCGACATTCGCAAAGAAGGCTCTGCGTTCGATCTGCCCATGGCGCTCGGTCTGGTCGGCTGCCAGGGCACGTTTTTCGGAAAAATTCTCGATACGCACGTATTTCTCGGCGAGCTTTCCCTGGACGGCAGCGTCCGCTCCGTTCGCGGCGCTCTTTCCGCCTCCTTGGCGGCGCGAGATCGCGGCATCAAGAATGTGGTGGTCCCCGAAGCGAACGCGCGCGAAGCCGCCGTGGTCGAGGGCATCAACGTTTTCGCCGTGAAGTCGCTGCCGCAAGCCGTGGACATGGTCAACGCGCCGGAATCGTTTAAGCCCATCGCTGTGGATACTTCGCAGATGCTCGCCGAAGCCGGGCAGTATTCCGTCGATCTGCGCGATGTGCGCGGGCAAATGTCGGCCAAACGCGCGTTGGAGGTTTCCTGCGCGGGCAGCCACAACATTCTGCTGATCGGCCCCCCGGGCGCGGGGAAAACCATGCTGGCCAAGCGCATTCCCACGATCATGCCGCCCATGTCGCTCGAAGAAGCCATCGAGACCACGCGCATTCACAGCGTCGCGGGAGTGCTGGAGGCTTCGCGCGGCCTGGTCGGCACGCGGCCTTTCCGCTCGCCGCACCACACCATCAGTGACGCGGGGCTGATCGGCGGCGGCGCGGTGCCGCGGCCCGGAGAAGTTTCGCTCGGCCACAACGGCGTCGTTTTTCTCGACGAGTTGCCCGAGTTCCAGCGCAACGTCCTCGAAGTGATGCGCCAGCCGCTCGAAGAAGGCAGCGTGACCATTGCGCGCGCCGCGCTTTCCGTCACCTTTCCTTCGCGCTTCATGCTCGCCGCCGCGATGAATCCGTGCCCCTGCGGATTTTTCGGCGACTCCACGCGCGAATGCCACTGCTCGCCCGCGCAGATTCAGCGCTACGTTTCGAAGATTTCCGGCCCGCTGCTCGACCGCATCGACATCCATATCGAAGTCCCCGCGGTGAAGTACAAAGAACTGCGCGGCAATGGCGATATTGAAAGCTCCGCGTGCGTCAGCGGGCGCGTCCTGCGCGCGCGCCAGATTCAGCTCGAACGCTATCGCACCGAGAAAAAGTTGTACGCCAACGCGCAGATGCCGCCCAGGCTCATCCGCAAGCACTGCGCCATTTCCGGCGAAGGCGAAAAGCTGCTCGAAACCGCTATTCAGCGCCTGGGCCTGTCTGCCCGAGCCCACGACCGCATCCTGAAAGTCTCGCGCACCATCGCAGACCTGGAAGGCGCGCCCGGCATCCAACCCAAGCACCTGAGCGAGGCCATTCAATACCGCACCCTCGACCGCACCTACTGGGCCTGACCGCAGCCGATTTGTGATGAAAGTGTAGAATGGCGAAGTCAAATTCCGGCCGAAGCAAGTAATCAGCTTCGCCAATGCTTCGCGTACACGGGAGAAGTAAATTGCACAACTGGAAGGATTCGTTCAGGGGGGTCCTCGTGGGTGGGCTCACCGGGATTTTATTCGGAGTCGGGGGATTTATTTTGTCGCGAATCCCTGGGACACATGCAATGGGCGGAGTCGTGTTTCTCCTAGTTCCGATTGCCGCTGGATTCGCTATCACGCTGGTTTCCCACGATCTGGAAAGGGTATCCGCGGCCGCGCTCTTGGCCACAATCGGATCGCTTGCGATATTGATCGCGATGCATATGGAAACTCTCCTTTGTGCTGTTCTGGCCTTTCCCTTGCTTCTCCTTGGCCTGATGATCGGGATAGCACTTGGGATACTCTTCCATAAAGTCACGCGCAAGTCTGAAGGCAGCAACCTGACGTTCACGTCAGTCGTTTTACTATCGATGCCGCTTCTCATACTCGCCGGCCATCGTGTTGAGATGTCCACCCTCGTTCACCCTCGTCGGGAAGTTGTTACGTCGACGATTCGGTTTGCCGCAGACCCCACCGACGTTTGGACCGACCTCCGGTCATTCGATAGCCTTTCAGCCAAGAAGCCCTGGTTGATGTATGTAGGACTTCCTGTTCCCATGAGGTGCGTGATGGAAGGCAGCGGGGTAGGGGCCAAGAGGACTTGTTACTTTGACCACGGCTATATTCAGGAGACGGTCGCTGAGTGGTCGCCGCCTAATTTCATGCTTCTTTCGATTGATCGCACAAATATGCCGGGACGCCATTGGCTCGGTTTCGAGCAGGCAAGCTACGAATTGCGGTTTGACGGCGGTGCGACGGTTTTGACACGAAGCACGACGGTCATTTCCAATTTGTACCCTGCATGGTATTGGCGGCCCTTAGAGCGCTGGGGGGTCAACAGTGAACATGGTTACATATTCAGGGACCTCGCGCGCCGCTTGCAGCCAACGTTTCCGGTGCGCTGAGGTTTTTGAGAACACATTTCGGCTAACGGGACTTCATTGACTTGTACTCCGGCGCGTGATAACCATTTACCGTCTTTTTGACAAGGACTTCCCTCGAATCTCGGATGTCGGCCAATACTCAAAGGATTGAGGTCACGCTGGAGACGCTGCTGGAAAGCGTGGACCTCGCGGAAAGCATTTCCATGCGCATCGCTGAAGCTGCAGGCTTCAGCGAAGAGGAACTCCATAAGATCGGCATGGCCGTGCGCGAGGGCGTGATCAACGCCTACAATTACGGCAACAACCAGGACCGCCGGAAGAAAATTCTGATGACCATCGAGCTCGATCCGGAAAATATGACTGTGCGCGTCCTGGATCAGGGCAAGGGATTCGAGCTGCACGAAATTCCCAACCCGCTTGACGAGGAAAATCTTCTGCGCACTTCGGGCCGCGGCCTTTTCCTGATGCGCGCTTTTATGGACCACTTCGACGTTCATACCGCCCCCAGCGGCGGCGCCGAACTGGTGATGATTAAAAAACTTCCGCAGAAAGATTCCGGCAACGGTACCCACCAACCGGAGTAGAATCAGGTAGAGGCTATTCCGTGGCAATCCAAGCGACATGCAGGCAAATAGGGGACGTATCAATCATTGATTTCAGCGGCAAGATTACTCTGGGCGAAGGCAGCGCTCTGCTGCGGAAATCGGTCCGCGAGCTAATCGAGGGCGGCCAGAAGAAGATCATCATCAGCTTATACGATGTGGACTATATCGATAGTTCCGGAATCGGCGAGCTGGTCAGCGCTTACACGACGGTGAAAAACGCAAGCGGCGAACTGAAGCTGCTTCACCTCACCAAGCGCGTACACGACATCCTGCAAATCACCAGGCTTTTTACCGTTTTCGACGTGCAGTCGGACGAAGACAAAGCCATTCACGCGTTCCGGTAAATCGTTCCTTGAACCGGCGACCATAAGTCCCCGTGCTAGCTCGGGGGATCTTTTTGCCGTGTGTTCTTGACGCCTGTGACGATTCCCATCCCTACCAGGACAATCGCACCTACCGCGATCCAGTGCGCCGGCGCGTGCATCAAGTAAGCCGCGTAAACCAGCCCCGCAATCACGATTGCGTAGCCCGCTGCGTAGAGTCCGAATGACATAGCGTGTCCTTTATTCGAGCGGATCAGGCCATTCCACCCGCCGCGAAATCTCTAGGACGTTTTGCCTTTGCAGCCCGGATGATTGCACAGGCAATCAATGTCCGGAGTCTTCTCCATCGCCTCGCACGCCTCGCTGCAATACTTGCCTTTGTTTACGGTGCACGAACAAATCGGGTGCGCGCACTTCTGGCCATTCGCTGCCATATGTATTTCTCCTAGGTTTGGAGTCAGATCGCCAACCCCCCTATTTTAAGCCGATGCCGAGAAAACGTACTGTGCAATTGAGAACACTGTTTGCCAGCCCCTACGAGAGAACCAAGCCAGGAGGACCAACGGCGTTTTAGCTCGCCGCAAGCCTTTGTGATACCATCGTGTTTAAGCTTTTTACTTCAGGGAGACGCAATTGGCGCAGCATATTTCCCGCAAGGAACTGAAAAAGGACGAGGTGCGCGAGACGCTCGTGCACGGCGCAGACCTTGTTTTCGGCCATCAGCAACTTACTCTTTACATCGTGATCCTGGCGGTTGTGGTGGCCTTGGGCGTGTTCGGCTGGAGAACCTATGCCGAGCGCCAGACGGTGAAGGCTTCGGCTGGCTATTCCGACGCCATGCGAATATTCCAGGCGCGCATTCGTACCCCGCTCGATCCCCAGGTGCCGGGCGAAATTACTTACACAGACGAAAAAAATAAGTACACCGACGCGGCGCAGAAATTTGCCGATGTGGCGAAAAATTATCCCCGCACACGTCCCGGCCAACTTGCCAAGTATTTCGAGGCCTTGAGCGACGAACGCCTCAGCAAGAACGAGGAAGCTAAGAAATTGCTCCAAGATGTCGCGGACGGAGGCAATGAAGATTTCGCGGCCATGGCGCGCTTCGAGCTTGCGCAACTATACGACCGCACGGGGCAAGCCGATCAAGCCGTCAAGCTCTACCAGCAATTGATCGCCAAGCCCGGCATCCTGGTGCCCAAGGCGGTGGTTATGCTCACTCTTGCCCAACACTACACCGCAAACAATCCTGCCGAAGCCGGAAAGCTTTACACCCAGGTTAAATCCGAGTATCCCGATACTCCCATGGCCGAACAGGCCGACCAGGGACTCGCTCTCCTGCCCGGCAAAATCTGAGTGCCTGCTTTTCCCCTCACGGAGCGCGACTAGAAAAAGAATCGGGCGACGGAACGATATACCGAACAACTAGGCCCACCAGCACGTAGAGTCCTGCATTTAACAGAGCTGAAATGGCGAATATGATCGTTGCTGCCACCGGCGCTCCCGAATCGCCTCCCCCGTCCGTGACCGCAAGAGAAAGGAACCCGTCTACGTAAACAGTTGGATACAGGCATGTCACGACAGTGGCGATCACTTTCTGCTGCAGGCTCACCTTGGTCTCTTCAAAGAGATTCCGCTTAGGTGGTTCGGGAGTGAAGTAAGAGACAATCGCGACCAGGATGGGAACCACAAGACCCGCTATCGCCCATCGCCACAAATAGTTCTTGCTCGGTGTAGTCACGGTTTGTTAACTACAATTTACCACTTCCTGTGCGGAGCAGCGTCGCCGACAGTGCCAAAAGAGCAACTGACACTGTTAGAATCGTATCGATGATTTCTGCTACGTACGCGATGGACGTGCAGCGCTCTCGTGGGCGCCGCTTCCCTGAGCCGCAGCATCCCTACCGCGACGATTATGCGCGCGACCGCGACCGCGTAATTCACTCTCGCGCCTTTCGCCGCTTGGAAGCCAAGACCCAGGTTTTCACCACGCGCTACTCTGATCATTTTCGCAACCGGCTGACGCATACCATCGAAGTCGCTCAAATTGCGCGCACCGTTTCAGACGCTCTGCGCCTGAACACCGGCCTCACCGAAGCGCTCGCTCTCGTTCACGACATCGGCCATCCGCCTTTCGGCCATGCGGGCGAGAAGCAGCTCGATTTCAGAATGCGCGAGCAAGGCGATCGTTTTGACCATAATCTCCATGCTCTTCACATCGTCGAACAATTCGAGCAGCGCTATCTCGATTTCCCCGGCCTTAATCTCACTTTCGAAGTGCGCGAAGGCATCGTCAAGCATTCGGGAAATTATTCCGCCGCGGAATTTCCGGCGCTCGCTGAATATATTTTGGACCAGCAGGCTCCGCTCGAAGCCCAGCTCATCGATCTCGTAGACGAGATTGCTTACAACACCGCCGACCTCGACGACGCGTTCGAGGCCCGCCTGCTGGATCTCGATCTGCTGCGCGCCGAAGTGCCCATCTTCAATGCGGCGTACGCGGAAATCGATAGCCGCTATCCGCAGGGCCGCCGCAAGCTGAAATTTAACGAGTCGCTCAAGCAGATCCTCAATCGTCTGGCGACCGACTTGATCGGCAACACCTCCCGCCGAGTGCAGGAAAGCGGCGTCGAGACCGTCGAAGACGTTCGCCGTCTCCGAACTCGCCTGGCCGCCTTTTCGCCCGACGTAGCTCGCCAGAACGCCGAGCTGAAACGTTTTCTTCACGCCCGGCTCTATTCGAATGCGGCAATCGAAGAGGACCGCGACCGCTCCGTGGCTTCGCTCGACGCGCTTTTTCTCTTCTTCGTGGAGCACCCCGAGCGCATGCCTAAACAATATGCCGAACTGGCCCGCAGCGAGCCGCGCCATCGAGTGGTCTGCGACTACATCGCCGGCATGACCGACCATTTTCTCTTGCGCCAGCGCAACGAGCTACTGGGCGCTCCGGCCGGGCACTCGCAATAGCGCGCGCTAGGCGGTGACGTTCGCCTTACCCAGTCCAAGAAAGTCATTGTCCATTTGGTGTCAGCTAGAATCTTCTCAAAGTCGCTTCCTTGACATCCTCGGTACCCGACATATAATTAACTTGTACGCACGCGGGGAAAGCCAATGTTTCTCGACGTAAAAGAACTTGCCGTTCGAAAAATCCGCATCCGGAAGAGCTATATTCCGGGTACGCTGGATTTCCATTCCGGCGAGTTCCGCCAGGTGGAACCGCTGGAAGTGCGTGCTACCGCGGAACTTATGGAAGGCCAAATCCGCGTGTATGGCAACCTGCACACGCGAGTTGAGATGATTTGTGCCCGCTGCCTGGACACCGTAGTCGAAGAAATCAGCCGCGACTTCGATCTGTTTTACCGCCCGATGACCTCGATTGCAGAGGATGAGGAACTGCACCTCAATCTGGACGACACCGAGGTAGCCTTCTTTGAAGGCGACGGCCTGTTCCTGGCCGATGTTCTCGCGGAACAGGTAAATCTGGCGCTTCCGATGAAAGTAATCTGCCGCGCCGACTGCCGCGGTTTGTGCGCGCACTGCGGCGCCAACCTGAATAACGAAGAATGCCGCTGCGAAAAGAATGCTTCCGACCCGCGCCTCGCTCCACTGGCCCGCTTGAAGCAGGACTGGTTCAAAAAGCAATAAAACGCTACACTATCACTTTCCCATTTCGGCTGTGCTGAGCCGCAGCCTGTCAACTTAGAGGAGCAGGAATGCCTAATCCAAAACGACGTCACTCCCACGCGCGCAAAAATAAGCGGCGCGCGCACGATCATCTTCACACGCTGTCGCTATCCGACTGCCCGAATTGCCATGAAAAGAAACTGCCGCACCAGGCTTGTCCCCATTGCGGGCAGTACAAAGGCCGCGAAGTGATTGACACTTCGGCCAAGACAGCCTAACTTTCCCCTTCACCTGCCTTCCGAAGTCGGTACCGTTTGGTGACCTTTGGCTGAGATGACCACCATCGCAATAGATGCTATGGGAGGCGACCATGCGCCTCGCGCCGAAGTAGAAGGCGCGATCCTGGCCGCCCGCGAATTTGGTGTGCACATCCTGCTGGTGGGCATGGAAGCCGCCATCAAGCAGGAACTGAGCCGCCACGGACATCGCGGTTTGCCCATCGAAATTGTCGGCGCCACCGAAGTCATCACCATGAGTGACTCGCCTTCGCAGGCGTTTCGCCGCAAGAAAGAAAGCTCCATGCACGTGGCCGCGCGTCTGGTGCGCGACGGCAAAGCGGAAGCCATGGTCAGCGCGGGCAACACTGGCGCCGCGATGACGGTCGCTCGCTTCGTGCTCGGCACGCTTCCTTCCGTGGACCGCCCGGCGCTCGCCGCCGCCTTCCCGAACATGAAAGACAGAGTTTCGGTGATCCTTGATGTGGGCGCGAACGTGGATTCCAAGCCCGAGCAGATCCGGCAGTTCGCCGTGATGGGCGAAATTTATTTTCGCGCGATCTGGGGCGTCAAACGCCCGCGCGTAGCTCTGCTTTCCATCGGTGAAGAGGAAATGAAGGGCAACGAGTTGACTCGCGAAGCATCCAACCTGCTGAAGCAGTCGTCGCTGAATTTTGTCGGCAATGTGGAAGGCCGCGATGTGTTTCGCGGGAATGTGGACGTCATCGTCTGCGACGGCTTCATCGGCAACGTCGCGCTGAAAATTAGCGAAGGCTTGGTCGAGCACGTGCAGGGCATGTTGAAGAAAGCCATCAAAAGTTCTCTGAAATCGCAGATCGGCTACGCTCTTTCCAAGCGCGCTTTCGACGACTTCCGCAAGCGCACCGACTCTTCGGAAACGGGCGGTGCGCCACTGTTGGGCGTCCGCGGCATCACCATCATTGCTCACGGCCGCTCGAATCCGAACGCCATCAAGAACGCCATACGCGTCGCCGGCGAACTCTGCCGCGCGCGCGTAAACGAAAAAATCGATCAGGAGCTTTCCGCTGCCGCCGTCGTCGCGCGGGGCTGACCGCAGCGGAATTTTAATCGCGCATGGGCAAACTCGCATTCCTATTTCCGGGCCAGGGTTCGCAATATTGCGGCATGGGCCGCGATCTGACCGAAGCCTTCGCCGAATCGCAACAGGTTTTCGACCAAGCGAATGCCGCGCTCGGATTCTCCATGTCCGACATGTGTTACACCGCCTCGCTGGAAGTGCTCAAGCAAACGGAGAACACCCAGCCTGCGATTCTCACGGTTTCCGTTGCTGCCTATCGCGCGCTGGAAAAGCGCGGTGTCAAACCTGATTTTGTCGCCGGGCATAGCCTGGGTGAATACTCCGCGCTTGTCGCCGCCGGTGGGCTGGATTTTTCAGCAGCCGTGAAATTGGTGCGCGCCCGCGGCCGTTACATGCAGGAAGCCGTGCCCGCCGGTGAAGGCGCGATGGCCGCAATCCTCGGCCTGCCTCCCGCCGAAGTCCTGGAAATTTGCAAGAAAGCCGCGGACAACGAAGTCGTCTCCCCAGCGAACCTGAACTCGCCCGAGCAAACCGTAATCTCCGGCAACGCTGCCGCGGTAAAACGCGCCGTTGAAATCGCTTCGCAAAGCGGCGCAAAGCGCGCGGTGATTCTTCCCGTCTCCGCGCCCTTTCATTGCGCGCTCATGGCTCCGGCGCAAAAGCGCCTGGAACCGGATCTGCGCGCCGCGAATTTCACCGCGCTGAAAATTCCGCTGATCACCAACGTGGACGCTGAGGCCATCGCCACAGGCGACGAGGCCCGCGAAGCGCTCATCCGCCAAGTCACCGCTCCCGTTCGCTGGCTCGATTCCGTCCGCGAAATGATCGAGTCCGGCGTCACAATTTTCGTCGAAGTCGGCCCCGGAAAAGTTCTCTCCGGCTTGATGCGCCAAATCGACCGCTCCGTCCGCTCCCTAAACGTGGAAGACGCCGCCAGCCTCCAAGCCACCATCGACAAAATTGCCCAATTCCGCGCCGAATCCCCGGAAAGCTAGAATCGAGCCGCTGTCGAAACTTTCAGGAGTCTTTTATCAAATCTTCACTAGTGGGACTAGCTGCGCTTGTCTCCCGCGGCAACCCGCAATAGACACACTTTCTGGGGAACCATGGTCTCTTCCAAACACCATTGAAGGCGCATCCACAACGTGGACAGGGCCAGTGGAGAAACTTCAATTGCCTGATGCCGCTCATAACGAGTGAAACAAGCACCGCTACCAAACACAAATCGAATAGAACAGTGCCGATGGGGTTTGGAATCTTGTCTGCAAGAGTGAAAATCAATATCGCGGATAGGAATGCCACACCAAACCAAATGAGAGACCGTGTGTACGCGCTGCGCAGCGCCCGATACTGCTTCCATGACGAGTGATAAGCGGCTGCGTCCTGAACCGGCATGGATGGAACTATTGCTCGCACGTTTTCTTTGAATGAAAAGAATACGACTGTTCCAGCAGGTAAAAGCGCTAGATACCATTGCACCCCGAGCTCGATTGCTGCTCCGAAGACTCCGCCTGCCCCAACAATAAGAGCAAGCACCTTCATCAACCGAATCGTGTGGGTCGGAAATGGAATTTTGTGCGCTGTAACAAATCCCAAACTATCGGTCGTACGAACGGCCATCCACACCCAAGGAGGGATCACCAACAGAAAGCCGATTGCGGACAGCCACTTTTGCTCGAAACCGTCCTGAAACGTCACGATTGTGGCAGTTCCCAACATAGTTCAATTCTAGCTCCTGGCGGAGAAAGCCCGTGGTTTCCCGTGGAACCATGCTTCGTAGAAGGTAACGGGCCAGCTACTTATCCAAGGCATTATCTGAGAGGGATTGGCCGAGTTCCGTCGGTGATAGCATCCGCCAGAAGCAGAGCAGCTCCGCTCAAGACCAAGGTATCGGTGAAATAGTTCAGTCCGTTGGCTATGCTGGAACGGTCGGCCACTAAGATCGGGAGATAAACAAACAGCACGACAAGCAGAATCATGATCCCCAGGTAGGTTGCGGCCAAGCGCGGCTTTTTATTCACGACAATACATGCGCCGCAAACAACCAGAACCGCGCCCGAAGCATACGCCCAGAAAAGATGCCCGGGAATCCACGTTGGCGTGATTCGAGCGAGTGGAACGGCAGGCACAATCGTGGGATGCAGAAAATCCTGCACGCCGAAGAATATTGTTGGTATCCCCACGAAAAAGCGCGCGAGTGTTACCAGCCCCGGCGTGCCGTCCGAAGGCGTCCTCTTCGACAGGCCTCCGGCCAGCGCAAAGGCGCCGCCGCTAAAAGCGGTATCCCTCAGTGCGATGATCCAAAAAATACGAGCGCCGTGTTCCGCCACGATATTGGGGATGTGTATCGTAGCTACGAAAACTAGAAGCATGCTTCCCAAGAGCGTGGCGGCCAAGCGCGCATGTTTGTTGAGGATGATGCTCAGCGCCGCGGCAATCAGAGCAACGCCAACTAGATAGGCCCAAAATAGGTGCGCCGGCATCCAGGACGGAACCGCTTGCGCCATGTCTGACGCGTCAACTAGATGCTCCGTGCCGAATACGCCCATCGGCATGGCAAAAAACAAACGGCCGAACGGCAAAATCTTGTCGAGCCCGTGTCTTTGCGGCAGCTCGTCCTTGATAATCTTTACTAGCCCGATTAACAGAAGAACGACGCCTGTGAAGTACGGCCAGAACACCTCCGCCGGGATTCTTAGCACGTACATTCTAGGATCACCATTACCCGACTCTGAATCACAATGCCCTCAAAGAGTTGCTCATCATAGGCACGCGAACGAGCAGTTGCGCAGCATGTTTGATATGCGATAGCTTCTCTTCCTATGTTCTCGCTCAAAGATAAAGTTGCTCTAATCACCGGCGCATCGCAAGGCATCGGACGCGCCACGTCGCTGGCCTTCGCCGAAGCCGGCGCAAAAGTAGCCATCGCCGCGCGCAACACTGAAAAACTCGCGTCGCTCGCAGCAGAAATCGCAGCCGCGGGAGGCGAAGCTCTTTCCGTTCCCATGGATGTGGCGGATCCCGCGCAAGTGAAAACCGGCTTCCAGCAATTGCTCGCGAAATTCGGCAAGCTCGACATCCTCGTCAACAACGCTGCAATCACTCGCGACACGCTTGCCCTGCGCATGAAGCTCGAAGACTGGGACGCCGTGCTGCGCACCAACCTTACCGGCGCGCACTTGTGCATCCAACAAGCGCTCGGCGCAATGCTCAAGCAGCGCGCAGGCCACATCATCAACATCACTTCCGTCGTCGCGGAGACGGGCAACGCCGGCCAGGCGAATTACGTCGCGTCGAAAGCGGGCTTGATCGGCCTCACGCGCGCCATCGCCGTCGAAGTCGCTTCTCGCAATATCACCGTGAACGCAATTGCTCCGGGCTTCATAGCCACGCCCATGACCGATCCGCTTTCGCAGGAAATAAAAGACAAAATGAAGTCGATGATCCCGCTCGGCCGTTTCGGCACCGACCGCGACGTCGCCGCCGCCATCGTTTTCCTCGCCAGCGACGAAGCCGGCTACATCACCGGCCAGGTCCTCGACGTCAACGGCGGCCTGCACATGGGCTGATCGCAGCATTTTTTTGAGCGTCTGCGCACCGTTGTACTATTTCGCACTTCCGCGCCAAAAGGTTGACCCCGCATTCCAGCACGCATAGAATGGGCAAGTTGTTTTGGGGCGCTATCCTGCCTGCTGTGCGGCCCAGGGCGCTTACGATCGCGATACCGGAGGAACTACCAGAATGGCCAGCGTCGAAGAACGCGTGAAAACGATTATTGTCGAGCAGCTCGGTGTGGATGAGAGCGAAGTCACTCCGACCGCTTCTTTTGTGGACGACCTGGGCGCCGACTCGCTCGACACTGTCGAGCTGGTGATGGCTTTCGAGGAAAATTTCGGCATCGAGATCCCCGACGAAGACGCCGAAAAAATTGCCACGGTAAAAGACGCCGTCGACTACATCGAGAAGCACTCCAAAGGTAGCAAGTAGTCCGCTGGCATTTCCCATTTCGAACAGGAGAAGTTTCTTTTGAGCCGCCGAGTTGTCGTTACAGGCGTTGGGCTGATCTGCGGGTGCGGCATTGGGACCGAAGAGGTCTGGCGCAATCTGCTGGCAGGCAAAAGCGGTATCGGCCCCATCACTCATTTTGACCCCGCCGGATTTGATTGCCGCATCGCCGGAGAAGTCCGCAATTTCGACCCGCTGAACTGGCTCGAGAAAAAAGAGCTGAAGAAAACCGGCCGCTTCATTCAACTCGCGCTGGCCGCTGCCGATTTTGCCATGAAAATGTCCGCGCTCGAAGTCACTCCGGATATCGCCGATTCGACCGGCGTGTACATCGGCTCCGGCATCGGCGGATTCGACGTCATCGAGCGCGAGCATTCAAAATATCTGGCTGGCGGCCCCGGAAAGATTTCCCCTTTCTTCATTCCTGCCACCATCGTCAACCTCGCTTCGGGCCATGTCTCGATTCGCTACGGCGCGAAAGGCCCCAATTCCGCGACGGCTACCGCCTGCTCTGCTTCCGCCCACGCCATCGGCGACGCTTACAAAATTATTCAGCGTTCTGACGCGGACGTGATGATTGCAGGCGGCACCGAAGCTGCCATCACTCCCATGAGCGTCGGCGGATTCGCGGCCATGCGCGCGCTCTCCACGCGCAACGACGAGCCGGAACGCGCCAGCCGCCCCTTTGACGCGGATCGCGACGGATTCGTGGTCGGTGAAGGCGCTGGAGTTTTGATCCTTGAATCGCTCGAATACGCGCAGCGCCGTGGCGCAAAAATTATCGCCGAAATTGTGGGCTACGGCATGTCCGGCGACGCATACCACATCACGCAACCGGCTGAAGGCGGCGACGGCGGATATCGAGTGGCGCTCGCAGCCATGCGCGATGCGAAAATCACACCGAATGACATTAGTTACGTCAACGCGCACGGCACCTCCACTCCCATCGGTGACGCCATCGAAACCGCCGCGCTCAAGCGCGTCTTCGGCGAGCGCGCAAAAAAAGTTCCCGTCAGCTCCACGAAATCCATGACCGGGCATCTCCTGGGCGGCGCGGGCGGTCTGGAAGCGGGCATCAGCGTCCTCGCGCTGCGCGATCAGATTCTTCCGCCCACCGTGAATTACGAAAATCCCGATCCCGCGTGCGATCTCGACTACGTGCCGAACCACGCGCGCAAAGCCGAAGTCTATTACGCGCTGTCGAATTCTTTCGGCTTCGGTGGCACAAATGCGTCCCTAATCTTCAAGCTCTGGGACGGGAAGTGGCGTTGACTCTACTTTGGAGTGCGGCGGCCTGCCCGCCGTGGCGAGCTTGACGCCGCTTTCGCAGTCGAGAATCTTTGTGGGTCGTGGCTTCAGCCACGACATACATGCGACAAGATCAGAGCGGCTTTAGCCGCTGAAGTTCCGCTTTTGCAGCGTTACGTTCGCAGGAGGCATTCTTGAAAATCGGAGTCTGCGTCAAACAAGTTCCCGCAAAGGATGCGCCTCTCGCCATCGCCGAAGGCGGCGCATGGATCCGCGAATCCGACATCGGCTTCGAGACCAACGAGCCCGACAGCTTCGCGCTCGAAGAATCCCTGCGCCTGAAAGAAAAACACGGCGGCGAAGTGGTGGCCATCTCCATGGGCCCCGAGCGCGCGAAACAAACCATCAAAGAAGCCCTCGCCAAAGGCGCCGACCGCGGAATCCACGTTGCCGACGATCAATTCTACAAACTCGATCCGTTATCCTCCGCTCGCTCGCTCGCCGCCGCAATCAAAGAAGAAAAGTTCGACCTGATCCTCACCGGCTTGCAGAGCGACGACCAAGGTTTCGGCCAGACCGGCGTGCTCCTCGCCGAATTGCTCGGCCTCCCTCACGCCACGATCATCATGCAAATCGACATCGTGGAAGGCCACATGAAGTTGAAGCGCGAACTGGAAGCAGGTTGGTTCCAGTGGGTCGAATTGCCGCTGCCCGCCGTCCTCTCGATTCAGTCCGGCATCAACAAGCCGCGCTACGCCACCTTGAAAGGCATCATGGCCGCCAAGAAAAAAGAAATCGCCACGGTGAATCGCGCCTCGCTTGGCATCCCCGACGCCCCCACGCAGCGAATCGAGCGGATTTACGTTCCGCAAAAAACCAAGAAAACGGAATTCATCACCGGCCAGCCAAAAGAAATAGCCGCAAAGCTGATCGAAAAGCTGCGGCACGAAGCGCGGGTGCTCTAAACCATGAAAATTCTTCTAATCACCGAACAACGCGAAGGCAAGTGGAACAAAGTCAGCTTCGAAACTCTCGCCGCCGCGCAGCAAATCGTGCAGCAGACCAAAGGCTCGCTCACCGCCGCGGTCGTCGGCAAGGGTGTTGCGCCCCTCGCTGAAGAAGTCGCCGCGTATCAACTAGACGAAGTCCTCATCGTCGAACACGATCTCCTGGAAAAATACACACCCGACGGGTTCTCTCTGGCCCTGCACCAGGTAATCGAATCCGCGAAGCCCGATCTCGTCCTGATGCCGCACACCTACCAGGTCCGCGATTTCGCTCCCAAGCTCGCCGCTTCGCTGGGAAAAGGCATGATCGGCGACTGCATTCACTACCGCTACGAAAACGGCAAGCTAATCTTCGTCCGCCAGATGTTTCAAGGACGCACTAACGCCGATGTCGTCTTCACCGGCGACGCTCCCTGGATCGCAACCTTTCAAGCCAGCGCATTTCGCGCCGACCTCGCCACGAAACACCCCAGCGGCAAAGCGCCGGTAAAGCCCGTCTCCGTTGATTTGAAGCCGGAACAAATCCGTACCAAGCCGCTCGAACTTTTCCGCGAAGCGAAGCAAGCCGTCGATCTCACCCAAGCTCCCATTCTGATTTCCATCGGCCGCGGCATTAAAGCTCCGGAAAATATCCCCATGGTCGAAAAACTCGCGAAACTCCTCGGCGGCGAAATTTGCGCTTCCCGCCCCATTTGCGACGAAGGCTGGCTCCCGATGGACCGCCAGATCGGCAGCTCCGGGCAAACCGTCGCTCCCAAGCTTTATTTCGCGCTAGGGATCAGCGGCGCAATCCAGCACGTCGTAGGAATGAAAGGCTCGCGCACCATCGCCGCAGTCAACAAAGACCAGAACGCCCCTATCTTCGAAGTAGCCGACTACGGCATCGTCGGCGACCTCTTCGAAATCGTCCCTGCCCTAATCGAGGAGCTGGAAAAAACGACACACAGTTGAAATGTGTCCGCTTTCGCCAAGGGCTCTCCCGCTAGCGGCCAGTTGATAGCCTCCAAACCTCGGCGTCACTCTCTAAATTATTGAAAGTATGCCATTTGTATTGCGATGCCCGTGGCACGCCACCTGCTAATGCCCTTAACAGTGAAGTGTGCCAGGTGCGCTCCTCTGAATATTCCTTGTTCGGGAGGCGGAAATGGGATCGCTAATGCAAGACCTTCGCTATAGCATCCGGATGCTTGCCAAGAACCCCGGCTTCGCCGCCATCGCCACTCTCACGCTGGCCCTCGGCATCGGCGCGAACACGGCTCTTTTCTCGGTCGTCAATGGCGTCCTGCTCAATCCGTTGGCATATCCGCACTCGAGCCAGCTCGTCGCGGTGTATGGAAAAACTCCCGGATTCGCTCGAGCGCCCATCTCCTACTTGAACTTTCTCGATTGGCAGCGCGCCACGCAGACGTTTTCGTCGATGGCCATATATCGCAACGAGCCTTACAACTTGACCGGCACGGGCGAAGCGGAACTCGTCGGCGGCTCCATGATTTCTGCGGAGTTTTTCCCGACACTCGGCGTGAAGCCTACGCTCGGACGCGACTTCCGCCCCGATGACGATCGCGCGGGCGCTGCCCCAGTCGTGATTCTCGGCGGAGGCTTCTGGAAACGCAAATTCGGCTCGTCGCCGGATGTCGTCGGGAAATCGATCGTCCTCAATGGCGCGTCGTACACGATTGTGGGTGTGGTTCCGCCAAGCTTCAACTTTTACGGCAGCGAGCGGGATCTTTACACTCCCGTCGGCCAGTGGACCGATCCATCTTTTCTGGATCGCCGCATTGAGGTGAGCGCCCACGCGATTGGCCGCTTGAAGCCGGGCGTAACGCTCGCCCAGGCGAAAGCGGACATGGATGCCATTTCAGAAAATCTCGCGGCAGCATATCCGGAAGCGGATAAGGATATCGGCGTCAATCTCGTTTCCATGAAGCAGGACATTGTTGGCAACGTCCAGCCGTTCCTGCTCGTCCTTCTCGCAGCCGTTGGTTTCCTGCTTCTGATTGCGTGCGTCAATGTTGCCAATCTTCTTCTGGCCCGCTCCATGGGTCGCTCGCGTGAGTTCGCCATTCGCGCCGCTCTAGGCGCGAACCAGGCGCGCGTCATTCGCCAACTTCTCACTGAAAGCGTTCTGCTCGCGGGCTTGGGCGGAGCGATGGGGCTCTTACTCGCCTTCTGGGGCACCAAAGCGGTGCTCGCCACTCTGCCTGGCGCTTTGCCGCGCGCCAACGAAGTCTCCCTCGATTCGCGCGTCCTGCTCTTCACCATGGTGTTGTCACTGTTTGCCGGAATTGTCTTTGGACTCGCTCCCGCGCTGAAAACTTCTCGCGTGAACTTGCTGGACATACTGAAAGAGAGCGGCGCCGGTTCGGGCGGAGGCCGCCACCGCTTGCACGGAGTGTTCGTCGCAGTCGAAGTAGCTATGGCCTTGGTTTTGCTCGTCGGCGCCGGACTCATGGTGCGCAGTCTCGCCGCGCTTTGGCGCGTCGATCCCGGCTTCAATCCCAGCCACGCGATCACCTTTGTTTTGTCTCTCCCGGCTGATCCCAACACCAGCTCCGCCGAAACGCGTGCGCGTCTGCGCCTGTTCGACGAAAAAATGAAAAACATTCCGGGCGTCAAAGCGGTTTCGGTCACGCTGGGCTCACGCCCGATGATCCATAATTCCTCAGAGGTTTTCTGGATTGAAGGCCAGCCAAAGCCCGCCAGCCAACACGACATGCATCAAGCATTGTTTTATCTCGCAGAGTCGGGCTTTCAAAAGGCCATGGGAGTTACTCTTGAGCGCGGCCGCTTCATCACGCCGCAGGACGACGAGCACGCGCCGATAGTCGTGGACATCGACGACGTTTTCGCGCGCACTTATTTCCCCCACGAAAATCCTATAGGCAAGCGCATCAATCTCGCGACTTTCAACGTGCAAGCCGAAATCGTCGGCGTGGTCGGCCACGTGAAGCAGTGGGGGCTCGACGCCGATCCGAAATCGGCGATCGAGGCGCAGTTCGATTATCCGTTCATGCAGGTTCCAGAAAAACTCATGCCGCTGATGGCCACTGTTGTCGCCGTCGTGCTGCGCACCGAAGGCGATCCCACTGCCGTAATGGGTGACGTTCGCCGCGCGGTCGCGGAAATCGATTCTCGCGAAGCGGTCTACAACGTTCAAACGCTGGACACAGTGATTTCCAATTCGTTTGCCGCGCGCCGGCTCTCGATGATTCTTCTGGGCATCTTCGCGGCGCTGGCGCTGGTGCTCGCGTGCGTCGGGATCTACGGAGTGATTTCATATCTGGTCGGACAGCGCACTCGCGAAATCGGAGTGCGCATGGCGCTCGGCGCGCAACCCGCCGATGTGTTGCGCCTGGTGATCGGCCACGGGACAAAGATGGCGCTGATCGGTGTAGCGTTCGGCATCGGCGCAGCGCTGGGTCTGACGCGCCTCATGGCCAATCAGCTTTTCGGCGTCAGCGCCCATGACCCGCTGACCTTTGTCGCAGTCGCCATGCTGCTGATCATTGTGGCCGTGGCCGCGTGTTACATCCCCGCGCGGCGGGCCATGCGCGTAGATCCCATGGTCGCTCTTCGCTACGAATAGCGCATCAAACGCAAAAGCCCGCCAACGCTGACGCATTGGCGGGCTTCACCGCACCTAATCCTCGCTATAGACCTTTACCGCCCAAGATTCCGGCCGCAGGTGCCCGGCAGAAAGGCCCGGAACTACTAGGACGCGGTACTGCCTCGCATAAAGTGCGCGATGATCATAATGATTCCGATCACCAAAAGTATGTGGATAAATCCCACAGTTAGGTGGAACGCAAAGAACCCTAACAGCCATAGGATAATCAGTATTGCACCGATTGCAGCCAACATAGATTCCTCCTGGTTGTAAAAGCATCGCGAGCCTACGCCCGTTCAACGCGGTAGGCCATACACGACTCCCGTTATAACCACGGCTGATTCAGTGTAGGTAATAGGTGCACAAACCCTGCCTCCGTTTTCTGCCGCCCTTGCTAACAATTGTCGCGACAGCCTCGGTCCCAGTTCTGCCGCCCTTGCTAATAATTATGGGGAACGCCTCAGCGCAAAACCGTAGGGGCACAGCATGCTGTGCCCGCTGCAGCATATCTAACGCTGCCCCGAAGCACCTCGGACTGCGTCGAGGCACCGCTATGTCCACACGCACATGGTCTTGAATTCCGCTCAACGGCGTGCTACGTTTTTTCGTGATCATTACTGAAAAATTTGGCGAAGGGCAGTCAAAGCGCACGGGCGCTCTACAAATCCTCCCTCTACGCCCTGACACGACGCGTGTCCGTGCTTTCTCTCAGCGGCTCCAGACTTCTCGACTACTCCCGGATCAGCGGATGAACCTATCCCCCCGGGCACTTCGGATAGCCTTAGCGAATTCAGCGAGCGGCGTTTTTCTCTCGCGGAACCTGCCTTCAACTGGGCCATTTTCTGATGCCAAATTCGCAAAATTAAATCGCCAAATTCAGGAAGTAGAACACGTCGTAACTTATAGAAAACAAAGAGCGGCGGAAAGCTCAAATAGCCAAAAAATTCAAAAATGCCCGCTCGATATTTCATCCACTTTCCAGGTCGCCGGATGACGCCATGACCATCGAGCGTGAACAACTCGAAGCGGATGTCTTGATCATCGGCGCAGGGCCGGCAGGCCTGGCTTGCGCGCTGCATCTCGCGAATCTAATTGAGCAGCACACCCAGGCAAATAAATCACCCGCGCTCTCCGCCGAAAATATTTACGTTCTGGAAAAAGCGCGCGAAATCGGAGCGCACCAGCTTTCCGGCGCGATCATGGACGCGCGCGGCCTTCGCGAGCTAGTCCCCGACTTCGAAAAAACCGCGCCGCTCGACACGCCCGTCACCGGCGACGCCGCCTACTACTTCACCGAAAAAGATTCCTGGAAGCTGCCCATCACTCCGCCGCCGCTGCAGAATCATGGCAACTACGTCGTCTCGCTCAACAAACTGGTGAAATGGCTCGGCGGCTTGGTGGAAAAGAAGGGCGTGAATCTTTTCACCCAATTTGCCGGCAGAAATCTTTTGTACGACACTTCCGCGGGAAGAAACGGCATCGCCGGCGTCCTCACCGAAGATAAAGGCGTGGACAAGAACGGCAAGCCCAAAGACAACTTCACTCCCGGCTACGAGCTGCGCGCGAAAGTCACCGTGCTGGCTGAAGGTCCGCGCGGCTCGCTCACCAAAGAGCTTGTCAATAATCTAAAGCTCGACGGCTTGAATCCGCAGGTTTACGGCATCGGCATAAAAGAATTGTGGGACGTGCAGCCCGGCCGCATCGACACCGGTTACGTCGCGCACACGCTCGGCTGGCCGCTAAGCTCCGATCTGTACGGCGGCGGATGGGTGTACGGTTTGCGCGACAATCGCGTTTCGCTCGGCATGGTCGTCGCTCTGGAATATCACGACCCGCTTTTCGATCCGCACGCAGCATTTCAAAAGTTTAAGACCCATCCGTTCGTCAAGAAAATCCTGGACGGCGGCAAGCTCGTTCGTTACGGCGCTAAAACCGTTCCATACGGCGGCTGGTATTCCATGCCGCGCAACCACATGGATGGCGGCCTGATCATCGGCGATTCCGCCAGCCTGCTGAATTCGCAGCGGCTCAAGGGGATTCACACGGCGATCAAGAGCGGTATGCTCGCCGCCGAAACGATTTACGACGCGCTCTGCTCCGGCAACACTTCCGAAAAAGCTCTATCCGCCTACCAGACCAAACTCGAAAATAGCTGGATCAAAAAAGAGCTGTGGGAAGTCCGCAATTTCCACCAGGCGTTTCATGGCGGCCTGTGGACCGGCCTCGCAAAATCCGGGATTCAATTCATCACCGGCGGCCGCGGCCTGGTCGATCCCATGCACAGCGAAGCGGGCTACAAGGAATACATCAAGCTGAATCGCGACCGCACCCTGGTGGATCAGTCCACCCGTTTTCGCGGCGACGGCAAGCTCACCTTCGACCGCCTCACCGACGTCTATCATTCCGGAACGCGCCACGAAGAAGATCAGCCCTGCCATCTGATCGTTCTCGAACCGAACATTTGCGGCGACCGCTGCGTCCGCGAATATGGAAACCCATGCCAGTATTTCTGTCCCGCCGCCGTGTACGAAATGGTGACGGATAAAGACGGGCCAAAACTGAAGATCAGCGCCGCAAATTGCGTCCACTGCAAGACCTGCGACATCGCCGACCCCTACCAAATCATCAATTGGGTCCCCCCAGAGGGTGGCGGCGGCCCCAACTACGAAGGAATGTAAAACTCAAGGTCATGAGAAAAAATAGGCCTGTGATCCCGAGCGAGGCCGATTTTCGGCCGACGAGGGATCTGCTTTGCCTTTCTACCACACAGGAGGACTATTGGCGGGTCTCGTCGCTGCCGACGAAAATGTTTCTGATCGAGCCCCAGAATCCGCGCTTCTTCTTCGCCGGCTGGCTCGCATGTACGGGTTGCGGCTGGGGCGTCGAAACTTTCTGTCCCAGCGCTCGCTGCATGTCCACCGCAAACTGGGGCGGATCCACGTGGCCGCTGAACTCCCATTCCGGCGCCACGCGCGCCACACGCACCAGCATGGCAGTGTCCGCGGCAGGTTCCGTAGGCCGCAGTGGAGACGGCGTCACCGTCACCATGAACGGCTGCTGAATTACCGTGTACTGCGGCAAAGTGATATCCGGAATTGGCGGCTCGACATTATTCGCCGGCGGCGGCACCGGATGCATTTCGTTCGCGTGCGCGAGCATGCCGATTTGCACTCGATTCCTTGGCGCAGCCGGCTCGGGGACCGTTGTATTCGCGGGAGCGACGTCGGGCTGCGCTGATATCGCCGGCGGAATCATCGCCGCGAGTGGGATGTTTTGCGCCGGCACAGGTTGGGACGGCGCTGGACGCGGCGCAGGAGCGGCCTGCGCTACAAGTGCCGTACATTCGCAACTCCCCGGCGCGCCTGCCACCGGGACCAGGTTTCCTCCTGCCAGAAAAAATTCGCCCGCTTGCGGTACGATTAATCCTTCCCCGCTGAACTGTTGTTCCAGCCGGATCGCGCCGCCGGTGGAAAGCACGCACATCGAATTGTTCAAATCGAGTCCCAGGGTAAGATCGCGAACCGCTCCACCGATATCGAGCGGGGTGGCAACGATGGTGGGGGTGTAGATGCGCAGCGCCGTCGTCGCGGGAATCTCTACGCGCATGCGCCCGAAGTCCAGCGCCAGGGTAATCGCGCCGCCGGATTCGAGCACTGTAAATTTAGCGGGGCCGCAAATATCGATTTGGCCGCCCGCCGCGAGAGCCATTTTCGCCTGCCCGACGTGCACCGTGACCACGCTGCCATTCAATACGGGAAAATTGGAGAACCCTCCGCCGCCGTTCGCAATGCCGCCATTTCCAGGATTGGCCGCGCCCCCGCCGCTTTCCACCGAAATGTCGTTCCCTTCCACGCGGCCGATTACATTCACGGCCCCTTGCTGGCCGCGCAATGCCGAAGCCGAGAGGAGAATAAGTGCGGACGCAAAAAGAACGTTTGCGACTGCGAAAAGAAATCTCCGGCAGGAAGTTTGGCGCCGGGTGAGGCCAAAATCGGTGTTATGGCCGCGCGCGAATTGTGTTCTGGAGTACATCCGGATTTGCTTGAAGTTCTATACTATACCGCAGTGGCAAATGATGCGAAATCGGCCGTCCCGCGCGACGCGCAAACTAGCCATCAGCAATTCGACGCGCGCCCACCGGAGCTTTCGCGCTGGCGGCGGATGCAAATTCCCGTCATTGCCTGGGCGGTTTATTGGGTCATGCGGCTGATTGGTCCCACGCTGCGAGTGGAAATGGTCGGCGTGCAAAACGCCGTGCAAATTCGCGAGGCCGGGGAACCCGCGATCGGAACGTTCTGGCACCGGTGCATTTTTTCCGCCATCTGGGTCTGGCGCAAACGCGGAATCGTGGTGTTGAACACGGTGAATTTCGACGGGCAGTGGACGCGCCGCGTGATCGAGCGGCTGGGATTCGGCACGGCCCAGGGAAGCTCGACGCGCGGAGCTATCGAAGGGCTGACCATCATGGCCAGCAGGCTGGAAGAAGGAAAGCACGTGGCGCTCACGATCGATGGCCCGCGCGGACCGCGCTACGTTGCGAAACCGGGAGCCGTGATTCTCGCGCGGCGCACGGGAAAACCGGTCTCGGTTTTTCACATCGCGCTGCAAAGAGCGCACACTTTCAAGAAATCCTGGGATTTGTTTCAGCTTCCGTATCCGTTTTCCCGTGCGGTGATGTTTGTGGCACCGCCGATCCGGGTGCCGGTGGATGCGGATAGCGAAATCGTTCATCAAAAACAAAAGGAAATTCAGGCCGCTCTGGAACGCGTGCGCGACGTCGCCGAATCATGGTTCGGATTGAGCGAAGACGAGCGCGAAAAGTTGCGCGAAGAGTGGAGCGAACGCACGGCGGCAGCATCACCTGCCTTGCCACGAGAAAAAAGCCCAGATTAGAGGTCTTCGACGGCTTCAGTCTCCGCCGAGTTTTATAGGCAGGTTCATTTTCTTGCCATCGCGAACAATTGTGGCGGTCACAGTGTCGCCGGGCTGGGAGCGGTTCAGCAGAAGGCTCAAGTCGGATTGGCTGGTGATCTGTTTTGCGTCGATGGCAATCAGAACGTCGCCGCCCACGCGCAGCTCCTGCATTCTGCTATCAGTGAGCGATTTGGTCCCGCCGCGAATTCCGGCTTGAGCCGCGGGGCCGCCCGGGTCCACATGCTCAATCAAGATTCCTTGTTGTACCGCAAGATTCAGCGCTTCCGCGAGCCGGGGCCAGAGCACCCGGCCTTCGGCGCCAAGAGTGGCATGGCGCACGCGGCCGCGTGTGATTAGATCATTGGAAACCCGCTTTGCCGTATTGATCGGAATGGCGAAGCCGATGCCGATGCCGCCGGTCGCGCCGGCAGGCGTGTAGATGGCGCTATTGATTCCAATCACTTCGCCGTGAGAGTTCAGCAATGGGCCGCCGGAATTTCCCTGGTTGATGGATGCGTCGGTTTGAATGGCTTCGTCGATAAAGGTGTTTTCGCGCGTCTGCACCGTGCGGCCGAGCGAGCTGACGACGCCGGTGGTGAGCGTGCTCTGAAACCCAAACGGATTGCCGATGGCGAGCACACGCTGGCCGACCAGTAGGTTCTTGGAATCGCCGAGGGTCAACGGCGTGATTTTGCGTCCGGCGAGATCAATTTGAATCAGGGCGATGTCGTTGTTGGGATCGGAGCCGACTAATTTTCCTTTGTAGCGCGATTGATCTCCGAGAGTGACTTCGATGTTTTGCGCGCCCTGGACCACGTGGAAGTTCGTCAAGATGTGGCCATCATTGTCCATTAGAAAGCCCGAACCAGCGCCTTCCACCGGCACCGGATTAAAGAAAAAATCGTATTCGACCGTGCGTGTGACGATATTGGCGACGGCCGGGGCGGCCTGTTTGTAGATGCGGACGTTTTCAGCTTCCGTGGGATCCAGCCCGGCTTCGCTCGGAGCGGAGGGCGAACGCAGGGCATTTACAACCGAGGGAACGTGCTGGCCCCAGCGCGAGCCGGCCCAATAGGCGCCCAGGCCTATGATTAATCCGATGGCCAGCAGGCGGATTGCGCGTCCCTTGTTTCCGGAGCGATGCATGGCAAAGGTCCTTTTCCTATCTTAGCGATTTCCAAAACATCATAGGGCGCGTAAAGCTCTGCAGCCCTGCCTGTGAATACGTACCCGGATTAGGGAATGTTTCTCGGAAATGCCGCTCATTTGAGTTTTTCAACAATCTGGTCCACCTGCCGCTGGGTTTCTTCGATGGAACCCGAACAATCAATCGGTTCATCAGCCAGTTTGCGCTTTTGATCCAGCGGCATTTGCGCGGCTATGCGCCTTTGTGCTTCTTCCACCGAGAGTCCTCGAAGTGTTAAACGCTCGAGCTGCTGTTCCGGCCGGCACCAACAAACGATGATCTTGTCGAGCTTCCTGTTGTACCTGGCCTCGTAGATGAGCGCGGCTTCAACGGCCGCGAATGGCGGGCCGTCCGGCGCATCGAGCGCCGCAAACCACTTTTGCACGATCTCAAGAATCTTGGGATGAAGAATCTGGTTGAGCCGCTCGCGCTTTTGGGCATCAGCGAATATGACGCCGCCGAGCTTTGCGCGGTTCACTTTGCCGTCTGCGTCCAGGATGTCCTCGTCGAAAACGGCGACGATTTCGTCATAGGCAGCCTGGCCGGGCTCGAGAAGCTCGTGGCCGAGCGTGTCGGCGTTGAGCACGGGAACGTCGCGGTCGCGGAGCATGGAGGCGACCGTTGTCTTGCCCGTCGCGATTCCGCCTGTGAGGCCGACTTTAAGCATAAAAGAGCATCAATGCCGGACGGCCGCGGCGGCCGGTACGCGCGTGCCGCGCCGCAAACGCGCGGCCTTCACCGTGTTGCTCATGAGCATGGCGATGGTGAGCGGGCCGACGCCCCCTGGCACCGGTGTGAGCGCGCCTGCGACGCTTGCGACGTCCGGATGAACGTCACCAACCAGCGCGGTGCCTTTGGCGCGAAATTCAGCGAGCCGCTCGGGAAAATGCTCGAAGAATTTTTCCGCTTGCGCGGAGTCGGTGACGCGGTTGATGCCAACGTCTATGACCGTGGCGCCGGGACGGATGTAGTCGGGCGTGATCATCGCAGGGCGTCCCATGGCGGCAACCACGATGTCCGCGCGGCGCACGGTTTCGGGCAAGTCGCGTGTCTTCGAATGGCACACGGTGACGGTGGCGTTAGCGTGCATCAAAAGCAGCGCCATGGGTTTTCCGACGATGTCGCTGCGTCCGAGCACAACAGCGTTTGCGCCTTCGAGCGGAATGCTACTGCGGCGCAAAAGCTCCATCACGCCGGATGGCGTGCATGCCACGAGCGTGGGGCGGCCGGCGATCAGACGGCCGACATTCAGCGGATGAAACCCGTCCACATCTTTCGCCGGGTCCACCGCTTCGAGAATTTTCCTTGCATCCACTTGCGGAGGCAGAGGGAGCTGGACCAGGATGCCGTCAACATCATCGCGGCGATTCAGATCCTCGATGGCGGCAAGGAGCTCGGAAGTTGTGACGGTAGCCGGCGGCGTTACCTGAATGCTCGCGAGTCCCAGCTTTTCGCATGCGGCGATTTTGCTCTTGACATAAATTTTCGAGGCGGGATTGTCTCCGACGAGAACGGCCGCGAGTCCCGGGCGGATTCCGGCGGCAGCCAGAGCGGAAATTTCGCCGGCTAGCTCCGCGTAAATCTGATCGCGGATAACGTTTCCGTTGAGGACGCGCGCAGGCAAATCGAGCTCCTTACTCGGAGTTGTGACTCTGACGCTCGCGACATGATAGCACACCGAATTGTGCGACGACTTAAGAGGGCAGCCGCAACACAAGTGCGGTGCATTGTGGTGCAAGATGGTGTAAAGTAATCGGTATGGCTAAGTCGGAGAAGGCTGTTCGACAGAGCGTCACGATTCCTACGCGCATTGCCAAACACGTGCGAGCGATGGCCAAAACGCGGAAGACGAGCGCCAACCGCGTGCTCGTGGATTTAATTGAGGCGGGCATGCAATCCAAAGAGGCGGAGAAGGAACGATTCTTCGCGTTGGCAAACCAGCTGTCCGAAGCCTCGGATCCTGCGGAACGCCAGAAACTCAAGAAGGAACTTGCGCGGATGACTTTCGGCGAGTAATGCCGAAAATTCAGTGGACTGATCTCCCGCCAGCCCTGCGGCGACATCTTTTCGACCGTCTCTCCGAACGCAGAATCACGGCCGACGATCTCTACCAGTTGAAACTGTGGCGGGAATCCGAGCCTGTTGCGCCGGAAGGCGAATGGTACAAAGACTTCGGGTCCTTCAAGATTTGCGGCGAGGGTAGGTTTCCCAAGACGTTCCTGCTGAAAGGACAAGCCGCTAGGGGCCAGGCGCTTTGAAAATAAAGGCGCTACAGAAGAGTTCTCCGTGGCGCCTTACCCACTTTCAGATCTTAGTAGATGTCGTACAAAGGGCCGGATTGCAAATACGTAACTTGCAGCAAATGAATCCTTCAGAATCGCAAGAAACGCACGTACCGTGATTCTTTAGGCCAACTGTGGGCCAAAACGCTAGGCGCAATATGAAAGCTTCGGCCGTTTGCTGACCGTTCCGTGTTTTAGTTTGCTTTGGCGGCAATATAGCTTGGTTTTCTAAATCGCGCTAGAAACGGACCAAGATCAATGGGCATTATGTTTGCGATTTACTTCATAGTATTGGGACTCGCCCTGGTTGCTACCATAGGGCTTATCACTCTCGCTATTGTCCCTGCGTTTAGAATCACAGGCGCCAATTTGATAACCTTCATGATCGGTGGGATTGTCGGTATGTTCGCGCTTGCGAATCTTATCGAGCCATCTTTAGTAAATCGCGGACTCTATTCTGATATGACGAACGCCAAGCAGAATAATCTACACCTTGCATTTGACAGCCTTTGGGCTTTCATCGGTGGTACAACCCTCGTGTTGCTCAAGACAATTTGGCTAAGAATTCAGTCTCGTCTCCGGTAAGAACTCACTCTTCGGGCAGACGCGAGACTCTGGTGCCCTGAAAAAAGACGCCCGAGCCTTTCGGCCCGAGCGTTCCTTCTAACTCAAAACGTGCTTCGCCCCCGCAGCTCAGTAGATGTCGTACTGCTCCCAATGCAGCGTGGGGTCGGCCTGAATGATGATGCTCTTCTTGGCCCAGCGCTCAAGTTCGTCCATTAGCTCGGATTCGCGAGTCTTGAGCGCCTTGGCGATTTCGGGGTGGACGCGCAGGGTGAGGCTGCCGGAGCTGACTTCCGGGGCCATTTTGCGCGCTTCGGTTTGGATTTCGTAGCACAGAGTGGGAATGGATTTCACCATGCCGGAGCCGGTGCAATAGGGGCAGGGCTGGCAGAGTGTGCGTTCGAGAGCCTGCTTGGTGCGCTTGCGCGTGATGGCGACAAGGCCGAATTCGTTGAAGCGCAGAACTTTCGAAGGAGCGCGGTCAGCGCGGAGCGAGTCTTCCAGCGCGGCCATCACTTTTTCGCGGTTGCGGCGTTCTTCCATGTCGATGAAGTCGATGATGATGATGCCGCCGAGATCGCGCAAACGCATCTGGCGGACAATTTCCTTCACCGCTTCGAGGTTGGTGCGGACGATGGTGTCTTCCAGGCGGTTGGAGCCTTTGCCGACGAATTTTCCGGTGTTCACGTCGATGGCGACGAGCGCTTCGGTGTGGTTGATGACGATGTAGCCGCCGGATTTCAGCCACACTTTCGGACGCAAGCCTTTGTCGATTTCCTGCTGGATGCCGAACTCTTCGAAGACCGGAGTGTCTTTGGTGTAGAGCTTCACGCGGCCGACGAGCTGAGGCTGGAAGCGGCTCATGAAGTCGACGACCTTGGTGTACTCCTCTTCGGTATCGACCCAGATGGCGCCAAAATCGGGCGTGATGTAGTCGCGAAGGATGCGCTCGACCAGATTCAAATCGCGGTGCAGGATCGAAGGGGCTTTGCGCTGCTCGGATCGGGCTTTAATTTCAGTCCAGGTGCGGGTGAGGAATTCCACGTCGGCGCGGACTTCCTCGGGAGCGGCGCTGGAAGCAGCGGTGCGTACGATAAAACCGCCGCCTGCGGCGCCCTTAGCGTCGTTCACCAAATGGCGCAAGCGGGAACGCTCTTCGGCGGACGCAATTTTGCGCGAAACGCCGGTGTGATCGAGCGTGGGCATGTAAACCAAAAAGCGGCCGGGGAGAGCGATGTGGCTGGTGATGCGCGCACCCTTTTTGCCCAGCGGTTCTTTGGCGATCTGGACGATGATTTCCTGGCCCTGCTTCAGCATGTCGGCGATGAGCTGCGTGCGTCGAGGCTGCTGCGGCCGGTGATGGCCCTGGCTGTGCTGCGGGCGGCGATTGCGGTCGTCGCGGCGTCCGCGATCGCGTTGGCCCCGGCGAGCAGGATTTTGCATGCGCGAGCGGAAATCGTTGCGCACGCGCGCTTGCGTAGGCGGCTGGCCAGAAGGCCGAGGATTTTCCGCCGAGGCTGCAATGCCGTCGGGTGACAGCGCTAATTCGGAGTGTTCGCCTTCATGACCTTCGGTGTGTTCCGCGTGCTCCCTATCTGAGTGCTCGTGATGTTCTTCGGCGCTGTGCGCTATGTGTTCTTCGGCTTCTGCGTCTGCTGCATCGATTTCCTCTGCCTCCGAACGCGTGGCTTCCGAAGGTCCGCCTTCGTTCGAAAAAGCTTCCAAGTGTTCGTGATCTATTTCCCCTTCGGCTTCTTCTTCGGCGGCGTCGATTTCTTCTGCTTCCACTTCGGCGTCGGTTTCAGTGCCGTGACCGTCTGCAGCGGCATCCGCGGCAGCGAACACGCGATCCTGGGCCACGCGGGCGGCCGCTTCGTCCTGAGCTTCGGCGATATGTTCGGCTAGCGCAGTGACTTCATCTTCGCTGAGGTCGGAAGGAAGGTGATCGGTGTGCGTGTGAACGGTTTCCACGGATTCGCGGCCGAAGTGAGTTTCGCGATCCGCGCTAGATTCAAGCTGCGGGCGCGGGTCGTTAGATTCCTGCGGGGATTCGTGCGAATCGCGAGAAGAGGGAGCTTCTGATTCCGTTTGTTCCAACGGAGACAGGGGCGCGAGCGGCGCGAAGCGAACAGCATCGGGAACCGGCAGAGCGTCGATATCTTCTTTTGGATCGATCGGAAGATGCTGATGCGCCTTCCACTTTGACAGTTTTTCGCCGGGAAGCGGCTCCAAACCGGATGACGATGTGGATGGACGGCGAGCAGGGAAAACCGGTGTGGCCAAACGAGCGCTCGGGTCCGGAGATTCCTCGTACGTTACGGGCGAACTTTGTGCGGGCGGCTCGTACGCGTTCGGCTGACGCTGTGAAGACTCCGGGGCGAAATGGGACGAAGGCGCCTCGGCAGATATATTTGAGACATTTTCCGCCGGCTCGACGGAAGATGCCGACGGTGCGGCAGGCTTTTCGCGATACTTTGCGAGAGATTCGCCGGGCAGAATTATTGATACGTGACCCTCGGCCGCAGCAGGCTCGGCAGAAGCTTCTTCGTAAGGGCGAGAAGAAGCATATTTCGAAGACGGGAGATCGCGGCCTGGCCTGCGTTCGCCACCTCGGCCGCCGCTATCGCGGCGAAAATTGCGGCCACCACCGCGGCCACCACGACCGCGGAAGTTGCGTCCACCCCGGTCGCCTCCGCCGTGTCCGCCCGGCGAACGATTTTCGTAACGCGGGCGACTCGGCGCAGGCGGGCGGCTGGGTTCGTGCTGAATTACGGGTGTAGCAAGCGGGACAGACTCCGCAGCCGTGAATTCGGAGTGCGAAGCATCGTCGGCGAGGAACGGGACGGCTTCGACGTCTGTAGGCTCAAGAGCCGGCAGTGTGGCGCCGGGCGCGGGGAAAACCTGGCCGCCCTGGGCCTCCATCTTTTGGGCTTTCTCTTCGACGGTGGTGACGATGTGGTCGAAGTCCTCGATGTCTTCCAGGAAATCGCTGACGTAGAGGAAGGCGTCGCTATCGAGGCCAATCTCCACAAAGGCAGATTGCATGCCAGGCAGCACGCGCGTGACTTTGCCTTTGTAGATGCTTCCGACTAATGCAAATTCTTTTTCACGTTCAACGTAATACTCACAAAGCTGACCTTCTTCCAGAATGGCTACCCGCGTCTCGTGCGGGTTCGCCGAGATAACCATTTCCTTCGACATGTAAACTCCCTATGGCGCATCGGAGGGCGGCGGCGCACACACATGCGCGCGCTCGGCCGGCGTGGGGCAAGGCGAAACCTTGTGATCGACACGACGTGCCGCTCAGGAAAGACTTGTCAGAATGTGCGATTGCTTTCCTCACCGATGCTTACCTGATCTTAAAATTGAATTCCCGGCCTGTGGCTCGGGGTACTGAAGTGCTGCTGCATTTAATTCTTCGTATCATGTAGTTGCGGGTTCAGTTGACGAAACGGCGCATGCGAACGTTCATCACCAGACCCAAAGCCAAAAAGACAAATGCCGTTGCCGACCCGCCGTAGCTCATCAGCGGCAAGGGAATTCCGGTAACCGGCATGTAGCCTATCACCATTGAAGCGTTGACCAGAACATGAAAGCCGAGGATGGCGGTCACTCCCATCACGATGTACATCCCGGCACGATCTTTTGCTTTCTGCGCGTTGTCCACAAGCCGCAGAATCAAGCCAAGATACAACAGCAAAACGACGCAAACACCGATAAAACCCTGTTCCTCGGCAAGCGCGGCCAAAATGAAATCAGAATATCGCACGGGCACGAAGCCCAGCTGATTCTGGCTGCCTTTACCGAAACCTTTTCCCCAAAATCCACCCGAGCCGACGGCAATCTCAGACTGCAGCACCTGATACCCGGCGCTGCGCGGGTTTTCCTCGGGGTGGAGGAATGTCTCAATGCGCTGCTGCTGATAAGGCTTCAAGTGGTGCCGCATATTCCAGCCCACTGGAATCAAAAGCGCTATCAGCACCAACCCGACGGCCCAATGCTTCCACTCAATTCCTGCAAGAAATGCGCCGACAACGGCCACGGGAACCAACACCATCGCTGTTCCCAAATCCGGCTGCATCAAGATTAAGCCTACCGGAATGCAGGTGAGCGCGGCAACTTTCACCAGATCCATAAGCGTTAGCCGGTCCGTGCGGACTTCGCTGAAGAACCGAGCCAGCACAATGATTATAATCAACTTCATCAACTCTGACACTTGGAAATTGGGGCCACCGCCCAGGGAGACCCAGCGCTTGGCTCCGAAGCGGGAATGGCCGATTACCAGGACAACCAGCAAAGTGGCCAGGCCGAACATGTACAGCACGGGGGCCTGATCCATCAAGGTGTGGTAATCGATGCGCGAAATGGCGAACATGGCGGCGACGCCGACGCCGAGCCACATGAGTTGCTTCCATTGCATTCCAGCCATGGCGCTGGCGTGCGTGGAAGAATAAATCTCCATCACGCCGAGAGTGGTGATGGCGGCGACGATAGCGAGCAAAACCCAATCGAAATCCTGAGTGCGCGGGCGGTCTTTCATGGACGCTTGGCTCCGACTGTTGCAACAAGAGGCTGCGTGGAATTCGATTGGGCGGGCGAATTCGCGTTGGCTTGTTGTTGCGTGCGAGCGTTCTTCTTGTCGTAATAGGCTTTCACGATGTCGCGCACGACTGGTCCGGCAGCTTCGCCGCCGTGCTCCATGGTGTCTTGAACGATTGCGGCGATGACAATTTCCGGATTGCGGCGCGGGGCAAAGCCGACGAACCAACCGTCCATGGTCTTGGTGCCGAGGCGTTTTGCGGCATCGTAGCTCATCAATTGAGCTGTGCCGGATTTTCCGCATAAATCAATGTTTTGCAGACGGAGATGATATCCGGTGCCGCCGCCTTCATTGACGACGCCGTAGAGCCCCTGGGTGACCTGCTCGACAGTATTGTCGGAGATCGCGAAATGATCGATTTTCGAGTTTGCGAAATTTTTCAGCAAGTGAGGCTGCACTAACGTGCCGCCGCTGGCGACGGCTGCGGCCATGCGGGCTAGTTGAATCGGAGTGACTGTTACCGCGCCCTGGCCCACGGCCACAGAAATCGTTTCGCCCGCATACCATTTGTGGTGATAGACGCGTTCGACCCACTCTTCGGAAGGCATGAGTCCGGGTTCTTCGCTGGGCAAGTCAATCCCCGTGCGCCGGCCGAGACCGAGGCCGGAGGCGTAATGGGAGATGGTGTCAATTCCGAGCAGCTTTCCGACGTTGTAAAAAAAAACGTCGCAGGAATCGACGATGGCCGCGTGGAGGCCCACCACGCCATGTCCCTGCGGTTTCCAGCAGTGAAATGTGCGCCCATAGAAAACCGCATATCCCGGGCAATACGCGGTGAAATTCTCGGAAATTTGTTTGGATTCGAGCATGGCCGTGGCCATAACGATCTTAAACACGGAGCCAGGAGCCAGTTGTGCCTGGATGGCGCGATTCAGGAGAGGCGTTCTTTTATCGGTGTTGAGCGACTGCCATTCTTCCTTGGGGACTCTGACGGCGAAATCATTGGGATCAAAAGTTGGGCGGCTAACCATGGCGAGGACTTCGCCGGTACGCGCATCCATTGCTACCACGGCACCTTGCTTGCCCACCATGTCCGCTTCGGCGATCGCCTGCAGATCGTAGTCGATGGTGAGCTGAACGGGTTTGCCGGGAATGGCTTCCACATTGTCGAGGGTGCGCATGACCTTGCCCACGCTGTTGACGACGACACGCTTCATTCCGTCGGTGCCTTCCAGTTGATCGTTGTATTCCTTCTCCAGCCCTGCTTTTCCGACGAGGTCTCCGGGACGATATTGCCCTTCGCTGTCGTCCATGTCCTGCACGGACACTTCGCCGACGTAACCGATTGCGCTGGCAAGCATGGAATTGTGCGGATACCTGCGCCGCTGAACCATCATGAGCTCGAGGACGGGAATATCCGCGCGATGCGAGTCCACGAAGGCGATGTCCGCCTGGCTCGCGGCAGGCTTGATTATGACCGGAAGGAATTTCGGTTCGGCTTTGGCCGCTTCCAGTTGTTGCCGCAAGTCGGCAGGGTCGATTCCGAGGCCGTCTTCGATTTGGGGAAGACTTTTCTCCAGCGATTTCATGTCGTCGCGCATGAGCAGAATGCTGAACGAAGGGTAGCTATCGACGAGCACGCGGCCTTCGCGGTCGAGCATAGGTCCGCGCGGCGCGATAATCGGTATGGAGCGAACGCGATTGCGCTCGGCGAGATCGGCGAAGTGGCCGGACTGCACGACTTGCAGCTTCCAAAAGCCGACCATCAGGAGCGCAACTATAACGACGAAGACATAAGAGACTAGCGCCAGCCGACCCTGGGGTATTTTTTGGTCGTTAACGCTCCAAGATGGCAAATGCACTCCTGCGGCAGGCCGTACTAGAACCCGATGCGCGTTTCACTCGAGTTGAGAGCAAATCTCGAAGTGGTATTTAAATTAGCACTTTACGTGGAGCAGCCGCAAGGCGCGCATGTCTAGTCCGTTACCTGAACCAAAGGCCTGGCGGCGAACTTTGTTTACTCCCGCTATCGCAGTTGTTAGTATTCCTGGCGTCTTCAAATCGATTTTAGCGAGTGTGAGCGATGCAGCGGAAGGGTTTGCGAGCCAGCGCAGTACTGATTACATTTCTTTTCCTGGGCTTCGGCGAGACCTCCTTGCGACCGGCGCGCGGCGAGGCGAAGTATATGTTTCTGACGGTCACAAACTTTGAAGCTGGGATTTCCTACCGGCAAGCGCAATCGCATGCTCCTATAGGCCAACTGATTAATCCGTGTGCTTACGCCGATCGTTTTGAGGCGACGATCGACTGGAACGACGGTTCGGGCGAACACAAGCCGGATACAAACGTGCAGATGAGGATGCTTCAGAAAATTCCCGTGGTTCAAAGCGGCATTTATTTGTTCTGGGACGACGAGCACGTGGCGAAGCAGGCCGGGACTGAAATTGTCACGACCAAGATTACGTTTCACTGCTCGGGAGAGCCCGCGGGGGACCGGGAATACGCAGAGCGAAATGTAGTAAATGTGTACTCGCGGATTCCGGTGAATCAGGTCGAGTTTACGAGGGACGGGAGAAGCATCAGCAGCGTGAAGGGACACGATAACGTGGACTTGACGATTACGCTGGACGCTCCGGCGCCGCCCTCAGGGACCTGGGTGAAGCTGGAGGTGACCCCTGCTGGAAATTTGAACTCACTGCCGCCCTACGTGCAAGTTGCCGGCGGAGAAACTCAAGAGACGATAAGGAATTTGGAGTTGAGAAAACCAGACGCCGACTTGGGAATTACGGTAACGGCATCCACGGTAGGGCGCACACAAGAGTCGCAAAAGCTGACCGTCACACCGTAATCTTCCGTGTGCGGGAACACCTCTGTGGCAGTACTTCGCCTCTTACCTGGGCTTGACCTACTGGAGCAATCGATGTTTTTGGTTCTGCCAGTTACGGCATTTCTGCTTTTCTGGCGCATCCTCTGCAAGGAACGCGTTGACTGGCGCAGGGCGATCCTGGGTGCGGCCGTATTCTGCGGCACCTGCGTCGCGGTAATTACCGAGAGCTTAAGCGTTGGGCAGCATCTCACTCGCACAGCTGTGGCGCTATCCTGGCTGGCTATCTGCGTTGGCGAATTCCTCTTCCTGAAATTCCGCACGCCCAGCATTTCGGAAACTGAACATCCGGCGGAATCTCCGGCTCAAACTCTGGACATTGCAACGAAATGGTTGTTGGCCGGAGGCGGAGTGATCGCGCTGCTGAACGGCATTACTGCCGTGGTTGCGCCTCCGAGCATGTGGGACGCGATGGACTATCATCTGCCCCGCATGGTCATGTGGATGAGCAATCACAGCGTGAGATTTTACCCGACGCCGGATTACGTCCAACTGATTTGGGGACCGTGGGCTGAGTACGCGATGATGCACACGTACTTGCTCTGGGGCAACGACCGGTTTGTGAACATGGTCCAGTTTTTCAGCATGACCGGGTGTTTGATCGGCGTCTCTCTGATCGCGAAATCATTGGGCGCCAGCCCGCGGGGCCAGGCTCTTGCGGCGGTGGTCTGCGTGACGATACCCGAGGGCGTTCTTGAGGACTCGGGACCCATGAATACTTACGTTCTTGCTTTTTGGATGACAACGACGGTCGTGTTTTTGCTGGACTGGAACGAAGATCCCAGTTGGTTCAATTTGGTTTGCGCCGGATTGTCGGCGGGACTGGCAATTTTTACCAAGGGAACTGCCTATGCTTATCTGCCTTTCCTGGTTCTGGCATGTTGGTGGATGGGCTCTGCTCCCGCGCGGATCAAATATCTAAAACGCGCTGTGCCGCTCCTCTTGCTGGTTATCGCCGTTAACATTCCTCAATATATTCGCTGTTATGAACTGACGGGTTCCCCGCTGGGTGTGCCATTGCCCGACGGCGGAACGCGTGTGCACCAAACCGTGGATCGAATTAACTTGAAGGGAACGTTGACCAACGTGCTGCGGAATGCTTCTCTGCAGTTAGGCACGCCGAGCGAGCGCATCAATTTGCGAATCGAACGGGCAGTCCGCTGGAGCATCCAGGAAATCGGCGCCGATCCGGACGACCCGGAGGTGATCTGGCAGAAAGGGGGCCCGTTTCGCGTCAATCATACGTCGCTGAGCGAAATCAGTGCGAGCAATCCGCTGCATTTCTTGCTCCTAATGATCGCGATCGGCCTGGCCTTCTGGAAACGCGAGGGAGCAACGAGACGCAGCGAACTATGGTATGCGCTGGGTCTGGTCGGCGCCTTCTTTCTCTTTTCCGCGCTGGTACGGTGGCAGCTTTGGTCCAGCCGTCACGAATTACCGTTGTTCGTGCTCGGAGCAGCCTTGGTCGGACTGATCCTCGATCAACGGTTCCCACGACGGATGGGAACGGCAATCGGAGTTCTGTTGCTTGTTTTTGCGTTGCCTTTCGCGCTGACCAATCATCACCGTTCGCTGGTGCGATGGAGCCACGGAGACGACGTTTATCAACCGCGCTCCTTTCTGTATTTTACCGATACGCATGAAGCTCTAGCTCCAACATTTATTGCCGCGGCTTACGCCGTGAATAAACTCGATTGCGCGAACATCGCTTTCGATTCGTACGTCGCTCCGTCGGACGCGGGCCACGATGCCCGGTCGTTCTTCGTATATCCGCTGATGGCGATGACTCACGCCGATGGGCTGAGGCGCAGCGTCTGGTACAGCGGTGTGAACAACCTGACCAGCCGGTACGCGGAACGAGAGAGACACCCGGCGCCCTGCGCGGTGATCTGCCTGGATTGTGCGAATGTCCCCGCAAAATGGGACGAATACCGCAGCGTGGGCGGACGAGCATCGGTGTTTGACTACGTCGTGGTGTTCAGCGCGGCTGGCCAAACGCCGAACGACGGGTCAAGAATCGACGTCCGTTGAGAAACCGAGCCGCGCTCCGTCGTTCGCGAGAACGTCCGTTCTTGAGTTCGAGCTAAGATGATCTGCGGAGGCGATCGAGAAGCGCAAAAAGAATTACGCCGAAACCTGCGGTGACGAGGGAATCTACAAAGAGATGAATGGTGAACAAAGGCGCAGAATGGTTCAGCAGAACGCGTTGGGTGAGCGCCAGGATGGCCTGGTGGAAGTGAAAAAATAGAAAGATGAGACCGAAGCGGCTTAGCGGATGCTCGGTATCAATCCTCGCGCCGACCGACGAGGCCAGATAGCCGACGATCGTTTTAGCGATGCCGTACATGCCGATCGGATTGTCGTGGCTGAGAGCGTCCTGCAATATGCCGATGCCCGCTCCGAGAAATAATCCCGACACCGGGTTGCGCCGGCTTACCCCGAAATAAATGGTAACCAGCAGCGGAAGATCTATGAGTTCGGACCAGCGTCCGTATTTGTGCAGGAAAGCTTGAAACACGAGAGCGAGCAGGCAGGTCCCCAGAACGGCGCCGCTGTAAAACTTGTGCACCTCGATGTTGGGTTCCGAGTGCCCGCCGATATTCATCGTATGTGCCATTTTATTGTTGCGGGACCGCCGGCTTCGCCTTGGGAGTTTCGTTCGCCGGGGCGGCTGATGGAACGGGAGCCACAGGCGGCTTAAATTTATTCGGATCGGTGACAATTCCAAATGTTTTTGGCGCAGCAGCCGATGATTGCGGCGGTTGCGCTCCGTCACGAGCTGCGCCAGCCGCTTCGGAACCCTCTTCCGACTTTTTCGGCGCGAGTTCCTGTAACGAGAGCAGCACGATTACATCTTCCAGGCGGTCCAGCCGTGCGGCAGGCTGCACCGAGATAATTTGAAACGGGTTGCCCGGCTTTGTGGCTCCGACGGTACCAATCAGCAAGTCCTTGGGGAAAATGCGGTCTTCACCAGACGTGACGATGACGTCTCCGGGCTGAAGCTTCTCTTCGTTGACGACGTATTCCATGTGCGGCTCGGGATCGCCGCTGCCTCTGACCACGCCGTGCGTGCGCGAAACGGCGAAAAGAGCGCCTACGCCGCTGTCCTTGTCATTAATGAGGAGAACTTGCGCGGTAGAAGGAAAGACCTCGACGATTTTTCCTACCACGCCGTCGGGCGTAATTACTCCCATGTTTCGGCGCAAGCGATCGCGTTCGCCGCGATTGATGAACAGAGTGTGAGAAGTGGGATCGGCACTGGCGCCTATCACTTGCGCGGCGAGCATGGGGGCTTCGGGGTGCGCGTCGTGAAAATTCAGCAGGGTGGAAAGACGCTGGCCTTCTGCGGAGCGGCTTTCAAGCTCGCGGGTCCTCAGGCGCAGTTTGTCCAATTCGCTGCGCAGACGCTCATTTTCAGCGCGCGTGTTTCGCAGGCCCACGTAACCGCCCCAAACTCCTCCGACCTGAGAAAAGGTCCATGTTCCGAGGCGCTCGAGAGGAGTCATCAACTCCACGGCCCAATAGCGAACCAGCCGCACGTTGTTTTCCCGTTTGATTTGAAAGGCGAGCAGAAGTACCTGCACGAGGATAACGATTGCGAGCAGGCTCAGCGGGCGGTGGCGTGAAAAAGTGTCGATCATGGTCTCAACAGCCTATGGCTCAATCGATGGAGACGAGCCGCAACAAGCGGAAGTCGCTCAACATCTTTCCAGTTCCCAGCACGACGGAAGCGAGCGGATCGTCCGCGATGGAAACCGGAAGACCAGTTTCTTCGCGGATGCGCTTATCAAGATTTTTGATTAGCGCGCCGCCTCCGGTGAGGACGATGCCACGATCGCTGATGTCCGCCGAAAGCTCCGGCGGCGTGCGCTCCAGCGCCACGCGAATCGCATTCAAAATTGTGGAAATGCACTCGGAGAGCGCCTCGCGAATTTCACTGTCGTCAATCGTGACGGTGCGCGGCACGCCCTCGATCAAATTGCGCCCCTTCACTTCCAGCGTAAGAGGTTTTTCCAGAGGGTAGGCCGAGCCGATTTCGATCTTAATTTGTTCCGCGGTGCGTTCGCCGACCAGTAGATTATATTTTCGCTTCAGGTAATGCATCACCGCTTCGTCCATTTCGTTCCCGGCAACGCGAACCGAGCGCGAATAAACGATACCGCTCATAGAAATTACGGCGATATCCGTGGTGCCGCCGCCGATGTCCACCACCATGTTTCCGGAGGGCTCTTCGATGGGCAGGCCCGCTCCGATCGCGGCGGCCATGGCTTGTTCGACGAGATAAACTTCGCTGGCTCGCGCGCGATAGGCGGAATCCTGCACCGCACGTTTTTCCACGGGAGTAATCTCGCTGGGAACGCCGATCACGATTCTGGGATGCACCAGCACGCGGCGGTTGTGAGCTTTCTGAATGAAATAGGTGAGCATTTTTTCAGTTACTTTAAAATCGGCGATTACGCCGTCTTTCATCGGCTTGATAGCCACCACATTCCCGGGAGTGCGTCCGAGCATTTCCTTCGCTTCGCGGCCGACGGCCACCACTTCGCCTGTATTTTTGTTAATGGCCACTATCGAAGGCTCGTTCACCACAATCCCTTTTCCTCGCGCATATACGAGCGTGTTGGCGGTACCGAGGTCGATGGCCAGGTCGGATGAGAAGAGACTGAAGACCGACCGCATGTTGTAGCCGTTTTTCGTCACGTCCCGCTTCCCCCTCGCCTTCTAATCACGTGCCGCAGCGGCGGCGATACTGGCGGCCTTCCGAAACCGCGAGTGCAAGAGCTCTATATTACGGGATAACGACCTGCAAGCGCTTGGTTGCTGTTCCGCCTCGGCGATTTTGCCCTGTGATGATGACTTCGTGGCTGCCCTTCAGCATCGCCGGCAGAAAATGGCGGAACTGCCCGTCCGGTTGAATGCTGGCGACCGGTTCGCCGTTGATAATCAGCGCCGCGCCGGGTTCCGTGCGCCCGATGATCTCGACTACATTGCCTTGCAACACGGTGTTGTTCACTTCCAGCAGCATGTCCTGCTCTTTACCCTGTATGACCAAAGTAAATTTGTAGGGATCGCTCTGGTCGCTCACGGCATTTTCCGCGTCGATGGCGCGCACCCTCCAGTAATAATCGCCGGGATCGAGACCTACGATGTCCACACCTTCTGAATTTGTTTTTTTGTCCATCACAACTTTGCTGAACATGGCGTTCGTGCTGGCCTGGAACTCGTAGGACTTCGCCGTAGGCACGGGCTTCCAGGAGAAATGGACGGGATCATGTTTCGGATCCGCGACCGTGATGGCCTGGAGGTTCAGCGGCCCGTCCAATTGCGGCGGGGCCAGTACGTCTGTTCGGGTAATCGGCCCGCCGGTAGCAAACGTGGCACGTTGAAACTGGCCGATATCCAGGTGCTCGCTGCCACGATCCAGTTCCGCGCTTCCGGAAGCAATGGTTATTTGTTGTTGCTTGGTTGCAGGGTCACTGCTCACAGCGGCGCGGCTGTTCGCGCGCAAAGATGCGACTGCATTTTCAAAGGACACTTCCGCCTTGGAGCCCGGAACTTCCCAAGCTCCGGTAGCGAGATCCACCTGGCCCGAGCTGATGTGCACGGCGACTTGCGAAGCGTGGTCCTGTTCGACGATGTTTTCCTCCACGGTTACCAGCGTGTCGCCTTTCACCGTGTAGGTGGTTCCGTCGGCAAAGGCCATGCGCGCGACGCCCTCGGGACCGGTCTGGATCAGGTCGCCTTTATCGAGCGTGATCTGATAGTCGGCGCTCTGCCATTCAACGGAATTCACTTTCTTTACTTGCACTTTTCCATCGAGGTTCACAAAGCGAGCTTGGCGCGCGTTGATGCTGGCAACGCTGGCATCGTGCGCCGACACCGCTTCGTTAATACGTTTCATCAGCTTTCCGGAGACATCGGGAAAGGCGAAATAGGACAAAGCGAATATCGCGACGATGACCGCGATGATGCCAAACGCCACGGTCTTATACGTGACCGTGTGCCAATAGACTTCGACCCGGGAGATTTTAGGCTTCGCCGGCGACGTGGATTTTTGTTCTATCATGATTAATAGGGCTAATCTGGAAATCTAGCACACGGGTATAGGCCATTCAACTCGGCGCGCGCGGAGTTGCGAAAACTGGTAACCCCTACTTGTTCCAATTAGTTAACGGCGAGGCGAGAACGAAATTCCGATTGCTAAGGAATGGCCTTGCTAGTACCTGCCGGAGAAGGGCTGTTGTCCCGGAATGGGGCCATAATGGAGGTTGACCCAGAGGAGCCATTTTAGGGAGACTGGTTGTTCCGGATCCCCGTCCGAAGCTGTGGTTATTTGTGGCGAGGCTAGGCGGAGCAGGCACCTGAAGGCAAACTGACTTAAATGCTGCGAGGAATAAGATCATGACTGAAATTATTGGCGAGCTCCTTCCGCCGGCACGTTTGATGATGACTCCGGGACCTTCTTGCATGGACCCACGCGTGTACCGCGCCATGTCGGCGCCGCTGGTGGGGCATATGGACCCCTGGTTCATCGAAATGATGAACGACGTTCAAGTGCTGCTGCGGCGCGTATTTCAAACCAAGAATCGCGTGACCTATCCCGTTTCCGCTTCGGGCTCGGGCGGGATCGAAGCAGCGGTGCTGAATCCTCTGGAAGAAGGCGACGAGTGCATTGTGTGCGTGAATGGTATGTTTTCCGAGCGCATGGCCGTGATTGCGGAGCGCAGTCCGGCGAAAGTGATTCGTGTGGAGGGCGAACTCGGACGCACGGTTGATCCGGAAGACGTTCGCCGCGCGGGTAAAGGCAAGAAAATCAAGTTTGTAGGGCTGGCACAAGGCGAAACTTCCACGGGAGTGGTGCAGCGGCTGGAGAATTTTCGCAAGGTCGCGGACGAGCTCGGGGCGCTGCTTATCGTAGATACGGTGGCCTCGCTCGCAGGGATACCGCTCAACGTGGATCGCGAAGGCATTGATATTTGCTTCAGCGGCACGCAAAAAGCGATCAGCGCGCCGCCGGGCATGGCGCCGATCACCATTAACAGCCGAGTGGAAGATTTGATACGCGCGCGCAAAACGCCGGTGGAGAGTTGGTATTTCGACTTCACGCCGATTATGACCATGTGGGGTTCGGAGCGCACGTACCATCACACGCCGCCCATATCGCTGATCTATGGCCTGCGCGAGGCGCTGCGTATCGTGCTGGAAGAGGGGCTTGAAGCGCGATGGGAGCGCCATCTGCGCAATCAGCAAGCCCTGATTGCGGGGATCGAAGCTATGGAACTTGAGTTATTTGTTTCGAATCCCGCTGACCGGTTGGTAACCGTGACTGCGGTAAAGATTCCCAGCGGGCTTGAAGACGGGAAAGTGCGCCAGCAACTTTTGAACGAATTCAACATCGAGATCGCCGGCGGCATCGGCAAGACCAAGGGAAAAATCTGGCGGGTTGGGTTGATGGGCTATTCGTCTCAGAACACAAATGTCCTGTTGTTCCTGGCTGCGCTTGAGAAAGTCATGCTCGATCAGGGACGCCGCGTGCCGGCGGGTGCAGGTGTGGCCGCCGCAATCCGCAGCTATCAGGGCACGGCGCAGCCGGTTGCGGTAGGCGCGCGAAAGTAACGCGCGGTTTTCGACCCGGGACGTTATCTCGTACCGACGTGCAAGCTGACATGGTTGAAACTTCTTATCCCACTATTCCGAATGTCGGAGCGATGAGCGACTTCATCGGAGCGTTCGATATTCCCTCGAAAGTCACCGATTACGTCTATCGCTGCCGGTTTTCGCATTGCTGGAACGGAATCGCAACGCGGCATGCCGATACGATGGATTGCAAGTTTTTAGTCGATGGAAAAGGAGTTGTGCTGGGATTGGCGCACACGGGCTTCGTGGAATTTCGCGCTCGCGCGGGACGAAACCTGTCCGATCGCGAAGCAAGTTACATTGCCGCTGAATATCTTCGCGGACGCCTGGAGCAAGAAGACGAGCACTCGCTCTACGATGTTTCCGCCGCGGATGTAAATCGCATAATCGAGAAGCTCGGGATTCGTTGACTCGCAGTTTTCCAAGTCGAAAATTGGCGGGCTTAGGGTCACGCGGACTACGTTTTTGGCTTGGGAGAAGAGTCTTTCTTGGCAAACGAACGGATATAGTTCACCAGGTTCCAGATTGAATCCGGCTTGGCACGGTCGCCTTCCGAGGGCATTTCGCCTTTCCCGTTTTTGATGATGTAAAAAAGATCGCCGTCCGTGAAGTCTTTCAGCGCGGACGGATCCCGGTAATCCGCCATTTTCGATTTCATGTCCGCCGCCAAGTCCCCTTTGCCGTCGCCGTCCTGCCCGTGACACACGGCGCAGTCAACGTCATAAACTTTCTTTCCCTGGGCGATCGACGCCGGGGCAGGCTTAACCGGATTTGCTATTTTTGAAGCTTCTGGTGGTATTTTGAATTCGGCCGGAGCGGGTTTTTGCGCGTCTTGGGCAGAAGCTGTGCAGCCTGCCAGCAGCAGGATCGATAAAACCCGAAGGAATTTTGGCATGAAGCCTCCTGCATCGGAAAGAATGCACATTTGCGGGCATTCTACTCCCCGGAAGGCGTGCCGAGGAAGCCGTGTTTTAGGCTGATTGCCAAAAGTAAAGATGCAATTCAGGCGTCGGAGAGGGATTCGCTGGAGCCGGTGCCGTCGTTCAGTTCGCCGACTTCAAAGATTTCGCCGCAGTCGAGGCATTCGACGTACTGCGCGTCGTCGTCTTTGGCAATGAGTTGTGTGCGTTTGTGCTGGCAGAGAGGATCGGGCATGGCGAACCGCTTAACTCTGAGCGAATTATATACCATCCCGCAGTTGACAAACCCGCCGAATGACACTATCAGTCTCTTGGACGGCTATCGAAAGAGGGTCTAATTGACAGTCGAATTGACCACGCAAAGGCGCCTGGGCACGGCCTTGTTCTACGGCATCATCTTGGTGCTGGCTTATTTGGTTTTTCTTGTCTTCGAGCCGTTTCTTGCTCCGCTTGCCTGGGCGGTGGTCATCGTGGTGGTCTCGTACCCGGTTTACGCGCGACTGGCCCGGAAATGGAATCCCACTCTCGCTGCCGTCGCGAGCACCGCCGGAGTGATATTGATATTGATTGTGCCGGCGCTGCTGGTGACCGGCGGCTTTGTTCATCAAGGCATGGAAGCGGTTCAGGAAGTTCAACAGCAAATTCAGAGTGGACATTTTTCCTGGGTGAACGATCTGTGGCTTCGCATTCAAGCGCGGTTTCCCGATGCGAACCCCGGCAGCCTGACTACGGTGGTCCATCGGTACGCCGATATGGGTGCAGAGTATCTCGGTTCACGGCTCGGTGCGGTGCTGCGCAACACCGCGGTGTTTTTGTTTCACCTCGCGGTGATGATTCTCGCGATGTTTTACCTTTTTCGCGATGGTGATTCGATCGTGGCGCGGTTACGTGAAGTGCTGCCATTCGAGAAATCGCATCGTGACAAAATGATTGACGAAGCGCGCGAATTAATTTTTGCGAGCGTAACTTCCAGCCTGGTGGCGGCCGTAGCGCACGGCGTTTTGGGCGGGTTGGCGTTTGGATTGACCGGGATACGCGCGCCGATTTTCTGGGGCGTTATGATGGGATTCTTCTCGCTGATTCCGGTGGTGGGCTCGGCGCTGATTTGGGTGCCTGCGGCAGTCAGCTTGATGGTGGACGGCCACGTCGGAACGGGGATCGCTCTGATGGTTTTCTGCAGCGTGATCGTGGGGTTAGTGGACAACATCATCCGGCCGTGGATGATCAGCGGCCGCGCGGAGATGGGTGGCTTGGTGGTATTTATCAGCGTGCTGGGCGGAATCAGCGTCTTCGGAATGCTCGGCGTCGTGCTGGGGCCGATTGTGGTGGCGGCCGGGGCAAGCATGCTGGATCTCTACGCGCCGGGTGCGTCTGCTAGAAACACAAAGTCCAAAGCGGGTGGGCACAAATTAGGCGGCGTGCTAGAGTAGCGGCCTTTGGAAGCACGATGAAGAAAAATACCAATTCTAAATACGCGAGCTTGCCGCCGGAAAAACTGCGATGGCACTGCGACCCGGCGCGAATCCCGTTTGAAACGACGTCTGAAGTAGAGCCTTCCACCGGCGATTCGGGACAGGATCGAGCGCTGCGTGCGCTGCGCATGGGCGTGGAACTGACGGCGCCGGGCTACAACCTGTTTGTCTGCGGGCTTTCCGGAACAAGCCGTGGCGGAATGATTGTGCGGATGATCGAAGATATGCATCCGCAGAGCGAGATCGCCCCGGACCGCTGTTACGTCAACAATTTCAAGAACAGCGACCGGCCGCGCCTGCTGACCTTGACGCGCGGGCAAGCAAACGCATTCAAGAAGGAAGTGGAGACCGGCATCGATTTTCTACGCCGGCGCATCCCGCAGGTGTTCGAAGGCGAGCCTTTCCAACGCCAGAAAACGCGGATCGTGGAGCGGTTCACGCTGCGTGAAAAGGAATTGATGGACGATTTCACCCGGCGCATCGCGCGCGAGCAATTCGCTCTGGGGCGCATGCAAGTGGGCGCCGTGGCGCTGCCGGAAATTTTTCCGGTGCTGGAAGGCGCGATGGTTCCGATCGAAGAAATTCCCAAGCTGGTGCAAGACGGAAAACTGGAAAGCGCCGCAGCGGAAGAGCTGGAGCGCAAGTACGATCAGTTCCGGCAAGAGTTTACCGTTGTTTATCGCAAGACTCTTTCTCTTTCGCGCGAACTAGCCAGCGAAATGAGCTATCTGGAACAAGAAGCTGCTTCGGTACTGGTGGATGGCGTGATCGAGGAGCTTAAGGAAAAATATCCCACCACGCAAATCTCGGAATATCTGGAGGAAGTACGGCATCACATTCTCGACAATTTGGAGCCTTTCAAGGAACGCGAAGGCGAAGAAGATCAGCCGCCATCGGAGGGTGGCGCAGGAGGGCCGCGCGCGGAACGCACGGACCGCGACCCGTTTCGCGTGTATGGAGTGAACGTGATTCTGGCGCATGGCGAGCGCGAGAAATGTCCGGTGATTTTCGAGACTATTCCGACGTACGCAAATCTTTTTGGCACGATTCATCGCAGCTACGATGCGCGCGGCGGATGGAGCTCCGATTTTATGGACCTGCGCGGCGGTTCTCTGCTCCGCGCCGACGGCGGCTACCTGGTGATGTATGCCCTCGATGCGCTGACGGAGACGGGAGTGTGGCGCACGCTGAAGCGCACGCTGAATCACGGAAAGCTCGAAATTCAGCCGGTGGACGTATTTTTTCCCTTCAGCACTGCAGCGCTGAAGCCGGAGCCGATTGACACCCACGTAAAGATCATATTGATCGGCGACCGCGATATGTACGAAATGCTCTACGATTTCGAAGAAGACTTCCGCAAGATTTTTAAAGTCCGCGTGGAATTTGACGAGGAAATGAATTGGAGTGACGAAATCATCCGGGAGTATGCCGGGCGGTTGCGCAAGATTTGCAACGACGAAGATCTTTGTCCCTTCGATCGAACCGCGTTTGCCGCGATTCTGGAGCATGGAGTTCGGCTGGCGGGCCGACGGGGAAAAATCACCGCGCGCTTTTTCGATCTTGCCGATCTAGCGCGCGAAGCTTGCTATGCGGCGCGGAACCTGAAGCAGGAAGTCGTAACCGCCGAGCACGTTCGCAAGGCGCTGGATGCGAAAGTGGAGCGCCACAACCTGACCGAGACGAAAATCCGCGAGATGATCGACCAGAATCTGTTGTTCATCGATACCACCGGCACGCGCGTGGGCCAGGTGAACGGGCTGAGCGTGCTCGAAATCGGCGGGTATCCGTTTGGCAAACCAGTGCGCATCACGGCTTCGGCTTCGCTGGGCAAAACTGGAATCATCAATATCGAACGCGAGTCAAATTTGAGCGGGCGTTTTCACGATAAGGGTGTGCAGATTATTTCGGGTTACTTGCGGCGTACGTTCGCGCAGGACAAACCGCTCTCGCTTTCAGCGAGCATTTGCTTCGAGCAGAGTTACTCAGGCGTGGATGGCGATAGCGCGAGTTCGGCCGAAGTGTATGCATTGCTGTCCGCGCTGTCGGAGCTTCCGATCAGGCAAGAGCTTGCCGTGACGGGGTCGGTGAACCAGCACGGCGACATTCAGCCCATTGGCGGCGTAAATCAGAAAATTGAAGGCTTCTACGATGTGTGCAAATTGAAAGGCCTAACCGGAAAGCAGGGCGTACTGATTCCCGCGGAAAATGTGGACGATCTGATGCTGCGGGACGAAGTGATCGAAGCCGTGGCGAACGGGCAGTTTCATATTTATCCGGTTGGCACCGTCGAGCAGGGAATTGAAATACTTACCGGTGTGGGCGCCGGCAAGCACAATTCCAACGGAAAATTCGGGCTGGGAAGTGTTTTCGCCAGAGTGGACGCCCGCCTTCACGACATGGCTCAGACCATGCGCAAATTTCATTAGAAAGTTTCTGGAGTGGCAGTCCCCGAAAAAGCGCGGTCAAATAAGGCGTTTCATCTGAATTACGACTTCCTGAGTCTTCCCGTTCCGTTCGATCGTGAGCTTGTACTTGTGGCCGACCTGGCGAAAGAGTTCGCGGATAGAAGTGAGTGTGATGTCCGCCGCGGGTTCTTCGTCGATTCCAGCGATAATGTCCCCATCGTGGATGCCGGCTGCCGCCCCCGGCGTTCCCGGCTGAACCCGAACAATTTCGAAGGTCCTGAGGCCGGGGCCTTTTGCGATAATCGAAAGCCCGCTCATGTCTTCTTCGGCGAACTTGTTGAACTGTAAGTTCGGCTCGAGAATTATTCGCTGATGAGGAAGGTCAAAAGTCACCAGAAATCGCTTCAAAAAACCGGCGCCGATCGTGCCGGCGATATTTTTGCCTTGCCCGGAAGGCGGATTAGACTGAGAAAACGCGGCGACCGGATCTTCGATGGTATAACCGCCGAGCTGAATCGTCTTTAATCGACCCAGCAAGATCTTCGCGCCTCCATCTACCGAAGGATAGGACGCGGAAATCGTTTTGAAATGAGCCGACGAAATGCGATGGTCGTCGCTGAAGGTCCTGGAGAACACGATCGGGAAATCGAGCGTCGTGTTCACAACGAAATCGGCTTCGAGTGTCTTTTGCCCGGGGATGGAAACTTTGGCTTTAACGACCGGGGTCGTTCCGGCGAAAGTTCCCTGAACTCCCTTGGCTGCACCGGAATAGGTATACGTGGCGGGATCGTAGAGCTGGATTGTCTGTCGCGAATAATCCACCACGATCACGAAGCGGGCGAAAAAGTCCGCTCCCAAAGTTCCCTGATACGGCACACCCATCTGAGTCGCGAAATCCTTTTTAGCTGCGACCGCAAGATTGCTCATGGGTAATTCCACGCCCGGAAGATTCAGGATGCAATCTCTTATATTTGTCTTCGATGCGTCGCCAGGGAGCGCCGGGTCCGTTACGATGCCAGGATCGACCGACGTTGCGGCTGCCGTAGAATCCAGCTCGAAAAGCGAGGGCTTGCCCAAATCAATGCGGACGGGCAGAAACAAAAGGTTGGCGATAAAAGTGGCGGGGGTTTGCGCGGCGCTGCCGCTGTAAGCAAACCGAGCTGGTGCTGTGTTTTCCTGGGCCGCAGCCTCTGGCGATTGCCCGCGGAGCGCAGGCTCGAGGCTGAAGCCGAGAGCTAAAGTACAGACGAACGTCAAAAAGATTGCGGACTGCCGGCTCATGCAATCTCCCATTGCGCGCGCGAAAGTGGATAGCAAACCGCAGAAACCGCCAAAATAACCGGAAAGCTGCGAGCGCCTGAATATCGCTTACTGGACGTAATAATCAAAGTAGACGCCGTTGGGATCTTTCCACCAACCGTTGGCGATCACGTGCAGATGACGATTAAACATGCCGGGCTTAATCGACTGCAGCCACTGCGTCGAGGGGGGATTCTTCGGATTCGATTGCGCCAACTGTTGAGCGTAGCGACTGATTACTTTATCCCAGGGTATCTGACTCATATCCGCACCGCCGACGCCGGTAAGTTTTTCTGGCATAAGCGAACGCAAGCGAATGAAATCAGGATTGGACATAATCGATGCTTCAGGAGTCGCGGCAGGTTTTGCACTGATTCGCGCCACCGCGTCGCGTACCATCGCCTTGCGGGGAGCTGCGATGATAAATTGCGGCGTTACGGCGAGATAATACAAGCTGCGACGATCCTGCCCGGTGGCCGCATCGTGAGTGGGGTATGACAGATTCAGGTAAGTTGTGTCGCCCGAAGTATCCTCCGCAGTAATCATTTTAGAAAGGCCAACTCGCAGGATTTTGAGCACGTCTTGAGGCTTCTGAATCGTGAGCACAAACATCTGCTGCGACTCTCCCTCCGCCGTAAATGAAAGTTGAGAGGCGACCTCGCCGGTGAAGAGTTGGAAGGCGTCCGCTAGGGACATTCCCAGATAACCTTGCGCCATGCCTTCGGCTGCGCCCAAGCCCGCCGCCTGCTGAGGAGTTGCGATTCCGAATGCGGCATCGCGCAGCGTTTGATAAAAGGCCGCAAAGTTAAACCGCGAAATGCTGAAATACGAGCCGGGGCTCACAATCGGCTGCGTTTCGAATTTCGCCGAGCTCGTACCGACGAAATCGAAAAGACTGCCCGCCGAAGTGTCTCCGAGGATCGCGCCATGTGAGCGCAGCGCTTCGCCGGAAAAACTTATACCTCCGCCGGCCGCGTGAATTTTGTCCAAATGAAGGTTCCGGATAAATTTAGCCGCTTGTTGAGCATTCGAACTGGAGGGGGTCCATTTGTCCAGATCCGGAACACGCGCAAAATATTCGATGGCGGCGTCGGAGCCAACGTAAGGGCGAATGGACTGGTATTCCGGCAGTTGCGCCACCGAAGTCGCCGGTTTATTTGCGCCGCCATAGCGCGTTACCAGATCCTCAATCACTTCTTTTTGAGTGGCGAAGAGAAGATAATTTGCGGCTCGGGCGCTGTACGAAGTGTTCGCGTCCGCACCTTGAACCCGGACTTCGATGGATGTCCCGCCGAAGTTGTAAGTTGTAATCTTTGGTTTCTCTTTGCTGTTGGCCTCCGCGACTGCCTTCAACTTCTGGACCAAATCGGTTTTGCCGGTAACGTCATAGACCAGGAACAAACCACCGAGACCAGACGTGTCGCCCGGGGAAACGCTCTTGGAATCCGCCGGACCCACAATTAAGCCGGCTGCTGCGGGATTGTCGAGCAAAGAAATCAGATCGGATAGTTGCACCGGAGGCGCCGCGGACCCATCCTTTTGCTGGCGCTGCAAAAAATCTTTTGCGAGCGTCTGACGCAGAGCCTCGAAGTCCGGATCTTCCAGAAGCTGCAACACGTGGTTTTTCTTGTCCGCATCGCCCAGGAACGATTTGCCGCGCCATTGCAGGTAAAAGAGTGTGCTCGGCGGGAGGCGATCGGAAATCGCGGGACTCTGGGCGAATAGAGAATTAGCGGCAAAAAGACCGAGCAGTAGGGTGGCGGCCAGGACGCGAAAGCATTGATAGCCGGCACACCGCCGGAAATGCGTATGCTGCCACACGGCAAGGCTCAATCGTTCCGCGTTCACGCGCTCACCCCCAAGTTTGCGATTTATCGAAACGAAGCCTGGCGACGTAACTCTTTCATTCTTGGTTCTAATTCCCGGGCGGCGTACTCGCAGGCGCGCCGGCTGGTGCGCTTGGCGGAGCCGCACGCGCCGACTTGGGCGCGCTCAAATATCCCTTCGCGGTATCCTTGGTGAGATCGAACACGACGATTTCATAGGGCGCGCGAGCTCCGCGGACGTAAAACTGTATCGGTTCGCCCACGGTCTTGTCTTTCTTCTCGATGGTTTTGTCGTCCGCCACAACATTCAAGGTGTATTTAAAACGCTTGGTATCGGTTTTGCGTAGCTGCACCTGAATGGGACCCACGCGCTCAGGAGCCTGCGAAGACTTGGCCAGAGTGAATTCAAAAATGTCGCGCTCTCCCATGCGCTTGAGTTCTTCCACTTCGTCATGATTTCTAGCGATCAAGCCGCTCTGCACACCCAAGTCGCCGATGGTGCTCTGTAGCTTGGTCTTCGTGGTTTCGAGGTCGGCCTTGGTCGCGGCCACATCGCTCTTGGTTCCGTTAAGTTCGGTGGCCACCTGGCCGAATTTGGTGGTAGTGTCGGCCTGAACCTCGCCGATTTGTTCTTTCAACGCCGCGTCGCTCTTTAGCTGATCCTTCTTGATGGATTGCGCCAAGCTGCGCGCGCGCGCCAGTTCGTCTTGCGTCAATCCCAGTTTTTGCGAGGTTACGTCGAGCTGGCCTTTCAGGTCCGCTACGCGAGAATTCGTCTTGTCCACCTCAGCCGCGAGCGCTTGAAACTTCCTATCTGCGTCGTCCAAGCCTTTGTGAAAATTCTGGCGTGCCGAGTAACCCGCGTATAGCAGGTAGCCGACCAAAGCGAAAGCCACAACGAAAAGCAGCGTCACCCAACGCGGCAGTCCTGCTTCCGTGACATGGGTAACTTCCACGGGGGTGTTCGGATTCGAACTCATCGAGCCTCCTTGGCGCGGAGCGGCTCCGGCCGCTCATGGGACGGAATTATGGCTGACGCTTGGCCGGAAGTCTATGCCCGGCGCGGACTTTTCTTTCTTCCCCGTGCGGGCCACTGCGCTTCCACGGTGGTAGTCAGCCCACCTCGTGGCGTGAATTCGCCGGTCACGCGAAACCAGGCGGGACGCACCGCCGCTACAAAATCGCGCAGCATCCGGTTCACCGCGTTTTCGTAAAAGATTCCGAGGTCGCGGTAGGCCAGCAGATACATTTTCAGGGACTTCAATTCGAGGCAAAGTTTCTTTGGCTCATACTGGATTGTAATCGCGCCGTAATCCGGAAGTCCGGTCTTGGGGCAGACCGAGGTGTACTCCGGAAATCGAATGGTTATTTCGTAGCCCGGGAAATGATTCGGCCAAGTCTCCAGAGCCGGCAGTTTGGCGTCAATTCCCGCGCGGGCGTGCGCGGCGGTGTAGTCGGGCATTTGGATTCCTCTCCCACCGTATTCTACACGCGCACCACCGGGGAACGGAATCGCTCCGACTTGCTCCGCGCGAAGGTTTTATGTATTCTGCGGACGAAATACGGAGCGACTCCACGCGATGATCTGTCCGCAATGCCGCAGTGCTAATTGCTTTCAATCGCATCGCGACGGCGTGTTGGATTACAGTCTTTCAGCGCTCGGCCTGCGTCCCTGGCGATGCCACACCTGCGAGCGCCGATTTTATGCCTGGCGTGTCGCGGCAGCTTTTCAGCGTTTTACCCACTGCCCCAAGTGCGGGAATTTCGACCTCGAACACATTTCCCGCGAACGCGTGGATCGCGGATCGCTGCTTGGTTTGAAGCGCTGGCTGCATTTTCCGGCTTATCGCTGTGACCCTTGTAGAGAGAGATTCTTCAGCGTGCGCCTGTTCCGGCGCATCCGCCCCTCAATGATTTCGAGTTCCCGCGAACCCTCCGTCGCTGGCTAGACTTCATTTCTGGAAATAGCCGGCAGTACCAGCCCGTGCACAGGTTTGTACACTCGTATGAACTTTTACCCGGATTTACGAGCGGGAAGGTTTGCTTCAGGCGTCGGCAATCGACAAGCGGAAGATCGAACGCGGGGAGGTCTTCAACGACCTCCCCGCGCCCAATCGATCTAAGGCAGGTAATAACGGAACGACGTAAAGACCATATTGTCGATACCGTGTGGCTGCGCTGAAACGCCTGCCGTACCAGTTGACCCGACCCAAGTGTTACGAGTTATATAGGAATACTGCGCTCCCCACTGGACGCGACCCTTTTCGCCGCTGTAAAAGCGATACCAGAATCCCAGCGACCCTTCGATAATCACCCGGGTATCTCCAGCGCAATTGGCCAGGGAGCCGGGGATAAACCCGGTGGATCCCAGGACAGCTGTCGTATTTGGAGGATTACCTGGAGTTGCCACAGGCAGCGGTTCAACGAAACACCCGTCATTTCGAATGGAGGGCGAGCCGTATCCTGAGTGGCCAGTGGCACCAGTGACTTGGTTCGTATACGTGAAGAAATCCCGGCCCGAGTATTCCCCGCCGACGTTCATGTAAACGTCCAGCTTCGGCATGGGGTGCAAATCGAGCGTGCCGAGGGCCTGATAGTTCCTCAGCAGCGCAAGCGTGCCGCTAGGACGTACGGTTGTATCCGGCAAGCCAGAAGTGCCGTAGCGGCCGATACCGTCGCCGCCTAGCACGTGAACGCCGGCTTCGATTTTATTGTTTAACAGATGCAAGCGTCCGTTTGCGCCAATTCCGCCACCGGTCCGTGCGTCGTTAAAGGCGCCACCCGTTGGGCTTGTCGTACCCGTCAGCGGGCAGGTCGTCGCCGGAATCGGGAGCGGGGCGGTCGCGGGATCCTCGCCCGGGAGCGTGGGGAAAGTGAAGCCACCGTTCGCGAAATAGCACGGGTAGATTCGATCTCGGAATTCTGAAACTACTCCGAAGACTTCGAAATGTCCCCACGGGGCTGGATCCAAAGCGGCCTTGAAAACGAAGTCCGGAGACTTTTGGTATCCGTACGTCCCAGTCGGATTGTAGAGTCCCGAGCTGAGACCCGGAGCGCCGATAAGGAAATTGTTAAAGACTGTGGTCGTTAGGGTCGACGTGGTTACCGGAGCGGCAGGTACGCCTGCGACCGAGCCCCCACCCAAGACCGAGTTGGTGGTGCTAAGAGTGGTTATCGTTGGATTCCCATGAACCGTCGCGGTGGTCGCAGATGCTTCCACCGAAGCCCCGACCGTTAATACTCCAAAGTTCTTAGTTACACGGAGAGCCTCTTGTCGCGCCCAGCTGAAACCGACGTTGTACTGGGGGTCGATGGTCAGAGGCGTAGCTTCTCCGATTCTTCCCGGGCCGAGGAGGTTATCCATGGCGTGTCTATCTTCGGTAATTAAGCTCCACTGTTGCCCGCCCGTGACGGTCCAGCCATTATCGAATTTGGCTTGGCCGAATGCTTCGCGGATACGAGGAGTGTAGCTGTTGCTCTGGTTGTTATTCGAAGTGATGCCTGCGGCGAGGAAGTCTATCTCGGTGTAGCTGGTAAGCTTGACGGCCGCGAGCTTGCCCTCAAGAGTCAAGTTCAGGCGCGACTGACGGGCGCTGGCGTTGAATTCCGTCGTCTGGCCTCCCGAGTTACCGGGGAAGGGAATGCTGTTGAACGAGGTGTTGATGTCTGCAGCTTCGGCCTTACTGCGGAAAACCGTTTCTGCCGCCATGAAACCACCCGGCGTAATGCTGACGCCTTTGTAATGAAGGGACGCCGGCGATTCATTTCCGCCCTGCGGCCCGTTGCCCCGGCTGGTCGGGATGCCATTCACCGGAGTGGAAGCAACCCCAGCGGTGTGGCTATCGGGATCCGCGCTGTCCGTGGTGGCCACGAAGCCGTCACGAGCGCTGCTGGAATTCACTTCGCTTTCCAGCACCTGCATGCGCTGCTGTTGTTCCCTCAACTGTTCGCTCTGTGCTTGCAGCAGCTTGGTTTGAGCCTCGATGAGGTCGCGAAGTTGCTGAATCTCGCTCTCGACGCTCGAAGCTGCGGGCTTTGCCGCCTCTGTCTTTGAAGCAGTCGCCGTGGTGTCTCCAGTCTTATCTTTCTCCGCAGCGGTTGTCGTGTTGGTCGTGTTGGACGCTGTACTATTCTTTGCGTCCCCTGCCCCGTCCGTTCCTGCCAACGCCGGCGATACAATCATGCCAATCGCTAAAAGCCACGTCAGAAAAAATCGCATCCCCTTCCTCCTTGAATTTCACTTCTCAATCGAAGTTCTTACTTCTGGAAGAGCTTCCCGTTGTTATACCTAAGGCGGCATCCCCTGCAGCACACCAGGAAAGATCGCTCCTGGAGCCTTCTTGCCCCCCGATACAGGACATCCATACAGAAAATCCTCGCCGATGTCACCTAGTACTTACACGTATTAACTATTGCAATATCCCATCAAAACGTCACTCGTGTCTGGGACACCCTGGCGCCCGGCGCGCACCACGGACACAAGCCGCAGCGCAGGAACCTTATGTGTCGTATTTGAATCCTCTGTGACAGGAATGTTAATTGTGCGTTACTAAGCGTTTTCCGGGAGTATAGGCGTCGGATCGCGTCCAGGCGGTGCGGAGTGTTTGAAGCAGAACTATAGCAACGCGCGTTGGGAAAGCTCGAAGTCTAAAATCAGGCGACAGGCAAGGATTGAGGCGCGAGTGCTTGCACGGCTCATTCACCCATGCGAAAATTGCGTTCGATTCCCGCCCAATGGCGATATCGTCTAAAGGTTAGGACGGAGCCCTCTCAAGGCTCAAATCCGGGTTCGAGTCCCGGTATCGCTACCAACCCTGCGCCAAAATGGTGCTTGAGCTAAAAAAGCTCGCGGAGAGTTACGCGAAGGCAGCCGATGCATTCCGGGTATGGCGAATCGCGTTTTACTGGCACTGGGCGAGGGCTTTCTCCCAAGATTCCGAATCACACATCGGCAACGGGTGCGTCTCGGAGTGCTTGACGATCCACAATCCTTCACTATTCGTCAAGTAGATCAACTTTCGTCCATCCTCGGAGTATATGCTGGTGACGCCGTCGAATGACTTTACTGTGCGCGGATTCTTCGGATCGCTGAGATCCAGGAGCCTTACGCTCTGCGTTGGAACAGTGGCTGGCCCCGGCTTGTCGGATCTAATTGCGATGGCGAGGCCCGACCCCACTTCAGTCAACTTGGCTCCCGTCGCTATGCGTTCAACGATGCGCGGATTTTTTGGATCGGTGACATTCACCACAGTGAAGTGCACGTTCTGTTGCAAATACAGGTATTGCGTCCCATTCTCTTGTTGCAAGAAAATCTGTCTTACCGCTGATCCTGGCACTGGCAGATGCGCCAGCACAGTGGTCCTCTCTATCGTTTTGGAGTTGTCTTGAGCCACGACCTGGTTGTGACTCGGCAAGAGAAACGGTGACACCAGCAACAATGCGACCCCTGCAAGGATTCGTAAACTCATTTGGCGAAGCATATGGATAATTCCTCCGTTCCAGGCAGTATTCAGCTAAAAACGCCAATTCTGAGCTGCTGCCAGCGGGGAACATACACCCGGGCCTCCTCTGAAAGCAATAGTCAGTCGTTTTCGGAGCTTCAAAAGTTCGGAGAAAAAGTTCTAGTGCGCTTGCCGCTTTATTGTATGTGGCAGGATTTGATTCCCTGTTTTTCGAAGTACTGCTGGTGGTATTCCTCGGCGCGATAAAATTCCGAAGCCGGAACGATTTCAGTCACGATGGGCCGCTTGAAGACTCCTTCTTTAACCAGAACGTCCTTTGACGCGCGGGCCGCGGCTTCCTGCTGCGGATCGTGGAAAAAGATAGCCGAGCGATACTGCGAGCCGACGTCGGGTCCCTGACGGTTCAAAGTCGTCGGGTCGTGACTCTTCCAGAAAACGGCGAGGAGTTCGAGGTAGGAGACTCTGGCCGGGTCAAATTCCACCTGCACAGCTTCTGCGTGCCCTGTGCGTCCGCCGCAGACATCCTTGTAGGTGGGATTTTTCGTGGTCCCGCCGGTGTAGCCGACGGTCACGGAAGTGACGCCTTCGACTTGGCGGAATGCATCCTCGACGCCCCAGAAACATCCTGCTGCGAATGTAGCCTTGGCCATGGTTTCAGCTCCCTTCATTCGATTCTGACAAAATTCGAACACCTATGTTGCCATAATGCACGATTGCGGTCGAGTGGGGCAGGTGTCACGCGCCACGAGAACGAGAATCGATCGGCATCACGGATATTCGATGCGCCCCGTGTAGCGGCCGATGCAAGGACGTTTGAGGCGGGTTGGATGCGCTGGTCCTGCGTTAAGTAAGCCGGTCAGCGAACACTACGTGGTCGTTCGCAACGGCTCCCGCGCGGCTCTGTTCGAGAATTTTCTTCAAGAAGTTGGGGATTTCGAAGACAGCCTGATTCTTCATTGCCTCGGTGTTGCTGCGATATCGTGCCAGAGCTGCCGGTTCAATCATCTGCGCAACGGCTTTTTCGATATCGCGAAAGCTATCCAGCACAACGCCGACTTCGTTTTCGAGAACCCAGTCCGCGTTATAACGTTCCTGCGGCAGCGTCCATGCATTTCGTTCGACGATCACAGGCAGGCGCATCGCCAGAGCTTCGCTCAAGCTCCCAGGGCCGGGCTTGCCGATAAAAAAGTCCGCAAGTTGCATGTAATAATTCACTCGCGTGGTAAACCCTTCGACAAAAATCGGAAACCGAAACTTCCGAGCGCGCAACGCGGCGGCGAGCTTGTCGTTCTTTCCGCAGATGACGATCAACTGAAGCTCCAGGGGAGAACGGTCCAGCCGGTCCGCGATTTCCAAAATGGCTTTGGAGCCATGTCCGCCGAAGAGAACCAGGCCGGTCGGCAGGTCCGGGCGAAGCCCTAGACGCTTTCGCTCTCCGATGCGGTCTTCTACCGAAGCTTCATAAAAGCGCGGATGAAGGATCATTCCCGAGGCGCGAAATATGCGGTCGTCTGAATAACCGCGCTCGTGCGCCTGTGCAACAGCGCGTTTCGAGCCGCAAACGAAATACTGCTGCTGATTGCGCTCGATCCAAAAATGCTCCGGAAAATCGGCAACGTCCGTAAGCACTGTGACGAAGGGTCGTTCCGGGTAGGCGCGATGAAAGCTTTCGTAAAGCGCCCGGTTAAAGTGTGGCACGAATGACACAACCATCCCCGGCTGCGTCTCCTTCCAATGGCGCTCGAGCAGTCGGACGGTAGCCCGATGATAGCCTCGGATTACGACTTGTAGCACCCTCATAAGCTGGGTACTGCCTAGAGTCCACCCTGTCCGCAGCATGGTGTTGTAGAAATCCTGGATGCGGATGCCGGCGTGCTTTTTCAGGATATCCAGCTCGTCGAGTAACTCCTGTAGATTCGTCAGGCGCACGTCCCAGGGAAGCCCCTGAGCCCGAATGGACATTTCAAGGGCAGTAGCCGCCGCGCGATGGCCCCCGCCAGCGTCGAAAAAGCAAAACTCTATGCGCTCCATGCCGGCGCAGTCTGGCAGCCGAAATGTCGTGTATTGCTACAGGAATGTTAATGTTCTGATTTGAGTGTCTAAATAGTTAAGTAGCTGTATTTTCTTAAGATTAGCATGATTGTCATCTTCCTGTAACGCTCATCTTCTACCCTTGTCGTTGTGAAGTGCGATCTTCATCTCCACTCGTACTTTTCCGGAGCCTGTACAACCCCCTTTGCGCGAAAATTTTGCCGCGAGAGCTATAGCGATCCGGAGCAACTGTACGCTCTTTTACGACAACGCGGCATGAACCTGTTCACCCTCACCGACCACGATTCGATAGAAGGCGCGGAAAAACTGCGGCGGCATGCCGATTTCTTCGTCAGCGAAGAGCTCACTTGCAGAATGCCGAGCGGAACCGAAGCTCACATTGGCGTTTACGACCTGAGCGAACGGCAGCATACGCAGCTACTAAGGCGGCGCAACGACTTGGTCTCCCTGCTGATGTATCTCACCGAGCGGCGGCTTTTCTTCAGCATCAATCACGTCTTCTCCAGCGTTACGGGACGACGTGAAGTCGAAGATTTCGCCTGGTTTCAACAGTATTTTCCCGCCGTGGAAACGCACAACAGCCACATGCTCGAAAGCGCCAACGAGCACGCCGCGCAGCTGGCGAAGCGCTGGAACAAGATCGCTATCGGTGGAAGCGATGCTCACGCTTTGCCCTCTGCCGGAACCGCTTACACGGAAGTTGCCGGCGCGCGCGACAAAGAAGAATTCTTTGCCGGGTTGCGCAACGGAATGGGACGCGTGGCCGGAGAATCAGGCAGCTTCAAGAAACTCACGCGCGACGTGTTCGTGATCGCGGCCGAAATGATGCGCGAAAAATCCTGGACGGTTCTGCTTTCACCGCTCGGAGCACTGATCCCGGCAATCACCTATTTGAATTACTACCAGGAAAAGAAATTTGGCCGCCGCTGGGCGGAAGAAATTCTCGGCGAATCGAAGCTCCGAAAATATCCCCGTTGGATCTCGATGCCGCACCCCGCGGCGGAGGAGTTCATATGACGGTTGGCAAAGCTGTCTGGAACCAGATCCAATCGAACGATCATCGCCTGATGCGCCGGGTGCACCGCTGGCGCGCTCCGCGATGGTTTCGCATTTTTATGATCGTGACCACGCGGCTGGGGGACGGCTGGCTGTGGTACGCACTAGGGATGATTCTGGTGCTTTATGGCGGCGATCACAGATTTCAGGCCATTGGCGCCGGCGCGTCGGCCGCCGCGGTAGGCATCCTGCTCTTCAGAACGCTCAAGCGAACGAGCCGGAGGCAACGCCCCTGTGAAATTGAGCCGCATTGCTGGTCCTTGATCTTGCCGCCCGACAAATATTCTTTCCCATCCGGACACTCCATCACCGCCTTTGCGCTGGCGCTGTCGATTGGGCTTTTCTACCCTGATTTACAGGGCTGCCTGCTCGCGGTGGCATTTTTGATCGCTACTTCGCGAATCATCCTCGGAATGCATTTTCTTAGCGATGTCCTGGCGGGCTCGGCAATCGGAGCGGCGATTGGTTTCGCGAGCTATCATATCTTCGCGGCGCTCTGATATTCCTACGGCCTGCGTGCTCATTCCCGCGCCATCCTCCATGGAAAAAACAAGGAGACGCCGGCTTGCCTTGAGCCGGCAGCGGCGCGCTCTTATGATCTACAAATCCAGAGGAAGCGGATTCTCGCCTGTTATCAAACGAGCCGAACGATCGAAGGTAATGTAAAGCCAAGCCCATTGCAGCAGGATGAGCAGGCGGTTTTGAAACTGGACGATGTAAAGCAGATGGATGAAAATCCAGATCAGCCAAGCCGGCAGACCCGAAATTTGCAGCCAGTTTAGATCAGCCACGGCTGCGCCGCGTCCTATCGTCGCAAGATTTCCCTTATCGAAATAGTGAAACGGCGGCAACTCTTTGCTCCGCAAGCGCGCCTGAATTAATTTCCCGACGTAATGGCCCTCCTGAATGGCGGGCTGTGCCACTCCCGGAAGCGGTTTCCCGGTTTGATGGCTGAAATTTGCGAGATCTCCGATAACGAAAATCTCCGGATGTCCGGGAATGGTCAGATCCGGATTCACAAGCACGCGTCCCGCCTTATCGAGCGGTGCGCCCGCTTCTTTCGAAAGGATGCGCCCGAGCGGAGAAGCCAAGACTCCCGCCGCCCACAGCACCGTGCGCGTGGGAATCAATTCGGTGCGATCGCCGTCTTTGATTGTGACGGAGTCGGCTTGAATATCGGTGACCATCGCGCCCGTGCGGACCATAACTCCCAGCTTGACGAGCATTTTGCGCGCTGCTTCAGAAAGTTTGGGCGGGTAAGTGGGAAGAGCGCGGTCCGCCCCTTCAACCAGAATGATTCGCGTTTGCGACGGATCGATGTCGCGAAAATCATGCGTGAGCGTGTCGTGAGCGATCTCGCCCAGTGCGCCGGCAAGTTCCGCGCCAGTCGGTCCCCCGCCGACGATTACAAACGTCATCCACGCTTTCAGCTTCGCCGGGTCGGGTTCGCGTTCAGCAGCTTCGAATGCGAGCAGAATGCGGCGGCGCATGGCCGTGGCGTCTTCCACTGTTTTCAAACCGGGAGCAAACTGCTCCCATTCGTCGTGGCCGAAATATTGATGTGTCGATCCCGTAGCGACGATCAGCGTGTCATACGGAAGTGCGCCGTCGCTTAAGATGACGCGGCGATTCGCGGCGTCGATGTGCACAGCTTCGGCCAGCAAAACTTTCGCGTTTTTCTGGCGTCGTAGAATTTGCCGCAACGGAGCGGCTATATTGGCGGGCGAGAGCGAACCAGTAGCCACTTGATAGAGGAGAGGTTGAAATAGGTGGTAATTGCAGCGATCGAGGAGAGTGACATCGACCGGAGCGTGCTTAAGCTTGAGAACGGCGCTGAGTCCGCCAAACCCGCCGCCGAGAATCACCACTCGATGCCGATCCGCCATTCTGCTGGGCCCTCTATCTTATTGGATGTGCTTACAGTCTAAGACGGACCAAAGAGTGGCATAAAACGGGGAGAAAACGAATAGTTCCAGCGGAGCTATTGGCGGGAAGGTTCGCGTAGAGTTGCCAGCGAAATGCCTTCCCGCCAACAAGGTACTTAATTAAGCTCGTGCGGCTCGGGACTTGGCTTTGCCACCAACGGAAACTTTTTCCTCTTCTTCGTCGGAACCCTCGGGACTGATGGCTTCGACGTTGATCGTGACAGCAAGTTCCGTCAATTTCTGATCCGTTTCCTTCTCTTCCTCGAGAGTTTCTTCGAGAAGTTCCACGGCACGATCTTTGCCGAGAAGTTCCGCATAGGTACGGACGGTGCCGTAGCCTGCGATTTCGTAGTGCTCGACGCGTTGGGCCGCTGAGATCAAGGCCGCATCCAACACATCGCCTTCGAATTCGTCCATCATTTCTTTCCCTTCTCCGATAAGTCCTTCCATTCCACCGCACTTTTTGCCGGTCGGTTTTTCGCCAAGCTCAGTGCAGATTTCCTCGATTCGGCGAGCGTGCTCTTTGGTCTGCTCCAGATGGTGTTCGAATCCAGCTCGGAGGTTTTCGGAGGTGGCGGCTTTGGCCATCTTCGGAAGAGCCTTGATTAGCTGGCTTTCTGCGCTGTAGAGATCCTTCAGTTCATCAACAAACAGTTCCATAAGGTCTTTGTGTTCCATTTGAGTCTCCTTAAACGGTTTAGGATAATCACTCGACATTTTGCCGCCATTCGCTTTTGTGCGAATGACTTGTTCCGCCAAAATGATACGCAGCGCCTGAAGGAGGAGATATCGGGTGAAGTCCTTAGAACAGAAAACAGATTCCCGTAGTGCGTGCTCGGAGGTTATTGCCCGGGAAGCTTGTCCTCTAATTCGCTAGCTAGCCTGTGCACATCGGTGGCGTTGGCAAAGCCTTGAAGTTCCTGATTCGAAGCGGCGATATCCACGCCCATGTGCTGGCACATTTTGCGCTGCATCTCGAGCATGGTGGTAAGTTCCTGTTCGGCGAGCATGCTGACCTGCAGATCGAGGTGCGAGCGCCTTTCCGCCTGGCGGGTCATGCGGTTCTGGCTAATCAAAACAAAAATAGTGAGCACGACACTTTCCGATGAAACGACAACAGCCAGGACGCCGAATGGGAACGGATCGAAGGGCTTCACTCCCGGAACGACGTTCAGATTGACGGCGATCCACGCGAGTACGAGCAGGATCTGCAACAAGAGAAAAGTTACGGTACCGACAAATCTTGCAATCGCCTCGCTGATTCGTTCACCTACAGTCCGTCGTTCGAGCGCGTCCTGTTCCAGTTTCGCGATGGCTTCGATGTTGTACTGCGTCGGGTTTCTCTTGGCTTGATCGGGCAAAGCATTTGGCATATTGGGTCCGAACTGTAGAGCTGGGAGGGGATTCGCAGCAATTAAACGCTGGGCATGAGCACTCTACGAGCGCGTTTCTACATTGGTTGCAGCGGTAGAAAGTTAGCCTGTCTTTCTTCCCTGCTTCCGCTCGGACTTCGCCGCTCGATCCACGGACGGTTTCTTTTCCGCCACTGCCGCCGTTTTCTTGGCGAGGCTCTTCTTCAGAGCTTCCATTAAATCGATTACCGGAGCTTTGGCTTGCGCATGCGGCGTCGCCGTGATCTTCCGCCCGCTGCTCTTGGCTTCGATCAGGTTCTGCAAGCCGAGCTGGTAAGTATCGTGGTACTTGTCGGGCTCGAAAGGAGCAGCCAGGCTTTCGATCAGCTGCTGAGCGAGTGTGCGTTCCTGGTCTTTAATCTGGCCCTTATCGGTCCGTCCGTATTCAGCCTCGGCCCGAATTTCATTGGAGTAGAACATGGTGTGCAGAGTGAGGCCGTGTTCGCGCGGTCGAATGATGACGATGTATTCGCGATTGTGCATGGCGATTTTCGCGATACCCGCGTATCCCGACTTTTCCATGGCTTCGGTCAGAAGTTGATACGCCCTCTGGCCAGCGTCTTCCGGCGCGATGTAATAAGATGCATCGAAATAGACCGGATCGACTTCGTCGAGCTTGACGAATTCGAGAATCTCCATGGTGTGCGCGGTTTCCGGCTCAATTTCGTCGAGCTCTTCCTGGGTGAAGAGCAGGTATTGACCCTTTTCGTGCTCGTATCCTTTTTCCACTTCACTGCGCTCCACCATGCGGTCGCACGTGGGGCAAAACAAAGGCTGCTTCAAGCGCGTATGACAAACTTTGTGGAGCTGATTGAAGCTGATTCGCTCCGTGCGGGCGGCCGGGGAGAGCCGAATGGGGATCGAGATTAGTCCAAAAGTTAGATAGCCTTTCCAAGTTGAACTGGGCATAAATCACTCCCAAGTGGGTTGGAGCACAGTGCTCGGTCTGGAGTGAGACTAACCTCAGAGACCGAGCACGTCAATGCTCCCGTTCGCAGGCCGTCGTTAAAGGGTTATAAACGGTCTGCGAGTATTAGAACCACGAGAATGATGAGGATGAGGCCTAGGCCGCCGCTAGGGTAGTAACCCCAGCCTGCGCTATAGGGCCAAGTGGGCAGGGCTCCTAGAAGCAGTAAAACTACAATTACGATCAGAATGGTCCTGAGCATGGGGCTTTTCTCCTTGAATGCCAATCGGCGCAAACGGATGAAAGCAGGCGCCATTCCGCATGGCGGAGGACTATACGGTTACTCGGCCTAGAAAGGCCATGCAGGGAAGGCTGTAGAGCCGACACTAAGTTGCTGTAGTTTGGTCCCACGAACGAATCGTCATTGTGACCGCGACGCGCCGGGTTACGCTTGCGAGCTTGCAGACCTCTTCGGATAAAAGGTTTCACCGCTGAGAAGCAATTTCACGACTTGCACTAATTCCTGACCCGCTCTCGCTTTTGACAAATATCCGTGTGCGCCGGCCGACAGAATTTCGCGAATCGTTTGGTCGGAATCGTGAACGCTGAAAACGAGTACTTTTATTTGCGGACGGTGGTGCAAGATCTCGCGCACGGCAGCAACTCCGTTTAGAACCGGCATGTTTATATCCAGGATTACCAGGTCGGGATTCAGTGAAGCCGCTTTTTCAACAACTTCCTGACCATCAATGGCCTCGCCGCAGACCTCCCATTCCTTTTCGGACTCAAGCATGGTGCGTATGCCGCGCCGAAGGACCTCGTGGTCATCGGCGATCAGAATTCTTCGGCGGGCGCTTGCGGCAAGTTCTAGCGTCTCGCCATTGGAATTGAAAGTTTCTTCACTAGAGCGGTTCGAGTCTCGCGCCGTTTCGGGGCGCTGCTCGCGAATGGGAACTGTGGCAGTCACGATAGTGCCCTTGTTCGGACGCGACGTTACTTCCAGGCGGCCGGAAAGCTGGCGCATGCGTTCCTTCATGCCTTGAATACCGACGCCGAGCGGTGCCACGGAATCCCGAGAAGACTTCAGAAGTTCGGCGCGAATCCCTTTGCCGTAATCACCGATCTCGAGTTTCACTTCATCGCCGACGCGCTCAACGCGAATAAAAGCCTTCTGGCTGTCTGCGTAACGATGAACGTTGGTCAAGCTTTCCTGAATAACGCGGAACAGAGTCGTTTCGACATCCGCAGGCAGGCGGAGGAAATCGCGGGGGATCTCTACTCCCACATGGATTCCTGTCCGCTTTTCGAAGCCTTGCGTGTACCAGTGCACTGCCGAGGAAAGCCCGAGTTCATCCAGCAGCGGCGGATGCAACAGATACGAGAGAGTGCGGATTTCCTCGCCAACTTGGCTGGTCAACTGCTGGCACTCCATCAGGGCGTTCTTCGTGCCGGCATCGGTGGCAGCGCTGATTAGCTGAGAGAGAACGATGGATTGGAAAGCGAGCTTTTGGCCGGTGATATCGTGGAGATCGCGAGCGATGTGGCGGCGTTCGTCATCCTGAAGCTGGAGCAGACGGCCGGAAAGTTGGCGGAGCATATCTTCATTGGCTTTTAGAGCTTCGTTCGCCTGGGCCAGCTCCGTCAGTTCCATCGCCACCACGCAAATCGTTTGCGGACGGGAATCCTTCACGGCGCTAAAGGAAAATTGGATCAGGCGTGCCCTGCCATCAGATGTTCCCAGACTAATTTCGGCCTTGGTATCCTCCTGGAGGCTTAGCTGAATCAGTTCCCCAAGTTTTTCCTGTGCGGAAGCAGGGACGTGGTTCTGAAGCGGCGAGCCGATGAATCTTTTAAGCGGAAGATTCAAGAACTCGGCGAAACGCGCGTTGGCGAAGAGCACAGTTCCTTCCGCGTCGAGAGTGGCCGCGCCTTCATTGATTGTTTCCACCAGCACGCGATAGGGGTGCGAGGAACCGCTCGTTGAGGGAGCTTCGGTGCCGCCGCGCTGAATCGCCAGCAAAGCTTTTTCGAGTTCTTGGACGCGAGCCCGCAATGCTTTATTTTGAACCTGCGACGACCGGCTTTTTGGAGTTTTAGCAGCTCGCTTGCGTTTCTGCATGAAGCTAAGCCTTTATGGGATTGCCGTCAGCCGAGAACGAGAATCGGGACGTTTCTATCTTCTTGCCGCGATCCGCACCGCCGCAAGCAATTATAGCATTCCGCAAGCTGGGTCCCCGCAATCGAGAATTTTCATCCCCCCAATAAGCTGTAGAATGATTGGGCGAACTCCAACAGATGAACGCAAAACGCATAACTGCGGCGGCCATTGCTTTGTTCTTGGCGATCTTTGTGGCTGATTGGGCGTGGTTTTTGCGCCGGTCGAGCAACCCGGCCGCGGGCAATGCTCTGGGATCGGTGACTTATTATTACGCGAGCGCGCTCAAGGACGGCAAAGCGGAAGTCTATTTCGATCAGCCGCAAACGGAAGTATGCGCGCGGTCGCTTTTCCCTCATTCCGGATATAGCCCCTGCTGGTACGCGAGCCGAAAAAACAACGTGAGGACAATCGACTAAGCTCCGTCAATCCACGGGATTACGATTCCACAGTTTCATCCTCAGAAAAACGTAGTAGGCTGTGCGGTGAAAATATGACTCCGCCGATGGCCGAAAGACTCCAAGAGCTCATCTCCCAAGGGAAGTGGGAACCCGCGTTCGAACTGCTGCGAGAACTGAAACCCGCCGCCGCTGCTGATCTGATCATGGCCCTGCGGTTTGAAGAGCAACAGCTCTTGTTTCGGCAATTGCCGATTCCACTGGCGGCTTCGATCATCAACCATTTGCCCTACTTCCATGCGTACGTTTTGCTGCATGCAAGGCCAGTGCAGGAAATGGCCGCGATTGTAGAAGCGATGAATCTAGCCGAGCGGGACCACTTTCTGGATGCTCTGCCGGAAGAAGCCTGGACGTCGCTGATGGACGAACTCGCTGAGGCAGGCTCCGCTACCGAACCGGCCGCCGTTCAAACTGCCGAAGCGGGGCTGGCGAAGGAAGTTGCTGCGCGGCCCGCGGCTGATGAGAAGCCGATTATTGAAGCCAGGGGGATCGAAAAAAGTTTTGCGCAGAAGGATGGAAGCGAGATCCAGGTGATCGCACCCGTCGATTTGTCGTTGGAATCCGGCACGATTATCGCGCTGCTGGGACCTTCCGGCTCCGGCAAATCCACGCTGCTGCGGATTCTTTCGGGGTTGGCGGCGCCGACGGCGGGCACAGTTCTCTGGCATGGAGAGCCCGTAGGTGAGTGCAGCCCCAACGTCGCCATCGTTTTTCAAAGCTTCGCTTTGTTTCCCTGGCTTACGGTATTGGAAAACGTGGAATCGCCGTTACTCGCGCGCGGCATGGAACACGCAGAGCGACATCGCCGCGCGTTGAAAGCTCTGGATGCGGTGGGGTTGAAAAACTTCGAGACCGCGTACCCGAAAGAATTATCCGGAGGAATGAAACAGCGCGTGGGCTTCGCGCGCGCATTGGCTGTGGAGCCAGAAGTCCTTTTCATGGACGAGCCGTTTTCGGCGTTGGACGTGTTGACGGCGGAAAACCTGCGCGGCGATTTGATGGAGCTATGGCTGGCGAAGAAAATCCCCACGCGCAGTATTTTTATCGTGACTCACAATATTGAGGAGGCCGTGCTGTTAGCAGACCGCGTGATCGTGCTGGGACGCAATCCCGCGCGCATCCGAGCGGATTTTCGCATTGCGTTGCCGCAACCCAGAGACCGCAAGTCCGCCGCCTTCTTCCCTTACGTGGATTACATTTATAAAGTCATGACCAAGCCGGAGCTCACGCTTGCGCCTCCTTCAGCCACCGCAAAACAACCTACCCCAATGCTTCCGCACGCGCGGCCTGGAGGCGTTGCCGGTTTGCTCGAACTTTTGATGGACCGCGGAGGAGAAGAGGATCTGTATCACGTAGCTGAGACGCTTTTGCTGGAGGTGGACGACCTGTTGCCGATTCTGGATGCCGCAACCATGCTGGGATTTGCCACCGCGCATGAAGGCGACGTCAAGATCACTCCGCAAGGGCGCACCTTTGCTGAAGCGGATATTCCCACACGAAAACGTTTGTACCGGGAAGCGTTGACTCAGGTGCCGCTGATGCAACACATCGTCAAAGTCCTCGAAAATAAGTCCGACCACACCATGCCGGTGGAATTTTTTCGAGATTTACTGGACGAGCGACTTCCCGCGCACGACGTGGAGCAGCAAATAGAAACGGCATTGAACTGGGGCCGTTACGCGGACATTTTCACCTATGACTCGGCGAGCGACCGCTTGAGATTAATTCTCGCCGGAGAAGCCGCAAACTCTCAAGAAGCCGCTCCGTTGCACTGATGACCCGCCACAAAACATCCGCCGGCGTCTTGACCTGGGGAACTATTCCCAAAAGGGTGCCATCCATTTTGCAGGACCTGCCGATTATTTTCGCGGGGTTTGCGCTTTTTTACGCTTTGCTGTCCATGACGCACTACTGGTTGGCGCCGGCGAATGCGGGAACTGCAATCCAATTGCGGGTGAGTGCACTGCCCAAGTACGCGATGTTTTCCGTTTTGCGCATCGCGATTGCTTATCTCTTCAGCTTGGCCTTCACGCTCGTGTATGGCTACATCGCTGCGTACAACGCGAGAGCTGAAAAATTCATGATTCCGCTGCTCGATACATTGCAGTCCATTCCCGTTTTGAGTTTCCTTCCGGGAGTGATGCTTTCGATGGTCGCGCTATTTCCCACCAGGCAACTGGGTGTGGAGCTTGGATCCATCCTGCTGATTTTTACCGGCCAGGTTTGGAACATGACCTTCAGCTTTTACTCCTCGTTGAAAAACATCCCGCGCGAAATGCGCGAAGTAGCGCAGGTGTACCGCTGGAGCTGGTGGCAGAGATTTACGCAGATGGAACTGCCGTACGCCGCCATTGGACTGGTGTGGAACTCGATGATGTCCGTGGCGGGCGGATGGTTTTTCCTGATGGCATGCGAAATGTTTATTTTGGGGAACCGCGATCTGCGTCTTCCCGGACTGGGTTCCTATCTGCAAACGGCGGCCAATGCCGGCGATACACGGGCGATCGTTTGGGGCCTGAGCGTGATGATTGGAATCATCGTGCTGATCGATCAGCTAATCTGGCGGCCGGTAATCGCCTGGTCGGAGAAATTCAAATTCGAACAAGTGGAATCGGTGGAATCGCCGCATTCGTTCGTTCTGGATTTCCTGCAACGCTCGAAGATTCTACCTTTTCTGGCGCGCGTAGCTGTAAGACCGGCACGCGAGTTTTTGAGTTTATTTTTTGCGAACAGGCACGCCGCGGCGGGTGAGAACCGAAAGCCTGGGACGATTGGCACATGGATCTCGCGAGTTCTCTTGGGTGCGATGCTAGCAGGCGTGGCCTACGCTTTCGTGAAGATGTTGATTTTACTGGTAGGACTTACCCGTACGGAATTGCACGGGATCTTCGTGGGTGCCGGCGCAACACTTCTTCGAGTAGCGTTTACTTTAGTGCTGGCAGGGCTGTGGACAATTCCGGTCGGAGTGATTGTAGGACTAAAACCGAAACTCTCGGCGATTGCGCAACCGCTCGCGCAGATCGCCGCGTCGGTGCCGGCCACCGCGCTATTCCCGATTATTCTGCTCGTGCTCATCCGAGTCGGCGGCGGTCTGGGTATCGGGTCCATCGTGCTTCTGCTTTTGGGAACGCAGTGGTACATCCTGTTCAACGTAATCGCGGGAGCGATGGCGATACCGACGGATCTGAAAGAGGTGTGCAATGTATTTCGCTTTAACAAGCTTGAAAGATGGCGCGAACTCTATTTGCCGGGAATATTTCCTTACCTCGTCACCGGATTTGTAACCGCTTCCGGCGGCGCCTGGAATGCCAGCATCATCGCGGAATATTTTCGCTTCAAAGGCCACACATACACGGTCACGGGCCTGGGCTCGGTAATCAGCGACGCTACCGACACCGGAAACTACCGCGTGCTGATGGCGGCGACGATTCTGATGGCTATGATGGTGGTAACCATAAATCGCCTGTTGTGGCGAAGACTGTACGCGCTAGCTGCGACCAAATTCAAGCTTGAGGGCTGACCCTTCCGAATCGAAACGTACGCGGTTTCTTCCTTACGAAATCCTTATGTCCCGCTTATGACTCCCTGATGCCTGCCTAGTAGGATTTTTCGGCACTTCGGTTTCTGTAAAGACGATGCCCCTGGCAACGTGTGACCCATATCGAAACGGTGAGTGAGTTCCGTCACGCCATAACGTCGGATGTCCCGTGCGTCTCACGTGCAGAAATTAAGACCAGGGGCGGCCTGAGGTCGGCGGGAGGCGATAAGCCGAATGGTCCTGATTTTGCTCGTTCTTGGCGCAGCGGTGGTGTGCTTTTATCTCGTCGTTTTCCTGCATTTCGTACGCGACGAAAAGCGCCACCGGGTAATTCGGGCACCCGACCGACAGTGATCCGGTCATAGAGCACGGGGCCAAAAGCGCACACCGATTGAGATACGTAGATTTGAAAAGGGAGAGGATTTCCATGTCGAAATTCTTACCGTACCTGAAGCTGCCGATTTTTTTCTGCGCGCTCGTCTTGTCGCTGGGGCTGCATCCCTGCTTCGCGCAAATAAGCGGACAGGCCTCCGGTCAACAGGCAAGCGATGTTGATCAGCAAATACCCCCGGCGGTAGCGAAAAAGCTCGAGGCTATGGAAGCACGCATCGAGCAGCTCGAAGCGGAGCTGAAGGCGCGTCCCGCGGTGGCACCGCTATCTGCAAAAGCTTCCGTACCTATGCCGGCCTCGGCTGCGGTATCAACCTCCTCCTCCATTAGTGCAGCTACCTCCGCACCTGTAGCCGTTCAAGCGCAAAGCGAGCCAACGGTGTCGCAAACCCCGGCTGCTGCGTCCGGTAAAATAGAGCCCTTTTCGGATGCGGACTGGACTTGGCTAAACGGCAACCCCCGCACCAAGGACATATTTTGGGATACCAAATTTTTTACGCCGGAGATCAGAACTGACACTAACTATGTTTTCGACTTCAACCATCCGACGGACCACTCGATAGGCGGGTCGAGTGAACTCTTCCGGTCGCAAGAAGTCCAGCTGGAGCAACTGGGGATCGGCGGCGACTTCCACTGGGATAACGTTCGAGGAAGATTTATGACCCAGTTTGGGATGTATTCGGCTACCACGCCACGTAACGACCCCAGCCCGGGACACGGGCAGTGGGACCTGGTCAGTGCTTATCGCTATTTGTCAGAGGCGTACGGCGGCTACCATTTCGACGTATTAAATGGCGTTAACGTTGATGCGGGAATCTTCCTCTCCTACATCGGGCTGTTCAGTTATTACAATTTCGACAATTGGGCCTACCAACCGTCTTATGTTTCTTCCAATACGCCTTGGTTTTTCACTGGCGTGAGAGTTCAAATTTTTCCGACAAAGCATTTGAAGATAGAGCCGTGGTTTATCAATGGATGGCAATCGTACGCCTCGGCCAATCACACACCTGGTCTCGGGGGCCAACTGAAGTGGACGCCGAAACCATGGATTAACGTCATCTCGAACAATTACGGTCTGGGCCAGGACGATCTATTCGTGCCACGTCGTAATCGCATTCACACTGACAACAGCGTGGAAGTGAAGTATTACGACCGGCCGGACCGGACGCTCGACAAGATGGCGTTCTCTTTGACCGGCGATCTGGGTTGCGAATACGGCGGTGGAGTCAGTTGCTACGGCAATCACAAAGGCGGTCCCAAGCAAAGTTTTATAGGCTACATGGGCTACAACCGCTTCTGGTTCCACCATGATTTGTTCGGAGTCACCCTGGGCGGAGGACAGATCAACAATCCTGGACGTTATTTGGTCCTACTGCCGCCGATCAACGGAGAGAGCGCCATTACCGCTTCGACGAATTCGCCATACTTTACCGAGAATCCCGGCGATCCCTTTAAGGCCTGGGATTCATCCTTCACCTTTGACTATATGCCCAAGCAATACATCACTTTTCGCTGGGAGTACGACTATCGCCATGCGAATGTGCCGTACTGGTCAGGCCGGGGCGGAATTACGCCGCCAGGAGGAAACAACGGCTCACCTACAGACTACGCTTGCATTACCGGTGCCTCGTCCGGGCAAACGACTCTGCCGGCGGCAGAAACGGCGTGCGGCGGCGGGATTAGCAGCGTCTGGTTCCCGGATCTTCGCAGAGATGAGCATTTCATCGACATGTCGATCATGGTGAAATTCTAGATTGCCGGGACAGCGGGTTTCTCCAGGTGAGCTGAGGAGCAAGAAACGATGCGCGATTTCATATTTGTGATTTGCACGATTGGTTTTTTCGTCGCAGCAGTTGCGTATGTGTGGGGTTGTGACCGGCTGAAGTAGGGAGCGAGCGATGACGGGGAATGTAATTTTATTGGGAGTTTGCGTGCTGCTGCTCGGTTACCTGGTGGCCGCGCTGCTCTGGCCGGAGAAATTCTAATTATGACCGCGAATGGCTGGTTTCAAATCGGGTTGTTCTTGCTCATCGTTTTTGCGCTGACCAAGCCGATGGGTGTGTTCATGGCGCGTGTTTTCGACGGCGGAAAAACATTTCTCGACCCGCTGCTGAGTCCGCTCGAACGATTGCTCTATCGCTTGACGGGCGTGGACGGGAAAAGAGAAATGCGCTGGACGGAATACGCGATAGCCATGCTTCTTTTCAGCGGCGTCTCGATGGTCCTTCTTTACCTGATCGAGCGTTTTCAGTTTTGGCTGCCGTGGAATCCGCAACACTTTGCGAATGTGCCGCAGGATTTGGCCTTCAACACCGCTGCATCGTTTACCACCAATACGAACTGGCAAGCCTATTCCGGCGAAACGACCATGAGTTATTTCACCCAGATGGCCGGGTTGGCGTACCACAACTTCATGTCCGCTGCCACGGGCATCGCCCTAGCCATCGCCGTGATCCGCGGGATTGCCCGGCGCGAGAAAGAAACCATCGGGAACTTTTGGGTCGATCTGACGCGTTCGATCTTGTGGGTGCTGCTGCCCGCTTGCATTGTGATTGCGTTGTTTTTCGTATCACAAGGAATGATCCAGAATTTCAAGCCCTACGTTACCACCCAGCTTTTGGACCCGCAGACCTTGCAAGTGACCGGAGCAGACGGAAAAACGACACAACAGCGAATCACCGAGCAACTGATTCCACAGGGTCCGGTGGCGTCCCAGGAAGCTATCAAGATGTTTGGCACGAACGGCGGCGGGTTTTTCAACGCCAACAGCTCGCATCCTTATGAGAACCCCAACCCGCTCACAAACTTTATTCAGATCATTCTGATTTTCGCCATTCCCGCGGGACTTACTTACACGCTGGGCCGCATGACGGGTTCCCAAAAACACGGATGGGCGGTGTGGAGCGCCATGGCTGTGCTCTTTGTGGCCGGCGTGAGCTTTGCTTACACGGCCGAATCAAGAGGGAATCCGCTGCTTCCCGGCACGGACCAAAAAGTGAGCGCCACTCAGTCGGGCGGCAATATGGAAGGAAAAGAAGTGCGCTTCGGCATAGCGAACTCCGCGCTGTTTGCCACGGTGACAACGGATGCGAGCTGTGGTGCGATAAATAGCCAGCACGATTCCTTCACGCCGCTGGGCGGAATGATCCCGCTGATAAACATGATGCTGGGCGAGGTGGTTTTCGGCGGAGTGGGAGCGGGTCTCTACGGCGTGTTGGTGATGGTAATCCTGGCCGTATTCATCGCTGGATTGATGGTCGGCCGGACGCCTGAATACCTCGGCAAGAAAATCGAAGCGTACGACGTGAAAATGGCCATGCTTTCGGTGCTGATTTTCTCTCTGATTATTCTTGTGTTCACGGCCATCGGAGTCGTGACGCCCTACGGAAAAGCCGGCATTTCAAACCCCGGGCCTCATGGCTTGTCCCAGATTTTGTACGCCTACACGTCCGGCGCGGCGAATAACGGTTCGGCACTCGCCGGAGGAAACTGGAACTCGCTTTGGTACAACGTCAGCATGTCGTTCGACATGTTGCTTGGAAGATTTTTCATGGTTATTCCGGTGCTGGCCATCGCGGGAAATCTGGCGCGAAAAAAGATTGTGCCGGAATCGGCTGGGACTTTTCCGGTAACCACGCCGCTGTTCTCCGCTCTGTTGGTTGGCGTCGTGTTGATCGTGAGCGCGCTGACGTTTTTCCCGGCGCTTAGCCTGGGACCGATTCTGGAGCACTTATTGATGCACGCAGGCAAGGTTTTCTAAGGCTACGATGACCATCACTTCCAGCGCAGGAAAGAAATCTCTGTGGACCTCCGGCATTGTCGCCGTGGCGATTAAAGATTCATTCGTAAAACTCAATCCCCGCACGCTGATGAAAAACCCGGTCATGTTCGTGGTCGAGGTGGGGTCCGTCGTTACCAGCGTTGAACTCATCAGCGATTTGCTGCGGCACAACGGCGATTTCGGATTCGAGCTGCAGATCACGCTGTGGCTCTGGTTCACCGTATTGTTTGCGAATTTCGCGGAAGCTATGGCTGAGGGGCGCGGAAAGGCGCAGGCCGAAACGTTGCGCAAAGCCCGGTTGGAAACCATGGCCAACCGCATGAAAGCGGATGGGACGCTGGAAGAAGTGACTGGATCGAAGTTGAGAGTTGGGGATTTAGTAGTCGTTTCGGCGGGAGAATTCATTCCGGGGGACGGCGAAGTGGCCGTTGGCGTGGCCTCGGTGGATGAATCCGCGATCACCGGAGAATCCGCTCCGGTCATCCGCGAATCCGGCGGCGACCGCTCGGCAGTTACCGGCGGCACTCGCGTGCTCTCCGATCAAATCACTGTGAAGATCACCGCAAATCCGGGAGAAACATTTCTGGATCGAATGATCAAACTTGTCGAAGGCGCCGAACGCCAGAAAACTCCGAATGAAATTGCGCTCAACATTCTCCTCGCCGGCCTGACGATTATTTTCCTGCTGGCGGTGGTCACGCTTCAGCCCATGGCCGTATATAGCGGCGCTCCTCAATCGGTGTTTGTTTTGATCTCGCTGCTGGTCTGCTTGATTCCTACCACCATCGGCGGACTGCTTTCAGCCATCGGAATCGCGGGAATGGATCGAGTGGTGCAGAGGAACGTGCTGGCCATGTCCGGCCGCGCAGTGGAAGCCGCAGGCGATGTGGATACTTTGCTGCTCGATAAGACCGGCACAATCACGCTGGGAAATCGCCGCGCAACAGAACTCGTCCCGGCACCAGGAGTGACAGAGCAAGACCTGGCCGATGCGGCGCAACTCGCTTCGCTGGCTGACGAAACCCCGGAAGGCCGCTCGATCGTCGTACTGGCGAAAGAGAAATACAACCTGCGCGGCCGCGAGCTTTCTTCCTACGCCGCGACTTTCATTCCTTTCACGGCGCTAACCAGAATGTCGGGAGTCGACCTCGACGGGCGCGAAATCCGCAAGGGTGCGCCGGACGCCATCCTTCAATACTGTTCGCAGCCTGGCGGCCGCGCTCCGCAAGAGGTGGAAGAAACAGTCAAGAACATTTCGAACGCGGGAGGCACGCCGTTGCTGGTGGCTGAAGACCGCCGCGTCCTCGGCACCATCTATCTGAAGGACATCGTAAAAGGCGGTATGCGCGAGCGCTTCGATCAACTGCGCGCCATGGGGATTCGCACCGTGATGATTACGGGCGACAACCCGTTGACCGCTGCGGCCATCGCGCGAGAGGCGGGAGTGGACGATTTTCTGGCGCAAGCGAAGCCGGAAGACAAACTCGCGCTAATTCGCCGCGAGCAGGCCAAGGGCAAACTCGTGGCCATGACCGGAGACGGCACCAACGACGCTCCCGCGCTGGCGCAGGCGGACGTCGGCGTGGCGATGAACGCCGGCACGCAAGCCGCGAAAGAAGCGGGCAACATGGTGGATCTCGATTCCAATCCCACGAAACTGATCGAGATCGTGGAAATCGGGAAACAACTGCTGATCACTCGAGGCGCGCTGACCACATTCTCTGTTTCCAATGACGTTGCAAAATATTTCGCCATCATTCCGGCTATGTTTGCGGGAGCATTTCCGCAACTCGGCGTGCTAAACGTGATGGGGCTGAAGACGCCGCAGTCGGCCGTGCTTTCCGCCGTGATTTTCAACGCGCTGATTATTATCGCTCTAGTCCCGCTGGCCCTCCGAGGCGTGAAATACGTCCCGGCAGGCGCGGAAGCGCTGCTGCGCCGCAATTTGTTGATTTACGGATTGGGTGGCGTCATCGCCCCATTTCTAGGTATCAAGCTGATTGACCTGATCATCACCCATATTGGTCTGGCATGAGGACAACGTGAAAAGAAATTTCCTGATTGCGATTTGGATGACTCTGGCGACCACCGTGCTTCTCGGAATCGTCTATCCGCTCGTGGTTACGGGGCTCGCGCAAGTGTTATATCCCCACCACGCAAACGGAGAATTGATCGAGTCTCGCGGAAAGTTGGTGGGTTCGCGTCTGATCGGCCAGCCGTTCACGTCTCCGGGCTATTTTCATTCGCGGCTTTCGGCAGCGGGACCTGCAGGCTACGACCCGACACAATCTGGCGGATCGAATCTCGCGCCTACGAATAAAGCGCTGCTCGACCGCGTTTCCGCGAGCGTACAGACGCTCCACGCCGAGAATCCAAACGCGCCGATTCCGATAGATCTGGTCACCGCCTCGGCGTCAGGACTGGATCCGGACATCTCTCCGGCCGCGGCGGAGTTCCAGATTCCTCGCGTGGCCAAAGAACGCAAGATGAGTCAGGACGACCTGCGAGCGCTCGTACGCCTTCATACCAGCCAGCGCCAGTTCGGTTTCCTCGGCGAGCCCCGCGTAAACGTCCTGGAGCTCAATCTGGACCTGGACCAAATTCACGCGCTGCAATGAATATTATTTCTCCAAATCAGCGGCGGACGTCTTGACTTTGGGAGGATCGAACCTGTACCCGACCCATGGTTCGGTGAGGATGTAGCGCGGCTTGTGCGGGTCCGGCTCGATCTTTTTTCTCAGTTGATTGATGAATACGCGCAGGTACTCCGTTTCTTCGCCGTAATCGGGCCCCCACACGGCTTGCAGCAGGCGGCGATGGGCCAGAGTCTTTCCCTGATTTGCGACCAGATGCCGCAACAGCTCGAACTCTTTCGGAGTTAACCGTACGGGATTGTTTTTCACCTTGACCGCGCGTTTGTCGAAGTCAATCTTGAGATCGTCCGTTAAGAACGCCGGAGTGGCATCCCCAGGTGCGCTGCGACGGAGTGCGGCGCGGATCCGCGCCATCAATTCCTGCACCCCGAACGGTTTCACCACGTAGTCGTCTGCGCCGGCGTCGAGCGCTTGCACTTTGTCGCGCTCGCTATTTCGTATAGTCAGCATAATGATGGGTACGTCGCTGGAAGTGCGAATTTCGGCGCAGGTTTCAAGGCCGGAGATTCCCGGCATATTCACATCGAGGATAATCAGATCGGGCCGTTCAGCGCGAAGCTTTTCGAGAGCTTCCTCCCCGCTGGCGGCTTCTACCACCGAGTATCCGTGCGAAGTAAGGGTGGTTCGCATAACCCGGCGGATTTGAGGTTCGTCGTCAACGATCAGGATGGTGGCGTCGCTCATGGCTGTGACGGGCGGCTTTGATCGACCGGCAAGGTAAAGGAAAACACTGACCCCTGGCCGCGCTGGCTAGTGAGGCTCATCGCCCCGCCGTGAGCCGCGACGATCGCTTTGGCAATCGGCAGGCCCATGCCGGTCCCCTGAACCAGAAAGCGCTGATCCTTGCCGCGATAGAATTTCTCAAAGATCAGGCTTTGCTCCAGGTCGTCGATTCCCGCGCCTCGATCGGCCACGCTGATGGTGAGAAAATCGCCGCTTAGCTCGGCGGTAATGGTGATGGGTTCGTCCGCTGGAGAATATTGGTTTGCGTTCTCGATCAAATGCGAAAGAGCTTCCTTCATCAGGCCCAGATCTACTCGCACTCGCGGGAGTTCCGGTGATACCACCACTCGTACGGTGCGATTGCCCAGTGTGGACTTGCAGCGGATTAGAGCGGTGTCGATCAAGTTCTCGATGGATGTGGATTCAAGCTTTAGCTGCACTTCGCCTGCATCCAGACGCGCCATCTCGGCGGCTTCTCCGACCAACCGGTTCAAGCGGTCACTTTCTTCGTTGATGACCACAAGGAGATCCTGCCGTTGCGCGTCGCTAAGCCCTGCGTTGGTCAAGAGATTTGTCACCGAAGCTTTAATCGACGTGAGCGGAGTTCGCAGGTTATGGGTGACGGACTCGGTCAAGGCCGTGCGCAAGCGCTCACCCTCGCGCGTTGCCTCGGTCAGCCCGAGTTGCTCGATGGCGCGGGCGCGCTCCATAGCCACGGCGATCAACGTACCGATGGCCTCAAGTGTTTGGCGCGAAAGAATCGAGCCCGAAATTCCCAGGCTGCCGATCGGTCGCACCCCTAGCCGCACGGGAACGAAGCAAAGGCTGTTTGGAACATCGATCACCGGTTCTTCACGAACCACGATGGCTTTCAGGCTGTCGATATCGAGGCGTGGAATCACCGGCCCCGAGCGGTACACCTTCTGTTTTTCGGACAGCAACAATGCCGCGGCTCCTACCTCGAAGGCATTGACGATCTGCGCGGGAATGCGGTTGAGCAGTTGAATCACGTTGCCTGATTCCAGCAGAACCTGGCTGAAGGCATATAATTTTTCGATCTCTCGCCTGCGAGCGGAAGCGTCTTCCGCCTTCTGCCGCGCCTGAGTGGATAGAGTGCTTGCAATGACGGAGACCACCAGAAAAGCGAAAAGCGCGACCCAGTTCTGCGGATCGGCGACCGTAAATTTTCCCACCGGCGGAAGGAAGTAATAATTGAACGCAAGCATTGCCGCGATGGACATGAACACCGAGACGGCAATGCCCCACACCGTGGAAACGGCTAAAATAGCGAGAACAAATGTGAGAGCAACGGTAGTCGGATTGACCGGAAGGACGTGGCGGTAGAAAAAAGAAATTCCGAGTACTAGAGCCAGGGCCGCTGCGAATCGGAGAAATCGATAGAGAAATGGCTCGCGCACGTGTGCCATTCTATCGTAGCTTTACCAGTCGTTCGCAAAAGAGATTAAACCGAATGCCGAAAACTCCTGAAGAATGGCTCGCGGTTTCGGAGCCGCCGAAAAAAACCAAGGGCATATTGAAGCTGTTTCTCGGCTATGCGCCCGGCGTCGGAAAGACCTACAGCATGCTGAGCGAGGCCATCCGCAGAAAAAACCGCGGAGAAGACCTTGCGATCGGCGTGGTGGAGACGCACGGAAGAAAGGGTATTGCGGAACTGGCGCCGCAATTGGAAAGCATCCCGCGCCGCAAAATGGATTACAAAGGCACGATTTTTGAAGAGATGGATGTGGACGCCATCATCGCAAGAAATCCGCAGGTGGTCCTGGTGGACGAGCTCGCGCACACCAACATTCCCGGCAGCAAGCATCGCAAACGCTATGAGGACGTGCTCGAAATCATCGAGGCGAAGATCGACGTGCTCTCAACCTTAAACATTCAGCACATCGAAAGTATCGCGCCCACCGTGCGAGCCATCACCGGAGTGCAGGTGCGCGAGACCGTTCCGGACTGGGTTCTGCAAATGGCGGACGAAACGGTCATGATCGATTTGACTCCCGAGGCACTGCAGAACCGCATGAAGCGCGGCGACGTTTACGGCGGCGAAAAAGTGGAACAAGCGCTTAAGAATTTTTTCCGCCGCGGTAACCTGATCGCCTTGCGCGAGCTGGCTCTCCGGCAGGTGGCGGAGCAGGTGGATCGCAGCTTGGAATCCTACATGGTGGAAAAAGACATCCGCGAAAGTTGGGCCGTTCGCGAGCGCATCGCCGTGTGCATCAGCGGGAATCCGAAAGCGCAATATCTGGTGGCGCGAGCGGCGCGCATGGCCCGCCGTATGGACGCGGAACTTTACGCCATACATGTTGACGACCGGCCGACCGAAGGGCAGGAGGAAAAGGCTCTGGTCGCGAACTTGCAATTCGCCGAAAGCCTGGGAGCCAAGCCGGTGCGCCTAAAAGGTGACAATATCGCCGACGCCACAGCCCAGTTCGTGCGAGATAAGCACGTGACGCAGGTTATCTTCGGCAGGTCGGCGATAGAAGGCTGGAGAAAATTGCGCTACATGAATGCGATCAACCGGTTTCTGCGCGATGCTCCTGCCGTGGATGTCCACATCGTGACGCAAGAGCCCGATTAGCCCACTCGCTATCGTTATTCGTTTTCAGCCGGAACGTCAAACTTCACCAGGTCGGACTGGAAGCCTTTGGTTTTAACCGCTCCGTAAGCTATCCCGATTACCATCCAAACGCCGCCCGCAATTTGCGCGGCCGGGCTAAGATTCAGCCAGATGAAAAAACAAATTAGAAACCCAAGAAGCGGAGAGACCAGGTCGGTCCAATGCTTTTCCTTGGCGCGCAAGAAGTAGCGGGTGAAAGCCGCAGCGTTCACTCCCATAAAAGCGATCAGTGCACCGAAGTTAAGCAATTCCGCACCGCGCTCGTAGCTGATTAGAAACGCGCCGGCCAGCGCCAGAGCGCCCACGAAGATCACATTGTTTCGCGGGATATGGTTCTTGGGATCGATCGCGCCAAAAAACTTCTTGGGGAGGCCGTTGCTGCGCCCCATTCCATAAAGCAAGCGCGACGCGCCCAGTTGCGAGCCCATTCCGGACCCGATATTTGCGATCAAAACTGTAAAGTTCAGCAGGTGGAAGAGAAAGAAGCCGCCGGCTCGCAACGCCACCAGCGGAAACGCAGATTCCACTTTGTCCGGCGGAAATTCACTCGAGCCCCACACCAGCTGCGCAGCATAAACTTCCAGTGATGCCAGTACTCCCGTGATCACGCAGACCAAAACCGTCGCCAGCATAATATTTCGCCGCGGATTTTCCACCTCTTCCGAGAATGTAGAGATCGCGTCGAAACCGATATAGGTGAGCACCGCGATCGAAGTGCCGCGAAAAACTCCGCTGAAACTAAACGTTTGCGGATTGTAGAAGGGCTGCCAGAAAAAGCCGGCGCCGTATTCGTGCAACCCCCAAACGAAGCGGATTACGAATGCAAAAAATATCACCACGACGATGGACATCCCCGCCGCCAGAACGTCGTTGATCCGCGCTGAGGTTTTCACCGCGCGCAGATTAAGCACGGTGAAACCCACCGCATATGCCGTGGCCAGCGCCCAGTAAGGCACGCCGGGCAGGATATTCTGTGTCAGCTTGCTGCAAATCACCGTGCAGATCAGCGGGTTCAGAATGTAGTCCATCAACATCGCCCATCCGGTCACGTACCCAAGCGAAGGATGAATTTCCTGGCCGACGTAAGTGTAGGCCGAGCCCGCACTCGGATAGGCGCGCGCCATTTTGCCGTAACTGACCGCGGTGAAAAGCATCGCCACCATGGCGATCAGAATCGTAGTGACTACATGCCCGCGAGCAGCGTTGCTGATTACGCCGTAAATGCCCATTGGCGCAATCGGCTGAATAATTACGATGCCGATGATGATCAGGTCCCAAAGGTGCAGAGTGCGTTTGAGTGTGACCGGCGCAGGCGAGGGCGAAATTGCTTCGTTGCTCATTCGGTAGTGACCGATTTTACGAGGTTCCTGGGATGGTCCACATCGCAGCCGTTCAGCGTGGCGAAGTGATAAGCAAAAAGCTGCAGCGGCACAACCTCGAGAATCGGCAGCAGCAATTCCGTTGTGGCGGGAACGTGAATGACGCGGTCTGCAAGCGTCGCAATTTCGCGGTCCCCTTCGGACGCGATCGCGATTGATTTTCCGCCGCGGCCTTTGATGTATTCGAGCACCGAAAGAGTCTTCTGGTATCGCAGCACGGAGTCCGGGTCGGCGAGATCACGCGTGGCCAGAACGATCACCACCAGGTTTTCGTCCACCAAAGCGTTGGGGCCATGCCGCAGTTCTCCGGTTGGAAGGCCTTCCGCTTGCACGTATGAAATTTCCTTCAGCTTTAGAGCTCCTTCACGGGCAATTGCATAATGAACGCCGCGTCCGAGAAACAAAAATGCTTTTGCATGCTGATATTCGCGAGCGCACCCCGCAGCCTGCGCATCCCAGGAAGGCAGAGCTTTTTCGATTTCCTCAGGCAGCGCGCGGAGAGAATGCAGATGCGCGCGTACCACTCCGGAAGTGATGCGGCCGCGTTTGCGCGCCAGAAATAATGCGAGAAGATACAGAATCGTCAACTGCGACGTAAAACTTTTTGTAGCCGGCACGGCTTTTTCCAGTCCGGCAAACGTATGCAGCGTGGCGCTCGCTTCGCGCGCGATGGTGGAATCGGCAACGTTCGAAATCGCTACGGTTTTAGCGCCGCGGCTGAGCGCCTGTCGCTGTGCAGCTATAGTATCGGCCGTTTCGCCCGATTGCGTGATGACCACCACGATCGGCTCGGAGTCGGCGTGCGTGGAGCGATAGCAATATTCGCTGGAGTATTCCACGTCCACCGCAATTCCCGCTAGGTCCTCCATCATGATCTCGCCGGCTAAACCCGCATGGCGGCTGGAGCCGCTGGCCGCGATGATGATTTTCTTGAAAGCGAAAATCGCGCTGTCAATGGGTTGCAGCGTGTCGGCAAAAATGGACTCGTCTCGAGCGTTGCGACGGATGCATTCGCGAATCGCGTGCGGCTGTTCGTAAATTTCGCTAAGCATGGAATTCGGAAAGCTACGCGGCGCAGCCGGAGCGGGCTTCGACTGTTCCTTGGGCATCAGCGCCCGCCGCCTAAGCTTTGTGCGGAGGTCGCGCCGGCTTCCTTCAGCGAGATAGTCGTCGTGTCTATGTTCCAACCCGCGATGGTGAGTTCAAGAGGACCCGAAATCTCCGACGTAGGAAGGTATCGCGCGGTAATCTCGCGAGATTCGCCGGGCATCAGCTCGATGTAGTTGTCGTCCCAGAAGACCGGAAGAATTTCCTCAGTCTGGCCGCTTTTCTGAATTCCAAACCGCACTTGAAACGCCAAATGGTCGCTTGGATTTGTGACCGTAACGTGAACCGCAGGGCCATCACGGGCTGTGGTCCTAGCTTCGCTAACGTCAAGTTTCACCTTGGGCAAATTCTGAAGCGCGGTGAAATCTTCGTACGCCGATACCGGCGTGTATTTGTAGGTAGTCTTCGCCCATTCATACACGTTCTTCTTCGCAGACAGCCAATAAAAATTAGTGCTCGCGGTTTTTCCGTCGCTGGTCTGAAGCTCGAGCTTCACGAAATATAAAGGAGACGCAGGACTGAAAGCCTCCGCCGGGAGCGTGAAAACTTTCGCCACGCCATCGGCATTCACGTCCGTTTGAACCTTTTTCGAAAACCTTTCGTGCAACGAATCGTCGTAGAGATGCGCGGTGGCGCTCAGTCCGGTGAATTTCTGGTACAAGCTGTTCACCACCACGATGCTGTTGTCGTCATACGAATACTGAACGTGCAAAGGCTCGCAAGCTTTCTTCGTGCCGAAATATCCGCCGGCCGGCTGCTGATAGTAATCGTAAAGATGCCAGATCAACGAAGGCCATGCGTTGTTCAGCATCCACTGGATGACGCCGGTGGAAGTGTATTTGTTGCGGGAATAAGCCTCGAACATGGCGCGCTCGCCGTCGTAGGCCATGGCTTGCGATTTGATTTCGTAATCGTCAAGTCCGGCAGGAGCGCCGTAAATTGAATTCATGGCGCCGTCAAAATGGCTCAAATCCTTGAAGCCCTCCAAGCCCGCGTGATAATTCCAGAAGGCATCCTCCGGCCACAAATGATCCGCGGGAATGAATTTACGCAGGCAACTCACCAGCGGAACGGCCGGACCTGGTCCGGTTTCGGTATTGAAGCCAAAGGCTCCGCCATATTTGTTCGTATCAATCAGCCAATAATTTGGCGGGACGTAATCGTACGGCCCGGTCATCTTGACGCCGGACTTTCCCGACAGCGAGCTTGGCCTTTCCGATGCGGAAGAAATATAAGGATTCGGCCAGTCGGTTTCTTTCAGCACTTTGATGTATTCCGTTTCGACATCCGCCGGCGGCGGCATATCGCTGCCGTTCAACCACACCAGCATGCTGGGGTGGCTTCGCATCCGAAGGATTTGCGAGCGCAACGACGCGGAGGCAATTTCCAAATCGCCCGGCCGCCATTGTTTCCACAGTTCCCAATGATCGCAGCAGCACCAGCCCGCCATAATCAGCACGCCTCGCTCATCCGCGAGATCGTAGAACTCATCCGTTTCCAGTTTTCCTTCCAAACGGATGGCGTTCAGATTCATCTCGCGAATGTAGCGAAAATGCGTTTCGAGGCGGGCATGATCTGAACGAAACAACATATCCGGCGACCACCCGCCGCCGCGAATCAGGATTTTCTTTCCGTTCACGTAAAATTGCCGCGCGCCCTGCGAATTCAGTTCCGAAGTAATCTCGCGAATCCCGAAGCGAACGCTCTGCTCGTCGGATAAATCGTCGCCCACAACGAAACGCAGATTCAGTTCGTGAAGATCCTGCGCTCCCATTTGATAGGGCCACCACAATTTGGGATTCTTGATACGAAGTTGCGGGAATTCACCGGGGGTAAAGCGGACTACGCGGATTTCTCCAGCCTTCAGAACCACAATCTGCCGAAATTTCACATCTTCAATCCGGCCGTCCAGAAAACCAGTAATCTCTTTGTCGCCAGCGTTCCGCAATTCGGCTTCCACCGTGAGGTCAGCTTCATCGAGTGCGGCAGTAGGGAAGTGCGTGACCACCATCGGATGGCGAATCGCCACCGCCTCACTGCTTTGCAAATAAACGCTGCGCCACAATCCCATATCTTTGTCGGGAGGCGCCGGGTTCCAATCAACCCAGTTAATTCCGAGATCCTTTTCAGTCTGCGCGATGGTTTCCACCGCAAGCGCGTTCGGCCCATCCCGGTTCACCATCGGACTGATGTCGAATTCGTACGTGCGGTAAGCTCCGGCTATCTCCTTTCCGCCGGCCACCAATTTCCCGTTCAGCCAGATATTCGCGTGATTGTTGATTCCGCCGAAATGCAGCCAGACGTGCCGGCCTTTGTAAGACGCAGGAAGCGTGAATTCGATCCGATACCACCACGCGCAGCGGAAAGGACTGTCTTCCGGCATCGAGAGCAACGAAAAATTCTTTCCGATGGGATACGTTGTTCCCGGAATGTCGCGCAAATTCTTGCCGTAATACGGGTCGGGATAAGTTTTGTCGGCGACCAGCGCAGCCACCACAGTTGTCGGCACAGTCGCCGAATGCCAGCCGTTCGTCTTGTATCCCGGTGCCGAGATCTGTTCGCCTCTCGCGAGAAATAAACAAGAAGACTGCAGCGCCCATCCTTCATGCAAAAATATTTTTGTCTCTGACGGCTCAGGCGTGTTTGCGGAAGCGGTGCGCGGCGCGAAGGAAAGAACCAGACAAAGAAAGATCGCGAACAATGAAGGCAAAATGAGCCGAACGGCGGGTTGTTCTTTGAAAGACATTCCCCGTTCTCCAAAAACTTCGCATTTGAGCAAGGGCAACTGAGATCGACCAAAATGAAACGCTGCAATTTTCGAACAGATTTTATTAAAGTTTATTAAACCGACGTATTATTCCCACCTTGCCCGCCGTGTCAAGGAGAAACACCCGCCTAGCTTCAATCCGCACCGGCCCACGGGACCGACCGCGAAGACTCTCGCACTACGAGCTCGGGTGTAAGTTTTCGGCGAACCACTTCAAATTCGCGCTCTTCGATCGTTGCGTTGATGGCTTCCAGCACGATTCCCACCGCCGCGCTTCCCAGCGCTTCCATCGGCTGGCGCACGGTGGTCAGCGACGGAACCGACAGCCCGGCAGGCATCACGTCGTCGAATCCGATTACCGAGCAATCTTCGGGAACCTTCAATCCCGCGCGCGCTAGTCCGCGAATCGCTCCAAAAGCCGTCATGTCGTCGAACGCCATCACCGCGGTAAAACGTTTCTTGTGCTTCAGCAGTTCTTCAATCAGTTTGAACCCACCCTCGAAACCGGAATTCGGATCGAGCGAGTCAGGCAAATCCACCACCAGAGCCGGGTCGATTTCCAAGCCCACCGAGCGCGCGAACGAACGCACGCCGCGCCAACGGGGGGTGCTATCCACCAGCATTTTTGGCCCGCGAATGAAAGCAATCTTTCGATGGCCGAGCGAGTAAAGATGTTCCATCGCTAAATGCGCGCCGGCTTCATTGTCCGTCATCACCGAACTGATGGAGCCGCTGCTGAGTTCGCGGCCAATCATGACGGCGGGAATATTTCTTTTCTCCAGGTCCGCGAGTACTTCGATGTCAACAAAAAGCCAGTTGGCGACGAAGACCAGCGCTTCGACTGGGCGCGCGAGCAGCATTTCCAGGTAGCGCTCGAAACGCCCGCGTTGATTGTGCACGTCCGTGAGAATCGGCAAATAGGAAGCCTGATACAGCGTGTTTTCGATTCCGCGAAGTATCAAAGTGCAAAATGGATCGGTGATGTCGAACACCATCACGCCAACCGTGCGATTGCGCTTGGCGCTGAGAAAACGCGATACCGTCTTCGGCCGATAAGCCAGTTTTTTCGCAGCGCGCTCGATGCGATCTTTCGTGGACTGCGGAATATACCGGGCCAGCGGAGCATTATTCAAAACGATCGAAACCGTAGCCGGGGAAACGCCGCTTTCTTGCGCCACGTCGCGCAGCGTGACTCCCGATTTCACAGCCTTGCGGCGTTTCAAAATGCCTCCCGCGAATTTGCTGCAGTTTGCGAGCGTTCGCACATCTTTACCATAGCCCGAGCACCGAGGCCAGCGGAACAAGTCCCAGCCGTCGATTGAACGTGCAATTCGGAGCGAGCAAATCAGAGGACTCGTGCCCGTGGGGTGAAATATAGAAGTTAAACGTGCGGAATTTGGGAGACGTTCCAACCGCCTCCGATAGCCTTGATCAGCAGGACGCTTGCCGTCATCCGCCGCGTGAGAATTGTTAGAGCCGTGACCTCGTCGATAAGCGCGGCGTTCTGGGCCGTAGTCACTTCCAAATAATTTGCGACGCCGCCCTTATACCGGGTGATAGACAATTCGACAGAGTGTTTCGCCGCTCCCACCGCGACATCCTCGGTTTGTGCTTCGTCCTGCAATATGCGCAATGCCGCCAGGTTGTCTTCCACTTCCTGAAACGCGGTGAGCACCGTCTGGCGGTAATCGTCGATGGACTGATCGTACGCTGCCTTCGCCTGTTCCGACGCACCGCGCCTGCGTCCAGCATCGAATAATGTTTCAAGCGCCGTTCCGCCTACCGCCCACAAACCACTGGGGCCCTGAAACAATGTTCCGGCCGCAATGCTTTCAAAGCCGCCTTGTCCCGTCAGGGTAATCGTCGGAAAGTAGGCCGCTCTGGCGATGCCGATTTGCGCGTTGGCCGCCTGCATGCGCCGCTCCGCGGCGGAAATATCGGGTCGCCGTTCGAGCAAGTCGGATGGCAATCCTGAGGGAATCGTCGGCGGCGGTGTGTCCAGAGGCAACGGCGCCAAAGCGAAAGTTGACGGAGGCTGTCCGGTGAGGACTGCGATGGCATGTTCGAAGGCGGTGCGCTGAACTCCTTGATCCTTTAATTGCGCCCGCGCGGTTTCCAGTTGCGTCTTCGCCTGCGCCACGTCCACTCCCGAAGCGAGCCCGCCGTTAAATCGGCTCTGCGTAAGGTCCAGAGCCTTCTGGAACGCTTCCACAGTCGAGGTCAGAAGCTGTATTTGCGCGTCGAGACCCCGAAGCTGGAAATAATCTGTAGCCAGTTCGGCGTGCAGGCTCAGGCCTACGCTGGCGAGATCGGCGGCGCTGGCTTGGGCCTGCGATCGGCTCTGCTCCACCGTGCGGCGAACGCGGCCCCAAACGTCCAGTTCGTATGTCGCGTCGAGTCCCGGAACCTGGAAATCATTAAAAGTCTGTGTGGCTCCGACGACTCCCAGAGGCCGATTTTGGGAGAACCGTTCCCGCGCGATTGCAGGGTCGGCAGTCACAGTAGGGAACTGAAATGACCGCGAGATACGGACCGCTGCGCGTGCTTGCAGGAATTGTGCTTGGGCTGACTTCAGGCTTTGATTTGAAACATCAATTTTCTCTTCCAGAGTATTGAGCTGCGGATCTTGATAAACTTCCCACCATTTTCCTTTTATCGCCTCGGCGCTGGGTTGCGCCACCTTCCAATCTTTGGTTTCTTTGTAATCGGCAGGGACGTCTGTGCTAGGCCGCACGTACTTTGGCCCGACCGTGCATCCGCCGAGCAAGAAAACTCCAAGGAAAAACAAACGGCCGGGATACCAGCGCCGACCCGTTCTTGCTGGTTCAACCGTGCGCAATGTGACTCTCTTATTTGCCTGCATAGCTGATTCGCCAAATTGAGTCTGAGCCATCATCGCTGACCATTAAGGAACCATCTTTGGCAACGGCAACTCCCACCGGCCGGCCCCACACTTTTCCGTCGGGCGTGACGAATCCGCTGACGAAATCTTCGTACTCTCCTCCCGCCTTGCCATCCTTAACAGGCACGTACACCACTTCGTAGCCCGTACGCACCGACCGATTCCAGGAACCGTGTTCGCTCGCGAAAATACCTCCGCGATATTTTTCCGGAAACTGGTTCGCTTCATAGAAGGTCAATTCCAGCGAGGCATCGTGCGGTTCCAGCAGAACGTCGGGCACAATCACTTTGTCTTTCAACTCCGGGTGCTTGCCTTTCAGCCGGGGATCTTCGTTTCCGCCCGTGTAATACCACGGCCAGCCGTAAAAGCCGCCTTCTTGCACGTGCGTGATGTAATCCGGCGGCAGGTTGTCGCCTATGTCGTCTCGCTCATTCACAGAGGTCCACAGCACGCCGGTCGCGGGATCAACCGCGATGCCGACCGGATTGCGAATTCCCGACGCGTACACACGCAAGTCCGAGCCGTCCGGGTTGGCCTCGAGAATGTTGGCCCGGTGGTACTCCGATTTGTCTTGATCGGTATTCGCGATATTGCTGCGGGAACCGACGGCCACGTACATTTTCTTTCCGTCCGCCGAAAACGCAATATCGCGCGTCCAATGCCCGCCTCCGCCGACACGTTCGAGTCCGCTGGGCAGGTGTTCGATCACGGTTTCAGGGCCGCTGCGAGCTTTTAGGTCGCCGTTTTGATATGCAAAACGCACCACCGAATTCGTATTACCGACGTACACGAATTTCGGATCCGGTCCTGGCGGATAAAATGCAATACCAAACGGACGTGTGAGCCCGGTCGCGAAAGTTTCCGTGGTTTCCGGTTTTCCATCGGCTGTAATTCCTCGGAACACGAGAATGCGGCCCGGCCCGCTCTCCGCCAGAAAAAGGTCGCCGTTAGGCGCTGTGCGAATTAATCTGGGATTTTTCAAATCGCCGGCGTAAAGCTCCACTTTGAATCCTTCCGGAGCCTGCGGCCAAGCGTTCGATGGTCGCGATACTATGTGCGCGCTATTCTCCGCAGAGGACGTTGCGTAGGGCTGGGGCAATTCCGCGGCGGTGATGTGGTGAACAGTTCCAGGTTTTTCCATTCGGAAGTCGGTGAATGGCCCACTTTGGCCCGACGTTTGCGCCAAGGCCCGCATTTCGCGTGCGGCAGAGACGGTGCGGTACGCCACCATCGACACTAGGCCGGCGAATAGGATTGCCACGATTCCCCAGAGAAAACGTCTCATGACTTCTCTCCTGCAAAAAATTACGCTTCAACCCAACGATCGCAAATCCGAAAATCAGATTCCGATGCCAACACGCGCTCGGCCCGCAGCCGTGCCTACTTTTTCGGCCCGCCCGATTGTTGCGGATTCGATTGCGGCCGTGCCATCTGCGGTTGACCCGTCTGTTCTTGATTCTGTGCGATCTGCACCTGTTCACCTTCCACCAGAGAGTCCGGCGGATTCACCATCACATTCTCTTGTCCACTTAGCCCGGAAACTACTTCAACCTCGCTGCCAAAATCGCGCCCTAGCACGATGGGAACCAGCGACGCTTTCCCATCCTGGACCGTCGCAATCTGCAACCCCTGCGCCCGGAAAATCAGCGTATTCACTGGAAGGATAAACGTCGGCACCGTCTCCGGAAGTTTTAGGTGAACCTCCGTATAACCACCGGGCAGCAGTTCACCGGTTGGGTTGTTCACGTCCACTTCCACCACCAGCGTCCGCGACGCTGGTTCTATCGCGTTAGCCGTGCGAACGAGTTGTCCTTTGAACCGGCGGCCCGGAAACTCCGCAAGAGTCAGGTCCGCAGACAGGCCGGGCTTGGCAGCCTGCGAATATTGCTGTGGAACGTTGATGTACACGCGCAGCGTTCGCGTCGATTGAATATGAAACATCTCCTTGGCCGCTCCGCCGCTTCCGGAGTCGATCAATTGCCCCACGTCCGTATTGCGCGCCGTGATGATGCCGTCAAAGGGCGCATAGATTTTGTTGAATGCCAGCGTCTCTTCCAGACGCCTTACATTCGACTGCGCGGACGCTACTGTGGCTTTCTTCGCTTCGAAATCACCGTGCGCGTTATCCACGTCCTGTTTCGAGACCGAGTCAGTGTTCTTCAGGCTGTCAAATCGATCCGCCGTAATCTTGGCGAGATTCAAGTTCGCTTGCGCTGTACTCAGCTCAGCACGCGCCACTTGCAGTTGTTGAGCAACTTCCGGGGTCTCAATGTCTGCCAGCAGCTGCCCCGCCTTCACGTGCCCGCCCATATCCACGTACCATTTCTTTAGATATCCGTTCGTCCGCGCGTAGATAGGAGCATCTTCGAAAGCCTGCATATTTCCGGGAAGCACGATCTCCTGCTGTGGATCGCCTCGTTTGGGATGAATCACGACCACCGTGGGAATAGCTAAATCGCGGGTTTCAGTGCGCAACGCCGCTTTGGCTCTTAAACGTGGTACCACGCCCATCACCACAATGCCCGCCACGATAATTAACACGAGTACCGCAATCACCAACCCGTGGCCCGCCCCTCCCGGCTTTTGCGGAGGCTTATCGTAGGACGCTTGCGGCGAAGGCTGCTGGTCGCCGGCTCCTGCTCGCGGGACTTGTTTCTCTGGCTGCTCAGTCATCGATGCTTCTTCCTTTTTGTCACTCTTGCTTTAGATGATGCGCTCCGAGCGCGGACTCAATCGCGCGCCACGATGAAGTCAAGCTACGCTTTCTCCGCTCTCCATCCATGCACGATACTAAAGAAAACCGGCACAAAGAAAAGAGTAGCGACAGTCGCAAACAAAAGTCCGCCGATCACGGCGCGCCCCAATGGCGCATTTTGCTCTCCGCCTTCACCCAGCCCCAGTGACATCGGCAGCATGCCAATAATCATCGCCAGGGCCGTCATAATAACCGGCCGAAAGCGCGTGTATCCGGATTCCAGTGCAGCTTCCTCCGCGGTCTTGCCTTCGTCCAGTCTTTCTCGCGAAAAACTAACCACCAAAATGCTGTTCGCTGTCGCCACGCCCATGCACATGATCGCGCCCGTCAGAGCCGGTACGCTAAGCGTCGTTCTGGTAATGAACAGCAACCAAACGATGCCGGCCAACGCCGCCGGCAGTGCCATCAGAATGATGAAAGGATCCAGCCAGGACTGGAAATTTACGACGATCAAAAGATAGACCAGAAGAATCGAAAATACGAGTCCCCACAATAGTCCCGAGAACGATGCTTGCATCGTGGAAATCTGGCCCCGCACGATGAGTTGCGACCCGCGCGGGAGATCTTTTTTGCTTCGTTCGATGATGGGGGCGATCTCTCGGGCTACACCGCCCAGGTCGCGGCCCTGCACCGCTCCGTAAATGTCGATGACCGGTTGAACGTTGTAGTGCGAAACAACGCCCATCTCCGCTCCTCTGCTGACCGAAGCGAGGCTGGCAAGAATCGCCGGCGGCGCATTCGGATTCGCGCCCGTTATCGGAATGTTTTCGAGATCCTGAAGCGTGTCGATTCTGTACTGCGGCATCTGAGCCGCAATGTTGTAGGTCACCCCGGTCTTCGGATCCAGCCAGAAACTGGGAGCGGTTTGAAAACTTCCGCTTAGTGAGATCAACAGGTTGTTCGCCACGTCGCGCTGCGTAAACCCGATTTCCTGCGCCTTGGTGCGGTCAATGTCAAAATGCAGCTTCGGCTGGTCGAATGGCTGCTGGATTCGGAGATCGGTCGTCCCGGGTACGAATTTCAGTTGATTCATCAGCTTGTCCGCAAACTCTCGGTCGCCGATTAAATTTCTACCGACAATCTGAATATCGATCGGGGCCGGCAGCCCGAAGTTCAGGATCTGGCTGACCATATCCGCAGGAAGAAAATAAAATGTCACGCCGGGGAAATCGCCGCTCAGCCGCGTACGCAGATCGTGAACGTATTCTTCCGTCGGACGGTGTTTCTTCGATAGTTCTACCAGGATGTCCGCATCGCCTGGCCCGATCGGCGCCGAATTGCTGTAAGAAAGGTTAAAACCGCTGTACGGCAGGCCAATGTTGTCGATGATCGTGGCTAACTCTGACTTGGGAATCAACCGGCGAATGTCGTCGTCCACGCGTTCGCAAATTGCCGCCGTTTCTTCAATCCGCGTTCCGGTCGGCGCCCGCAAGTGAAGCTTGAATTCGCCGCTGTCCACCGTGGGAAAGAAGTCTTGCCCTACCATGGGCAAAAGTAGAAAAGACAGCAAGCAGGCACCGAAGAAACAGATCAGAAATATGCGGTCGTGGCGGACGCACGTTTCCAGTAGCCGGTGGTAGCCGTCCCGAAGCTTCTCGAATCCTTGTTCAAACTTTTGTTGAATTCGCACAAACGGATTGCGCGATTTCGGCGCCTCCTCGTGGCTCTCTTCAATCTGTGCCACCAGCAGATACTTGGCCATGGTGGGCACCAGCGTCCGCGATAGCAGGTAGGACGCGAGCATAGCGAAGCACACCGCTTCCGCCAGCGGAACAAACAAATACCGCGCCACTCCGGAAAGAAAAAACATCGGTACGAACACGATGCAGATCGAAAGTGTTGAGACGAACGCCGGCACCGCTATCTGCGAAGCTCCATCCAGAATGGCCTGCACGATTTCTTTGCCCTGGTCGATGTTGCGGTTAATGTTCTCGATCTCGACCGTGGCGTCGTCCACCAGGATTCCCACCGCCAGCGCCAGGCCGCCGAGAGTCATAATGTTAATGGTTTCGCCCAACGCGCTTAGAACGATAAGCGACGTAAGAATCGAAAGCGGAATCGAGACCGCGATGATCAGCGTGCTGCGCCAGCTTCCCAGGAATACGAGAATCATGAAGCCCGTGAGGCACGCGGCGAGGATTGCTTCGCGAACCACTCCCTGGATCGACGCCAGAACAAAAATGGACTGGTCCGAAAGTGGCTTAATCTCCAGCTGTGGCGGAAGCCCAGCCTCAATTTGCGGAAGCAAAGCTTTAATGCCTGAAATAATGTCGAGCGTGGATGCGTTTCCGTTCTTTTGAATCGACATGAGCGACGCGCGCTTTCCATCCACATTGACGATGTTCGTTTGCGGCGGAAAACCGTCCCGTACGTGCGCCACGTCGCGAATGTAGATGGTGCTGCTTCCAACTGTCTTGATCGGCAGGTTGTTGAGTTCGTTTACTGTGGTAGGAGCCCCATTCATGTCCACCTGGTACTCAAACATCCCGATCTTCGTCGTGCCCGCCGGCAGAATCAGATTCTGCAGGGTAATGGCGTTCACCACGTCCAGCGGCGAAAGCCCTTTTGCCTGCAACGCCGTCGTATTCAGATCCACTTGAACCTGCCGCTGCTTGCCGCCATAGGGGTAAGGAATTGCCACACCCGAAATCGTCACAAGCCCGGTACGAAGAAAGTTCAATCCGATGTCACCCAGTTGCTGTTCCGACAGTCCCTTGCCCGAGAGACCAAGCTGAAGGATGGGAACCGTCGAAGCGTTGTAGGTGATGATGAAAGGCGGCGTGGTTCCGGGAGGCAAGGTCCGCACGATCGGCTGCGATATCGCTGTGACCTGCGCAATTGCATTGGCCACTTGCACGCCCTGATGGAAAAAAATCTTCACCACCGCAATGCCGCTCAAGGATTGCGACTCGATGTGCTCGATATTGTTTACCGTGGTTGTAAGCGATCTCTCGTAGTTAAAAATAATTCGGTTGGACATCTCCTCGGGCGATAGTCCGGTGTAGTTCCAGATCACGCTGACCACCGGAATATCAATATTTGGAAAAATGTCCGTGGGCGTGCGCAGAATGGCGACGGGACCAAGTATCAGCAACAAAATCGACATCACTACGAATGTATAAGGCCTGCGTAATGCCAGCCGAACTATCCACATTCAAGAAACCCCTGGGACGGCCTGGAAAGTGCAGAAACCCAGGCAGTTTAACGCCAAACAAACGCGGCATTATTATTGCACGCACGCGACGCCAAAAAAACCACGCTCAGCTCGACAAAATTTGCGGCTCGAAAGCAAAATTAAAGCCGCACACCCATTTGCCGATGCAATGCATAGCAGTCGCACCACGCAATAAATGATTATAAAACCGCAACTTTTCCGGAATCCGGGGGTTCATTGAATACGTCTAAAGAGGTGGCCCCAACCCGGTCATTTATTGTCAAGAATTAGACGCGCTGCAAGGAGGAAAGGGTCCAATGCCGGTTATTGTGATTGTCCTCATGTTCTTGGTTCTGTTTTTGCTGGCAGTCATCGCTATGATCGTAGGTCCGTTCCTGGGTGTCGGCTACGCGCTCTGGAACCTAAACCAGAATCAGGCCCAGCAGTGCGTTTCAGAGTTCCAGCCAGTGGATCTGAAGAGCCGCATCGCTCCTCGGAATTCTTAGCCGCGCCGCTGAAATAATTCCAGACGCTATTTAGTCGAGCTTCGACCGGTGCCCGAAACTAAAGCGAAGTACCATTTCGGGAAATTAGCTTCCTGCCATTCCCAAATCGGATTTCTTCAATTTCGAACTCCATCGGAATCCCGCTCCCAGGTAAGCCGTGTCATGCCTCAGGCTTGAGAGCACAAATCTACCCAGTTAATACGCAATTTCAGAACTGGATTATATGGTTAAACAAATGCATAATCCCCTATAGACACAGATTCCCGGCAAATCCATTCTGTTGTCAAATCAGGGGAGATGCAGCAGTTTCGGACATTCGGGGCCAAGTTTGCGCGAAAGGTCGACTTCCGCCGCCTGGGCGCACTGGCAGTCTTGACCTTGGGTAGTTTCTCGGTTTGGAGTGCGCTTGCTCCGACCGACTCCAATCAAATCGCGCCTGCCTATTCTTCTTCATTCCTATCGGCTGCTGATAACCAGGATCCTCAGCAAATCTCGCTCGACGGGAATATCTCCGCTCGCCCGATATATCCCTACTCCGTGATTCCAGGTGGCGTAGAAAGCGCCGCCGAATTGAGGAACTCGGTTACCCGCGACCCTGTTGTCGCCGAGCATTACGGTGATTTCGACGTCGCAAGAGCGCGAGTCGTTCGCTTGGATCAAGACCGCTTTCTCTACGTGTCCTACCGCCTTGGCAATCGAGTGTTCTGGTCCAAGAAGCGGTTCACGATTCACAAGGGTGAAGCCATAATCACCGACGGCGATCACATGGCCAGAACTCGCTGCGGAAACCGCGTCGCCGACGTTGCCGCTGGCCCCATGATGGCTGTCGAACCCGACTTCGAAACAGCCCCGCCCGCAACGGCCGAGGCTCTAAGCGGAGCGCCTGCCTTCCTCGGTGCGCCACCTTTTGCCCCGGGTGACGTTGCTCTGACGCCACCGCCGACTTCCGGAATTTCGAGCGGCGGATCCTCCGGCGGCGGCTCTGGTTTCCCGGGTGCTCCTATTGGCGGAGGCGGCGGCCCTCCGTCGCACGGAGTTACCCCGCCGGTAACACCGCCGATTCCCCCGCCCGTTCCCGAGCCCGAGCCGGAATCGTTGTTAATGCTCGTTTCTGGACTCACAGGTATTTGGTTCAGTCGAAAGAAGTGGAAGTTGTAAGCGCTGAAGTGATCTCCGCACCACGTAAACTCATCGCTGTCTCACCGCAACCTGCGCAACCTATTCCATCGGCAATCCAACATAGTTCTCGGCCAGCGTTTGTGAAGCGGCGCGCGAGCTGGTGACGTAATCAAGCTCGGCCAGCTGGCGCCTGTGGTCAAACGCATTCTCGCTTTCCCAATGATGCAGCATGGAAGTCATCCACCACGAAAACCGCTGCACTTTCCAAACGCGCCGCAAACAAGTTTTCGAGTAGGCCTCCAGCAGATCCTGTTTCCCCGAAGCATAATATTCGCCGAACGCTCGAGCCAGCACGCGAACATCTGCCACCGCCAGATTCAGCCCTTTCGCTCCCGTCGGCGGAACGATATGCGCCGCATCTCCCGCAATAAATAGTTTGCCGAACTGCATCGGCTCAATCACCGCGCTGCGCATTCCTGTGACGCCTTTCTGAATAATGAGCCCTTCGATCAGCCTCCAGCCCTCTGTGGTTGCCAGCCTGGTATGCAGTTCCTCCCAAATCCGTTCGTCCGACCACTCCACCAAGTTTTCGTCCGGCTTGCACTGAAGGTAGAGCCTGCTAATCTGCGGCGACCGCATGCTGAGCAGTGCGAACCCGCGCTCGTGATACGCGTAGATCAGTTCCTCGGACGAAGGCGGCGCTTCCGCCAATATTCCCAGCCAGGCAAACGGGTAAATCCGCTCGTACAGCGTGAGCACGCCGTCCGGAATGGACGGCCGGCAAATACCGTGAGATCCATCGCACCCCGCGATGAAATCGCAAGTGATCTCCTGCGCTTCGCCGTCCTTACGAAACCGGATGGTCGGCTTCGCCGAAGATTTCGTCTCGCCGAAATCGCGAATGCTCACATCTTCCACGTCGAAAAAAATCTGTCCGCCGGACGCCAGCCGCGCCTTCACCAGATCTTTGATCACCTCGTGCTGCGCGTAAATCATGATCCCGCGTCCGCCCGTCAGTTCTCTGAAGTCGATATGGTGCGTGCGCCCGGAAAATCGCAGGTTCACTCCGTAATGAATCAGCCCTTCCCGCCGCATCCGCTCGCCCACGCCGATTTCTTCGAGCAGGTCAACCGTGCCCTGCTCCAGCACCCCCGCCCGCACGCGTTCTTCGCAATATTCCCGGCTCCGGCTCTCGATCACCACAGACTCGATGCCCTGCCGTTGCAGCAGATGCGATAGCACCAGCCCCGCCGGCCCCGCCCCGACAATTCCTATCTGTGTTCGCATAGGAGTACTAAGTGTTCTCTCTGAATTTTTGGACGCCCCGAGCCGCGAATGTTACCATGCGGCCTCGTCTAGGTTGTACTCGGAGAGCTGCGAAGAATGCTGGTAAGCCGAAAAAAACTGCTGGTCGAATGGGGCCACTGCGATCCCGCAGGCATCGTCTTCTTCCCGCAATATCTCGCCTGGTTCGACGACTGCACCACCGCGCTATTCCTCGACGCCGGAATGCCCATTCAAACTTTATTCAAGCAGCACGGCGTAATCGGCTTCCCCATCGTGGACCTGCGCGCCCGCTTCATCCTGCCCTCAAAATTCGGCGACGAATTAATCGTAGAGTCCACCGTAACCAAATTCGGCAAAAGCAGCTTCGTAGTTCAGCATCACATTCTTAAGGCAGCCGCCCTGGCAGTAGAAGGCTTCGCCACCCGCGTCTGGACCGCCCCCGATCCGCACGATGCATCGAAAATGAAATCCCGCCCCCTCCCCCGAGAAGTCATCGAGCGCCTCTCCGCTACCAAAACTGCCGCAGAAACCAAGCGCAGCGAGTAAGAACGCTACGTCATCTGCATAGGCTTCGGCTTGGCTGGGTCGGAGTAATCGTAAAACCCACGTCCCGCCTTCCGGCCGTTCCATCCTGATAGCACCATGCGCTTCAGCAGCGGCGGCGAAGCAAAGCGTTTCTCCTTGAATTCATCGAACATGATGTTGGCGATGTAATAGGTCGTGTCGTTGCCCACAAAATCCAGCAGCGCCAGCGGCCCCATCGGATGCCCGCACCCGAGCTTCATCGAGTTGTCGATGTCCTCCACCGACCCCACGCCTTCCTCCAGCGCCCGCACCGCGTCCAACAAGTAAGGCACCAGCAAACGGTTCACGATAAATCCCGTGCGGTCCGTCGTGCGCACCGGCGTTTTGCCCAGCCGCAGCGCGAACGCGACCACTTCTTCGTTCACCTTCGGATCCGTCGCGATCGTGCGAATCACCTCCACCAGTTTCATCACCGGCACCGGATTGAAAAAGTGCAATCCCAGAAAACGATCGGGCCGCTGCGTAAACGTCGCCATCTCCGTAATCGATAGCGAGGAAGTATTGCTCGCGAAAATCGTCGTCCTCGGGCAAATTTTATCCAGCGCGCCCCACAATTCGCGCTTCGCCGGAAGCTGCTCGATGATCGCTTCAATCACAATATCGCAGTCCTTCAAATCTTCCAGATTCGTCGTGCCCTTCAGTCGTCCTCGCACTTTGTCGCGTTCCGCCGTTTGCAATGTCCCTTTGTCCATCAGCCGCTGAAGATTCTTATCGATGGACTGCAAACCCTTTTCCACCAGCTGCGGCGAAACCTCTCGCACCGTTACCTGACATCCCGCATTCGCCGCCACCTGCGCGATTCCCGATCCCATCAGCCCGCATCCCACGACCCCCACCCTCTCAATCGCCATCGGTAACCTCCAAGGATAATTGCACTCAGAAATGTATTTTGTTTGCCGCTTCCGGCGTGCACGTCTCTACAGGATTAAAGCTCGGTTGCCGCCAGCCGCTATGTCGCCAACCGCGAAGGTTAGCGCCCCGCGTCCATCTCCGCAAAAACTTCCTGCGCGATATGAAACGCAGCATTCGCCGCCGGCACTCCACAATAGATTGCAGCCTGAAGCAAGACTTCCTGAATCTCCTCGCGCGTCACGTTATTATTCGCCGCCGCGCGAACGTGCATCCGGAATTCATCGCCGCGATTTAGCGCCACCATCATCGCCAGCGTCAGCAAACTGCGAGTATTCCGCGGCAGCCCGGGACGCGTCCAAATTTCTCCCCACGCATACCGCGTGATCAAATCCTGAAAAGGCTCGCTAAAGGGAGTCTTCGTCGCCTGCGCTTTTTCCACGTACGCGTCGCCCAAGACCGCCCGCCGCACTTTCATCCCAGCGGAATATCGCTCGCGCTCATCCATTATTTCGCCTCCGGCCCGGATAAGAACTTCAGCAGCGCTTCGGTGAATTGCGGCGCAGCTTCAATATTCGACAAATGCGCGGCTTGCAGCTCGATATAGCTCGCGCCGGAAATCCCATCCGCCACAAATTTTGCATCCGCCAACGGAATCACCGGATCGAGCGCCCCCGCAATCACCATTGTCCGCGCCTTGACGCGCGCGAGGTCACCTCTCTGGTCCGTATCTCTAATCGCCGCGCAGCACCCCGCATAGCCTTCCGGCGGCGCTTGCAGCAGCATCTGCCGCATGGCTTCCACCACCTCCGGCGATTTCTTCACAAAATTCTCGCTGAACCAGCGCAAGACCACCGTCGTCGCGATTGCAGCCATCCCGCGCTCTTTCACTTCCTTAATGCGACCGTTCCACCCGTCCGCCGTCCAAATTTTCGCCGCTGTATTGCACAGCACGAGCCCCTTCACGCGACTCGCCGCGTTCACGCCCAGCCAAATTCCGGTCGCGCCGCCCATGGAAAGCCCGCAAAAATACGCGCTGTCGATTTTCAACGCGTCGAGTAACGCAACAACGTCCCGGCCCAGCTGTTCAATCTTGTAGGGCCCAGGAGTCACGGGAGAAAGCCCGTGCCCGCGCGTATCATAGCGAAGCACGCGAAACTTCTCGCACAGCACGTTCGCCTGCGGGTCCCACATGGACAGATTCGTGCCCAAAGAATTGGAAAGCACGATCACTGGCGCGTTTTCCGGCCCGTCAAATCGATAATTCAATCGCGCATCGCCGATCTCAGCGAATGACATCTTCAGCAGTCTCCGCGTCGCAGCTCATCGCCCTCGCTCCCGCTCAGACAAAACTTTTTTCACCATCGCCTCCGCCGACCCAGTGTAATTCTTCGGCTCCAGCAGGCGTTTAATATCTTCCGCGGAAAAATGCTTCCTGATTTCCGCATCCTCCATCAGAACATCCGGGAACGGCCGGGAAGTTTCCATCGCTCGCCGCGAAGCCTTCTCCACAATCTTGTGCCCCGGCATCCGCCCGATTTTCTCGCCCAACGCGACCGCAACCGCTTCAGCCAGAATTAACCCGTGAGTGATTTCCAGATTTGCGTTCATCTTCGACGAATTAATTTCCAGTCCGCTCAAAACCTGTGTCATGTGCGCCAGCGCTCCCGCAGTCAGCGTGCAAATTTCGGGCAGCGTTTCCCACTCAGCGTGCCAGCCGCCCAATCCGCGCTCGTGCTCCTGCACCATCGACGTCAGCATCACCGAAACCAATGCCGGCACTCGGATCGCCGCCGCCAAAACCACCGCCGAACCCACCGGATTTCGTTTCTGCGGCATGGTTGACGAACCGCCGCGTCCCGGCGCCGCAGGTTCCGCCGCTTCGCCAACTTCCGTCTGCGCCATCAAAGAAATATCGCGTGCAATTTTCCCAAGCGAGCCGACCAGCAGTCCCATCGTCGTGGCCACTTCCGCAAAACGGTCGCGATGCGCATGCCAAGGCAAATTCGGAAGCGCTAATTTTAATTCTTCAGCCAGAGCCGCCGCTACAGCTGGCCCGCGATCGCCGAGCGCTGCCAGCGTGCCTACCGCTCCTCCAAACTGCAGCACCAGCACCCGCTTGCGAATTTCTCGCGTTCGCTCGCGATGTCGCTCGACTGCCGCAAGCCACCCAGCCGCCTTCAATCCCAGCGTAACCGGAGGCCCCTGCTGCAGCCACGTACGTCCCGCGAGCAGCGTCTTTTTATGCGTCTCGCAAATTCGTGCAATCGCGTCGCACAATTTCTCGAGCGCCTGATCCATCAGCTCCAGAGCATCGCGCAACTGCAAAACCGTCCCCGTATCAATCGCGTCCTGGCTCGTCGCTCCCCAATGAACAAATCCCCCAGCCTTCTCATCGGCCTTGGTGACAAGTGCCGTGAGCTGCTTCACCATGGGAATCGCCAGGTTGCCGGCCAGAGCCGCCTCCTGCGCCAGCGTTTCCATAGAGAAAAGTTTCGCGTCGCACTTCGACGCAATCGCCCCAGCGCTTGCCTTCGGAATCACACCCGCGCGCGCCAGCGCCCGCCCCAGCGCGGCCTCAAAATCCAGCATGGCTTGAATCCGCCGCTGATCCGAAAAAATCGCGCGCATCTCTTCCGTGGTGAAGAGGTGCCCCAGCAGGTAGGTTGGTAGTTGCGTGCTCATTTTACGGTCAGAGCATACTCCTGCTTCCGCATTCCGCGCGCGAAACTTTCCCTTTCCAGGCCGCGCTCGGCCTAGCGGAAAGTTTCCTTAAGCTCTTTACTGGCGTACAATGCCCCTGAAATTGCGACCTGAGTAACGGAGGACAGTATGCTTGCCGACCGCGTGGAAGTCTCTTGGGATGCCGCCAAATCTCAGTGGATGATTCGCATCACCGAGGGCGAAGAAGTCCTCCGCCGTCATTGCGACTTGCCAAAGAACGCAGACGACCAGGCTCTCCGTGCCGCTGCACTTGAAACCGTCCGGGACGAAGGCTACGACTTCGACGCCTCAAAATTTTCCATCCAACGTTAATCCCGGAATCTCCGTTGAAATCACGCTTTAGGATCGCGAGCGAAATCACTCTTTAAATCTTCGTCCGCGCTCGCTTCGCCGCCGCCGATTGAATCAGCGTATCGCAAGCTTCATTGCACGTACTGCGAAGTTGCCGCGACACTTTTTGGTGCACGCCTTCGGCCAGCAGCATCGTAGCCGTCCCGTGGATCAACGCCCCCAACGCCAATGCCAGCCGCGCGTGTTCTTCCGGAGCGCCTCCCAGTTGCACCGCCAGACGTTTCTTTATCAATTCAAACGTCGGCCTTCGTTCCCGGCCCGATAAGCGCACGGCCCAGTCTGCTGTAACCAGGCGGTACTGGTGCGGATGGCTCGAGGCAAAATCCAGGAAGCGCCCGCAGGTAGCCGCCGGCGAGCAAGCCGGCTGCAGTACGGAGACGAGCTTCTCCAAAGCTCGGTTGCGCAGCAGCATCATGAGATCGCTTTTGTCACGAAACCTCTGATACATCGTGGGCGTTGTTGTTCCGGCCGCTCTCGCCACCGCCCGCATGGTCAGAGCTTTTTCTCCCCTTTTGCTCCATAACTCGTAAGCGGCGTCCAGCACACGGCTTTCCAGTTCGGCATCGGGTTTTCTCGGCATGGGGCTCCTTAGGAGTGGGCCTTTGCGCCGCATTGTAACCTTTACATTGTTAAAACAACAATGTACAAATTATAAGTTTGCTCGGCCCTTATTTGCACTTCTAGAGACATACTGTCCGAAATTAAAGGAGCGAAAGAACCACTCATGCACCATTTTCACTACACCGTAAAGACTCACGCGACCCCGTCCCTCGCCTGGGACGTTTTTTCCAACTGGAAGCTTTGGCACAAATTCGCCAGCGTCTATGGAGAAATGAATTGGTCCGAGGGGAAACCCTGGCAAGTCGGAAGCCGTATGCAGATCGGAATCGTCCGGCCCTTCAAGACCGTCATCGACCACCTGCTCATCTGTTGTGAACCCGCCCGCGAAATCGGCTGGATCGCCCGTTGTCTTGGAATGACCATGAGCCAATGGGTCGAATTCGAACCGCTCTCCTCCGGAGGCACCCAAGTCCATACCTGGGGTGAGCTCAGTTCTTCCGACCTAAAAGCCGGCGGCTGCACCGCTGCGGAGCTTCACGCTGTTTTTACGGAGACGTGGTACGAGAATTATCGCCTGACCTGCGACGAACTGGCAGGCCCCGTGGTCGGCTCTCTCTAAGAGCGCCCTTCTGCCAAATGCAAGTTGTGGGAGATGGGAACGAATCTGCGTTTGCAACCTGAATCGCGCCGGCACTCTGGCTCTTCGCCCCGATTAGCTTATGTTAAGCTTTTCTCGCGGGCCTGTAGCTCAGATGGATAGAGCAACGGTTTCCTAAACCGTGTGTCGGGAGTTCGACTCTCCCCAGGCCCACCACTTTCTAAAGTAAAATTTTCAGGGGTGAACGAGAATACCTGCCTCGGGAATCCCAGTCTTGAGCAGCTTGGCTAATTGTTCAGGAATCAGCGGCCGGCTGAAAAAGTATCCTTGCGCCTCGTCACATTGGTGAGCCTGAAGGAACGCCAGCTCCTCGTGCGTCTCCACGCCCTCCGCAACGACTCGCAGCTTAAGGCTGCGGCCCATGCTGATTACGGCAGTCACGATGGTCGTCTCGTCGGGAGCTGTGGTGATCTGACGGACAAACGACTGGTCGATCTTCAGCGCGTCGATCGGAAACCTCCTCAGATAACTCAAACTGGAGTAACCCGTGCCAAAGTCATCGACCGCTACCTGCACCCCTCTCGCTCTCAGCGCCTTCAGGATGGACTCCGTCGACCCCGCGCGCTTCATCAGAACGCTTTCGGTCAGTTCCAGCTCAAGCGACTTCGGATCCAGACCCGTATCTTTCAGGATTCGAAATACCCCTTCCAGAAAGTGCTCGTCCCGAAACTCAATTGCGGAGATGTTCACCGCGATGGTGCCCAGAGCCAGGCCTGCAACTGCCCACGCTTGTGCTTGCTTGCACGCCTCGCGCAACACCCAGTTGCCAATTGGCAGGATCAAGCCGCAGTCTTCGGCAACCGGTATGAATTGGGCCGGAGAAACCGGCCCTCGAGTCGGATGGCTCCAACGTAACAATGCTTCCGCTCCGGAAATCTCGCCCGTCTTTAGATTGACTATCGGCTGGTAATGCAGCGCAAATTCCTGCCGCTCCAACGCGCGCCGCAGACTCTCCTCGATAGATTGCCGCTCCACGGCCCGAACATTCATGGCCGGCTTGAAAAACTGATAACTCTGATGCCCATTTTCTTTCGCCTGGTACATGGCCGTGTCCGCGTTCTTGATAAGCGTCTCGGCATCCAGGCCGTCGTCGGGATAAATGCTCAGGCCAATACTGGCGGTCACGTGAAGATCATGCTGCCCGATGGAATGGGGCTCCGCGATCG